>Ga0315274_10000205_pt1 | contig 90493 bp, 61 predicted proteins | sample YL17G02_20_MG_FD_203700 | JGI IMG/M metagenome (GOLD analysis project Ga0315274, IMG submission 203700) | Sediment microbial communities from Yellowstone Lake, YNP, Wyoming, USA - YL17G02_20 | ecosystem: Environmental > Aquatic > Freshwater > Lake > Sediment | place: USA: Wyoming | collected...
GAAAGATGCGCATGCCTCCTTAACTTTTTCAAAGTCCGATATCGGGCCTTGTTTGACAATATCCCTGAGTTCCTCCTGTTTTACCTCCTGCTGCTCCTCCAGCTGTTCTTCTTTTGTTTTTTCGTCTAGAAATTCTTTTTGCCTTTTTGCGAAGACCTCTTTCTCCTGCCGCTCCTTGATGCCCCTCACCTTAAGGACGGTCTCCAGCCCGTATTTGAACTTCTTTCCCGCTTTTGCCTTTTCCGCCATGATCTATCCTCTCATCAATAAAAGATGCTTAAAAGCTTGTCCACTGTTTCCTCATAAACGCATTGATCATAAGTCCCCTGCTTCAGGAACTCGTTCACTTCATCTATCTTTGAAATAGCGTAATCTATCTTTGGATTGCTGCCTTTTACGTACGCGCCGATATTTATCAGGTCCTCAGCCTCCCCATATCTTGCCAGGACCTCCCTTAGCTTGGCCGCCGCTTCCTTATGCTCATCCGATACAAGGTTCGTCATCAGCCTGCTCACGCTTTGAGGAACATTAATAGCCGGATAATGGTTCTTGGCAGCAAGATCCCTTGATAATATGATATGACCGTCAAGTATGCTTCGGGATTGATCCGCGATAGGTTCGTTAAAATCGTCGCCTTCGACCAGAATAGTATAAAATGCCGTTATTGAACCTACTTCAGCCGTCCCTGACCTTTCCATAAGTTTGGGCAATAGCGCGAAAACCGAAGGAGTGTATCCTCTTGTCGTCGGCGGTTCGCCGGTAGCAAGCCCCACCTCTCTTTGCGCCATGGCGAATCGCGTTACGGAATCCATCATCAGTATTACCTTCATCCCTTGGTCCCTGAAATATTCCGCAATAGCCGTGCCCACAAAAGCTCCTTTTAACCTTATAAGCGGAGGCTGGTCAGAGGTCGCTACAATAACAACGGATTTCTTCAGGCCCTCCTCACCAAGCGACTCCTCAATGAAGTCCCTCACTTCCCTTCCCCGCTCCCCGATCAATGATATTACGTTCACATCGGCTTCCGCATTCCGGGCTATCATGCCCATAAGAGTGCTTTTGCCAACCCCTGAACCCGCAAAAATCCCTATTCTCTGGCCCCTTCCGCATGTCAGAAGGCCGTCAATTGCTCTTATGCCTGCGCGAAGGACCTCCGTGACCCTGGGACGCCTGACCGGATCAGGAGGAATAGCATCAAGTGCCCTTTCTTCTTTATCCAATATCGGGCCCTTGCTGTCTATCGGATCGCCAAGGCCACTTAAAACCCTTCCAAGAAGGCCTGACCCGACTTTTACCTTTAGTGGCTGCCCTGATGCGATCACCTGGCTTCCCGATGATATCCCCGAGGTCGTCCCAAGGGGCATCAGAAGCACCCTCCCCTCCCTGAATCCGACCACCTCAGCGAAGGTTTCTTTGTTCTCCCTTTCAAGACGGATCGTGCAAAGGTCCCCAATGCTGACCCCCTGGACCTGCGCTTCTGTTATAAGCCCCACTACCTGAATGACCTTGCCAATTACTTTTGATAGATCGGCTTTTTCTGCCGCAGCATGATATTTTTCAAAATCTATGTCAATTTCGGACATTTATTTGACCTTTTTGAAGGCTTCCTCAATGGCTTTTATCTTTGTGGAGATCCTTGCGTCAACATATCCAAGATTCGTCTCTATCACACAACCTCCCGGCTCGATCCCGCTCTCCTCGATTATGGAAAGGCTCTTGATCCCGTCAACAAGCCCCGCTATCTTATCTTTGTATTTCTTTATGTGCTCAATATCATCCCTGTTCACTTTTATTATGACCTGTTCCCTGTCGCTCACCCTGCCTATCGCCTCAGAAACGATATTGAGACAAACATCCCTGTGAAGAGATACTTCGGAACGTATTATTTGTTCCGCCACCTTAAGAGACAGCCTGAGTATCTCAGCCTCGGAATCCTTAATAATTTTCTTCCTTTCCTTTATCGCGTCATTTAAGGTCTCTATCGCCTCGCGTACCTTGTCAGAAGCGCTTTCCTCTACCTCTTTTCTTGCCGCATCAAGGCCGGCATGCTTTGCATCCTCTTTTATCCTTTCGGCTTCAGCCACGGCCTCGTCAATTATCTTTTGAGCGTCATCCCTTGCCGCATCGACCATTTCAGCCGTCTTCCTTCCGATAGATGCGGCATCCTCACCCGGCAATATGCTTATTTCGGATGGTCTAACGGCAGCTCCGAACGATGGTCCTCTTTCGGGGATGAAATCTTTCTCTTTTAAGTGAAGGACGCCCTCCGTCTTGATCGTTCCCCTCTTTATAAGCCCCATATCAAACAGCTCCCAACCTTCTTGCGACTATGTCCAGCACCTGGTTCTGGAAGACATCGGTCATGGGCACATCCTTCATGTGGAGTAGCTTCTCTTCGATCTCTTTTCGCGCATCACCAAGCAACGAAAGCACATCATAGATCCTTTCCACTGGTAAGTGCGACAGTACAAAAGCGATAAATTCCGGTCTTTCGCCTTTAAGCGCTTTTGCCAGCCTGCTTGGTGTGGCCGAAGTTATCATGCTTATCGGTGAGCCCGCCGGACGATCCTTGCCCCCCACCTCTTGTTCCTTTGCGCTTGACATATAGCCATCGAACTCCGTCAGGACCTCCGATACCTCCGCGCTTGTCGGCTTTTTTTTGGAACCCGCCAAGATCCTTGCTATCTCATCAGAAACATCTTTGGGAAGATGGTCCAGTACCCTTCCTGAATACTGAGAGCCCAGCAACTTAAGAAATATCGCAGCTTTTTGTTTACCGCTAAGCATCAACCTTGCTCCCTTACCCACGATGTGAGCATTTCGGCGACAGCTTCAGGATCCCTTGCCACATGGTCCATTACTTTGTCAATGCTAACCTGAGGAGCTGCCTCGATTTTTTCGGCTTCCTGTTTTTCCGCGGCGATCTCTTCTTTTCGCACGGTGTCCGCTTGCCTTTTTTTCCCTCCACCGAACAATGGAAGCACAAAGAACATGACAAAAATAAGCCCCAGGCCAATGCCCACACCAACCCGCATCGCACCGTACTTCCTGACTAGCGTTTTAAACAGTGAAATTCCCTTTTTTGCCAGTACAATAACAACATTCTCCCCTTTTTCTGCCTTTATGATCTTTTTTCCTGCTGCGACTTCGGTCTTTAGCGGGGGGATCGTTTTTACTGCAACGGCCTCCCTAAAGGGGACCCTCTTCATTATGATCTTGTCGCCCCTCTTTTCATTGTATCCTACGGCCGCTGCTACAGTATCGATAGTGTTAGTCTTAAGTTGTTTGTCAATTTTGAGCTTCTCGTCCAGCAGTATGATCACTGTCGTTTTCTTTCCCGGCAATGACTCAACATTTACCCTTGCTATGATCGAGTTGGGCGGATACATCCTGTTTATCAGTGACTGGACCTTGCTTGTAAGCTGCTCCTCCATTGTCTGTTTAGCCTTTATCTCCATCAAAAGCTTTTCTTCTTCTGACGGCGCTCTCTCTTCTGTCTCTGGTTTTTTCTCCTCTGGCAACCTGACCTCTGGCTTTTCAACAAGGGGAACAAGAACGTAGCCGGCAGCACTTAAAATGTTGCCATTCGTGTCGATTATGGTGACATTCTCCTTTTTTAAATTCTCAACACTGCTTGCGACCAGATGAACAATACCGTTTATCTGTTTTGTCGTTAAAGATCTGCCCTCGCGCACCTTCAGCAGCACAGAAGCTGTGACTGGTGATGTGGCCGCTTCGAACAATTTTGTTTCTGGTATAACTATCTGTACCCTTGAATCCTCAACCGCACTTATCCTGTTTATCGTTCTTGACAGCTCCCCCGATACGGCCCTTATGAACTGGATCCTCCTGTCAAAATCCGTGGCCCCGAGCTTTGCCTGATCAAATATCTCCCATCCGACAGCACCACCCATAGGAAGACCGGTTTCAGCAAGCCCGAGCCTTGCATCATCGGCCTTGTCCTTGGGAACCGCTATAGCCCTCCCTTCGTCTTTCACGCGATACGTTATCTTGAGCTCTTTTAGCTTTGCGATTATCGCAGCAGTATCCTTCAGTTCCAGGTTGGAATATATCACCGTGTATTGGTCCTTGCTTGCCACTCCCCCCGTGCAGGAACGAAGCCCAACCATCAAGAAGATGAATACAACTATTATAACGGCTGTTACCACAATGATAAGAGGCCGTCCCCCAAAAGGCCCTGCAACAGGTGCTTCAGCCATTTAATTTCCCTTTCTATGCATTAACCAGCCATCCTTAGATCGCCATTTGCGTTATTTCTTTAAATGTGTTGACCGCCGATGTTATGGCCGTCACTGCCAGCTGGACTGCTATCGACATCTTTGCTGTAGCTATCATTACATCGGAAAGCTCAGCCTTACCGACCGTATATTCATCTATGAGATTGTTCGCCGTGAACTCCGTCTTTGAAACGTCGTTCAACGTTTCGATAGCTTTTCCAAGAATATCATCAAAAACGCTGCCCGTAGAGCCGGTCGGAACGGGAGCCGCCTCCCTCGGGGCCTCTACTTGCGATAATAATAGCGGATCTATCGGGTCTATCATATTTTCCTACCTCTGCTATTGAATTTGCAATGTACTCTGAGCCATCTGTTTTGTTGCATTGAATGCCGTAATGTTCGCCTCGTATAACCTTGAGACATATACCATTTCAGTCATCTCTTTTGACATCGAAACATTCGGCAGAGAAACAAACCCTTCCTGATCAGCATCGGGATGCCCTGGTTTATATACTTTCGGGAACGGCGTCGTATCCTCAAGAATGCTGGTCACTTCTACGCCTCCCCCGATCTTTCCCGATGCTTTCGCCAACTCCGCGTCAAAGTTGACGGGCTTTTCCGCGAATACAGCGACCTTCCTCCTATAAGGACCGCCTTGAAGCGTCCTTGTTGTTTCAATGTTCGCAAGGTTGCTTGATATTATCTCCATGTGGATCCTGTTCGCGTTTATCCCTGAAACGCTTATATCAAAGGCATCATCGATCCCCATGTTTGCCACCCTCCTTTAAGATAACCGGATCACTTTCTTCCCATCGTTGCCACGGCTCTCATGACGTTTATTTTCGACGCCAGCAACTTTACATATGCGGAATGTCTTAAGCTGTTCGAGCTTAAATCGGCCATTTCTTCTTCCAATATCACCCTTTTCCTGTCCACCCTTTTAACCGTCCTGTTAAGCACCTCATCAAACTCCAATGCCTCATAATCTGGATTATTGGCGTTCGCAATGTTATGAGCGATTATCGATTGCGTCCTTGTAGTCTTATGAACACTGCTCTCAAGTCTTGCGAATGTGCTGTCAAATATATCAAGCGGCATTGTTCATCACCTTCCCACTTTTTCCCTTAATACATTTACGGTCCTGCCGATTATCCTATTGACCTTGCTCCTTGAAAGGCTAAGCTTTTCAGAAATGTCCTTTTGGCTCATGTCTTTGTTGAAAAAGAGCTCAACCACCTGTCGCTCCATTTCCGGAAGTTCTGCTACCGCCTTTGTCAGGCGCGACTTTAATTCCGCGAATTCAAGCTCCTCAGCGGGCGTCTTTTCGGTCGTGATCCTGACTTCTCCTTTTAGCTCCTTAACGCCCTCCAAAGAAAGCAGATACATCAGAGCTGAAGCGGCAACCACCTTTTTGATCTTCTTTACTGCGCTCTTGAATTCATCCTCGGTAAGCTGTTTTTTTGAAAAATCCTCTTCCAGCTCTTCCTCTTCCTTGCCACCCTTGCCTTTCTTCTCAAGTAAAGCCCTGTAACCCCTCTTTGCCACATCCCTTATCACCACTTGAACACGATATGGTACCGGGTTGTAATTCTTAAGGCCGTCCAATATCTCTCCCCTTATCCTGTAAGATGCATAAGTCTCGAATTTTACGCCCCTGTTCGGATCAAAACTTTCCCAAGCCTTAAGAAGCCCTACTGTTCCATCAGATACAAGGTCATTGTAATCGATGCTGGGGGGAAGTCCTTTTCCGGCCACCATAGACGCTATGGAATGAACGAGCGGCATGTACATTTCTACCGTCCTGATCGGCATTTTGCTCTTTATAATCGATTTTGGCCTTGCGGTTTCCGCACTTTTTTTCTTCATAAAATCTTATCTCGCTCCCCGATCACGGAAGAATTCAAGCTATCGTTAAATCCCGTCATTTCATCAAATCCGAAAATATCGTTCTTTGCGAGGTCTTCTGATATCTTTGATATCAAGATCTGATTATAAAGGTCATTTGAAAACATGCTCGCACCGTCTGTGCTGTCAAATAGTGCATTTTGGCTCTTTAGGACGTCTTTCAATATCTGCGACAGAAAAAGTGAAATGAATGCCTTACTTGCCTCCTTATTGGTCCGAGGCATCCCGCTTACATTCAAGCTTGGGCCCATCATACTGGCAGGATCCATGCCTGGGATAAAATCAATCATAGGTCCCCCATTCTCCTCTTTATATTATTTCAATTTCTGCGGTCAAAGCCCCTGCTGCCTTGATCGCCTGCAATATTTCGATCAGGTCCCTCGGACTGGCACCTATTGCCCTCAGGGCCCTTACCAGGTCCGATAATGTCGCTTCTCCGCCCGTTGATACAATTCCTCTTGCCGTGCCGCTCTCATTTACTTTAGGATTAAATTCTGAATACGCGTCCACCTGTACCAAGCTGTCATCCCCGCCCTCGCTCCTAGAATATGTCGTCATATTCGTGACGGTCACGTTTATTCCCGCGTACGCCACGGCAACAGTAGAGATCCTTACGTTCTCGCCAATAACGACGATCCCTGTCCTCTCATTAATGACGATCTTTGCAATAGTATCAGGCACAACGGTCACATTCTCGATCCTGGAGATGAAATCAACCCTATCAGATGTCGCTCCTATCGCGGCCGTTGCGAGTTTTGCAACCACAGTGGCCGCATCCTTTGCTTCGGCATTGATCCCCGACTTATTAAGCGATGAAGCAACTCGGGATGCGGTAGTGAAATCCGGACTTTCAAGCACTATGGTCACTATCCCCGGTTGCTGTGCCACCGGGACCTCTTTCTCTATTATTCCACCTCCAGCTATCCTCCCGACCGTTGAAGGCTTCCTGAGAAAGGCCGATGAATGTGACCCTTCCATCCCAACGTCCCCCACCACGACCTGTCCCTGCGCCACCGCATAGACTTGATCGTCGGCACCGTGCAGAGGCGTCATAAGAAGGGTCCCTCCTTTTATGCTGGTTGCGTCGCCTAAAGAGGAAACCGTGACATCGATCTTCTGCCCCGGCTTTACGTAAGGCGTGAGTTTTGCCGTAACGATAACGGCCGCGACATTCCGCGATTTATATTCTTTTTCCTGGGGAGCAATGCCCATCCTTGACAGCATGTTCGTCAGGGCCTGCTTGGTGAATTCCGTCATGGTCGAATCTCCGGTGTTCTTTAGGCCGACCACAAGGCCGAATCCTATCACCGGATTATCCCTTGCCTCCATAACATGCGCTATGTCCTTGATCCTTACTGATGGCGAAGCCGCTAAAACCACATAAGCCGGGATAAGGCTGAGCAGCAATAAAAACAATAACTTACTTTTCATGTCAGTCCTTTCTTAGAAGAACCAGTTGAACATCTTTGTCAACCAGCCTGGCTCTTCCGCATCTCTTACGGGCCCTGTCCCTTTTACGGAGACGGACGCATTTGCTACTTGATATGACAATATGGTGTTATCCAAACTAACATCTTTCGGCCTGATCATGCCAGAAACGCTGATTATCTGCTTTTCGTCGTTCACTTCAACTTTATGCTCGCCCTTTACCAGTAAATTACCGTTCGGCAAGACCTTCACTACCACGGCAGCCACCTTTGCCTGAACATTGCTTGACCTGCTCGTTGATCCCGCCCCCTTATATTTGCCGTCTATTCCCGTCGTTATCTGATTCGACGTATCGATCATTGGTTTTAACCTTTCGATATTATGGTTAAAGCTCGCACTAAGGTCATCGCTGACATTGGTATCTGTGCCGGCCTTTTGAACGGCTGACGTTGTTTCGAGTATCAGGATAGTCACAATATCGCCAACTTTGAAAGATTTTGCCGTTGTGTATTGCGATGAGCTGCTTTCTTTCCAAAGAGATTCGGCAAAAACCATTGTTGGAATGCACGCGATCATTATCGTGACCATCCAGAACTTTGTCTTGTTCATTGCCATCATCCCTTCTTGCTTACTACAGCGTTATCTTTATTGACCAAAATGATCTTTGGTATAAACGTCTTGCTCTCTGCATCATTGACCAGAGCATATGATATGACTATTATTCTGTCCCCGGGTGTAGCCAACCTTGCTGCTCCTCCGTTAAGGCATACTTCGCCCGGTTTGCCTTCAATAGCATAGGTCTCGAACCTTGCGGCATTGTTAAGATTTATCACGTGTACCTGCTCGCCTACGATAATATCGGACGCTTTCAGGAGATCCTTATCTATGCTTATGCTGCCCTCATAATCAACATTGGTCTCTGTTACCGTCAGCCTGTGCAATTTCGACTTCATGAGAATCCTATCCATGGCCATCTCCCTTTAAAGCGCTTCTACTATTACTTCTCCTGACCCGGTTACCGTTCCCATGATAACGCTGTCAGAAGCGATATTCTTCACTTTTATTTTTGCCCCCTTGACCCCATCCTCCAAGGCCTCACCCTCCGCCGACACGACAACACCGCCTACGACGGTCGTTATCCTTACTGCTTCCTTTGCCCTTATCAGGGGCCCCTCCTTGATCATCCAATCAATGACCACATAATTCCTCGGCACATAGGCCTTGACCTCCTTGCCGATTACCTCCTCAGAACTTTTAAAATAATTTTGAGTGTATATTATCGCTACGTCCCTTTGCTGCACGGACACATCGTTTTCGGTTATGACCTCTTTTTTCTTTATGGAACGGTTCGCAACAACTACGCCTTTTAGCACAGCTACATTTGTCCTTAAGAATATTTTATCTTTTGGCATATCATCAATGATCACCTGTATCGGCACAATTATGTTGCCCAAGGGCTTGAATCCTGGATAAAGCTCCGCCACCTCATATTTTATTCGGCCTTTGGTCTTTGATAAAGTATTGAATGCCTTCCACGAATATTTATATGTTATCTCTATCTTGCTGTCAGTAAAAGCCGGTTCCTTTTGTATCAAATAACCCTTAATAGCGTTTGTTATTGCGGCTTCTACTTCTGCTTCAGAATTTGGGAAAGCATGAAATGCAAATGCCACCACAAGTATAAGGGTTAAGAATGCGGATCTTTTCACTATTGTTTTATCCTTTCCAGTGCCGTAAGCATCGCGTCATATGTCTGGACCGCTTTGGCCACGGTATCAAAGACCCTTTGTATCATCACCATTCTCATCATCTCCGATATAACGTCGACATTTGATGATTCCAGCGCATACTGATTGATCGAGCCAAATCCTTCCTGATTTGCAACTCCTTCTATAGGCTCTCCCGAAGAGTCCGTTAACTTAAACAGGTTCTGCCCTATGCTTTCAAGCCCTCCCGGATTTATGAACCTTGCAAGCGTTATCTGCCCTATCTCCTCTTGCTCAACACTGTTGTTAACCGAAACCAGCACGGTCCCGTCCTGCCTTATAGCTATGCCCGTCGTGCCATCCGGGATCACGATAGATGGCTGTACCTTATATCCGTTAGGATCAACAAGGTTCCTGTCGTTGTCAACATGAAGGTTGCCCGCTCTTCCGTATGCTGCGGCCCCGTCAGGCAATATGAACTTGAAAAAACCATCACCCTGAACGGCCATATCAAGCGGATTGCTCGTCACTTCCATGGTCCCCTGAGAAAAATCCTTCGTCGTTGCAACCACCCTTACGCCTGTGCCGTAACTTGAGGGTCCAAAAGATGGGACTACGCCCTGCTTTATCATCTGCTCCCTTAGTTCTTTTTGAAACGTTCTTTCAATTGTAAATAGGTTTTCCTTTTCCGTCCTTCCCCGCTTAAAACCCACGGTCCTTGCGTTGGCAAGATTATTTGTTATGTCCACCATTTCGTCCTCAAAGACGTTCATGCCTGTCGCGGCAACATACAGCGGTTCAAACATTTATCGCCACCTCCATTAACAGCATTATTGTACGGGTTTCCCCATTTCAATGGCCCTGCTTAACATAACATCCCTATTTGAAAGTATTTTCGTGTCCAATCCGTATATCCTTGAAAGATATACAAGCTCCATCATTGAGTCGACCATGTTCACGTTCGACGTTTCCACATACCCCTGAATTATCCTGGGAGCATCTATGGTTTTTTCTTTTGCCCTTGATGTTGACTTGAACAGTGATCCGCTTACCGGTTCAAGCGCTGAAGCATCCTCAAACTCAACTATGCTCAGCTTGTTCTCCTTTATGCCGCCGATCAAGATCTCACCCACATTATTTATATCGAACTTGCTGCCGGACGGAAGGCTGATCGCCCCTCCCTCTCCCACAACAGGATAACTGCCTGCCACCGAAACGACCCTTCCGTTACTGTCCAGAGTGAACCTTCCGTCTCTTGTGTAACCCCTGCCCCATGGTGTTTCAACGACAAAAAAGCCGTTCCCGCCTATCGCGACATCAAGCTTATTGCCGGTCCTCAAAAGCGTCCCCGGCGTTTGATCATAAACTACATTTTCAACTTTCGGGATTTGTGTGGATGATCTCATCTGCGCTTCTTCAAGGTAAGTGGGGAAAGATTTGATTACCGCCTCGGCTTTTCTGAAACCGGGTGTATCTGAATTCACCATATTGTTCATCAATACTTTTACTTTAGCGTCAGTCGACTCGACTCCTGCTCCTCCAACCTCAAGGATTGGATCGCTCATTCTTTTGCCCTCCGCTCAATCTTAAACTCTGCGACGCCAAAAAGTGTGAACCCGCACACCTCTATTTGATACCAGTTAAAACATCAATTTTTATTATTCCTACAAGTAGAATTATAGAATGGAAAGGTGAAAAAATCAAGCGGAATAGCTTTGGCTTTTATTGGGTTATTTCTTTTTTGGGGCTTTTTTCTCTTCCTTTATGCGGGTTACCAGCTTTTCTCTCTTTTCGGCCATTTTGTCCAATTTATAAACAAAGAACAGGACTTGAGCCACTAACACGTATAGTTCCGGAGGGACCTCGGTATCAAGCTCGATCTTGGCCAGCAATTCCACAAGCTTTCTGTCCTCATAAAGCGGTATCTTATTCTCTTCGGCGACCCTCAATATTTCTTCCGCCACGGTACCGCGCCCTGTCGCAATTATGAAAGGGGCTTTATCCTTCTCGACATCATAGCGAACTGCGACCGCGGCCCTTCTTTGAGGTTGTTCTTTCCTGTTCTTTTCCTCTTCAGCCAATATCAAGCCCTTCTTTCTTAAATGCTCGTATCAACACACATGAGGCCTTCAACGCCAAGGAACGGGATAAGGAAAGGTTTTATCGCGCACATTGAGGGATTTACGTTCACCTGTACTTTCGTAGCCTCAAAATCCTGCTCGGACAGTGCAGACGCCAGGTCCTTTGATCCTTTAGCGATCAGCTCCTTGGCATCGTTCCTTTGGGTATTAAAGATAAACTCAACCTGTTTGTTCTTTATGATCATGCTTATAGCGATTTTTCCGAGGTTCTCCGTATCAAGCGACATGAATATCTGGGTATCTTTTGGATCGATCGATTTGCCACCGCTTTTCTCGTCCCTTTTTATCACTATTTCGATCGTTTGCGGTGTCTTTGCCATGCTGTTGGGTATCTGGTAGTATGAATAATTTACCTCTGTATTGCCTGTCTGCTTTGACAGGAACGATTGCGAAAGAACATTTGCAATTGCTTTATCCAGGCTCTCCATAACGCTCATCATATTCGATTGAACGATCTGGCCTTCCGCAGTGTCCGGAAGCGATGCCGACTCCTGCACGCTCGTAAGAAGGGCCTTTAACGCCCTCATGTCGTTTATTAATTCTCTCCTGCCGGTCGTGTTGTCGCCGGAGAACCTGAATTTCTTTGGCAATCCCGTTATGTTCTCGTCAAATTGTGCCAGAAGCGCGGATAAAGCCTCAAGTATTTCATTAGGCAGCACTCCTCTGGACATGTTCAATGCTTCCTTAAGGTCAGCCATGTTTGCTGACAGGTTCAACATCTGATTGGCAAGCTGTGGATTTTCCCTTAAAAATGTGGCGAGTGTTTTAGCTGCTTCCGGTGATTCGATGCCTTTCATCAGCAGCAGTATCGCGGCCTCCTGACTTGACACGCTCTTATCGGTTCCGGAAAGCATGTTTATAACCTTTGCAAAGGTCTCCTTCGAGACCTCCATGCCGTATCTAAGCATCAATGTCGCCAGCTTTACATTGAAATCATTTGCCTCTACCTGCTGCTTGACCAGGAGTTCCTTCAGGTCCTTCACGGTCACTTCTTTTGTGACCTGCTGCTTTGCCTGGACTTGAGCTTGAGCCGCCTCTTTTGCTGTCTGTGCGGCCTGCTGGGCTTCTTTCGATGATATTGCCTCTTTGACCTGGGACGGTTGCGGCGTGATCGGGGTCGGGGTTTTCTTGCCGGTCGGCCATATGACCGGACGCCCCGGATGGAGACTTCCGCCTGATGTTGTCATTTCGTTAGACATGTCTTCCTCCTATTAAATAGGACACTATTTATATTACGCTTAATCAATATTTTTGTCAAACCGCCCAAATATGACGGTATTATCTCTATACTATTTATCGGGCTGGTATAAGTAAAACTTGCATGGGAAAGCAGGGAATGTCAGCATCCTTTTATACGGGCAATTTTCAATAGAACAGAAGTGGGGATTATTTCTTTTCTTTCGGCTTTGCTTCTTCGGCTTTTGGCGCAGCTTCTTTCTTTTCGCCTTCGGCAGCAGCTTCAGCCGGGCCTGCTTCCGCAGTCGGCAAAGCCGCCGCTTCCACAGTAGGCGTAACGACTTCCTCTTTCGTCGGCGCTGAAATTGTGACGACCATCTCATCTCGGCCTGTCAGAATTTCAACGCCTTTAGGCATCTTCAGGTCTGATATGTGAAAGCTGTTGCCCATCTTAAGCTCTGAAACGTCGATCTCCAGCTGCTCCGGTATCTCTGTAGGTAAACATTTTATCTCGACATCTCGCAGGCCTTGCACAAGTATACCGCCTTCCTTGACGCCTGCCGACTGCCCGATGATCCTTATCGGGACCTTTGTCTTGATCGCTTCCTCCATATTGATCCTTAGAAAATCAACATGCGTAATTTGACCCTCGATCGGGTGTTTTTGGAGCCCGTGGGTCAAAACAGCCACATTATGAGCTTTTGCCCCGCTTTTGATCTTCAAGTTGATAATGACATTGCGTCCGGATTTTGAGCTGAGTATCTTGCCGAGTTGTTTACTGTTAACCGAAACTGGGATCGATTGTATCCCTTTCCCATAAACGATCGCAGGGATATCACCCGACCTGCGCAACGCTCTGGCCTTTCTTCTCCCCTTGCTCTCTCTTTGTTCAACTTCAAGTTCAACTTTTTCCATTTGAACCTCCAAAACCTCGACACTTTATCATAAAATCCGCGATATGACAACCGTTTTTTATGAGCTTGTTTCCTTTGTCACAGATCCGGTCTGGTTAATCCTGTTATTGTTGTACCAAGTAAGTACATCCCTGGCTATGTAAGCCGTGACCCTATCCCCGTGTTCTCCCTCTTCAATAAACGAAGCAACAACAAGCTGGGCTTCGCTAGTTGGAGCATAGCAAATGAACCAGGCATGGGGCCGCCTCGGATTCTCGGCAGTCCCTGTTTTTCCCGCTGCAGGTATTCCGTCAACTTTCGCCGCTATCCCGGTACCGCGCTTGATAACATCCTCCAGTGCACCTTTAAGCATCTTGTGGTTATCTTCGCTTATCGGCATCTCGCCTATTTGTTTAATTTCATAAGAATAGATAGTTTCTCCTTCTCTTGAAAAAACCTCCTTTAGAACATGTGGAACATATCTTTTTCCATTAGCGATCACCGCGTATACATTTGCCATTTGAATAGGCGTAACCTGAATGAATCCCTGGCCAATACCCATATTGATGGAGTCCCCTTTGACCCATGGTATCCCGTACACCGCCCTTTTCCAGGCGTCCGTTGGGATAAAACCGGGCAGTTCGCCTGTTAGGTCGATGCCCGTTCTAGTGCCTAACCCATACTTCTTTGCATACTTTGAAAGAAGGTCAGGGCCGTTGATCAAGCCCAGCCTGTAGAATACCACGTCACAAGACCAAACAAGCCCCTCCAGAATATCCAATTTGCCGTGACCTCCTGGCATCCAACATTTTGCTATCCTGTTCCCCAGTTCAAAACTTCCAGTGCACGTCAGCTTATCATGCAGGTCAAACATATTCTCCTGCAAGGTTGATGACAGCGTAACTACCTTGAAGATTGATCCTGGAGGATATGTTGAAAGTGCTCTGTTCAGGAATGGGTGTCCCTCCTTGTCCATTCTTTGCCATGTTTTCGGGTCCAGTGGTGCCGCAAATATATTTGGTGCATAGCTGGGACTGCTAGAGAGGGCCAAGACCTCTCCATTCCTCGGGTCCATTACGATAATGCAGCCGCGCTTGCCCACAAGATTGTTCTCGATGACCTTTTGGAGCTCAAGGTCTATCGTTAATCTGATGTCCTTGCCCGGAACAGGATCAAGAGAGCCGGCCGTCCTGATCGGCCTGCCATACACGTCTATCTCCAGTTGTTTCCCGCCGTCTATCCCTCTCAAGTATTCGTCATACACACTCTCCACGCCTTCTTTCCCGATAATATCATCAAGCTGATACCCCTTGTACCTTAAAAGCTTTAATTCGTCCGCAGTTATCTTCCCTGCAAATCCCAGCACATGCGCCGCCAGGTCCCCGTGAGGATAATATCTTACTGGTCTTGTGTTTATTACAACGCCTGGAAGCTTGTATCTTTTTTCCTCCAGCGCCGTAACCGCATTCAGCGAAATGTTGTCCTTTACAAGAACGGGCTCAAATGGCCTCCTTTTTTCCTCATTTATCTTCTGGACGATCTGCCACTTGGGAATATCAAGGAGGCTTGAAAGGGTCAAAAGGACCTCATCCAGGTCCTCAGCGTTCACGCTCCCCGGAAAAAGATACGCGGAAAAAACCGCCCTGTTTGCCACAAGAACGTTGTCATATCTGTCATAGATAATCCCGCGCGGAGCGATCGTAGGTATGGTCCTTGATGTGTTCTCGAGTGACAACTTTCTGTAATCAGAGTACTGTATCACCTGCAGCTGCCAAAGTTTCCCGATGAACAGAATGAAAACGATGATCATCACAATAACGGATATTTGGGTTTTTCTATCGGTCTCCATCGCTATTTTTCCTCGTCATAGAGCATTATTTTTTTCGCTGCTGGATAGATGAGGGGGGTAATCGCCATGTTATATAAAGAATAGATGATTATAGTTGCCAACATGTAGAATATTGTCGACACTGGTTTGCCTATGAAAAAATAAAGGAATGAAATATCAATGACAGCAGATATAAAGGAAACAATGGATACCGTTACCGTTGATATCGCCTCTTCAGCTCCCAAAATGTTCTCTTTTATGAATCCTATGCTATATCCGATCAATGCCTTAGAAATGATATGGACATAAACGGTTGACGATAGGATGTCTTGCATAAAACCCGCTACCACTCCCACTGCGATCCCATACCTCCTCCCCAGAACGATAGCTGAGATCACCACCAGTATCAGCAGAAGGTCCGGGACAACGCCGAACACCTTAAAATGCGGCATCAATACCGTCTGGACGATCAAAGCGAACAATATCAGGACAAATAACCTTAACCAGTTCATCTCACTACCACAAATACGCTTTCAAGCTTTGACAGATTAACGGCGGGGGAAACACTGATCTTCTGGAAAAGATCGTAGTCCTTTTTGTTCACTGATGTCACTGTGCCTACGGCTATGCCACGGGGGAAAACCTCGCTCATGCCCGAAGTCACAATGATGTCCCCCGGCTGCATATCGGCATTACTTGAAACGTATTTCATCAAAAGCGGACCTATTGAACTTCCGATGATTATCCCCACGTGCCTTGATCTTTGGTTGACGACCGATACCGCTGAAGAAGGATCTGTTATCAATAACACCTTAGACGAAGACTTGCTGACCTCGGCTATCCTGCCCACCAAGCCGTCTGCGGAGATCACAGCCATATCCCCCTTTATGCCATCATCCTGGCCCCTGTTTATTTCAAAACTGCTGAACCAGTTGCTTGCGGACCGCGCTATCACTTCGGCGTTAAGAAGACGATAACTGAACGGGCTTGAAGAACGGTACTTAAGATATTCCCTTAACTGCTCGTTGTCTTTGACAAGCTCATTGAACGAATTGACCTTTGCTTTATAAAGTGATAACTCTGCCTGCAGGCTCTTGTTCTCCTTTTGAGCTGAACGTAAAAGGGCGATGTTTACGAAAAAATCTCTCGTTGCAACATATAATGAATTGGCGGCATATTGCACCGGATATATCAATCTTATTGAAACCGCCCTGGAAAATCTTAGCAATGGCGTAGTATTGAAGATCGAAAAATTTAGCAGGATTACGACGACCAGTATTATGAATATCCCTATTAAGTTGGCGCGTTTTCTCCTGTACAGCATAACATCTTGGTGTTTAATAACCTTTCTTTGAGGTCACAAGGACCTTTTTAAGGGTTTCAAGCTCATCCAGGACCTTGCCGGTCCCATATGCCACGCATGACATGGGATCGTCAACGACATAGACCGACATGTCAGTTTCCTGGCCAATATGCTTATCCAGCCCCCTTAACAGCGAAGTGCCGCCCGCCATTACGATGCCTCTGTCCATTATGTCCGCCGCGAGTTCGGGTGGGGTCTTTTCAAGTGTCATCCTTATCGCGTCAACGACAGTTGCCACGGGCTCCGAAAGGGCGTCCCGTACTTCCGAAGACGTCAGAGTCAATGTTTTCGGCAATCCTGTCACAAGGTCCCGTCCTCTTACTTCCACGGTCCGTTCCTCGCCAAGCGGGTATGCTGATCCGATGTCGATCTTGATCTGCTCTGCCGTTCTTTCTCCTATCAACAGATTGTAATTCTTGCGGCAATGAGCGACTATAGCCTCATCCATTTCATCACCCGCGACCCGGATTGATTTTGAAACAACGATCCCTCCAAGCGCGAGCACGGCCACTTCAGTTGTTCCACCACCAATGTCCACTATCATGGAGCCGGCCGGCTCAGAAACCGGCAGATTTGCACCGATGGCCGCTGCCATAGGCTCCTCGATAAGGTAGGCTTCTCTTGCTCCCGCATGCATCGCCGCATCAAGCACTGCCCGCCTTTCAACTCCCGTTATGCCAGACGGGACGCCTATTACTATTCTTGGCCTTACAAAAGCGCTCCTGTTATGGCCTTTATTTATGAAATGACGGAGCATCATTTCCGTCACCTCAAAATCAGCGATCACGCCGTCCCTAAGGGGCCTGATAGCCACGATGTTGCCAGGGGTCCTTCCAAGCATGCCCTTTGCTTCGTTGCCGATAGCGATGATCTTCCCAGTATCCTTATCAATGGCCACTACCGATGGTTCACAAAGGATGATGCCTTCTCCCTTTGCAAAAACTATGGTTGTGGCGGTCCCCAGATCGATCCCAAGATCCCTTGAGAAATATCCGAAAATTAAATCACAAATACCCATTTATTGTTCCTCCTATTATTTGAAGCAACGATCCGTCAGCCAAATACCATCAAACTGTCATGAAAAAGCTCTATTACAGTGGCTTAATGGGCCCGGTGGTTTTGCGGCTATTCGATAACTATCTCGGAGCCAAAACCTTTTGCCTTTAATCTAGCAACAAGCGCTTGAGCCTGACTTTGCGTATCAAAAGCTCCCGCCTGTATGCGCCACATGCCTGACACTTTTTTAATGTAATATGGAAAATTCTTTGCGGCAAGTTTTTTTCCCAGGTCCTGGGCGCTTGCCGACGATGAGAGCGATCCAACGATCACTTTATAGTACTTTTTTGCCTGATATGGCGATGCCGCGCTTTTTACGGCAACGGTCTCCTCCTGCGCTTTTGGGGTCACATTACTGACCATTTCCCTGATGGTCTCCTTTGCCTTTTCGGCTGTCTCCGTTATCTTTGCTTTTTCCACTTGGATAGAGGTCACTGCTTTGGGCCTGGGAAATTCTATCGTTGGGATATTCTTAATGGGCGGGACAAGTACCCTTTTCCCTACCAGGAAAGAGACCCAGAAGCTCCCAATGACTATAGCCACAAGGAAAGCGCCGACAAAAAGGTTCCTGAAAAAATCCGACAATCCGCCCCTCTTTATGTCCCTGCCGATCTCCTTTTCGTGCTCTTCTTCCCGGTAACTTGAAAGGTCATCAATGATCCTCCGCTGTTCAAAGTCGGTGTCCCTTAGCAGGTCCCTTAAATCTCTTCTTTCTCCCATACCATCTTCCTTTCGTTAAATACGATACATTATTATATTTTAAATATGTTTTAAAGTCAATTTATTTTGCACTGCGAAGCGTCGCAAGGTAATCACCGATCAGGTAGATCGATCCCGTTATGCAGATCAGTCCCCTTGTCATCTTTTTTGCCATGATCAATCCGGAACCAACAGAACGTGCTATGCGGACCTTTTTCTTCTTTTTCTTGATATATCTCATGAACTCCGAAGGGTCCCTTGCCCCCTTGTTCCCCGATCTTGTAACGATGAACATGCTGGCAACGGGAGCTATGATGTCAATGAAGGCCGTGAAATCCTTATCCCTTTGCATGCCTAAGATGAACGCCGCCTTCTCGCCAAGAACTTCCAGGTATTCGCGCAAGAACCTTGCGGCCGACGGATTGTGCGCACCATCTATCATAATGTTGCGGGACACAAAATGGAGCCTTGCCGGCCAGCGCACTTCTGACAGTCCCCGTATGACAGCTTCTTTATCCGCTGAAAAACGATCCTTTATTACCATCAGTGCCATCAAGGCAGCCTCAATGTTCCGTATCTGGACCTTTCCGTTCAATGGGAACCTCACGCCCTTTAGCCGCTCACCGTCATATAAGATATCTATCTTCAGGCCGTTCTTTTGTCTGTCCTCATAGTTTTGCACCCCTACCCTTCTGTCATCTGCCATGCATATCAAACTCGCCCTTTTCTTTTTACATTCTCTTCTTATGACGCTTAGAGCTTCTTCCTTTCTTTCCTGCGTTACGACAGGTGTCCCGCTTTTGATTATGCCGGCCTTTTCTTTTGCGATCTTCCTTATGATCTTACCTAATATCTGCGTATGCTCCAGATCGATGTTCGTGATGATCGAAACCAATGGCTTTATGACATTCGTTGCATCAAGCCGTCCGCCCAATCCCGTTTCGATCACTGCGATGTCAACCTTCCTGGCTGCAAAGATCAAAAATGCCGCCGCCGTTAATAGTTCAAATACCGTCAATCCTTTAATGTTCGATCTTTCCGCGGCTTCTTTGACTGCCCCCATGGATCTTGCAAATTCATCCGCTTTAATGTCCTTTTCGCATATCCTTATCCTTTCGGTATAGTCGATCAGATGCGGAGAGGTATAAAGCCCCACCCTGTAACCTGCCTCATTGAGGATCGAGGAAAGTATAGCGCAGACGGATCCTTTCCCGTTCGTTCCTGCCACGTGGATGGTCATGTACTTTTTGTGCGGATCACCAAGAACGGATAGCAGGCGGCGGATCCTGTCAAGACCAAGGTGCATCCCTTCCTTCTGAAAACTTTCAAGGTATTCTATCGATCTCTGGTAGTTCATATCGATAGCATCGCCCTGAAGATCGCTTGAATTATTGAGATGAGAATATATGAGGTTCCCGGAAAAAGAAGTATGAAAACAAGGATCATAAAGCCGTATTGTCTGATCACATTAATGGTTTCCTGGGAAACGAACAATTCCAGTATATGAGAACCGTCAAGCGGCGGGACAGGGATCAGGTTGAAAACCCCAAGCGCAATGCTTATCCATATAAAATTGACAAGTACCGCCGTCAGATACTCGTTAATACCGATGATCTGGAACGGCAATATCCTTATAACGGATGCAACGACCCATGCCGAGAAAAAGTTGGCCATTGGACCGGCAAGAGAGACGATCGCCGACCCTGTCCTTGGGTCCTTGAAATTATACGGATTTATCGGCACTGGTTTTGCCCATCCGATCCTGATGATCAAGAGCATAAGCAACCCTATTGGATCTATATGGGGCAGCGGATTAAGCGTTAACCTGCCTGCCTGCCTGGGGGTCGGGTCCCCAAGTATGTCAGCGGACTTGGCGTGCGCGTACTCATGGATTATCAGCGCCAAAAGTATTACAGGCAAACGGATCACGATATCGTACATGCCGCCAAACATCTTGACCTCCTTCCCTCAGGCCCTTGGATGGGCCTTTTCATAATCTTTTCGCAAGCGCTCCCTGCTTACGTTCGTATATATCTGCGTTGTTGAAATGCTCGAATGTCCGAGCATTTCCTGAACCGAACGCAGGTCCGCTCCCATCTCAAGCAAATGCGTTGCGAATGAATGCCTCAATGTATGAGGCGAAGCGCCCAGGCGGACGCCTGCCAGCTTAACGTACTTTTTTACTAGATACCATAATCCCTGCCTTGAAAGCTTCTTGCCCAATCGGTCCAAGAACAGGTTGTCCGGGCTCTTGGGCCTTACGAATTTTGACCTTGCCTTGTCCAGATAATGCTTTACTGACTTGATCGCTTCTTTTCCCACCGGAACAATGCGCTCCTTCGATCCTTTGCCAAAACACCTGACGAAACCGACATCAAGGTTAAGATCATTGATCTTTAGATCTACAAGTTCCGATGCCCGCATTCCTGTCGCATACAGCATTTCCATTATCGCCCGATCCCTTACCTGCATTGCTTTTTCGCCTTTGGGGTATACCGAAAGGTCGATCGCCTCCTTGATGCTCAGGGCTTTTGGCAGCTTTTTTCCCTTCTTTGGCGAAATGATCTCGGCCGTTGGGTCCGTTCTTACTTTTCCCGCCCTTATGAGGTAGTGGAAAAATGATTTTATCGCCGCGAGCTTCCTTTCGATGCTTGATGGCATAATGCCGCTCAAGTTCAAATTTGAAATGAACCTTGAGATCTCCCTGTGGCCGATCCCATTCGGGTCCGACGCAACACCTGACGGTATCGACTTAAAAAATTGCCTGAGGTCAATATCGTAGGCGCTCAATGTGTTCTGCGAGTATCCTCTTTCGGAGGCCAGATATACCATGAAATCCCGCAGTTCCTTTTCGATATCGCTCATATGCTGTCCCTTGCGATATATATGCCGATTATCGTCTTATTATCCTTTATCTTCCCGTTCTTGACGCGCCTTATCGCATCGGGCATCTTCAATATCTCCACCTGTATGCGCTCATCCTCCTCATTGTCTTGCTTTGACCTGATCAGCCCTTTTGCGATGTAATATTTTATAACTTCGGAAGAATAGCCCGGAGATGAATATGCTTCCATAATTTTTTTCACGCTTTTTGCGATAAAGCCCGTTTCCTCCTTAAGCTCTCTCCTTGCGGCAGCCACCCCTGACTCCCCCTTTTTTATCAGCCCCGCCGGGATCTCCAGCAATGCTTTTTCTGCGGGCTTCCTGAACTGCCTGACAAGGACGATCTCCTTCTTCGCCGTAATAGCTATCACGGCGACCGCCCCCGGATGTTCCACTATCTCCCTCTTTGCTTTCACTTTGTTCGGTAAAATGACGATATCATCACGAAGGCTCACTATCCTTCCTTTATATATTTTCCTGGATTTGATTGTTGTTTCCTTAAATTTCATAGAGAATTAAGACCTTAGCCCCCAATTTTCTATGCAATTAATCAATTAATTAATTTCCCAATGACCAATTACAGTGTGCCTTCGGCACATTTATAATATTTTCAATAATTGGCTATTGTATAATTGTCGAATTGGTCATTAAGATATGTCCCTGGTAACATTTTTGATTATCTCAAGCAGGAATTGAGCGCTTTTCCACATATCGTTGATCGCGACATTTTCCCTTGCCGTATGGACGCTGTCCGCGCCTGCACCAATGATCAAACAAGGTATCCCGTATCTGGCAAATATGTTCGCGTCGCTTCCCCCTCCCGTAGCCTTTATTTTCGGCCTAAGCCCCACTTTTTCCGCTGAAATAAGCGCGATCTTTAACGCCCTGTTCGATCTTTTCACCTCAAAGGACCTGTATGCGGGAGTTATCCTTAGATACAGTCTTGCTTTATGCTTCTTGCATGCCTTAGTCAACATTGACTTCATGTGCAGGACCTGCTTCCTTAACTTTCCTATATCATGGCTCCTCGCTTCCCCTTTAAGCGTTACCGATTCCGGAACGATATTGGTCGCCACTCCACCTTCGATCATGCCGATATTGGCCGTTGTTTCCCTGTCTATCCTTCCGAGCTTCATTTTTGCAATTGCCTCTGATGCCACCTTTATCGCGTTTATGCCTTTTTCGGGGCGCACCCCCGCATGCGCGGCCCTGCCGATTATCTTTGCCTCGATCGAGTCCTGTGACGGCGCCTTATTGATGATCTCATCCACATCGCCTCCGTCAAGCACGTAGCCGAAATCGGCTTCTAGCGATCTCCTGTCAAGGAACTTTGATCCCATAAGGCCGATCTCTTCGGCCACGGTGAATAAAAGATCAATTTGTCCATGAGGGATGTTATCCTTTGTCAGGGCTTTGGCAACCTCCATCATAACGGCAACACCAGCTTTATTATCTGCGCCCAGTATGGTCTTGCCGTCGCTATAAACGATCCCTCTTCTGATGCGGGGCCTTATCCCAACACCCGACCGCACGGTATCCAGGTGCGCGTTAATGAGGACCCTGGGTGCTTTTGCCACATTCCCAGGGATAGAAGCATAAATATTCCCTGACTGACCATCAAGCCGGCGTGCCGCGTTGTCTTCTTTTGGTTTGATACCGATCCTTTTCAGCTCATTCTTGATATGTTTTGCGAACCTGCCTTCTTCCTTTGAAGGGCTGTCGATCCTTACATAAGCCAGGAATCGCTTTAGTATGCTTTTTTTACTGATCATTTCCTGTCCCGCCTTAAAAATGCTCGAATCCTTTATCGTACAATCGCCTATGGCCACCGTCCTCGCCGACAACGCAGATACTTTTTTCTTTTGTGATCTTCCCTATCAGCCTGCAGCCGGGCATCCGTATCTTCTTGCTTGAAGTGAACATCAAGCCGTAATCCTCGCCTCCGTGGAGCGCCAGATCAATCGGTCTGATGTTCACCATTCTTGAGGCCTTCTTTAATACTGGATCAATAATGTTTTTTTCATAAATCTCGGCGCCTACACCCGATGCCCTGCAGACCTCGATCAGGCATCTTGCCAGGCCGTCTGAATTATCAATCATGGAACTTGCGACCTTGCTAAGCGCATACCCTTCATCAACGAGCGGCCTGGGCTGTAAGTGGGCTTTCACCAACCTTCTTGCCCGGCGAGGGACTTTACCCTTTTTAAGCAGTTTTAACCCTGCTGCTGATTCCCCGAGCACGCCAATATAATAAATATAATGACCCGTTCTTGCCCCACCCCTCTTAATGACCTTTTTACACTCACCGTATACGCCCATGCTGAAGAAGGTCTTTCCTGGAGAAGAAACGATGTCCCCTCCAACGATGCTGACGTCATGCCTGTTAAACACCGCCTTCACTCCCCTGTAGAATCCATCAACATCCGCAACATCTATTTTTGGGTTCAAGCCGAGCGTTATCAGAGCGTATTTCGGCTGCCCTCCCATGGCGGCAATGTCCGATAAATTCGCCGCGGCAAGCTTCCATCCTATGTTGAAAAAAGAAAAATGATCGAGGTCAAAATGTACGCCTTCGACCATCGTGTCCGTTGTCATGAGAATGAACCTGTCGGGAAGCCTTATAGCCGCTGAATCATCGCCTATTCCAAGAACTATGCTCCCTTTGACCGCGCTCTCAAACTTGCGGCGAATCCTTTCTATCAGGCCAAATTCACCGAGTTTGGAGATCTTCATTTTTTCCTGCCCTTTTTGATCCCTTTTTTGACCCCGGTCTTTCCGCACTCTGACATCAACTTCAGTGCGCAGAACTCCCCGCACATCGTGCATGTATCGCCGGTCGATCTTCTGGCCCTTATTTCTCCCGCGGTGATGGGATCGACCGCAAGCTCTATCTGCCTTTCCCAGTCCAGGGCCTTTCTTGCTTTTGATATCTCAATATCCCATTCTTCCGCTCCCTTTACACCTTTAACAAGGTCACCTATGTGCGCCGCGATCCTCGCAGCTATCACTCCGTTCCTGACATCAAGCAGATTGGGAAGCCCCAGATGCTCCGAAGGCGTTACATAACAAAGGAAGTCCGCCCCGGCAGCAGCCGCAACAGCACCCCCTATGGCGGATGTCAGATGATCATATCCCGGCGCGATATCGGTAGGCAGAGGGCCTAAAACGTAAAAAGGCGCCCCTTTGCATATTTTTTTCTCAAGCTTCACCTGCTCCTCTATCTCATCCAGTGGTACATGTCCCGGCCCTTCTATTATCACCTGGACGCCAGCTTCTCGGGCGCGCTCCGCAAGTGTTGCCAGTATTTTTAGCTCGCCGATCTGGACTTCATCACCCGCATCCGCAATGCAGCCCGGCCTCATTCCGTCCCCCAGGCTCAAGGTGACATCATATTTTGCAGCTATCCTCAATAACTCATCAAATCTCTCATACAAAGGATTTTCCATGCCTTTTACGGTGATCCATTTGAACAGAAAAGCTCCTCCCCTGCTCACTATGCCTGCCACCCTCTTTTTCTTGCGCATCCTTTCGACGAGCGATCTTGTCACGCCGCAATGCACCGTCATGAAGTCAACTCCCGACTCGGCATGTTTTTCTATGACCTTGAACATGATCTCCGGGGTCATGCTTTCTATAGAACCCGCCTCGATCGCCGCCTGGTATATCGGCACAGTGCCTACGGGCACCGTGGATGCGTTAAGTATGGCTTCCCTGACACGGTCAAGGTCGCCCCCGACCGAAAGATCCATGACGGCATCAGCTTTGTTCTTTAAGCATATCGACACCTTATCAAGTTCATACACAATATCGCTGCATTCCTTTGATGTCCCTATGTTGGCATTCACCTTGGTTCGCAGTCCCTTTCCGATCGCAATAGAGTTGACCGGATGATGTATCTTGTTGTAAGGTACCGCGATGGTCCCCTTCTTGATGCCTGATATGAGATGCTCCAAGCTAACCCCTTCACGCTTAGCGATATTTTTCAATATAGGATCGACTTTCCCCTTTTTAAGGTTATTCTTTAGCGTCATTGTTTTTCAAAATACCTCCTGATCTTCTTTGCGTTCTTCTTTACCATTTCTTTAAGGAACTTCATCCTCTTCCTGTGTTCGATCGACTTGATATGTTTTCGCCATAAACCCTCTATCCTGGACCTGTCGCCCTTTCCCTTTTTTATCAGCTGGACCGCGAGGGATACGGCTTCTTCCGGACCATTAGTATAAATGATGGACGGCTCGATCCTTCCCTTTCTGACAAGCTGCCAGGTGTTGATCCCTATTACAGGGATGCCGTAGCCTAGCGCGAAACCGATCTCTGATAATGTGCCGTAACCCCCTCCGACAGCTATGATCACCTGGCCCGATTTGACGACTATCTTATTCCTTGCATAACCAAGGCCTGTTACTATTGGGATGTCAATGTGCTTGTTAGCTTCTTCGCGCGTGCTTCCCGGAAGTATTCCGACGGTCAAGCCCTTTTTCCTTTTAGCACCTTTCGCCGCCGCCTCCATGACACCCTCTTTGCCGCCGCAGATCAATATTGCCCCCGCCTTTGCCACAAGCTCCCCGACCTTTTCAGCCGTCCTGTAGCTTTCCTTGGTCGTGTGGCTCTCCCCGATGACAGTGATGAACATCGAACAGTTTCCTCCTGAAAACAGGACCGGCGATCAAGCCTCTTTCGGCAGACGTATGACGGCAAGTCTCCTTCAAAGGCGATTATTTCTGTACGGTTATCGTTCCTTTGGCTACAAGTTCCTTGTTCGCGATAAGCTTGAAAGTGTATTCGCCGTTCTGGACAAAAGCCCCGGACCCCAGAACTCCCTTCCATTCGATCTTATTGTATCCTTCCTTACCGCCCGGTGCACCTTCGGTGAATTTACGGGAATATATGATCGAACCGAACTTATCATATATATAGAACATGACATTGGCGCTCGCGTTAAGTGAATAATAGATATATGTCGGACCTGCAAGAGGATTGAAAGGATCTGGTGTGACCCTCATGTTCGTTGCTTCCACCCCGACCAATACTTTAAGATTATTAATTGCATATACCCTTGCCAGGTTTCCCGATACATCCGCCGCGGAGATCGATATACTGTGCGGTCCCGGTAATAGAGGTTCCTTTTGTTTATACCTTAGCTCGCCTTTCTCGAAAGAATCCGGTTCATGCTTTATTTTATCCACTATAACGAACACATTATCCGGATCAACTCCGACATTATCGATTATCCTTGCGTACACGGTCGGCTGAGGCGATATATATCCGCCCTGCACCGCAGTGCTGCCGTCTATGTCCACTTTTATTATGTTAGGCGGGCTCAGGTCAACGGTCACATACACATCACCTTCTCCTCCGGCGTAATTACCCACATTCCCCGCATTATCCTTTGCTCTTGCCTGGAAATAATATGTGCGGCCGTCCTTTACTGTCACAGGTTGATCAGGCCCAAAAACCGCCGAAGTGGAGGTAACATTTGTCAGCCAGTTTCTCCATTCCTCCCCCGCACCTTCTTTGTATTGGATGTCAAAGCTCTGAACAAGAGAACCCCCCTCATCAATTCCGGACCACCTGACAAGAAAGTTCGTTTTCCCGGCAGATCTCTGTTCGATCTCGACCTTCGCTGTTGGCTGCTGGATGTCCCCGAAAGCGTAAACCTTTCCGTCCGATGAGGCAATGAAAAGCATTGTATGCGATATGGCGGCCGTTGCTCCGACGCTTGCATCCGTAAGGTAGCTCCATAGATATTCGCCGCCTTTCAGGTTGAATGCCTGTATCTTATTCTTATAGCTCAATCCTATATAAATAATGTTGTTGGCTATGACCGGCGAAGAATGGTAAGCGCTTCCCTTCGCGTTATAGCTCCACTGCAGATATCCTCGTTCCTTGTTGGCAGCATAAAGATTGCCACCGTACGAGGCAAAAACGACAAGACTCCCTGAGACGGCGGGCGTCACATATATCCCTTCATCGGCCTTGAATTTCCAGATAACGCTGCCCGTCTTACAACTTAATGCGTACAGGTTCTTGTCCCATGAGCCGATGTAAACGATCCTGTCTGAAATACACGGAGATGAGGACACATAATCGCCCGTCTGGTAAACCCAAATTATCTTGCCCGTGTCTTTATCAAGTGCATACACCTTCCCGTCGGATGATCCAAAATATACATTGCCCTGGTAAACGGCCGGCGAAGAATATATCGGTCCTCCCGTGCCGTATTTCCATTTGACCGCGCCGGATTCCGCGTCAAGCGCGTATAAATTACCATCCCATGAGCCAAAGTATACGATCCCGTCCGCAACACAAGGAGATGAGGTTATCGGCTCCCCCGTCTCAACGGACCACTTTACATCTCCGCTCCTGGCATCCACCGCGTAGAGCTTTCTGTCAAGTGACCCTACATAAACAAGCCCTCTTCCCACGGCAGGAGAAGAATAAATGGCATCAGCTGTCTTGAACTCCCATACGGATTCGCCCGTCTTAATGTTGATCGCGTAAAGCTTACCGTCCGATGATCCCACATAACACATCGATCCTACGACCGCCGGGGACGACCAGATATTACCACCGGTCAAGAAAACCCATTTTATTGAAAGCGGCGGCTTAATGAACATCTCGGCCGATTCCCCGCCATGCGCGGCATCACCCTTGAACATCGGCCAGTCCACCCTGGCCATTGGCTGTATCACAGGTGCCTCAGGAGTTACTGGTTGTGTTGGTTTTTCAGGAGGAGGAGAAAAGGCAAATGAACCCCCTGTAAGGAACATGAACACGGCAAGCCCTACCAAGAGGATCCTTATAAGGTCTCCAAGACTCTTTTTCATCTTTTCGCTCTCAAAACATTCTATCATACACATACACCTCCATCAATTATTTAAAACCTTTCCAATATCTCCAGTATCTCCCTGATTTTTTCGCTTTCCTCCTTTGACTTGGATACGCTGCTTAAATTCTCTCCGATGTACGCTTCAAGCACCGATCTTCCGGTGCTATCAAGCGCCTTTTTCGCTGCTGTTATCTGCGTGAAGATCTCAAGGACGGGCTTGGGGCGCTCTACCATGCGTATTATGCCCTCCACCTGCCCTTTTATGCGGTTAAGTCTGCGTATAAGCTCTTCTTTGTTGATGCTCGCCATTTCGCCATACATTATACGGGTATGGGGTATTATTGTCAAGTAGTTTATTTTGGATGCGGGGATATTAGTATTCAATAAAGGGAAAGCATCCACTAAAAGGAAACTAAGAACCTGAGGCTGAACGCCTCGGTTCCATAATCATCATATCTGTCAATGCTATAATTGGAACCGCGAATTATATTCGCAGGTTCTTAGTAAGCTAAACGAATAGTAACTTGAAATGAGGTGTTCTATTAAGTTAACAAATAAAAAAGAGCAGTAACAGGCTACTGCTCTTTTAGAAATTATCGTTTAAGGTCTTATTGGACCAGGCCGGCCGGCTGCTCCGCACCTTCGGCAGGAGCTGCCGATGTCTTCACTCCAATATCGATGTTCTTTCCGAAGACTTCCCTGATCTTCATCATCCCGAACTTTGTCTTTGCTATCATTTCGGCCGCTTCCGCCCTTGTCATTGTCCTATCAGGCTGGAAGTCCTGCCCTTTTAAGTAATCGAGTATGCCCGCGTCCTTTGCCGCCGCGATATACTTTGCTGACCAGTGCTTGGCTGACATGTCCGGGAAAGGCCCGTATTTGAGTTGATCGGTCAATTCAAGCCTGTCAAACCTGGCCACTATCGCCACCGCCTCAGCTCTTGAAAGCATCTTGTTGGGCTTGAAATTGCCTTCCGGATAACCGGTCACGAGCCCAAGGTCAACGGCCGCTTTCACGTACGGTGAGGCCCAGTGTGATGACGGAAGATCGGTGAAGGTCGTCGCCGTACCCGGCTGCACTTCGATCCCCTTTGCTTTCACAAGAAGGGTGCAAAGTTCAGCTCTTGTCAAAGCCTTCTCGGGCTTGAACGACCCGTCAGGGTAACCGCCAATGATGCCTACTGTCGCCAGATACTGGACCGGCTTTACCGCCCAGTGGCTTTCGGAAACATCCATGAAGGTCTTCATCGCCACCTGTGGAACCGCTCCCGGGACAAAGCCGACCGTCCAGTCATGGAGGTCATCGACTTTGGCCCTTCCAAGCTTTGTCTTTGTGATCATCTCCACCGCCTCAGCCCTTGAAAGCTCTTTCTTAGGGGAGAAATCCGCTTCGCCAAGGTATTCTAGCAAGCCTTCCGCCTTTGCGGCAGCTATCATCTTTGAAGCCCAGTAGTTCGCTGTCAGGTCCGGATAAGGCCCGAATGACAGGCTCTCCGGCTCCTTCAGCTCATCGAACCTTCCAAGGACCATGACGCCTTCCGCCCTGTTTATCTTGTCGTTGGGCTTGAACGTGCTGTCCGGGTAACCTTTTACCAATCCGAGCTCAACCGCGCCCTTAACATATCCTGACGCCCAGTGCGCTTTTGGCAGGTCCTTGAACACGGCCTGTTGTACTGCCACAGGCGTCCTTCCTTTTGCCTTGACCAGCAGCGTGGAAAGTTCGGCCCTGCTCAATGCTCTCATGGGCAGGAACGTTCCGTCAGGATAGCCGTTCACAAGGCCGACTGTCGCCGCGCTCTCTATCTGGTTAACGGCCCAGAAATCATCATTTACATCCTTGAACTTTATCGTCCTTATCAATCTTGTGCTCACGGTTTCGGTCTTTACCTCGGGCTGGATCGCTGTCGCGGTGATCTCGATCAGGTTCTTGCCGATCCGTATCGGAACAACGGTCTCGAACTTACCGTCGACTACCTGTACGGCATCGCCGTCAACCTGAACTTCTTTGACCCCGCTGTCGGCCAGCACTGTCCCCTCGACTTTCACGATATGGTCTTTTGTTATAGTTTTATCCTTCGGAGAAACAAGGATTATTATCGGCCTTGTATCCGCAACAGGGGCCTTAACTTCTTTATCCTTGCCGACCAAGCAGATCGAGAAGAAATGCGTTGTCGTGCCTGGGATATCGCCGTAAGGATGATAAGCGTAGTTGAATTGAATGCCATCATAATCATAACCGACGCCGAGAGTCAGGTTGTTCTGAGATTCACCATAAGGACCCGGGTTCTGGTCGATGCCGCCCCTTAGCGTGAATTCCTTTATGGGCTTGTATTCAAGTCCCATATGAAGAACTGACGGCATGTTCTCGTTCATGCTCATATCGCAGTCGACAGCAGCGTTCAAGGTGTAATCGCCCTGAATATAGGCCTTGCCGCCTTCCCTGTCGCCCACCAGATTTATCTTTGTACCGATCTTGGCGACGGCGGGTATATTATCCTTTATGCCGGTCGACGCGTACTCGATTCCCGTGCCGAACACGTTCTGAAGGTTCAAACCGAACTGCATGTACGGCGTGTACCTGTAAAGAACGCCAAGGTCAACGCCAAATCCCGTTCCGCTCATGTCGCTCGAAACACTGGCGCCGTCAGAGAAATATTTTAAGTTTGCTCCGACACTCACATCCTTGAGCATTCCATCGATGCCGTAACCTTTCATCTTTCCGAGGTCGACCCCGTAGGAGATAAAGACCACATTGTTGGAATAATCTGAGGTGCCCTCGGATGTTCCGCCCACGCTGTATAAAGGTATGCCGTCAACTGAAGATCTTATGATGCCAAAGCCAAGCGTGCCGTTCTCCCCGTCAAGCGGATACGCGCCTCCGGCGACAACGTACTGCATCTCATCGAAAAGCTTCGTGTACATGCTTGACAGCTTAAGCCGATCGATGCCGCCGAGTCCCGCCGGGTTCATGAACACAGTGTCCGCGTCCTCCGCGACACCCACATATGCTTTTCCCATTCCCAGCGCTCTCGCGCCGACCCCGATGAACATCGGGTCCACGCTAAATGCTTGTGAGACAACCAGGATGAAAACGATAAGCGCGGTTGCCGCAGATACTATTATTTTTTGTGCTATCTTCATATCTCCCTCTCCTATATATATATCGACGATTTCACCCCTGGATTTCACTTTTTCTGTCGATAGACTGAGGGCGTTTAGACGCCTGTTTTTGAGAGAGAAGCGTCCCATAAGTCCACTTTTTACCGGGAAGCGCCGCCAAATCAGCGTTTTCTGACGAGTATTCTGCCTGTGGCAACAATTCTGCTGTTCTGCACTACTCGTATCATATAGTAGCCGTTATTCACGATGCTCCCGAAATTGTTCCTGCCGTCCCACTGCGGGTACTTTGCCCCGGCAAACGCGTAATATGTGCTTGTCTTCCATATCAGCCTCGCGGCCTGATCAAATATGTAGATATCCACGTTGCCCACTGCAACGCTTATAGGCATCGTCAGCGGATTAAGCGTATCCAGAGGATTGAACGGGTTCGGGTATGCCGGCATGATGCTTCCAACCGGCACAGGCGCCGGTCCGCCCAACACAGTAAAGGAGCCACTGTAGACCTCACTATATATGTTATCCGAAACTATGCTCACGAGATGAGGCCCCGAGCCCTCATTGGTGGGCACATTTATCGAAACGGTGATGCGCGTCGGGCTCACATATGTGACGCTGTTCACCGTTATCGTTCCGCCAAAGTCGACATCCGGCGCCGTAATTGTCGGCATGATCCATGTGTTGACACCGTCTATGGTAACAAGGACGTTCGATTCGCCCGGGTTGGTGTTCGTCGGGCTGAAAGTGAGCGGCGATGCCGCGTTCACGGTGAACGGTGTCGTCGCCGTCTGCGAGAAAACGTCAGTGCTTGTCGTTACCGTAACAGTATATGCCTTTCTTTCGACGTTTATCGGAACCGTGAACCTTATTTGTGTATCGCTCCACGATTCGATGCTCGCTAATATCGACTCCATGTTGATATAACCCCTGTTGGCGCCGAAGTTCACTCCCGTGATGGTCACGCCCGTCAAACTCCTGTTGCCTGCGGGCGGGTTTATGCTGAGAATGTTCGGCGATGCGGAGCCGTTGACATCGAATATGTTCGCCAGAACGATTGTCTCTATGCCCCTTGCTCCAAGGTCGGTCCTCAATACGACGTTCCTGTTCGGGGGTGAAGTGACCGCCTCATTGCTGACATATACCCTGAAGGTCATTGCTGTTGGAGGAGTAACCGACAGCACTTCGGTCGTAATATTGCCTCCCGTTACCTCGGCTGTCGTTCCTGCCAGGAAGTGGGAACCGACGCCTGCGACAGTGATCGTGAACGATGTTCCTCTCGCGCCGCCTGTCGGATTTATTGAAAATGAAGGAGGATCTATTATCACTCTGCCTTCTCCCGTGGCGACCTGGGTACCGGTTATCATCGTGATATCGCGCGAAGTCGCGGCGGCATCGGTCCTGACAGTTATATTTACCGTGGCTTGCGTATCGTCAATACGCGTAACACTGTTCACTGTGATGCCCGTTCCGGAGATCGTTGCCGTTGTTGATACGGTGAATGCCGTATTCGTACCGACTATTGTCAAATTGACGTTCTGGTCGCCCTGATACGCGCTCGGAGCGTTCGGGGAGCAGGAAACGATGTCAGGCGCTGCCGCTGAGCCTATCGTGAACGGGAGCGGATTACTGACAAGTCCGGCATTCGTAATAAGGTACACATCACCAGTAGTAGTACCTGTAGGCACTTTGACCGTAACTGTGCCGGTCAGGACATTAGACCAGTCGCAGTCGCCATTAGGAACTTTGACACCGTTGAATTCTACTGTGCCAACGCCGGTGCCAAGGTCAATTCCTGTTATGATGACCGTTTGACCGATCGGGCCCGTTGACGGATTGAGCGAGCTTAATACAGGATCGTTATTATCAGTGGGCTTCACAGCGATCTGGTTCGTATGAACGCCGTACCAGTTCGCACTGTTCATCGGAACAACAATATAATAATATGTTGATTCATTTGTTATACCTTTATCAACATAATGAGTTTCTGTTGTTGTTGCTATTCTTTGATACATTGCATATGTAGAACCAACTACAGGACCCCTAAAAATTCTGTATTTTGTTGCCCCTACAACAGAATTCCAATCCAAGAACGCCTTCTTATCTCCACCGTATCCCTGGAAATTACCCGGTTCAGCCATGTAATTTGTAGGTCCTGACAATATTAATGGATTTGGAGTAGGGATAGTGATATCACCAGGTGTTGTTGGTTTTGTTCCTGAAGGACCAACTGGGCCAATTGTCCCTGAAGCATATCCAGTTTGATTGTCTGATATTGAGGAAATCCAAATCTGGTAAGTATCGCTATCAGTAACCCAGTTGGATGGCGAAGTTGGCCAATTTGTGCTATCAGTATACGCAACGCCATAAGGAGGGAATGATGTATCGTATCCCACATTATTATCTGGATATGTTGTTAATGTCCCAAGAGTATCTTCTGTAAAAATGTAAGCGTCGTCACCTTTAGCCACAGCTATAAAACGAACATTTCCGCCACTTGCCGGCATTGATAAACTGCTATTCTGCAGACCGGTTTCATCAATAACGGCAAATGCTGAATTAATAGACAAAAGTAAAGATGATACCACAATAAAAGCTATAGCAAGCTTCTTTCCTCCTTGTTTGAATAGTTTTAACTTCATATTTACCATCCTCCTATTATTACGGCCAGATTCGATTATCTGCAGATAATGGCACACCAATCATGTAAGCACCTGGTGTCTCAATAGATGAACTGCTTCCAATGGTAATCCATGTAGAACCATTCCACCTTACAATGTACGGCGTTTGTAACTGATTAACAGCATCCCACTTATAAACCGTTATCGCATCACCAAAGTTTGGACTTGGTATTACGCTTCCAATTGCTGCACCAAGGTTCGTTGTTGTTAATAATCCAGCACTATACGCTGGTATTGATATCCAGTTATAATTTCCTACACCAGCAACATACTGCAATGTAAATTGTACCGATCCTATTGCTGGTATATTCCCAGAAACGGTCCATGTTCTGCCATCGGCGCCATAAGGAACAGCCACTTTATACATGGCCCCGGTTTGTATGCTTGCGTTTCCTCCTATTTGTATCCACGAAGAACCGTTCCACCTTGTCATATAAGGTGTTTGTGTTTGAGATGTTGCGTCCCATAAGTTGACGATAACAGTATCGCCAAAGTTCCTGTTCCCAATAGGTATAATATTACCGATGGAAGTTGCTAAATCAGTCGTAGTATTCAGTCCTGTGCCGGTGAACGGTACAGTTATCCAGTTGATGTTCCCTGCCACCGTGCTCCTCATCGTAAAGCTCTTCGTCCCCGGTATAGGAGCCGGTACTGCCATGATCTCGTCGACATAATGGTATTGCGTCGGTGATGTAACACCCGGCGTCCTGTAGACCAGCTGATACCCGTGTATGGCGTCAAGATTTAGAACGTCATCGCCCTTTCTCCAGCTCGCGTCCCTGGTGAACGAGGATGCAGTAAGAGGTATCGTTACCTGGTGCCATAATCCGTCATTAGCAGGTATCGGTATCGGCACCGTGGACATCCAGACCTCCGAAGAAGTAGCGGTATTCAGATGGAATAGATCGTACGCCTCGGTCAGTTCGAACGACACGACGTTGGTGCTCCCGTCGCCTTTTATCCATAAAGTTACCGCGCCGTAGGCTGTCAGGTTGATGGAAGCCACCGGGACCGCGTCGCTTGTCGGCATTATACCGCCCACTCCGCCGCCCCATGTCGGCGCCACATAGGAATAGTTTATCCTTCTTGATGCGATACCCTCATGCTTATCGGCATAGTACGGCTCCTGCGTGCCGATTCCAAAGCCGAACGAGTAGTTATACATCCCGCCCTCAAAGTCATCAAGCATGAACTTTGTACTGTCGACGGCGAACGCCGGCCCTGTGGCTACCTTGCCAAGTGCCGAAATTATCCTCAGGTCTCCGCTCGTGAATCCCTGCGGGACGCAGACCGCTATCTCATCGTCCTTCCAGTATGCGGCTGCTGCCTTGACTGAGCCGAATTCCACCGTCCCCATCGAGGTCCCGAAGTTGGAACCATTAATTTTGATCGTTGCGCCCGGATACACCGTCCCGCCCGCCGGAACGGTCAATGATATCGCCGGGTCTTTGGATGCCGTGAACGTGACGAGATCGGACCATCCCGAATATCCGCCGGGCTTATAAGCCCTTACTCTTACATAATATACTTTCCCGGTGATCAATGCCGGCGGCGCAAGGTCGGTCCAGATATTGGTCACGTTCGAGATCGTGCTCCCCACGATTTCCCCGGCGGCATCCAGTGTAGTGCCGTAAACAACTTCATACGATGTAACGCTAGGAATGGTTTCCCATGTCGCGGTAGCATTCGTATCGGTAACGTTGACGATGTCTACAACAGGCCTCTGCATCGTGAAGAAACTTGTGACATTGCACCATGGGCTTACATAACCCATCGCGTAAGACCTTACTTTGACGTAATACCAGGTATCCGGCGTCAAAGAAACAAGGCGTTTTATGTCGCCGATCTTACCAAGACTTTCCCCGCTCACATCAGTTCCATAGCTTACTTCATAAGTGGCGCCGGGCGTTGATACGGCTTCCCATGTCAGGAACGCTTCGTTCGTCGAAACATTATATGTAGCTATCCAGTCGGGCCCTTCCATCGTGAAGAAGCTCTCTATTGAGGTCCAGTTGCTGAGCGTTGTCGGATAAACTGCCCTGACCTTTATGTAATATGTCTTATAGGCTTCCAGGGTCGTAAGTATCTTTTCGTTCAATGTTATCCCCGTTATCTGGCCTTTATTAATTGCCGCTTCATCGGTCCCGTAGCTTAATATGTAGGAAACCGCCGGCGTTGTCTCAAGCGTCGGCTGGCCGTCCCAGAAAGCCAGCGCTTCCCTTGTGGTTATGTTCCTTGCGTCGATCCACCACGGCGCTCTGACGGCGAATATCGGGCTCGGCGATGTGCCCACGGGAGGAGGATTAGGGGTATTCCCCAATCCGCCGTATATTCCTGACCAATCCGAATGCCCGCCGGTACCGTCGATCGTTCTCATTGCCACTTCATAGGAAGACGCGGTATTCAATCCGGTCAACAGCAATGTGTGTTTTGGGCTTGTGGGATCATTGAATGTCGTGTTATCGATCACACCGATATACGGTATCCATGCGCCCCCGTTCTCCCTGAGCATAAGCTCATAATGGTCGGAAAGAGGTACATTCACTTCGTTAATACTGACCTCGGGACCCCATACAATGTATACGGAAGTAGCACCCGGCTTGTAGAAGTCGACCCAAGGACGCTCAAGAGTATAGAACTCGTGCACCGGCGAATACAGGCTTTCCAGAGTGCCGATCATCGCCTTTACCCTTGCTTCGTAAGTCGACAATGGCACGAGCCCTGAAACACGATAATGCGGATTAGCGTCAGTGCTTGAATCCCAAGTAGTGATGCCGGTGACCGGCGTCCAGGTCGCGGATGCGGGCAGCCTGTATTCAAGCGTGTACGATGTCGCGCTCGGCACTTTCGGCCAGTTGATCGTCGCCTCTTTGGAAGAGACAAGATAGTGCCCGACCCATTCAGGGTACGGCCTCACAACAAAGCTCTTTATGTCGCTCCAGCTGCTCACGCCTCCACCCGGGTATACCGCCCTCACCTTGACGAAATATGTCGTGTTCGTTTCAAGCGTAGTCAATATCTTTTCGCTCGACGCGATGCCGGTGATCTGCCCTTCACTTGTGGCGAACTCGTCCTTTCCGTAGCTTACGGTATAAGATATCGCCCCGTATTGAGGAGACCTTGGCGTGTCATCCCAATAGACCGTCGCCTCGCGTGTAGTTATTTTCTTAACATTGATCCACCACGGACCTCTGTTCGTGGTGAAAGATTCTATCTTTGACCAATCGCTTACGAATCCGCTCGTATGGACCGCCCTCGCCCTCACCTCATAGCTCGTGTTAGTATCGAGCGGCTTCATCAAAGCGTTGAGTTCCGCTTCATTCGTTGCTTGCGCGTTATTATCAAGCGGCCATGTCGGACCCGTATAATCGGTCCATTCTGTCGTGGAAGTTTTTCTGAATTGTAGTTGATATGAACCGAGTTCCGATGTCGGGACCTTGTCGCTTGATTGCGCGAACACCTCATTAGTGAACACGCCCCATTGTATGTATGCCTCGTTCGTCGTCACATTGAAAGGCCTTACCCAGAGCTGGTAGAACGTATGGAACGTGTCTATCGATGACATGTTCCCTATCTGGTTGCCTGCCCCGTCAAGTGCCCTTATCCTCACTTCATAAGTTGCATATGGGGTCAGTCCGGTAAAAAGGAACGACCTGAATTTATTATTATAATATGACGAATTTGTCAGCGGCGCGGAAGTCCCCGAATATACTTCCCATGATCCGCCGTTCACCCTGTACGTGAATTCATAATGATCGACAGGCGGGTTGCACAGCGGGCATGACCAGCCCCAAATTATCGCCGCTTCCTTTGTTGTCACGCCGTAGTGGCTTATCCACGGCTGATAGATATAAGGAGCCCCGTTGCCGGTATAGAATATCTTGCTGTCAGACCACAGGCTGACGCCTCCTGATGCATCAAGAGCCCTGACCTCCACCTCATAGGAAGAGTTGATCGCGAGGTTCGGGAACTTGAAATTGTAATTATCATTCGTGCCGTCATCTTTTCTGCCGGGCAAAAGCACCTCGGAAGAAACGATCCAATTACCCCCGTTTACCTTGTATCTCCAGTTATAGCCTGTCGCATAAGGTATATCATGTCCCTTGGTTATCTCAGGCCCCCAAATAACATATACGATCATTCCGGTCGGGTCAGGATACCAGTCTACCCACGGTCTCTCCAGGGTATAGAAATTGAATGTAGTCGACCAATCGCTGTAGCCGACAGCCGGATCATATGCCCTTGCTCTTAACTCGTACAAGCTTCCCGGATCAAGCCCTGTGAGCTTTGCATTAGGATGCGGATCTGCAGGATCGAACCTTGCGGCATAATTCGCGATCGTTTTGCTCTGCCATGACGGCTCACCGATCTCCCTGTACTGGAACTCGAACTGTACGTCATCGTTAACGTACTCGCAATTTACCGTAGCTTCATTCGAAGTTATGTTGAACGCGGAAGCCCAGTCAGGCCCGCCTACCTCGCCCGTCCCGGGATCGTTCCAGACCCACCATGTATAGAACGAGTCTGTGTTCGACCATTCGGTTTTAGAGCTGTCCGGATAAACGCCCCGGAGCCTCACTTCATATGTAGTGAACTGCGTGAGAGCGGGGCCATTGCCCGTGAAGTATATGTTCAGCGCGTCCACGCTTGTGTCCTCTTGTGTTGTCGGCCCGAGGAATTTCGCCTCATATGTTGTCCAATTGGCTTCACCCGTTATCCTGTAATAAAGCTCATAACTTTCTACGCCCGGTATGCTCAATGTTCCGCCGGTGGATCCCCATTGTACCCAGCAGGAATCGTTGTTCACATTAAATGCCCCTACCCAAGGCGTCGGGCGCACCATGAAAGCTTCGATCGATGACCATTCGCTTATGCCGCCCGTGGAGTCAACGCTCCTCATCCTTACCTCATAAGAGAGCCCTTCGGTCAAACCTGTTAGTTTATATGTTAAATTGGTCGTGTTCGTCGGGTCACCCGCCGATGTTGTCGGGATGCCGGTTATAGTCGTCCAGCCGCCGCCGACCAGCCTGCGCTGAAGATCATAGCTGACCGCATATGGGACCGTCTTGACGTCCTTGCTTATGACCGGACCGAAAAGTATCGTCGTCTCATTTGAGGTCGTGCCGTAATGCGAGACCCAAACAGGCTCAAGGGTATAGAACGTTTCAGTTGTCGCGTATTCATTCGGCGCCCATTTGCTGTACCTGCTGCCCGAATTGACCACGCCTCTTACCTGGACCTCATAGGTCGTCATAGGTGTAAGGCCCGTGAGCCGGATATTGGGATTTACCTCCGTTGTAACATACTTTGTATTATATGGGACCGTTATGCTTACCCAGGCACCCGGGCTGGTTCCGGTAATTATCCTACCTCTGATCTCGTAATCAGTGACAAATGAAAGATCTTCCCATCCGACAATAGCCTCGTTCGAAGTCGCGTTGAAAGAGTAAACAAAATACGGGCCTTCGAACGCAGCCGCCTGCACCATGCCGCTCCTGCCCGCTTCGTTGGTCCCGCTGTACGTCATGAAAACATTGTGGCCGTTCATGATGATGCCGTCCGCAGCGCGGAAGTATCCTATGTTCACCGCTGTCGGCAGCGCTGTGCCCACCGATCCCGTAGGCAGGTCTTCTATCCTGTACCTGTAAAGCGCTATGTTCCAATACCAGATGCCGTTGCCTGAAACGCCTGCTTGTCCTTCCGGGGTCGCCGTATAAGGATTATTATTATAATGCGCGAAATAGAAGAATCTTCCTTTTGGGTCGATCCCTATCGGCTCTGCCGCCCCGTTCTTGTAATCCCAGCTCCTGTTCGTATTAATGTCATCATATCCGTACACTTCCAGAGTATCTATCCCGCTATACACGTGGTTGCCGGCGCCGGATAATGTGATAGTTGTGCTAGTGACAAGCGCTCCCGTAGAAGTATTGTATACTATGACATCCCTGTAAGTAGGTACCTTCTCGTATATCCTTACAAATAGCTTGGAACCGTCCGGCGTGATCACCATATGCGACGGCAAAGGAAGCGCGCCGCTGCTCGTTATTAAAGTTGGATTTGATTCGTCAGCGTCCAGATTGAACACCATGACCTTGCCGGTCACGTCACTTCTTATAGAGACATAAAGCCTTTTATTGGTCGTGGTGCTCCTTACCGCCAACCCGAAAGCGTTAACCTCAGCATTAATGGTCCTTATGTATGCCATGTCCGAGGTCCTGATGACATATACCTTGCCTTGCATGGAATCCGCCACATAAAGGTAAGCGCCCGTCGGTGAAAGCGCCACTTCCTTCAATACAGCGCTTGGATCCGGATTCATTGTTGTCGGTCCGCCCAGCGTTCCGCCTGAGACCGGATATTTTGCTACCACGCAGGTCGCGCCCGCGAGAGAAACATACAGGTAATCACCGGCCGGCGACATCGCCATTGCATAAGGGCTCCTGTTGGCCGGCGTTGTGTAGTTATTAACCACGGCGGCGTCCATGTACGAATCTGAGAGTATCGTTTCATTCGTGACAAGGAGCGTTGTATCAAGGACCCTAATACGCTTTGCAGTGATATCCGGTATGTAAATGTACCTGCCGTCCGCGCCGTACGTGCCGGATGACGGCATCGTGACCGCGAAAGCGGCCGATGCCATAAAAACAACGAGCAGAACCGCGCATACGGTCCTGACCGCTGATCTTAATATCAGATCGATTCGGCTCGACATACTTTTCTCCTGTTCGACACGCTTACTGCTGATAATGCAGGCCGCCCGTTATGACCGCCTCGCCATAATTACCGCCCAGGCCCTGCTCCGATATGGGCGATGAACTCAGGTCATGCGTCACCGTAGCCACGACACGGAACCTCACGCTTGACCGCCCCACTTTGTTGCCGTTCGCATCCGTTGTAGTATAAAGTGCTTCCGGTATGGGTATCCTTATGCCGGCCCCGGTGAACTTTACCCTTCCGCCGTTCACATCAACATACCCGGGAAGCGTTGTCAGGTCCACTGTGCTCGATGCACCTGTTATTTCATCATAAATCACGGCGCTCTTCAAGTATAACGGCTGATTATAATTCGGGCTTACGGCCGGGTCATAATAGCTGCCCGTGTTCGCATTATAAAAAACTATTCCTGCGTAATCGTTAACGACATCGGCATTTGTATATCCGGGATGCGCTTCCTCGTTCGTACCATTGTCGCTCCTTATTACGACATAAGGCGCGGGATCCGATATCTGCGAAAAGTCTATTGTCTTTTCGCTCTTAATAATAAATTCCGCGGGGATATCTTCCGTCGGATCATCAAGGTCAAAGCGCAAATTGCTCCAGGCGAATGACGAGTACTCCGGGGTCAGGTCCTGCGTAGGCCCGGAAGGATCGCTGTTCCCTGACTTTTGAACAACTGGATTTTTTGGACCGCCTTCCTGGGTCGCCTCGGCACCAAGATTGCCTCTGCCTTTACAACCGAGTATATTTAGCGGGAACGAAATCGCTACCCTCTCGTTGAATGTCGGCATGAAGTTTTCCGACCAATGATCGGCATTTTGTATGCCGACAGCCGCATCAAGGACCCACTCTTCCCTTGAATCAAGCGGCACCCTTACCCCCGCTATGGCAGCCGTGGGATAATAGTTGCCATCGGCGCCTCTAAAGTCCCATTTAAAATCGGTATATGTGCCCACTCCCATGAACAGGTCCTTGGAAGCGGCACGCAAGCCAAGCAATCCCCTGCCCGTGATCGGGTTGCGCCTATAGTAAAAACGCCCTCCTACCTTTCCGGCCCGTCCCTCCGCGTCCGTAAGGCTGAAATCCATGTAATAAGTCTGGTTCTCGATAGTGCCCGGTGTAATGCCTGTATTGGAAGCTTCGCCCGCGGTCCTGTCTCCGCCGCTGAACCCCATAAGTCTCGGGTTCATGATAGTATCAGATGCACCCAGGCCTATTATTCCCCACCCTCCGAGAGTAATATCCTTTAATGCGATTTCGGCCCTTGTCCTGCCGTAGCTTGTAGTGTTCATGTCCGCGTCCGGTGCCCATATGCCCCCCATGCTTGGACCGGTCTGCACCATGGCGTAAAATTTGCCGCGTTGCCATGAAATTAGCGGCAAGAATTCAATGTTTCCGCTTGCCGTGACGTTCGAGCCGCTGCCTATCGGCGCAGCGACCGCGCTCGCCTTTATCGGCAGGACTATCGTTGTTGTTCCGCCAAAGACTTCCCATCTCTCCACAAGACGGGGCGCTATGCAGTACGTGGCCGGCACAGATAACCTTGTCCTTTTCACAAAGCTTTTATCGGATTCCCAACGCGTATTCTCGTTATCGCCGCCGGGAAGCCCGTTAAGCGCATCCTCACCGCCCTGGAACCCGTTATCCGGACTCGGGAACGTACTTATATACGGATCATTATTTTGATCAACTCTATTAACCATATACCTCACTCTCCCCCTTTTAACTCACTTTAACCCTCTTATCAACTTTCCGTTACGAACCCCCTCACAAAATACCCCCTCACGATACACCATCCCCGCTAACAGAAAGAGAGAAGTGCCTGGTTTTTAACCTTCTCTTCTCTCTTTCTCTTATTTGACAAGGTAGTTACCAGGCGTAATCTTCCTTGTCCCCTTCATATATATATCGTCAAAAAAGCCTCAAAATTTCAATATATGCGTCTCTTTTCCTGCCGATAAAACAGCATCCGCCGCCTTACTGCGGCATCAATGCCGTAACCGCGTTATATATGTTCAGCGCTATACGACCCCTCATCTTGGGCGCCTGCTGGGTTATTGAGCCCAGGTTCTTAAGTGCTATCACAACGGCGAATGTCGCGTATGTGACCTTCCCTGCCTGGGACTCCAGCGTAAATATCCTTTCGAATTTGCCTTTTAGGGTAGGCTTCCCTTCGGCAACGACCGCTTCATCAAAGACCCTTTCAGCTTCCGTCTTTAACTGGGCATTCGACTCAACGAGGTACTTGCATGCCTCGATGATCCTCGTTACCTTATACCTGTAATTGTCATTATTTATGCCGGTAGTGAATATATTCATTTCATGCCCGACGCCGGATATTTCCGTCAGTATCTTCCTTGCGCTCAGTGCCTCCGCTATATACCGGGGATCCATTCCCTTTACTAACGGGGCTGCCTGGCCGAATGTAATGTTGTTCTCTTTATCTATTTCAGCATCAATAGCATCTATCCTTGCGTCCAGAAGGACGATCAGGGAATTTATCTTTTCATCTATCCTGTCCATAGCCGCCATATACGGCTGGTTGATCGTGGTTGTCTGTCCCGGAGTAATAGTTATGTTGGTTGGACGCGCTCTCAGGTCGGTATAAGAATAATTCCTGGCAATTGCAGGAGCTGTCCTGTTCACCCTGTCATCCTCGGTCTCCTCCCTGAAATCAGTTGCAAGCGTGTCGTCGGCAAGGACCACAGCTTTGCCGTATACATCCTCAAAGAGCCTTATCGCCGCCAGGGTGCTCGTCATTGAAGTGGGCACTCTGTCGGCTCCCGCAACGGAAGCGGATGTTCTTGCTTTAAGCGCCATGAGGCCGGACCTCAGGCTCTTAAGGGCGAAAAGGTCGGTTCTCATTCTGATCATTGTGTCGGGATTCGCCGTATCTTGAACATCGATCTCCCTCTTGTCTTCGTATCCGCCGATCTCGGTCCTCGCGCCGCCGAGAACGCCGTCAAGGGCACGGTCATCTCCCGTGACCGTCGAGAATGAGCTCTTTACGCTTTCCACGACCTTCTTCTTTGCCGCCACTATCTCGGCAAGAAGCATCATTGCCGGAGGAGTAGGCCCGTTCTTTTTCGCGAACCTCAGGTACTCGCCCTTGGCCCTGCCGTATGTATACGCGCCGGCGGTCGGCAGCTTTGCAGTTGCCGATATGTCGGCTTCGGCAGCTTTTAAAAGTTTTGCCTCATCACTGTCCTTTTCAAAGACGGCTTTTTGATAATCAATGTTAAAAAGCTTCTTTTTCCATTCTTTATATTTCTTTATCAGCGCCCACTTCCAGACCGCGCGCAGGCCGTTTATGCAAAGCGCTTTTGCCTCCATAAGGAGCGCTTTCTGTTCTTCGGGAGTTTTTCCTTGCTCCTCTGACACTCTGATCTTTCCCTCTATCACGCTCACAAAATCGTCAAGGTCATTATTGGGGCCTTCGACCGCAGATGCCGGATATCCGACCTCAAGCGCCGCAGCCCTCAATTCCGCAAGAAGATCGTTCGCCGCCGTCCTTGCGGCCTCTATATTGAATTCACGCGCGATCCTGACGGCTTCCTCTACGTCCTTTCGTATCCTTCCGTCGAGGATCTCCGCTTTTACAAGGTAATCAAAGTTGCTTTCCTCAACAGACCTGTTTCGGGTCAGTGCGTCGGCCTCGCTCAATATGCCATTGATCTGCTTTTTCCAATCTTCTCTCTGCGATTCCGGAAGGATTGCCAGCATGTCCATGAGCTCTTTTCTTATCTCGACCGCTCTTTTAAATATCGCGGCAAGAAGGCTCTCCGCCACGCTCTGGTTGACCTCTGCCCTGCCCCCTGTTTTGGCCACATATCTTGCAAGGGCATCACCAAAAGATGCATCCCAATCACCCATTAACGCTTCCGGCGCAAGGGATGTCGCGAAATAAGGCCTTCCGGCATCATCGCGGACAAGCCTCAATACTCTCTTTGCCTCGTTCATCGCGGGCAGGTCAACATATGTCTGGGCGTCATCCTTTGTCACCGCGCTCCTGAATAGGATAGTTCCGCTGTCCGCGGCCGGCGGCCTGGCGATATTCACAAGCCTTGGAGATATTACCGAGGTCGGATTGCTGCACATCCTATTGAAAAGCGCGATTATCGCCTCGCTGGTCGAGCCCTTCACCTTGCCGAACTCTAGCATCTCCAGTTTTATGAACGCCCCGTTGTGGGCTGTCATTATCTGACCGTTCGTCTTGTAGGTTTCAAAGACCCTCTTATCGGTCCACGGCTCTCCTGTACCGGCCGTCTTGAAACGGTCCCCTCTCATGTTTATCGATATGCCAAGCTGCGGATTCATTGTGATGAACCTCTGGAGCTCGAGCACCATGTTCCTGAACCTTGCCTCGTCGCTCATAAAGGCCGTCAGGTATTCGTTCATGTCTTTCGCGAAACCGAACTTTACCGCGATCTTCCCCAGCATGTAGAACAGCATTATCGCCCTTGCTGTCTGCGGCCCGATTATCCCGTCGGCAACGACCGGCGCTACCACGTCAAAATGGTTATCTCCTATGTCAATGATCTCCGCATCGGTGATCGCCGGGATATACGTCTTATTTGCCCTTCTTGCGTTCTCATAGTTGCTTGTTTCTACGAAATGCTTTGCATAGAATCTTAAAGCCCCCATCCTTGCCTGTATCTTGATCAGGAACTCGCCGAACTTCCTTATTTCATCGTCGCCCGAGCCCGGCTTTATCGCGCTTTCGGGAGACATCTGGTTCAGGATCGTGACCATATCCCTGAATAGCGGTATATTGTAATATGACCACCAGAAAGATGTTTTATTCATTATGATCTCTTTGGAATTTGAGGTTTCTCTGAACTTGAACTGCCCCTTCCACACCACCGGCTTTCCGCCAACGCCCCTTGGGGTCCTCTCGACGATCTTGTCGGCCGGTATCGGTTGTTTGTTCGTGATGTCCACGCCTGTTATCGGCCCTCCGCTGGAGAAAGCCCCGAGCGCGGCGCACATCGCGCACTCTTCAGGTGTAATGTTCTTGCTTGTTAAATTCTGAGCCGCAAGCGAGATGAATTCAGGTGCCGGCGTTTCTACCGGTGCCGGGGTCGGAGCCGGAGTTGGAGCCGGTGTTGCGAGCCGCGACGGTTCAACGAATGGTGTCTCGCCTTTCGCAGGTGCTGCTGGTGCTGCCGCTGCCGGCATTTTTTCAGCTACCCTCGTCTTAAGATAGGTTGTCTGAGTTGCTAATACATCAGCGCCGTCATTTGCCCCTATCTTCACATTCTGGACAAAAGCCGGTTCAGCGCATAATCCCGCCAATATCCCCACAAAACCGCTCCTTACTCCATCAAGGAGATAATTGTCAAAGTCATGGCTGTCTCTTACCAAACGCGTGACCCTTGACCTCAGAACGGCATCGATCTTATTTTGATTGCCGAGCCTTATGAATTCATCATCAAATCTTTTGTAATTGACGTATCTTGCAACCGCATTATTCAGATTTGCATTGAGCTTTCTTTGATCGTTGACAGATAACAGGGAATAGGAAATATCCAGCATCTCGCCTAATGTGGCGATCGCGCAGTCATGACAGTTGCCGGTCGAATACCTCAGCGCTTTTAACTTTATAAAGGCATCGCCAAGGATAGCCTGGAGCTTTGCTTTTTCGGCTTTTGTTAACTTTTTCCCGGAGGCGGTCTCCTTCGCGCTGACATACGCGTTGAATTTCTCTTCGACATTGGCAGCCGTTATCCCCGCGCCAAGGATCTTTGCGATATTGGCAAATTGGCTTGGAGCTGCCGCAGGTGCTCCTGCCGGCGCCCCCAGCGCCGCTTGCGGTATTAATAATGATAATGTTTCAATTGTTGACATCTTCTTCTTCCTTTATACCCTTGTAAAATACTCGTTTATTCTTTTCTTGTAGTTCTTTACCAGTTTACCAAGCTTCGCATCGATCTCCTCGACACTGTCCTGATTAAGCCTTTCCGCAAGGCCCTTGAACTGTGCGTTCATTTCCGCGACTATTGTCATTATCTCGTTGGCGGACGCTGTCGGGTTCCTGAAGTCCGCCGCTTTTGCAGGATTTTTCTTAATGAGCTTATTGATCAGCTCGAACAGGTCAAGCCTCTCCTCATGGATCCTCATCAGCAAGGGATACAGGTACTGCTCAAAGGTTATAAGCGACTCATAGACGAACTGCTGCTGGTCGATCTGACCGACCGCAGTCATCATTGCGCCATCCGGCCCCAGGTCACCGTTCAATCTGGTCATCAATTCGCTTCGGGTATTTATATTATCAATGCGAAAGTCTGCAACATTAAGCCTTGTCAATTCCGTATCCGGAGGCAGTACCTTCCTGGAGTCAGCATCGAGGTCGTCGATCTCTCTGGTGAGTTTCGCCCTGTCGGCCTCTATTCTCTTTGTAAGCCTCGTTGAATATGCGGTCACTGTCGCCGTCGGCGCTGAAAGGTCGGTATTGTCGCTCAAGAGATTCCTCACGATCATCTTCTCGCTCCCTCCGGCAAAACCTCTGCTCAATATCGGGGCCGCTCTTCCGGCGATCTCTGTCTGAGAAGTGCGATCCGCCCTTTCCTCGGACGACTCTCCGGCACCTATCGTTATCCCCCACCTGCTGACGGTCTTGTCAATATCCCCGCCTCTCACCCTAGCCTGTATGAACGCGGTAATGTTGAGAGTTGTATCCTGCCCGAATAATGCGCGCGAGACCAACTGGGGCGCATCGCCCCTTAACGTAAATACCTGCTCGGTCGCCCTTACTGGATCATGGCTTGCCAGGTCATTAGCAGGGTTGCCATTAGCGTCCTTAATAATATTGCCGGCGTCGTCCCTTTCCCATATGGGAGTGTCAACCACCGGTATCGGATCTCTCATCCACGTGAAATTATATGAAAATATTCCCCATAGATTATTTATGCCGACCATTGTCGACTGCTGCCGCCTTCGGTTCTGGAGATAGCTGAGGCTTTTTTCGAACACCAGCGAGGTCCCTCTCAAGCTGAATATCCACCAGTCGATCCCGAGGCCCGATTCAAGCGTTGCTTCCGCCCTGAAAGAAGAGTTCGCGAAAGTCAGCCCTTCACCGCGGAACGGGTTCGGCAGTATCGTTGTATTGGTATCGCCGCCCTCATCATCCGTAATGCTTGATCCGCCCGCGCTCGCCGGAAAGCCCCTAAGCCCTACACGGGACTTCGTTTCGGTCTTGACCGTGAAGGGAAGCCTTCCAAGCATCCCTCCAAGGGTCGCGATGCCTAGGCCGTAGCTTTTGCGCGACGCGGGGACCCAGGATTCTACATCATGGTACTGGCCGTCTTCCCCAAGCTCCCTCAGCGACATAGTGTTCATGCCAACGCGAACGGGTTTACCATTTACGATCATTTCTTTGCCGCTTCTCATGTCCTCGTAATCGACAATTACCATTGTCTGGCCCAATAACGACTGCCCCATAGCGAACGGCAGCGCGACATTGTAGCCATGTAAATTATATTCAGGATCGATCATCGACGGATATGTCCTTGAGGTTTCCTCCGTGCTGTACTTGTATAAGATACCGAAGGGCAATATCCTCAATTTCGGTAAAGGATAAAGCCACTGGATTACATAATTCTTGAATGAATCTGTCCCAAGAAGATCCCCGCCTGTGCTCGTTATCTCGCTTCCGTTCGCGCCATATGCCAAATAAAAATATGAGTTGGGCATGTCGATCAATGGTATCTTTGCCGTGGGCACATAGAAAGCCATCCCAAGGTCCCTGGCCTGCCAGCTGTTCACGTAAACTTTATTAGGGACATTCTCGTTATCATCCGCGCTTGTCCTTATATACGCGAGCGCTTCGCCGCGTTCAACTCCCCCCAAAGCGGTGGGGAAAACCATCATATTGAACGCCGAACGCGCAGGGAAAACCGGCGTTAACAACCTGTCAGTTAGGCTCTGTATCGGGTTCGGTGAGCGGATCTCGAGCGGTTTGGTGCGTGTGCCTACGGGGAGTCCCGCTGTCGCCAGCAGGTCCGTCTGCCTGAGCAGCTGATACGCCCTCATCCTATCCTCTAATGTGGCATTAAAATGCGTCTTATCCAGAAGGGCCCTGTTCTCGGGCTCATTTATCTTGGCAAGGTTGTTCGGATTGTTCGACTTGCGCAGGCCGTTAGGGGTATCGTTTATCTCGGTTTCAGGCACCTGCTCGCCCTTAGCAATGCTAAAGAGCTGCGCAACGTGTCCCTTATCCAAAGCTGTTAGTGGCGCATGGACCATGCTGTTTCCCCTCCATTATATATATCGTCAAATATCGCGGGAAATTTCATTTAAAATATACCTTTTACTTCAAAGCCCAGGGTCGGGCCGCCGAAGGTATCGCTCGAAGATCCCCCTAACGTGACCGACGCCTCGATAAATTCATATCTCGCTCCAAGCTTCGCTGCCCAGCTGTAGGCCTTTGCGTTCGTGGACACCCCGAAATCATATCCCATGATGCAACGCGTCTTCCCCCAGAAGCTGTCGGACCCGCCGGTTGACGGATTTCCGCCAAAAATATGTGCCGCCTGCAGCAAGCCTGCCGGGACCCTATACGCGATCATAGGCAGCAATGAATAAGCCCATGTACGCTTGAATTCTGTTCTGGGCCTATCGCTTTGGCCGCCCACCAGCATATTGGCCGCCGCAAGTAACCCAGGGACCATGAACTGCAATTCCTGGCCCAACCATCCCTGGCCTCCCAAGCTTGCGTCAAGCTGGCTCAAGTTCGGCTCCCAGCTCGAGCTGAGCTTGTACATTGTCTTCGTATCAGCTATCGGATTCTGGTATCTCTGAAGACCCTCTTCGGTAGTCACTTCCTTTGTCCTCGTGAACATCATCCCGTCGGCCGGGCCCAATTGGTCCCAACCTCCGGAAAGCCCAAGTGTGTACTGCGGCCTTGATACACCGCCCGCCGGCTTGCTCATCATGATCCTCATGAATGTGCCGTATTTCCTGGTTGCAAGGGGTCCATTATGGCTTGTGCCTGCCGTCCTGGTCCTCTCAACCGCGTCTATTTCCGATGAGGTCCCTTTCGCTGCCGCGCCTTCGATCCCGAATTGGATAAGCGTCCATTCATTGTAATGGTTGTCATCGGCGCCCTTAAATTCAATTACTTGCACATCGTTGTCGGGGCCTATGATCACGCAGTTTGATTCAAGCCTTAAAGAACAGCTTTTTTCGGTTGTCGTGAAAGGCTTGTCATTCTCGCCGGTATGGATGAACTCATGGCGCGCCGCATTATATGAATTTGGTCCGTAAGTAAATCCCGTTAACGGGGTACGTCCGTACCTGTATCCTCCTTCGATCGTTGCGTTCGACCAGAAACCGCCCCAGATGGGCACCGCCATATTGAATATACCAAGGTGTTCCGTCACCCACTTTTGTCCCGGTACCGGGATAGGGCCGCCAAAGAAGTCCCATCTGTATCCGCCTTCAAGCTTTACCCTTTGCGTGTCGCCGAAAACAAGGATCGGATATTCGGTATTGGCATTGGCCGCCATTTCCTCCGACGGATTGCTTGTTGTGGTGAAGGGCTCCCTTATATCCCCCGTCCCGCAGCGGTTCTCTATTTCATGTCGTATCCCGACCCATACGCCGACCTCTTTCCACAGATATTTAAAGTACTCCGAAAAAGTTATCTTTCTCGAAGGTTTCCATTTCCCCTCGCCTGTCGTTGTATCCGTCACAAAGACCTTGGCATTGCTGTCAAAATAAGAAACGCCCGTTTCGCTGTGATAGAAATCCCTTATCTCCTCCCTGTTCATCCTTGCTGTATTATCGCCGTTAAACCTCCATGCCTGGGCAAGTTCATCCGATGCCGGCGCGATCGAACCCGTTAGATAATAGTAGAGCCTTCCCAGCCCGTTATGGTTAACGGGCGTCGTCCTCTTATAGGCGTCCCTTGCGTCATGATATTTGCGTAATCTTTTGGCCGCCTCGGGATCGGTCTGTTTATCACCCGCCGGCCCCGGTAGGAACCTTGTCGGTAGCGTTATTGCAGTTCCCATATTTATCTCCCCCTTGTTTTTTTACCTTATTATGTCGACTTCCCTGAGTATGTAATCTATGTCAGGGTCTACACCTGGGATCCCCTCTATCAGCGGTTTTACCGCATTGTAACTATTTTTTGCGTCTTCGCTGTACGCGGCTTTAGTATCGACTGTCGGGCAGTAGCTTCTATAAAAGACATATTCCCAGCGTAAAGCGCTGTACAGGGCGAGTTCCTTGTCGACGTCCATGATCGTCCTTTCCATACAGAAGTACTTTACCGCTATCGTGGCAGGCGCGGTCTCTTCGGCCTTTGTGAAGGTCAGCCCGAATCCGTCCGGGGCCTCCGCTTTCAAAAGCCCGATCGCGAGATTCCTCAATGGTATAACTATGTTATCCCTGCGGTTCTCATATCCCTTGACCGCCAGGCTCCTGTCCCTCCCCAGTTCCATATTGCTTATCCTGACCTCGGCCTGGGACAGGTATAAGAGGCCGTTGTAAACCAGAGCCTCGGATTTTATAAGGTCGCCCCTGACCAGTTCAAGCGCCGTAAGCGCTCCCCTGGTAACCGCCGGGTTCGCCGTGTTCCGCGCGAAAAGATCGATATAATATCTTGCTTTTTCGTAGAGATATTCGTTGTGATATTTAAGATATGCTTCAACATCTCCGCTGTTAAACGTCCCGTTTGCATTGATCGGCAGCTTTATGTTCGGCCTCGGCCTGGTATACCTTGCGCCGCCTGCTATGCTGTCCATACCGCTCATGATGTCGTCCATCGCGGACACAAGCTTTGGTATCGCTGCCGGCACATATCGCGGGTTGGATTCGCAAACGGTCGCGAGCTTGAGGCTGCCCCTCTTGAGGAGCGCGTATGCCGCAACAGTGCCTTCTTTATCGGCCGTAATTATCGCCGTAAGCTCATCAACAGCCCCCTGATATAAAGCATGGTCATATACAGGCACATCCTTATTGCTTTTTATGGGTTTTGGATACGAGAGAAGCATCATGGTGTCCGCGTAACCCAGGTGCGTCAGGAGGTCCGGTATGCCGTCACGAAGGTCCTTTAAGCCTCCAAGGAGCCTGAACGCCGCCCTGTAAGTATCCCTGGCCTGCACATAGTCCTTATAACCCCAGCTTAGTATGCTCGCCTTAGTAATAAGGAGCCTTCCTTCCGAAGTCTTGTCCCCTTCCTCTCTTGATGCCGCAATACCGTCCTCAAGTATGCTGATGGCCTTCTCAATATATGCGAGGCCTTCTTCTCTCTTTACCCTGACTTTGGTAGCCTGATCTGCATTAAGTCCATCATCATCTAGCCCCGTTAACTTTTTTATCCTGTTCTCGACCACATATTGCTGCTTAAGACGGTCTGCTTCCTTCGTGATATTCAAGCCGAACACCGCGACCGCCATCGCCTTTCCGTCATACGCGGATGCCACTTTTACGCCGTACCTGGACCTCTGCGCCTTTGTGAGGCCGTAAACTCCGATAAGGTCATGATAAAGACTTATTGCCGCGTCAAAACACTCTTCCGCCTTTTTAAGGATCGCCGCCTCAATATCGGCTATCTTCATGTCGGCTGTCAGCGCAAGACCGCTTATCGCGTTCACATCAGCAAGGGTCAATTTTCCTTTTCCGAACTTATACAGGTCTATGAGGCCTAGTATGATCGTGCCCTTCCATGAATAAGCCCTCATTTTTGCGCTTACATCCTTCGGTCCCTGGTCCTCCCTGAGAGCGCTTGTCCCGCTTATTATCGCGTCAAGCTCCCCTACAAAGCCCCTGAGGGTCCCCTTGGGTCCCGCTCTCCTTAAGACCTCCGCTATCCTTGGCGCGTCATTCAAAGCAACGAATTCCGTTCGCATGTCCTTGTTCAGGTCGATCATCATCCTTGTCTCAATAAGGTCCATTTGAAGGAGAAGGGGCGCTTTTGCCGCACCGCCGTACATCTCTATCGCCTTTTCTAGTGCCGTTCTCACCTTTGGCGCCACTTTTTCATTGCACTTGTTCGGTTTGCCGGGAACGGGCATTTCCACTATTTTCATCAGCCTTGCCTTTTCCCATTTTATGAAGCCGATTATTTTTCTTGCGCGGGCCTTGTCCGCCGGGGTAGCCCTCTTTGAGTCGATGACCCTCTGGACCATCTTCTCCGATTCGTCGTAGCTGTCAATTACGAACTTGTAAAGCTCCGGTTCAGATTTCTTTTTCTCCATTACATATATAGAGTATATCCTTGCCTCCACGAACGAGAGCCACTCAGGATCGATTATTACGCCCTGTGGCGCTGTTTTTGCGTACTCAACCGCTCTCAAATGGTCCTCATGCGCCTTCTTCAGGAAGTCTCCAAGCATCTCCCTCGGATGTTTGTTGAACGTTCTTGTAGCGGCATCTTCATATGAAAGGAGCGTTTGGACCACTCCGAGCACGTCGATCCTCATGTAATAGATATCCGACTTGTTAAGGAGCATTTTCGCGAGCGGTGTCTCCATCAGTTCGTTGTATTTCGCAAGTATCTCCTTGGCAAGCTTTAATATCTCCTTCTCTTTTTCAGCTTTTGGATAAGTATCATCGCTCTGGTTGGCTATCAGGTAAACCTGCCTGCAGAGGGCCGATATCGTGACCTTTGTAAGAAGCTGGTCAATATAGTCCTGATAGATTTTTGTGGGGGCCGGTAGCTCGTTATGGATTTTCCCAGCAGCATCGGTCCAAGTTATCTGTCCCCCAAAGATCTCTCTCATGACATATTCCTTGGGATCAGTCGCCATGGCCTGCAGTTTGCCAAGGATCACTCCCGCTGTTGTCCTGTCCGTTGCCTGAAGGTCTTCCTTCGCGAGAAGCGTTTCAAGAAGGCCCAGGAATATTATGTTAGACATGTTCTGCCTGTAATAGAAAGAGCGGTTCTGCGGGTCAAGGCATCTCTCTAATGCCCTCTTTCCCCATTCGATCTCTCTTGATGTCGCGGCAAGATATTCAGCGTAGTTCTTGTTGCCTTGTATGACCGGATTGCCGGCGGCATCCTTCCTGCCGAGCCTGTATTCAAGCAGGAACCTTGTCCTTATCTGCTCAAGCTTCCTGTATCTTATTAGCGCCTTCTCCCTCTCGGTCCTGGCATTCTTTACCTCGGGATCGTTTTCAACCCTCGCGAGCGCTTCCTTAAAGTCAGGAGCGTCCATAAGAAGCGCGAACCTTCCTTCCATCATCTCGTCCTCAAGATAACGGTCATAGAACGCGTATTTCCTCTGGAGGTAGAACGAGTAGAACTTGAACGCGATGTCCGCCAGGTAAGGCATGTCTATCACTTTTCCGTATAACCTTCTGATCTCCGCGGCTTTTGCTTCATCAATAGCTCCGTTCTTGGTAGCATATTTCTTTATAAGGGCTGCAACGGTATTCGCGTTGACCTTTGCAAAATACTCGGACCTTTCCTTCGCGCTCTCAAGAAGAGCGAGCGCGCTCTCGATGACATCAAATCGGTCATTTGGCTGATCGGACATAAGAAGTTCGGCCTCTGCGATCTTCGCCAGAGAAAGCATCGAAACAAACCTTGCCTCAAAATCAACTCGCGCCTCTTCATCGGTTATGATAACAAGCCATCCGCCTGTCCAAGCGCCTGTTGCGCTCTTGGTCCCGAGCATGATCCCGCAGATCTCTTTGATCTCTTCGGCGGGTGCTACCTGAACGTCCGCCCAGACCTTTTTTCCTGTCGGCCTCTTTGTCCTCTGGTCTATTTCATCCACTTCCTTGTTCAGCGTGATGAACTTGTTCGGAGTAAGCATCGAAAGAAGCGATGCTTTTATCTGGTTCAGCTGCATCGCATTGAACGTCCTTACCGGCGCCTTTTTCAGCGCTTCCTGCACCTCAGCAAGGCACTTAAGTATCGCCCCGATATTTGCAAGGCCGGGCTTGAACTGGTTAAGGATCATTATCGCGTTAATGTAGAGGACCGCGGTCTGGAGGAAGAACTCCTTGTTGGAGCCTATGCACAGCCTGTAATTCCTCAGGTTGGCATACAATTTTTCAAACTCAGTATTGATGTTGGGCGCCGTGCTCTCGTTGACCTCGCCGCCCTCTGTGACCTTTCCGTCGGCGCTGACAACTACCGTCTTCCCTGTCCAGCTGATATAAGAGAGCCTTAATGCGTTCTCAAGCGCGTATGTCTGGGCGTATTGGAAACTTTTCCTCGGCAGCTGCTGGCCTTTCCTTACAAGTTCGTTCTCCACATAAAGGTTCTTCCCGACCTGAAGCATCTCTTTCGAGTCAAGATATTGTGTCACCGATGATCTTAAGAGCTCATCACTTACTATGAATGCCTTCTTTGTCTCTATCTCCCCTTGCACCGTCTCCATGTCTTTTCTTGCGCTTATTGCAAGGGCGATCGCATTCCTTATCGTCTCGGGGTCCTGTGAATCCGCGTCAAGCGCGGCCCTCTGGAGCTTTGCTTCGGCTATCAGGAACTTCAAGCCCGTTTTCAGTTTTTCTAGCTCATATTTGTTAAGTGCTTTGATGTCATACACCCTTGTTTTGCCCGTATGCACGATCTTCAGGGTCTTAACGGTTTTTCGCGTATTTGGATCGATCGTTACACTGATGACAATATCGATAGCGTTCCTGACAGTAAGCCTATTGTTAACCTCGTCGATCTCAAGGTTCCTTATCTGGTCATATATCGCGGCTATTGCGAGGTCGTCGTCCGCGTTTCCGCGTCTTTCAAGCATCAGCTTTGCAAGGAGCATCATCCCCCTGTAAGCCGTGAAAAGGTCTATGCCGTCCCTTTCAAAGTACAACCTGACATCGTCATTTGCCGGCAAAGTCTTAATAAAGGCGCTTGGATTCAATGTCCATGTTTTTGTTGCGCTGTTATATTTCCAGTAATCTTCTATTTCTTCGCCCTTTGGGAACGGATAAAGCAGCCAAGACACCCCGTTGGCGCAATCAACGATCTTTTCGTCAATGTTCGGCACTGCCGTTATCTCGCCGTCGCCCTTCTGGGCAAGGTATGCGTCCCCGATCAGTATCTGAGCCAGGCTCCTGAAATAAGGAACAACACTGCTGATATTTTGGCCAAAGATGTTCTGGCAATACTCTATCGCTTTGCTCCTGTCGCCGCTGTTCCCTCTCCGGATCATTGAGTCTGCGGCTTCGGTCCAGCACTTCGGCTTTGTCTTTGCGTTTGGTTTGGAAGGATCTCTCAAGGGTGCGGTACGTATACGCTGCTCAAAGAAAACGATATAATCATCAAGCTTCGACTCAACCGATGGGCAATTGTCCCCGCCTGTTTCTTCTCCATTTCCATTCCCGTTCCCCGGAGCAACTCCTGACACCCTTGAAGCAAGCAAAGTCACCACAATATCTGCTGATGTAACCATTTAGAATACCACCTTCTTTGATAATATTAACCGCGGGACACTATTTCCCCGCTATATATATATCGGCAATTTACTTGGGAAATTTCACTATTTGAGAGGATATTTTATGTTATCCAAGCTGGTCTTTTACCTGTTCGAATATGTTGTTATCCGTGTCGAATTTCGTGGCAGGATCGCTCAATATCTCGATTATTATCGGCCAGAATGCCCTATCCAGGCTCTTGAGTATGATAAATATCATCCTCTTTTTGAGGTCCTCTTTATATGATGCCCCAAGGTTAATATCGGCAAGTACCGCCTGCATTTTCTCCATCCCCTTGCGCCTTCCCGCCGTATCCTTTGCGCCCATGAATTCCGCTTCGCCGAGCAAGAACTCCACCGACTTCTTCTGATAGTAATCCTCATCAACGACCATCCTCCACAATTCGCTCCTGATCGAGAGGCTGTATCGTTTTGCCTGCAGGAACTCAAGGACCTTGTTAAGGTAGTTTACTGCGGTCTTAAGGGTTTCCGGCGAGTTGTCGCTGACATATTTATCAAGCGCGATAAGCGCTTTTGTGTACATCGCGGAAGCGCTGAAGCCGTAAAGCAGCGGCCTTGTATATTCTGTTCGGCGCCTGAAGTCGTAACTCCTTAGCTGCGAGAGGATGCTTTCATCCCCCAATTTCGGGATCGAAAGGCCTGCCGTTTTTATTATCTCATCGCATATCCTGTCGACGATATTGCCAAGCCCTCCCTCGCTCCCGTAGAACTTTCTGAACCTTGGATTGAGCTCCTCAACCCTTATATCGAATTTCTCCGCCGTAGGGGATGTTACCCAGTAAAAGAATATGTTCTTCAGGTCGATAAGTGCCGCAATGTATGTCTTGCTGTTGCTCGGCGTCATTATCAGGTCATTCAGCATCTTTATCACGATCTGCCTTCTTTTCGCTTTTGCAATATTGCTGAAAGCCTCATCCAGGATCAATCTCCCTGCATCAAGATTGCCTTTTACAGTTCCCAATATTTTAGCGGTTGCCCCTTCCATGCGGGCGGTATCCATACCGCGCCCGGCCATCTCGATAAACGTTTCGATCACCTTATCTTCAACGGCAAGGTCCAATACGTCATGCCTCCCGCTACTCTTCTTTTTAATAACAGCTTTGCGCCTTGCTTTAAGATACGCGATGCATTCCGCGCTTTTCATGCCCTTCATGCTCCTGCAGATCTCTCTTATGGTAGAAGCGATCCTCATGTTGACCGTCAATGCTTTTATCGTGCGCGACCTTATATCATTTGCCGAGACTGTCGCCACGTTCTCCTCTTTAAGTTCCGTAAGGACGGCGGTCATTCTCAATAGAACATCTTTCTGCGCACTAAGTTCCCTGTGTCTATCTTTAAGCTTTTGTTCAAATTCCTCTGGCTTGTTTATTTCTATCCCCAAAAGCGTTTTTATCTGACCTAATAGTTCACGACTCAAATCTGCAGTGTTGCTTTCCATTAGACTCTCTATTAGCTTAGCGTCCCTATCGATCGCTTTTTCCCTGACTTCAACATATCTCAGGCATTCTCCGATCCTCAAGGCGCCCGGATCGCCGCTGACGCTCATCCCACTGCACACCTCATCTATGGTCCTCATCTTTTTAATGTCTATCAGCGAAACATCATTCATCATCTCTATGTTAAGCGCTTCCTTCCTTACAAGCGGAAGAACTGTTATTTGCCTGCTTGAGATAAGCTTGATGTTCGCCATCCTGAAATCGATCCTTCGCTTTACATATATCCAGGCAAGCGTATCCTTCACGCCTTGGGCGGTCTCCGCTTTGCCGAGCGACCATCTCCTCTGCACCTGCAAGGTATCCCTGTAAGATCTTTCTATAAGCTCTGCTTTGTACCTCTCCATCCCTCTGTCGCTCATTTCTCTCCCTACTCTTCCCTCAAGGCAGCTGGTCTTCTCCACTGTATCAATGAAAGCGCCCAGAGAAGAGAAGTACCTTCTTTCGGTATCATCATACCTGTTGTTCGGCCACACGAACTGCCATGCCTGCTCTTTTATCACCTCGAATTTTGCCGCGAACGGGAAAGCATACCCCATGCCGATGCGCCTCTGTATCTCATTATGCAGGTCCCTATAGAACTCCGGATTCTCGCTGAATGCGCCTCCAAAATCAGAACCGGCGGAATATTCCGGGAAGGCCAGCGGTTTTTTCACGCTTCTTGTCGCCAGGAATTCCGATGGCTCCCTGAAAAGAAGTCCAAAACTTTGATTCTGCTCCTGTTTGTGCAAGCTGAACCCGATTATGTCGACATAATTGTCGCCGGGATAATACCTTCCCATTTTGTTCCAGTCATTGGAAGGGATGCTTTCGGCGTTCGGGCACCATACAAAGTTAACATTTGTCGCGCCCGCCTTCTCGAATATCTCATGTATCTTTCTCCAGGCGCGTATATATGTTTCCGGACCGTTAGTCCTTCCCCCGTTCGCCATGCCGCACCACGGATACCATGTGCCATTCATCTCGTGCATCATACGGAGATATATGGGCTTGCCGTATTTTGCGGCCGCTTTTGCCCACATAAATATGTACCTGTATACGTTATATGGATCGTTCGGATCATCCGTTGAATCGATTATCTCCTGAAGGAGCGCTTTATGGGCGTAATTCCTGCCCGGTATGCTCCACGGCTCCCATGTTATGAGCGGTATGCCGCCCCTTGCCGCCACAAGGTCGCAGAATTCATTGGGGAAGTACTGCCATTCCCACTCTTTCTCGTCAAAGAACTGCTGGAATCCGTGCACTACAGTGACAGACCTTCCTATCATCCTTTCATACGCGTCAAGCGCCCCGTTTATCCTATTTGAGTAAGACTGCCAGTCCTCGCGCAACGGCAGCGCCAGACCATACCTGGACGGATTGTACGGCAGCAACCCTGAGAATGGCGATGTTACCGTTTCAAGCCTTCTTTCCACGGCCGCCCCGAACGCATTCCCTGCCGAATGGACCAATGTATCGAGAAATCCCGTGGCCGATACTGACGGCACATCCGTAAAGTACTGCGAAGGCGTGTTCCTCAAGCTGATCTCGGGAAGGTATACGCCGAGGTAATAGCCTTTCTCCGGTATCGCAGGGGTTTCTTTGGGCCTTCTTGGCTGGCCCTTTGCCCTCTCCGCGAACGCCCTCGGATCATAGACTATCCGTCTTTCTTGTTCAGTTCTTACAGGTGCGCCGCTCATCTTACAAGCCCCCCTACTCTCGCCGCGATCCTTCTTGCTTCTTCGACAAGTATTTTCATCTTCGCTATTATCGGTTTACCCTTCAACATGATGATCCCTTTTGCGACCTCCAGCTTTGAGACCTCCCTGCCGTGAACATAGAGGTGCATGTGCAGCTTCTGCCACATCGCTTTATTTTCCGCGTAATCTTCCGCTTTTTCCTTCATCGCATCCCTCAAGCCCTTAACCTCTTCGTGCAATCTTTCATCTTTCCTGACAAGCATCCTTAGGATCAGGCCTACTGTCGCGCGGTTCTGGGCCCTTAATTGGTTCTCATTGTCAACCATGGCCTTTAGTTCGTTTTCCAGGTTCGACTTTGTCAGGGTATAAGCGCGCCCTCTGAGCTTTTCGATCTCATCTATCTGCTTCTTGATCTCTGACATGAAACTCTTGATGGCTTGCTTCTCGGTATCAGATGTATCCTTGGGGATATTCATCTCAAGTATATCCCTCCATCTCTCCTGTATCTTGAAAAGCTCCTCCATCGGATTTGCAACTATCCTCGAATGCGGCATCTGGATCTTGGTCTGGGTGGCCGGAACAATTTCTTCGACAAATACTCTTGTAGTGTCGTCACCCTTACCGTCAATTATGCTGTCCCGCAGCCACTTGATCATATCCCTTGTTTCGCTTATCTCTTCCATTTTCTTGTCGATCTTCGCGTCCGATCTCAAGTACAGATCGCCGTCCGCGTAAGTTGGGCCAAGCGGTGTATCCTTGAACTCGCCGTTCAAGCTTATTACGCCCCGCTTGATCAACCAGTTGTTCATGAGCGAGAAACCCGCAAGTATCGGACCGCCGAGCTCAAAGAAAGGATTGCCGGTCGTGACCAGGTTCACTCCCATCATGCCCAGTCCGCTCCACAATATTATATTATTGTAATTTACATCCAAGCGCAGCCCGCCCCGCCAAAGCGTATCATGCATAAGCGTGAACATCCTCTCGCGGAACGACCCCGGCCCATATATGGTTGACCTTAATAGTTTCATCGGTCTGAACCTTCTTCCCGTAAGGGTGTCGAGTGACAGCTCTTCTCTTCCTCCCTCGCCGCGTTCCGTAGTTAACCATTCAACGTTGCCCATGCCCCATCCTTTTGAGGACGACAGCCTGTAAGTCGGGTGGTTAAGCCTGTTCATGCCTTCTTTGCTCACCAAGGCAGAGTCCCTCAGCTTCCTTGCTGCCTGCCGCGGGCTTACCGCGTGCCACATTTTGCCCAATAAGCTCCTCTGCTTCAGGTCCTCCGCGTCAAGCCTCCATTCCCGTTTCATTAAGTTCCCGTTAACGAGCACCGGCAAATAGACCAGCATAGCCATTATGAGCGAAAGCGCCAATATAAACGGCCAGCTCATGCTTGACGCCATTACCACAAGGCCGAATGACATGACCACGGACATTGAAAGGAATGTCAGCGCAAGGAGCTGAAGCATCCTGTCCATCACCGCTGTCGGATACCATAATCCGGAGCCGATGTTCCTCCATCCCTTTGCCGAGAACAGAAGGCTTGGATGTGACAGCATGTACGCGAAATTAAGCAGGTAAACATGCAGGCCGCCTACGGTCCATCTCGGCTGCTGAATGACCGTAAGCGACGGCGTATTAAGAGGGCCTTCTCCCAATCCCTCGACCTTGTTACATATGGCTATCTCAATGCCCCTGTGGTGGCCCTGCATCGTCGAGTCCATGTCCTCGGTCACCGTAAAGTAGGGCATTATCTCCGGAAGGTCGCACTCCATCTTATCCTCCCGCCCTCCGGTTGACACATAGTACTCTTCAACGATGGGGACATGGACCGTGATATTAAGGTGATATATGCCTTCTCCAACGAGTGTTTCTTCTATGTCTGCTTTGGCTATCGTCCTGATGTCGCTTATAAGCTTATCTTTTTGCTCCGCCTTGACATTGCATTCATACGTATTCAGCTCTTCGGTAAGCCTCATTTTATGGTAATGCTGTTCGGGCGGGTTCAAATAGAAATCCGCAGTGTTCACATCATTATTATTATTCCTTCTTTTCAGGATGTCCGGAGAATAATGCTTTATAGTGTGTCCGCCGGAGAGGTCTTCCATGACAAAACCAAGACCCACGAAAGATTCTCTCCTGTCTTTCGGATGGAATATGTCGCCGTTATATCTGGACCTGTCCTGGTGATACCAGAAGAACCTTTTGATCGTTTTTCCGCCGGCATCCTTCACTATGACCGTCGTATCGTCCTCGAACTCGATGCTGGCACCCGGATAGCTCACCGTTAAATTGCCGGCTATTTTCTTTTTTTCTGCATCGCTCAGTTTCTTTCGGTCATACACCTGATAGGCGAGCTGCCTTTTGCTTGTTCTTTCGAACCAGCGCGGATCATACCTTTCAATGTAATACTGCCCGCTCACGGGATCATATTGTATCTTTGAATATCCGATCATCTGCCCGTTGCCGTCATGGGAGAACTGGTTGAGGCTCTGCAGCCTTAATATGGCCTGCAGTATCGTCCTTGGCGTACCGCAGCAGAATGACGCGCCTCCGGCCTTTTCACGCCCCGTCATGATACCCATGCCGATAAGCGCTCTCGGCATCGCCAGCTTTATCCTCTCAAGGACTTCCTCGCCAAGTTCCTTTGTAAGGGTTCTCCCTACCTTCCCGCCCATCTCTTTTCTTACCTGCGCTTCCAGGTCCGCTGTCTTTTTACCGCTGTAAAGACCCTCATAAAGGTCGATCAGCTTGCCATCCCTGCATACGACGGTTATCATGCCGTCAACCGTTCTGATAGTGCTTCCTTCATGGAAAGCCCTGTCAAGCATCCTCTGGGTATGCTCTTCAAGTTCGAAACCGAAACCCCCGTACCAGGGGAACTGGTCGGCGTTCTGGCCTTTTGGTATCGGGTCCCTTGCATCGAACGAATACAGGTGGGGCTTGCCCCTGTACATTATTATGCTTCTGCGCGACAGATCATGGAAAATATAGACCTCGCCCTCCTTGAAATGATGCCCCTCGGGATAATCAACGCCGGCTTTCGCTTCACCCAGTACCTTGTAATAGCCCGCGCTTTCCTGGCTGTACTGCAGCTGCGAGAGGTTGCCTTTGCCGTTCAGCAGCATCCGCAACAGGTAAGGCACACCGTCCTGGGTCATGTCATCGGGCTCTCCGGTCTTCGGATTCCTTGAGAACCATATATAGTCCTTGTCCATATGTTCAACTATCAATGTCTGGTACTTGCTTGCCCTTGTCGCCCAAGGGAAATATTCGATGTCCTTGTTTGAGCTTGCTATCAATAATGCCTGGCTCAGGAGCTCGTCGCCTGTCTTTCCCCTTATCACAAAGTCCTTTGCCATCCTCGACATGCTCCTGATCTTCCTTTCAACATAGATATCGTCTATCTCAAGGAGCGAGATCCTGTAGGCGACCTCTTCAATGTAATCCTTCAATGTAAGTTCACCTTTGCCAAGGTATCTTTCGCCCACTACATCAAGCACGCATTCATATTCAGGGCTTATTACGGTCCTTGCGGCCGCCTTAGCTCCCCTGAGAACATCCTCGGTAAGAGGCCTGTAAAGTTCCCTGCTTGCGGGCATTGCATCCTTTATGTCCGAAAAAATGCTCGCCCACCCCGTAATGTTCGAATGCTTTATCGCCATATTCAATATGACTTTCGCCTCGTCCTTCCCGGAAAGAGTTCCCGAGATATCTCTCTTTCCCCGCTCAATTTCCGCTCTGGCTGCCTGCAGGTACGTTATCTGCCTTGCCTTTTCGCCCGAAAGCAGGAACCCGTCCGACATCCCCATCCACTGATCGAGCGATATCTCGACCGGCTTGGACATGAACACGCCTGACGCCTCCGTTGCAACACCTTTAAGCAGATCATCAAATGTCTTTCCGTCACGTATGTATTTTTGAGCGAACTTTCCTAATTTTTCTCTTACTTCTTTTTCTTCTGGTATGTTTTTTTGTTCTACTTCTTTAACGATCAATCCCATTACTATATCAATTGCTATATCAGTGAATTCTTCGACATTGCTCCTGCCGACCTTGGTTGACAGATCAAAATCCTCCGGGAACGCGTCCCTTAACGCTTTTTCAACCTGATCGTAGTCGCTTACCGCGTCCTTTCCGCCTTTCCTGATATGGCCCATGACACTTGCGTTAGATGAGAACCTCTTCAACCGCGAGCCTTCTACTATCACATATGATTTACCCTCCGTGAACCTGTCGTGCGCTTGAGATTCAGCGCCGTTCTTCGCGCCGTCCTGAACAGGCGCCTGGAGTGACATCTCAAAGGATGCTTTCCTGATGAGATCCTCGATCGTCCATCCTTCCGCGATCGCCTCTCTTTTCAATGCCTCAAGCGCCCTTCCTCCCTGGTTCCTTACGTGAGCTATGTCGCTGGCCTCAAGCTCTTCGTTTATCGCTTTGATCACTTCATCAAGGAGAAGGGTTCGCTCCACGTATTCATCCCCGCATTCTAAAGTGAGGTCCTTTTTATTCTTAACGGCTTGCATTGCCCTATCAACTATCCTGTCATATGTCGTCAATGAAACCCTGTGCCATTCGTATGGTAATGCAAGCTGTGCATCAAAATCGAAAGTGTGGATCAAATAATCAAAGACCTTATTCATTCTTTCCTCGTTGCCCTCTGAACGCCACTGCTTCACCTTGTCGCGCAGAGCTTCCATTTCTTCACGCTGCAGCTGCCACTGCCTGCGGACCTTACCGTCAAGAGCAGAGTATTTCGCTGTATTTGTCCTGTCGTGCTCGATCCATTCCCAGATCCTTTCCTGGTCCCTGAATTCCCTTATTGTCTCCTCAATAAGCGTCTCCAGCGATTCAAAGTCCCTTCTTGAAGTTTCAAACTTTCTCTTATTCCTCTGCGACCAGTTGTTTACCTGCTCCAGGATATGCCTGTAATTTATTAGCTCCGCAAAATACTCCGGGGTCCCTACAGGCCTTCCTATGTTGACCATCACGCCCCTTGATCTCCCCTTTTTCATGAACGCGCTCCATACTCCCCTGCCGAGCATGCCGTAAGTTTCGTCAGTTGCGGAAATGTCCGCCCCTAACCTTGCCGTTATGCCAGTAAGGAGTTCCCTTGTGTCCTTGTCAGTACCGCCTTCTTCATATGCGCATATCTTGAAAAGTATGTCCATTACGCTTTCCCCGTCCGGCAGGAACGTGAGGCCGTCCGGATCGCTGTCGTCAAGCCCCATCGCGCGCATCCTTTCCTCTCTTGTCGAGAGGAACTGTTCGTAGTTCACGCGGTTAGCGTATGCTGAGTCCACTCCGTAGAAAAACCCTGTATAAAGCCTGTTGAACATGCAGCCCGCAAAGACGATGCCGGCGGTCATGCTGGCTATAAGGTTGCCGAGAGGTATGTCTTCAAGGATATGCGTGTTAAAAATGCCTTTCACTATCTCGAATGCTAAAACAAGGTGGATAAACTGTGAGAGCATGGCGTTCCTGCTCATGCTTGCCTTGTCCTTGCTCGGGTCGCTAAAGGTCAACAGCCCGTCAATTATCTCCGCGGGCTTCTTGATCAACAGCCCTGTCAGAAAGCCCGTTCCCACTTTCCCGATCTCCCCGTTAAAGCTGTTCCGCGGGTTCGTCCAGGGCATTCTTTCCTGTATGGTTTTCTTTTCGGCGTCTTTTTCAAGCTTTTTGTTCATACCGTACGCGAAAGCGCCGTATCCAAGGACGATCGCCCCGCTGACAAGGTATGGCAGGTGGAACACCCCGCCGGTCAATAATCCTGCAGCAAGATTGACCGCTCCCGTGACAGCAAAAGTCGATGCAAGCGTCAATGTCGTAATGACGGCGCCCATCCTTATCGGCGCCTGGACCCGTGCCAATCTCCTCGGCAACACCGCAAGTGTTCTTGGTATAAGGTAGGAACCGATAACGGCGGTCATGATCAGTGATAGTACCGGGTGGTCGTAATAAGTATGCTTAAAAAGCATTGTTATGCTTTCATCGGTTGGGCCGGTCCCTGTGCATCCCGACATCGTAAGAAGGGATATCATGCCCAGTGTCAGTTTGTTCATTAGACCTGAGCCTTTCATGTTCTTCAGGCCTTCGCTCGCGGAAGGATTGACCCTTTCGCCGGCCTCAAGCGCCCTTGCTTCTACCCTTTCCATAAAGCCCGGGGCATTGATGCTTTCCGGTGTTTCGCTTGCCAGCGCGTCAGCCATGCCGATCGAAGTAAGAGCGCCTCTCACTGTCTCTGTATTAGAGTCAACTATCGCTTCGTCGTCCACCCCCGGCACAGTAGCTATCTCAACAAAATGCCGGCTGTTTATCTGATCAAGTCCCGTAGGTGCGGCACTCACCGGCATTTCTATCCCGGCAGGAGTTAAACTTGTCACTTCAACACCCGCAGCCCCTTTCATAAGGCCGCTCAGTGCGCTCGAAGGATTACTCAACGCGCCTATTCTCATATTTACGCTATCGCCAATAGGAGGCATTTTTATATCTCCTCTCCCTCACCTATTTATCGTCAAATTACGTGCATAATTTCAAATATAAAGAAAATAATAGCAATATATTGCTTTTACCAATTCGACGTATTACATACAAATATATTCATATTCCGTCTGATTCATTATTATGGTGATCCCCCTATGTTCCCCCTACATATATATATCGACATTTTTTGGTGAAAATTTCTCTTCACAGGTAAAGTATTTTATAGCGATTTTGGTTGGATTTAACGATATGCTCTAAAGAAGGCCATTATCAGAAAAGCGGAATTGAAGTTAACGCGATCTCCTGTCCGTTTATGGGAAGTCCTGATATCTTTATCATCCCTCCCCTGCCCGGGATAGCCATTTCTTTGCTTAGTTTCAACGTTCTTTGATGGCGACGCTGATCCCCTCCATCCTCACCTTCATCCCCTTCCTCTTCTATATTGGTGATGCCGAGGCTTACTTCATCGAACAACGTCCCCCTTCTCATGCCGTTGCCCACGATCGAATACTCTATATCCGCCCCTGTCCTGCCTCCGCCGTAATAATTTACATGAGTGTACGGCATAAGCACGCTTCCCTTGATGGTCGCGTTCGCTATCCTGCATCCCTCGCCGATCACCGAGTCAGATATGTTGCACCCGGGCAATATTTGAACTCCCCTTCCTATAAGGCAGTTGCGGACCGTCGAGCCGCTATGTATCTTGGGAACGCCTCCTATCGCAAGCCACGATCCCCTCTCTATATCCTTTTGATATCCCCATCTGAGGTCGATGCCTGAATGAAGGAACATCCATTGCGCCCTGAAAAAGTCACTTGGGGTGTTCATGTCGTAATATGTCCTCAATAATTTGCCGTTCACTATCGGCTCTTCAAAGAATATCGCTCTCAAGTTGCCCTCAAGAGCTTTGAAAGCGTCCCTCATGAAGTCAACTCTCGGATTCATCCTTCCCGTCATCCTTGACTCGATATTCAGCCTTTTTGCCATCAGCCTCAGCGCCTTGGTCGACAGTATGAAATAGAATGTCGGGAACGGAAGCCCCATCATTCCAGTTGCTCCCTGGAACCTGGCTAGGTTCTCGTGCTCAAGCGTTGATTGGTATCTATCCATGGCCGCTTCTTCGCTTTTTGGCGGCTCATCATCTATCTTAAGGATCCTTCCCCTGCTGTCAATATCCGCTGAGGGGTGGGCGTCTATGAAATCCGAAGGCGGCCTTACTATGAATCCTATCGCCCCGAGTATCTCGCTTTTCCATGATACCCAGGATTTGGCTCTTTGCCTCGCGTAAGAATAATTCTTGATGAAAGGCCTCAGGTCCTGGCCCGGCAGTAGCATGTCGCATGCCGTGACAAAAACATGTTCGTCGTCACTGAAAGATGCCACTCCTTCCTGCATTATGCCGCGCATTGCCCATTGCAGCATGTTCGATGAATAGCGCCTGTAAACGCTCCACGCGGCGCTTGTCGTATCCATCATTCTCGTCTCGGTCCTATAACGCACTCTTGTGTCGCTATGGAACATCCCGGCCTTCATCGCGTCATTCACCCTTACGCGTATGCTGTCCGGATTGCTGAATATGCTGATATAAAAATTCCTTACCCCCGCCGCTTCAAGCTGTTTCATCAGCAAGACGATGTTCGGCACGTCTGCGACCGGCAGCACCGATTTATGGACGCCCTTTACAAGCTGATCCATCCTTGTGCAGTCTCCGCCTGCCAATATTATAGCTTTAGTTATAGTTACTCCATCAACCATACTTTCCCCTTTAATCCCGTTCTTTTATCGACAATAATTTCCAGTAATTTCATTTTTTCACAAAATATTTTGTTCGGTATTTTTTAGGGGACCAGCCGTATCTTCATCACAATGCCGCTCCCCTCATGCTCCACGATCACACTTGGAAAAGAGCTTTCTCCTTTATCGATCCCGCGCTTGAACGCTTCTATATAATCAGGATGTCTGTTGATGTTGTCCCGTTCTCCCATAAAGACCTTGCCTGACTCATTGACAAAATGGATGACAATGAGCTTGTTGCCATCAAGGTCCCCGTCATTCAGCTTCTTTGAAAGGTATAGGAGGAATAATATCGCATTTTCATTCGCTACATCCTCTTCATCCATTATGACCTTCAGCTGATCCAAGCCCTGCTCCCGCTTCCATAGCACATAGTTCATTGCCTTTGCGCTGTACGGGAATGACTGGACAAGCGCCAGGAACTTGCTCAGCCTTTTTTTGTCCTTTATAGAGAGCCTGCATCTGTTCAATGCTTCATACAGCTTTCTGCCGTAAAACCTGTCATACCCGCCTTCGGTATTAACATCAAGCATCTGGTCGTCCGACCCAAGATATCTGCATAACCGGTCCATGCTTCTGCGTACGGCAAGATCAAGAAGGCGTTGAAATATGTGATCCTTGCTCCTGCCATCCATTTCAGTCGACCTCAAAATGATATTTGACATGATGTCGCGCAGTTCCTCGATGTCCTCGAGCCTCTTTGTGATGGGGACCATTGCCTTTTTCTGGCCGGCCATGTCGCAGGCCGTCATCAGCGTCAATGTGTCTATATAAAGCCCCATCTGTCCCGCCGCAATTATCTTCAACATGTCATCCTCGGTGAACATGTCATACAAACACATCAGGGAGTATTCCCCCATGCATATGCCTCCAAGAACAAGATGGTGCCTGATAACGTTCTTTATTATCAGCCTGTATGTTTCGACTTCCTGCTTCTTGCCTTCAAGCTTCCAGGACCTTAAGAACCCTTTGCTTTCAAAATAATCAGCCCCAACCTCCGGGTGTGAGCCGCTCTGGTCAATTTTGCCTACGTCATGGCCGACTATGGCCTGAAGTATTACCTGATGCGGGACTCTTTGGGCAAGTTCCTGCACAAAATTGAACACACCAGATATCCTGCCATTAGACACATCGGGCCAGACAGCTCTTATAAGGCTTTTTTCCCTTGTGGTCTCACTATAATGTTTCTTGCCCCTGACTGAATCAATAAATCGCAATGTTGGAGAACCAGGCAGCCTTACGAAAGCTTTTGGATCATAACACAAGAACGGGATCTGATAATAAGCCGATATGACGTCGCCCACATGCCGGATATCACTGCCGATCTCGCCCAGGATCTCATGCGGCAATCCAAGGTCTTTCACGAAATATTTTAAAGCTAGGAATGCCTGTCTTTTTGTCCTTCCTTCACCGAAGTATTCATACCTATAGCTGGCGGATCCTTCCTCGCTAAGGTCCCTGCTGTCGAATATTATCGTGCCTAACTTCGGCACCTGGATAGGGAACCTCTGCTGAGCAGAACTTATCGAGATCCTAATGTCCGGAGCAAACATCAAGCCCATAGAGCTGTAACCGCCGTTATTTAATAAGTTTATTGTCTGGTGAACGGCTTCGGTGACCGCTCTGGGCGGGACACTTCTATCCTTTGTGATGATCAGTCTTTTGCCGGTTTTATTGGTGAATTCAGCAACGGGACTGCCCGACATCGCACCGACAAATTCCAAAATAGCATTGTGCCTGTCCTTGCGCCATGAAAAATGGTCCTTGATCACTATGCTATCATCAAGCAATGATGCAGCCGCAACGTCTATAGCCTCTGTCCTGAAACGCATCAAAAAAGAGGCCTTCATGCTCCTGTATCCTATATCGCAATTTCTTACTGTCGTATCGAATCCCATCATATTCTCCTTGCCATGCCTATATGTCCTTATCTTTTTCGATATTTTGTGCGCATAATTTCAATATTCTCATCAAATTGTTTGATGTTTATTTGCGGATGTAAATTTACCTGGATTGACGGGCTAAGATGTTCACTTGCCGTCCGCTGTCATTTGAAGACGAATGCATATTTTCACCAAGACCTTGTCAATATTTCGCTCCACTACAATAGTTGGATAATGTCTTTCTCCTGCATCTATTGACATCTTTAAAGCCCTGATAAGTTCGGGATGTTTTATAATATTGTCCTTTTCACCCTTCAGTATTTTCCCGCTTTCATCAGCAAAGCAGACGGTTATCAGTTTATTGCTTTCCAGGACCTCATTGCCCACCTGCCCCGCAAGGAATGACAAGAACTTAATGGCATTCTCGTTAACCTCGCTTCTCTCATCTGTTATATAGCTGGGATTGTCCGGGTCTTCCTCATTCCCTTTCCATAGAATGAAACTGATAGGTCTTGCGCTGTACGGGAACGAACTGGCAAGAGCCAGGAATTTATTAAGTCTGCGTTTTTCTTCCCGCGACATTTTAAGCCTTGAAAAAGCTTCGCGAAGCTTTCTTCCATAGAAACTTTCATACCCGCCTTCAGTATTAACGTCCAGCATCTGGTCATCAGCGCCCAGGTATCCGCATAGTCGCAGCATGCTCCTTCGCATCGAAAGGCGAAGCAGCTCTTTGAAAAGATATTCCTTATTCTCTTCCGCCATATCGCGCATCCCGCTGAATATCACTTTTAATATAGTGTTCAGCTCAGCAATATCCTCGATCCTCTGGTTCAACGGCATCATGGCTTTTTTCTGTCCTGCCATGTCGCATGCCGTAAGCAGCGTCAAAGCATCGATAAAGACATTAATGTGGCCCGAAGCAATTATCTTTACCATCTCGTCTTCTGTTAACACGTCATAAAGGCACATGAAAGAATATTCCCCCATGCTTATCCCTCCGGGCATAAGATGGTGCCTGACAACATTCTTGACTATCAGCCAGTACGCATCATAAACTGCCGGACCCACCTTAAGTCCCCAGCTACCCATAAAATGTTGGCTTTTAAAATATTCAGCCCCGACCTCCGGGTGTGATCCGCTGCGGTCTATTTTGCCTACATCATGGCCGACTATGGCCTGAAGCATAGCCGTATGAGGTACCTGCCAGGCAAGCTTTCGCACGAAATCAAAATTGCGCGATACCCTCTCATGTGATACACCCGGCCACACGGTCCGTATCAGGCTTTTTTCGGCCCTGGTGTCAGGGTAATGCCTTTTTCCTCTCACGGAATCGATGAACCGAAGGCTCGAACGGTCGGGCAATCCTATGAAAGTTCTTGGGTCATAACACAAGAACGGTATCTGAAAATAGGCCGATATCACATCCCTTACGTGCCTTAGATCGCCAACTATCGGCTTCAAGACGTTTCTGGATAATCCGAGGTCCTCAAGCAGAAAACCCAAATGCCAAATTGCTATTCTTTTAGTAAAAGCTTCGTTCGGGTCTTGTTCATTGCGATTACGGTGGACCGTCTTTTGAAAGCCCAGTTCGAAACTCGTGAAAGATATCTCTCCGTTCTTTGAAACAACGATCGGGAACCTTTGGGAGTCTGCCGTCACCGAAATATGGATATCACGAGGAAAGATCAGCCCCATCGAGTTGTATCCACCGTCATCGATGATCTCGATCGTCCGTTGGATCGCCTCGATAACCGATATAGGATGAACAATATCACCTTTTGTAAGTATCAGCCGTTTGCCTGTTCTGCGGGTGAATTCAGTTATTGCGGGATCTGACATTGAGGCGACAAATTCCTTAAGCTCCTTTTTATAATCCCTGCTCCATCGCTTGCCCTCTTCATTTTTGTCCCAACGCCATGGGGAGTACTCTTTTATCACAATATTCCTGGAAAGCAAAGATGCGGCCGCGACATCGATATCTTCCCCCCTGAAACGCGACAAAACGGCGGCCTTTGCGTACCTGTATCCGATATCACAACTTCTTACAAGCGAGCCGAATTCCATCTTTATCTCCTTGCCAAGCCTACATGTCTTTATCTTTTTCGGAATTTTGGGCGCATAATTTCAATATTCTCATCAAATTGCCTGAAGTTTATTTGTGGATGGATCTTTACCTGGATTGACAGGCTAAGATGTTCTCTTGCCGTCCGTTTCAATCTGAAGCCGAATGCATATTTTTACCAAGACCATATCAACTTTACGCTCCACAATAATGCCGGGATAATATCGTTCTCCTGCTTCTATCGCCCTTTTTAAGGCCTTAATAAGTTCGGGATGCTTTATGATATTATCCTTCTCACCCTTCAGTATCTTTCCGTTCTCATCGGCAAAGCAAACGGTTATCAATGTATTGCTTTGCAGGACCTCATTGCCTACTTGCCCAGCCAGGAAGGACAGGAACCTTAATGCATTCTCATTGACCTCACTTCTCTCGCCTGTTAATTGTCCGGGATTGTCCAGGTCATTCTCGTTTCCTTTCCACAGAATAAAGCTGATAGGTTTTGCGCTGTACGGGAACGAACTGGCAAGGGCCAGGAATTTATCAAGTCTGTGTTTTTCTTCCCGCGACATTTTAAGCCTTGCAAAGGCTTCCTGAAGCTTCTTTCCATAGAAACTTTCATACCCGCCTTCCGTATTAACATCAAGCATCTGGTCATCCGCGCCCAAGTATCCGTAGAGGCGGAACATGCTCCTCCGCACCGAATATTGAAGGAGCATTTTAAAAAGATATTCCTTGTTCTCTTCCGTCATATCGAGCAAGCCGTGCAATATCCCTTTTAATACGGCGTTCAGCTCAGCCGCATCCTCTATCCTTTTGTTGAGCGGCATCATTGCCTTTTTCTGGCCTGCCATGTCGCACGCCGTAAGCAGCGTCAAGGCGTCAATAAAGAGGTCTATATTGCCTGCGGCAAGTATCTTTACCATCTCGTCTTCCGTGAACATGTCATAGAGGCACATGAGAGAATATTCACCCATGCTTATCCCGCCGGGCACAAGATGGTGCCTGATGATATTCTTGATTATCAGCCTGTAGACCTGGACCTCCTCCTTGCTCCCATCCAGTTTCCACCCCCTTAAAAATCCTTTCTTGTCGAAATACTCCGCCCCGACCTCCGGATGCGACCCTGATGGATTTATCTTCCCGATATCATGGCAAACTATCGACTGAAGCATAAGCTGATACGGCACTCGGGAGGCCAAGTCTTGCAAGTACCTGAAATTTCCTCTGATCCTGCGTTCCGAGACAGCGGGCCAAACAAGTCTGACAAAGCTCTTTTCGCTCTGAGTATCGTCATATTTGCCCCTGCCTACCAGGAACCTGTCAACGTACCACATCCTGGAATGTTTCGTTATCTGGACGAATGTTCCCGGGTTGTAGCATAAGAACGGGATCTGATAATAGGCCATTATGACATCGCGGATATGCTTCATATCGCGCACAAATGATTCGTCTAATCCGATAGGCAATCCCATCTGATGGGAGAACTGATCGATCTCCTTTAATGCCTCGAGCTGTGTCCTATGCTCCCCGAAATACAAGTGCCGGTGCCCTTTTAACGTTTCCTCCCCAAGGTCCCTTTTGTCGAAGATTATCGTCCCCTTCCTTGGCACGCGGGCCGTGAATTCTTGTCCTGATGTAACTACCAAATTAATTTCGGGAGAGAATAACAATCCCATAGCCTTATAACCGCATTCTTTGATGATGCCCATCGTCTTGAGAACGGCAAATTTCACGGCGGACGGAGGCACATCTTTATCCTTTGTTATGAAAAGCTTTTGCTGATTGGTACTAAGAAAATCGGAAACCTTGTGTCTGTTCATCGCATCAACAAAATCCATCACATCCCCCCTGCTGTGCTTTGACCAGACAGACTGGTTCTCTATCACGATCCCCTGGCCAAGAAGGTCTTCCACGTGTTCATCAATGCCCTTGCTTCTAACGGCCGTAAAGAAAGAGGCCTTCGCATACCTGCTTTCCATGAGACAGTTCTTTAAAAATGTTGCGATCTCCACGTTTTTCTCCCTGTTATGTGGTTTTTTACCATATCTATTTCGCTAATTCGGGAGCTTAATTTCAGTTTTACTTCGAATTTCTTTTTTGCTAGAATCCCCTAATCATGCCAATGACCATTACAGAAAAAATAATAGCTAAACATGCCGGGAAAAAGACCGTATCTCCCGGAGATCTCATCAATGCAAAGATCGATCTTGTCCTCGGGAACGACATTACCGCGCCTCCCGCCATTAAGGAGTTCGAGCGGATCGGCGTGGACAAGGTCTTTGACGCGAACAGGATAGCTCTTGTTCCCGACCACTTCACGCCTAACAAGGACTTGAAGTCGGCAGGCCAGGTCAAGATGATAAGGGATTTCGCGAGGAAATATAAGATAAAGAACTTCTTCGAGATCGGCTGCGTGGGAATAGAGCACGCACTTTTACCTGAGCTCGGGCTTGTGCTCCCCGGCGACCTTGTGATAGGCGCGGATTCGCACACCTGCACTTACGGCGCATTGGGAGCTTTTTCAACGGGTGTCGGTTCAACGGACATGGCAGCAGCCATGGCAACGGGCGAGGTCTGGCTTAAGGTCCCGGAAACGATCAAGTTCGTTTATACGGGAAAGCTGCGCAAATGGGTCGAGGGAAAGGACCTGATACTTTACACTATCGGCGATATCGGTGTTGACGGCGCGCGCTATAAGGCGATGGAATTCACGGGCGATGCGATAAAGCGCCTTTCGATGGACCAGAGGTTCACGATGGCGAACATGGCTATCGAGGCCGGCGGGAAGAACGGGATCATCGTTCCTGATGAAATAACGGTCAAATATGTCAAGGAGGTCATCAAGAGGAACAAGCTAAAGCGGCCCTATACATTATATATGAGCGATAATAATGCGGCATATTCCAGGGTGATAGAATACGATGTCAGCAAGATCGAGCCGCAGGTCGCAATGCCCCATTTGCCTTCAAATACAAAGCCGGTATCGAAGGTCGGAAAGGTGAAGCTCGACCAGATCGTTATAGGCTCGTGCACGAACGGCCGCATTGAGGACATGAGGACGGCGGCAAAGATCTTAAAAAGCAGGAAAAAGCACAAAGATGTCAGGGTGATAATACTTCCTGCAACACAGAGGATAGTCAAGCAAATGGTCGACGAAGGATTGATGAATATCTTCATAGACGCTGAGTGCGCTGTTTCGACCCCGACATGCGGGCCGTGCCTCGGCGGGCACATGGGAGTGCTTGCGGAAGGCGAGAAAGCGCTCTCGACGACTAACAGGAACTTTGTGGGCCGCATGGGCCATCCTAAGTCCGAAGTATACCTATCGAACGTGGCGGTCGCCGCGGCATCGGCAATACTTGGCCGTATCGGGAGCCCGGAAGATCTGTAATAATGTCATCCTGAGCGTAGCGAAGGATCTGCAATTTGAATGAAGGGGAAAGAAAAGACAGACTCTTCGCTTCGCTCAGAGTGACAGTTAAAAGGAGTATTTATGTTGCTTGGTAAAGCACACAAATTCGGTAATAACATCGATACCGACGCGATAATACCCGCGAGATATTTGAACACCCATGACCCCGCGGAGCTTGCAAAGCATGTGATGGAGGACGCGGACGCTCATTTTGTCGAAAAAATGAAGGTGAACGATATCATCGTTGCGGGCGAGAACTTTGGCTGCGGATCAAGCAGGGAGCACGCTCCGATCGCCATCAAGGCTGCCGGGATTTCTGCGGTCATTGCAAAGTCATTCGCAAGGATATTTTACAGGAATGCCATCAACATCGGCCTGCCCATTCTTGAATCCCCCGAAGCTGTTAACGGGATAAATGAGGGCGATGAGGTGGATATCACCCTTGAAAAAGGTGAAATAAGGAACGTCACTACAAAAAAGAATTACAAAGCCGCAGCATTCCCGCCCTTCATGCAAGGCATAATCGACGCGGGCGGGCTTATTGAATACGTAAGGAAAAAGCTTCACGGATAAATGCCGCATGATCTTCTCCCTTGAAAGCTTAGGCCTTTTAATTTATAATTGCTTTTCTTAATTTCGTTTGGAGGTAATGACATGGGTAAAACATATAATATAGCTGTAATGGGCGGGGACGGAACGGGGCCTGAGGTGATCGCGGAAGGCTTGAAGGTGCTTAAAGCCGTTTCGGCCAAGTACGGGATCAAGTTCAACTTCACGGATTTCGACTTCGGCGGCGAAAGGTACAAAAGAACGGGAGAAACACTTCCGGATTCAGCTATCGAGGAGCTCAAGAAATTCAACGCCATCTATCTTGGTGCTATCGGCCATCCCGATGTCGCGCCCGGAATACTTGAAAAGGGCATCCTTTTAAAGCTACGGTTCGCGCTTGACCAGTACATCAACTTAAGGCCCGTCAAGCTATACGAGAACGTTTGGACGCCAATAAAAGACAAAGGGCCGAATGAGATCGATTTCGTCGTTGTCCGCGAGAACACGGAAGGGCTCTATACGGGCACCGGCGGCTTCCTTAAAAAGGGCACAAAGGATGAAGTGGCCACACAGGTATCTATCAACACAAGGAAAGGTGTTGAGCGATGTATCAGGTACGCTTTTGAGTACTGCAAGAAAAGGAACAAGAGGAACAAGTTGACCCTTGTAGGCAAGACCAACGTCCTGACATACTCGTTCGATCTGTGGGAAAGGACGTTCTACGAGGTCGCCAAGGAATACCCAAAAATAACCACTGATTACAACCATGTTGATGCATGCTGCATGTGGATGGTAAAGAATCCTGAATGGTATGACGTGATAGTCACGGATAACATGTTCGGCGACATAATAACTGACCTTGGCGCTATGATCCAGGGCGGGATGGGGATCGCTGCCGGAGGTAATATCAATCCTGAGGGCGTATCGATGTTCGAGCCTATCGGCGGCTCCGCTCCAAAATATACCGGAAAGAATGTCATCAATCCTCTCGCGGCTATCGGCGCCGGCGGAATGATGCTTGAGATCCTCGGGGAAGAAAAAGCGGGAAAAGCCGTCGAAACGTCAATAATGGATGCCGTAAAGAAAATGAAGAGCATGTCGGCGGGGAAAATGGGGTATTCCACGACAGAGGTTGGAGACCTCGTCGCTAAAGGAATAAGCTAACCTAGAAATTCAAACCTCAAACATCAAACGACCAAACAAATCCCAAAAACTGAAATTCCAACATCCAATTTGGTATTTTGAAGTTGGGATTTTGGATTTGTTTTGCCTGCCTGCCGGCAGGCAGGAATTTTGAGGTTTGAGGTTGGGATTTATGAGCCTTCTATCTTACTAACTAGCTCTCTAGTAGCCTTCGCAATGTCTTTAGCTTGATTAACCGCCCTAATAACCGCTACTCTCCTGCATCCTGTTGCCAAGACTTTGCCAATATTCGACCTATTAATGCCTCCGATAGCCACGACTGGGACCGTCACCCGTTTCATCACCTTCCGCAATCCCTTTATTCCCAAGGGTTTAGCATGCGGCTTTATTGGAGTAGAAAAAATCGGTCCAAAACCTATATAATCCGCTCCGATGTCCTCGGCTTTCAACGCTTCCTTCAAATTCGATGCCGATATACCGATGATCTTATTATCCCCAAGCATTTTCCTGATACCACGATATCCTGATATCCCGCTTGCCCGCCGAAGTCCAAAGGACGAAGGAGGGATATCCTGTCCCACATGGACGCCGTCAGCGCCGGCTTTTAGCGCTATGTCAGGGTAGTCATTGATTATCAATATGGCCTTATTCTTCAGCATTTTTACTGTCCTCTTTGCCAGCTTAAGGACGTTGGACCTGGATCTGTTCTTTACCCTCAGCTGGACAGCCCTGGCGCCCGCGGAAACGGCCTTCCGAAGGACCTCTGGATCATCCGATATCACATACAGATCGAAGTCGAGCTTTTCGATCTTATAAAGTTTTGTCGACGTTTCTTTCTCGATGTCATAGAGCTCGAATCTCAGTTTTTTGAATTTTGGCCCGAGGCTCGGATCGATCAGCTTTGATGTTTCCTCAAAAACCCTGACCGACTCCTCCGCCCTCTTCATGTTAGCGATAAAAATTTCAAGGATATTCCGCCTTGATCCTTCCGACTTCGTACTTCTTCCTGCTCCGACATCGGCCTTGACGTTCCTTGCGCCCCTCATCTCCCATCTCTCATCTCTCATAAGCCTTGATATCTCATGTCTTATACTTTTTAATCGTGCGGTTAGTTTGCTTTCATCAAGCACGAACCGAACAATATCCTCGGCAACTCTCAAGCCCTCCGTTGCCCGATTTATGTTCGCATCGATCAATCTGTAGATCTTGTCGTTCATGTCATTCAACCATCGTGGAATTCACCCACTGGACCGGATCAACGCGCGTATCATGTACGCTTACAGAGAAATGCACGTGCGGAGCGGTCGATATGCCCGTTGAGCCCATGGTCCCGATCACTTGCCCTTTCCATACACGCTGTCCGACTTCGGTCTTGAACTCATGCAGGTGGGCATAAAATGAGAATATGCCCCTGCCGTGATCAATGATCACGGTGTTGCCGTGCGCGGGAAGGTATTCTGCAAGTACCACTTCGCCGCTGTTCGAGGCTTTTATTTGCGTCCCTTTTACATTCGCGATATCAATCCCCCTGTGCCTTCCCCTCATCTTCCCATTGATATACTCAAGCGTCCCGAAAGGAAGCGATATGACACCCTTCGCCGGTAAGATAAATCTCCCCACAAGGAACTTTTCCGGCCGCTTCCCGATAAGGATCTCCTGTGCACGGTCCCAGTCTGCTCTTATTATCTCGGGAGATAGCAAGTGGGCCTTTCGTGGCCTTAATCTGAACCTTACGACCGGATAGCGGCTGGGATAGACCTTGACATATACCTCCCTGTTGGTGAAGTTGCCGGCTTTATCCTTTGCTGACAATCGAAGGATATACCCCTTGTCAGGCGGGTCCGACAGCTCCGATCCAAGTGTCAATGCGTAGTCGCGGCCATCCGTCGGGTAGCATTCCACTTCCTTGCCCTGAAAGCTTCCCTTTATGTCCAGGTCAGGCTCGCTCCCCCGAAAATACAGGACCGTCGTTTTACCGTAATAAAGCCTGCTGTTCCTCACGAATCTTAATGTGGGCGGCGTGTTATCAACGGTGAACGATATCTTCATTTTGACCAAATTCCTGTCCCTTGCTTTGTCGGACGCCATTATCGTCATATTATGCGTTCCGTCCAAAAGTTTTCTCGTGTCCAGGTCTATCCTGTTCTTGAAATACCTTGCCTTGAAATCGGCTGATGAGGTGATGTCTTTATCGTCCAGAAAAATGCTTATTTTATCAACGGCCGTTTCACGGTCGGCCACAAGAAAATGAATGCTGATCTCGCCTTTGTAGGTTTTTGTATTATCAAAGCCGGTCGAGATCATCGGGGGATTCTTGTCATAGAACCAGTCTATCAGGGAATATGCTTCTGCCGCAGAGGATACCGCCAGAAAAAGGCAGACGAAAATGACGAACTTATGGATTCTCTTGATCACAGCTTATGAATTATACCATATCCGTATATCCTGGACATCAAGCGCGTCAGGCATGCAGGTTCCCCGAACGAAATATCTTCGCCAAAAACACTTGACAAGCAAAGGTGCTGTGTTAAACTGTTCTTCGCCTAAATGAGGGAAGGAGGTTAAAAAGCAGTTACTCATCGGCAGTCGCAGTTCTGACCTCCTCTCGTTTTTTCGAGCAAACCCTCAAGATTGATAATCTGTTTTTTTCTTCCATAGAACAGCTCTTTGACAACTGAATGAGTCATGAACGCCATTTATTGATTGATTCATGGCAGGCTAAAGACAATTGTCTGATATATCGATGTGGGTCTTTGGTCAAGCTTTTATTTTAATATAATATTAGAGCTTAGACACTCCGATAGATTGATTTTTTAAATTAATTTTATTGAGAGTTTGATCTTGGCTCAGGATGAACGCTGGCGGCGTGCTTAACACATGCAAGTCTAACTGGTCCTGTAGCAATACGGGATCGGTGGCGAACGGGAGCGTAACACGTAAGTGATCTACCTTTAAGACTGGCACAACCCCGCGAAAGCGGGGCTAATTCCAGATGTGTTATCTTGAATAGCTTCGGGATAATAAAGGGAACCTAAAGAACCGCTTAAAGATGAGCTTGCGGCCTATCAGCTAGTTGGCGGTGTAATAGACCACCAAGGCGACGACGGGTAGCTGATCTGAGAGGATGACCAGCCTCAATGGAACTGAGACACGGTCCATACTCCTACGGGAGGCAGCAGTGAGGAATTTTCCGCAATGGGCGAAAGCCTGACGGAGCGACGCCGCGTGTATGATGAAGTCCTTCGGGATGTAAAATACTGTCGGAGGGGACGATAATGACGGTACCCTCAAAGGAAGCCCCGGCCAACTACGTGCCAGCAGCCGCGGTAATACGTAGGGGGCAAGCGTTGTCCGGAATTATTGGGCGTAAAGGGCATGTAGGCGGTTTCGTAAGTCGGGTGTTAAAGGTATGGGCTCAACCCATACATCGCGCCCGAAACTGCGAAGCTAGAGAGTGGTAGAGGTAAACGGAACTTCCGGTGTAGCGGTGAAATGCGTAGATATCGGAAGGAACACCAGTTGCGAAGGCGGTTTACTGGGCCATTTCTGACGCTGAGGTGCGAGAGCTAGGGGAGCAAACGGGATTAGATACCCCGGTAGTCCTAGCTGTAAACTATGGTCACTAGGTGTTGGAGGTATCGACCCCTTCAGTGCCGAAGTTAACATTTTTAGTGACCCGCCTGGGAACTACGATCGCAAGATTAAAACTCAAAAGAATTGACGGGGGCCCGCACAAGCGGTGGAGCATGTGGTTTAATTCGATGCTACGCGAAGAACCTTACCTGGGCTTGACATGTGCCGAAGTTCTGGGAAACCAGGATGTGCCTAGCAATAGGAGCGGCAACACAGGTGCTGCATGGCTGTCGTCAGCTCGTGTCGTGAGATGTTGGGTTAAGTCCCGCAACGAGCGCAACCCCTATCCTCAGTTGCCACCCCCGTAAGGGGAGCACTCTGAAGAAACTGCCTCTGACAAAGAGGAGGAAGGCGGGGATGACGTCAAGTCAGCATGGCCCTTACGTCCAGGGCTACACACGTGCTACAATGGCGCGTACAAAGGGAAGCGAAACGGTAACGTGGAGCAAATCTCAAAAAACGCGCCCTAATTCGGATTGAGGGCTGCAATTCGCCCTCATGAAACCGGAATCGCTAGTAAACGCAGGTCAGCTACACTGCGTTGAATACGTTCCCGGGCCTTGTACACACCGCCCGTCACACCATGAGAGTCAGGAATGCCCAAAGTAGCCCGCAAGGGTTCCTAAGGCAGTACTGATGATTGGGGTGAAGTCGTAACAAGGTAGCCGTACCGGAAGGTGTGGCTGGATCACCTCCTTTCTAAGGAGTAAACGGTCGGCCTTAATTGGCCGTCTTATCTCCTAGGTCGGTCTGAATAATTCTATTCAGTCTTTTTTATCCCACATCGTTTGCCTGTCATGAACCAATCAATATGTATTTTCAGTGGTGTTCAGTCACATCCAAATAAAAAGCCAACTGATTAAATGATCAGTTGGCTTTTTTTGTTGCGCAGCTACAAAATTCCCCCTTGACAAAATAAGCTTCTGGTATACACTTGTATACTACTATGTTAAACGATAAACAACAGCAAATATTGGACTACCTTAAGAAATTCACTTCAGAACAAGGATTCCCTCCTTCAATAAGGGAGATCTGCAAAGAATTCAGCTTTTCCTCTCCGCGCGCCGGGCAGAAATATCTGGAAGCGCTTGAAGAGAAAGGATGCATATTGCGCCAGAGGAAATCACGGGGAATAAAGATAAACTCCATGTCGCAGACCGTTGCCCTCCCCTTCCTCGGGTTCATCGCCGCCGGAGCCCCGATCGATGTCGTTGAACAGCATGAAGAGATCGACGTCCCCGCATCCCTGGTCACAAGAAGACCCTGCTATGTGCTCCAGGTAAAAGGCAACAGCATGATAGAGGACCACATACTTTCGGGCGATTTCATCGTCGTCGAAAAAGCCGATACGGCGGACGACGGCGAGGTCGTCGTCGCGCTCATCGACGGCACATCGGCCACGCTCAAAAGGATGTACAGGGAAAAGAACAGGATCCGCCTGGAACCGGCTAACTCCGCCATGAAGCCTATATATGTTAAGGATGTCGCGATACAGGGAAAGGTGAAGGGGCTGTTCAGGAAGTTCTAATGACAAAATCCAAATACCAAAACCCAAATGAATCATTTAAACCCCAATGACAAATTAAGCATCCTGACATGCTTATCTTGTCATTTGGATTTATGTGTTGATTCATTTGATATTTGTCCCGCCTCAATATTATATTAGATATTGTTGCGGGATCCCGCTTCGCGGGAAAATTGGACATTGGTCATTCTTCTACAATGGAGCCCACAAATATAAATAAGATAATAAAGGTCGGCGCTGTTTTTCAGGGCGGAAATATTATTCCGAAGTGGTTCTGCCATGAGGACAGGAAACATGAAATAAAGGAGGTTAACTACAAGTGGGACGACTTCGAGGGCATGGAAAAGATAATGTTCTTCTCCGTGAACGACGGGACGAACAACTACGAGATATCCCTGAACCTTAAACGACTGATATGGAAGCTGAACAAGACTTGTATAAATTTATAAACTGCGGACGAAACAAACAAGAGCCTGAGACTGAACGTCTCGGCTCCAATATATACTTACCTGCTAAGATTGTTTCGGAACCGCGACGTCCGAAGGTCCTGAGTGAAGCGAAGGATAAAGTCGCAGGTTCCGGCAGACACTGACTGAAGGTTTTTATGCCCCGAACTATTCTACATCTAGACATGAATGCTTTCTTTGCCGCTGTGGAGCAGGCGGCGAACCCTGCCCTGCGCGGAAAGCCCATAGCCGTCGGCGGCGGCATACAGAAGGCCTCCATTGTCGCGGCGGCAAGCTACGAGGCTAAAAAGCGCGGGATAAAGACCGCGATGGGCACGTGGGAGGCGAAAAAGATATGCCCCGAGCTTATAATCGTCGTCGGTGACATGGCAAAATACATCTCCACGTCAAAAGAGATAACAAAATACCTGACAAGATATTCGGACCTTGTCGAGGTGTTCTCGATCGACGAGGCGTTCGTGGATGTCACGGCGACCGAAGAAAGGTTCGGCGGAGCGCTGGAGATCGCCAAAGAGATAAAGGGATGGATACGGAGTAGATTCAACCTAACCTGCAATATAGGCATAGGGCCGAACAAGCTCATGGCGAAGCTTGCCGGAGAACTGAAGAAGCCGGACGGGCTTATAATCCTGCGCGAAGAGGACATCCCGGAGAAGATAAAGGATGTCCCCGTGTCCGAACTATGCGGCGTTGGCAGGAAAATGGAGATCTATCTTGGCGAATTGGGGATCAGGACGATCGGGCAGCTCAATAAATATCCGAGGGGACTTCTGGTCAAGCGCTTCGGGATGGCATACGGTGAACACCTGTGGCAGATGGGACAAGGGAAAGACAACTCGCCGGTCCTGCCCTACTGGCATGAGGAGGACGCGAAATCGATGGGACATTCTTTCACCCTTCCGAAAGCGACAGCCGATATCAATGAAGTAAAAAGTTATCTCCTGAGGTTAAGCGAACAGCTTGGGAGGCGCCTCCGGCACAACGGCTACAAGGGAAATGTCGTTCATCTTTCAGTAGGCTTCGGAAACTTTGAGTTCTGGGGTAAGCAAAAGAAAGCATGCGACCATATGAACGACGGCTATGAGATATTCAAGTTCGCCGAGAAGATATTTGACGAGCATAGCTTCTTCTTCAACAAGCCATTTCGCTTCGTGGGGATCTATTTGTCGAACCTTGCGCACAATATCGACCAAGTAAGCATATTCGAGGAAAAAGAGAAGAAAAAACAGGTTTTAAAAGCGATGGACAAGATAAATGACCGCTTCGGCGAGTTCACCGTCGAGCGCGCGGGGATAATGAATACGGTATTGCAGAAAAAGACAGGGATGGTGACCTCAAGGATGTACAAATTCAATGACCAAGTTTAAAAAATGGACCGGAGCGGGATCGAACCGCTGACCTCCTGCTTGCAAAGCAGGCGTTCTCCCAGCTGAACTACCGGCCCGTATCACATGCAAACTGGTATTAGATTATTATACTACAAAATTAACCAATGGCTTATACGCCCGCCCCTCGAAGCGCCGAACCCTTGGAGGCGCACAGAGGGGAACTACCGGCCCAACTCGCTGACGCTCGTAATTACCAATTCCAAATGACAAATTTCAAATAAAATCCCAATTTCAAATTCCCAATTGGTAATTGGGATTTGGTCATTTATTTGACATTTGACATTGGTCATTTGTCATTCTCCGACCTTTGTTCGGAGTGGTGGGCCATGGTGGAGTCGAACCACCCACCTCGCCCTTATCAGGGGCGCGCTCTAACCAACTGAGCTAATGGCCCGTATCACATACAAACTGGCATTCAATTGTCAAACTACTAAACGATATCACTTGCTTACACGCCCGTCCCGCGATGCGCCGAACCCTTGGAGGCGCGTAGCGGGGAGGTAATGGCCCATCTCAACAACAAATTCCAAACATTGAAACAAAGCGAAGTTTATCACGATTTGAGAGCGTGCGTCAAGAAAGCTAATTTGACTTTTTGCCGCGCACAATATAAAATTCCTTCCTGTCCCCTATAGAAGGCTCAAAAGGTCGATAGGGGCTCATACAAAAGGAGAAAATAATGAACATCAACTTTAAAAAACTTATTATCGGCGGTCTATTGGTCGGCGTGATCATCTGGGTTGTCGGCATGGTCTTCGGTAACCTGGCGGCCGATCTGTATAAAATGTCGCCAAAAGTCTTCTGGAAACCGATGGGCTCAAAGTGGATGACGCAGATGGTGATATACGATTTTGTTGCGGCGTTCCTGCTTGCTTTCGCGTATTCCGTCTTTGAACCGTCCATTCCCGGCTCCGGTTACCAGAAAGGCCTGACATTCGGCCTTATAATATTCCTAGTCGGTCCGTTCCTTGGCCTGACCATGACCTATATCACGATGGCCATAAGGGCAAAGCTCATATTAATGTGGGTCTTGAACAACTTGGTCAATTACCTGTTGGCAGGTCTCACTTTCCAGATGATCGACGAGAGAATAAAGTGAAGCTCTACAGCTTAACGGCTGTTGTTTCTGATATTCCGGCGAAATCCGCCGTAGCTTTAGCGAAGGCGGATAAATAAGGCTTGACAAGGACAGCATAAATAGTATAATTTCTGAGCTTTATGGGATTTAGTTCAGCATAAAGAAAGAGTCAGCGCATCAAGAAAAGGCCAAACAAAAGGCGCACTTGATGTGCGCTTTTTTGTCTTTTAAATCAGCTTAATACAGCGACGTTCTTTGATAAATCAATATGATTATTTTAGTGTCTAAGTATTACACGCCTTAGTGTAATTATAATTAGCAAAAAGAAACCACAGAACTGTGGAATTAGCGGAAATGGATCAAGATACTAAGAGCGCACGGAGGATACCTTGGCACTGCAAGGCGATGAAGGACGTGAGTGGCGACGAAATGCCTCGGGGAGCTGTCAAACTAGCTATGATCCGGGGATCTCCGAATAGGGAAACCTCTCCTGGGTAATTCCAGGAGGCCTGACCAAAAGTCAGGGGCCAACCAGGGGAACTGAAACATCTAAGTACCCTGAGGAAAAGAAATCAAATGCGATATCTTCAGAGTAGTGGCGAGCGAAATGAAGGAAGCCTAAACCATATGTACCTATAGCCTGCAAGCGTTGTACGTATGGTGTCGCGGGACGTTTCTGGGTGTTTTTGCGGAAGCACCGGGAAGTTACAAAGATCTGATCTAGTAGAAGCTCTCTGGAAAGTGAGCGCCAAAGAAGGTGATAGCCCTGTATACGAAAGGTTAGGTCCTTCCTTGAAATGTTCCCAAGTACTATGGGGCTCGAGAAACCCCTTAGGAAACTGGGTGGACCATCATCCAAGGCTAAATACTATGCAGTGACCGATAGTGAACTAGTACCGTGAGGGAAAGGTGAAAAGAACCGCGTAAGCGGAGTGAAATAGAACTTAAAACCGTGTGCTTACAAGCAGTCGAAGCACCTTTATTGGTGTAACGGCGTGCCTATTGAAGAATGAACCGGCGAGTTACTGTTAGCAGCAAGGTTAGGCGGAAAACGTCGAGCCGTAGCGAAAGCGAGTCTTAATAGGGCGATTAGTTGCTGATAGTAGACCCGAAACCGAAGCGATCTACCCATGGGCAGGATGAAGTCTCGGTAAAACGAGATGGAGGTCCGAACTAGTTGATGTTGAAAAATCATTGGATGACTTGTGGGTAGGAGTGAAAAGCTAAACGAGCTCGGAGATAGCTGGTTCTCCCCGAAATGGTTTTAGGGCCAGCCTCAAGTTTATCACTTTGGAGGTAGAGTACAGTTTGGACTAGGGTCCCGGAAGGGATTCCAAATCCATGCTAACTCCGAATGCCAAGGTGTCAATGCTTGGGAGTGAGAGCGTGGGGGATAAGCTCCATGCTCAAAAGGGAAACAGCCCAGACCGTCAGCTAAGGTCCCTAAATATATGCTAAGTGGTTAAGGATGTGGGATTACATAAACAGCCAGGAGGTTTGCTTAGAAGCAGCCATCCTTTAAAGAAAGCGTAACAGCTCACTGGTCGAGTGATCCTGCGCCGAAAACACACGGGGCTCAAGCATATTACCGAAGCTACGGATTGTCCTGACCTCCGGGTCGGGGCAGTGGTAGGGGAGCGTTCTGCACTAGAGCGAAGTCGTGCCGTGAGGCATGATGGACGATGCAGAAGTGAGAATGCCGGTATAAGTAACGAAAACCCCGGTGGGAATCCGGGGCGCCTGAAATCTAAGGTTTCCTGGGGAAGGGTCGTCCGCCCAGGGTAAGTCGATATCTAAGCCGAGGCCGATAGGCGTAGGCGATGGCAAACCGGTTAATATTCCGGTACCGTCTGCTTTTTGTTTGACCGAAGAGGGGACGCAGGAGGGTATGTCAGCCGCTTATTGAATTGCGGTTCAAGCATTAAGGGGAAAGTAGCAGGCAAATCCACTACTTTGTTATCCTCAAGGTGCGAATAGGACCCCGATTTTATCGGGGGAACTGACAAAACCCACACTGACGAGAAAAGCCTCGTAGGGAGAAAAGTGGATGATCGTACTATAAACCGACACAGGTAGATTGGCTAAGAAAGCTAAGGCGCGCGAGATAACCCTCGTTAAGGAACTCGGCAAAATGGTCTCGTAACTTCGGAAGAAGAGATGCCTAAGTAGGGTGTCAAAGCCCGAACAGGCCTCAGTGACCAGGCTTCTGCAACTGTTTAACAAAAACACAGGTCTCTGCAAACCCGTAAGGGGATGTATAGGGGCCGATGCCTGCCCAGTGCTGGAACGTTAAGGGGAAAGCTGAGATCATATCAAGGTTTGAACCGAAGCGCCAGTGAACGGCGGCCGTAACTATAACGGTCCTAAGGTAGCGAAATTCCTTGTCGGGTAAGTTCCGACCCGCACGAAAGGCATAATGATGGAAGCGCTGTCTCGGCGAGGGACTCGGTGAAATTTGGCAATCCGTGAAGACACGGATTTCCTGTACCAGGACAGAAAGACCCCGTGGAGCTTTACTGTACTTTAGCTTTGAATTTCGATGTGACTTGCGCAGCATAAGTGGGAGGCTTTGAAGCGGTGCTTTTGGGTGCCGCAGAGCCAACAGTGAGATACCACTCTTGTTTTGTTGGAGTTCTAACTTCCGATGTGAATTCGGAGGGACAGAGTTAGACGGGCAGTTTGACTGGGGCGGTTGCCTCCTAAAGAGTAACGGAGGCGTCCAAAGGTTCCCTCAATCCGGTTGGAAATCGGATGTTGAGTGCAAAGGCATAAGGGAGCTTGACTGCAAGACGTACATGTCGAGCAGAGACGAAAGTCGGGCTTAGTGATCCGGTGATCCCGTATGGAAGGGTCATCGCTCAACGGATAAAAGTTACCCCGGGGATAACAGGCTGATCTCCTCCAAGAGTCCATATCGACGAGGAGGTTTGGCACCTCGATGTCGGCTCATCGCATCCTGGAGCTGGAGCAGGTTCCAAGGGTTGGGCTGTTCGCCCATTAAAGCGGTACGTGAGCTGGGTTCAGACCGTCGTGAGACAGGTCGGTCCATATCCGGTACAGGCGCAGGAAACTTGAAGGGGAGTTCTCCCTAGTACGAGAGGACCGGGAGGAACAGACCTCTAGTGTACCAGTTGTGATGTCAATCGCAAACGCTGGGTAGCTATGTTTGGATGGGATAAACGCTGAAAGCATCTAAGTGTCAAGCCCACCCCAAGATAAGGTTTCCCACTCCTTTATGGAGGTAAGATCCCTTGAAGACTACAAGGTTGATAGGCTGGAGGTGTAAGTCCCGTAAGGGATTCAGCTGACCAGTACTAATAGATCGAGGTCTTGATCCTTCTCGATTTTTTAATCGAGACCGCTAATTACACAGTATTTTAACAATGGCCAATGACTTAATGACACAATGACCAATTAAGGAATAATATTATATGCAACAATTGGTCATTTATAATTGTATAATTGATAATTATATATTTTGGGTGGCGTTACCGGGAGTGTACCACCTGTTCCCATTCCGAACACAGAAGTGAAATCTCCCAGGGCCGATGGTAGTGGTCGGGCAACTGATCGTGAGAGTAGGTCGCCGCCCTTTAAAAAGCCAGCTAGAGATAGTTGGCTTTTTTGTTGGCAATATTTGACTGGATACCGGATTTCCTATATCATACAGACCTCAAAAAGGGGTCTTAACGTGAAAACCGAGGCGGAGCGTAAGAAAGGAGAAAGAGCAAAGGTTGAGCGGTACAGAACAGAGATAATGTGCTATAATCTTGCTTTCTTAAGGAGTTAAAAATGATATATCAATGGACGATCGTCGGCATAATGCTCCTTAATTTCGTTTTTATGTGGCTCACTGTTTTCACCAGGAAATTGGAGTGGTACAGGTCCATAGGCACGTTCATTTTCACTTTTTTGCCCCTTTCAGCGGCTTTCTTTGACCAGCCAAGGCTTGACACCAACTTCTCACTAAAGATAGCCGGCGCGGTTGACCTTCTTATCGGGGCGGCGACCCTTTACTGGACAAGGCACGAATTCAAGAAATACGGCATGTGGGCCGAGGACATCCCCAAAAAACTGATCACTTCGGGTCCTTTCAAGTTCGTCCGGCATCCTCAATACCTCGGGCTTTCGCTTTATTTTGTAGGCTGGTGGTCCGTTTGGGCTGGAGTTTACGCGTTCTATTCCGGCCTCTTCATTCTTGCCATGCTCTGGATAGAAGCTTTCCTTGAGGAAAAGTTCATCCTCACAAAAAAGTTTGGCGAAGAATACGTTGAATATAAGAAGAAAACAGGCATGTTCTTTATAAAGAAGTTCTCCAAGTAATCCTTACTGTTTTATCGCCAGTATCGCCAGGAATAACGGGAACTCTTCCCTTGCCGCATTTTCGGCCTTAGCGTGTATCCCCGGCCTGCTTACCCTGTTCGATATCCATTCTTCAAGTTTTAAAACAGCAAAGCCCGAAGCATTAAGCCGTCCAAAGTATTCCGACAAAGGCCTGTGGAACGTCCATGTTATCACGTTCGGAGCGGCGCCCGGATGCATCTTTATCGGGACCTTTAGCGGTGACATGTAGCGGTCGATCCTCCTGTATTGCAGCTTTCGTTTTTCGTCGTAGCCCCACCCGCTTTGCCTCGGTATCCTGAAGCACGGGTGGCTCAAGACCCAGAGGAGCTTTCCGCCGCTCTTCACCAGCCTGGATGATTCGTTCACTATCTTTTCAAGCGGTTCCATGTTCTGGAGGGCCAGTATCGAGCAGACCGCGTCGAAGCTTCCGTCGGCAAAGTCGGAAAGGTTGGCGGCATCAGCGACATGGTATTCTATGTTCGATCCTCTCGACTTGCTCCTTGCAATATCGATAAGTTTCTTTGATGAATCGATCCCGATCACTCTTGCCCCGATCCTGGCAAGTTCCCGGCACAGTATCCCCTGCCCGCATCCCATATCAAGTATCCCCTGCCCTGCTTTTGGTTCGAGCATCCTCAATGCACCGGGTATTATCAGGTCGCGGTGGTGGTCGGACAGTTCGGAGACGTACTGGTCGTACCAGCCTGCTACATTGTCCCAGCTTGTGTCTTTTGCCCGATCCTTTGAAATATGCTTCTGTTTATGCATCATACCCCGCCCTATCGCAATTCGATCCTATAAGCTGCAGCTTCTTATCCCTTGTCCAACTTTTTATCTCGTGTTCCCTCTTTGTTGCCTCGCTCCTGTTCCTGTGCGGCTCTGTATATAATATTCGAGTGGGAGGGTGAAACAATGTGTACCGGCTGCCCTGCCCTTTCTTATGCTCATTGAACCTTCTCTGCAGGTCTGTCGTTATCCCCGTATAAAGCGTATCATTTGAGCATTCAATGATATAAAGATAATATTTCATGCTTTTAATATAATAGCTTATTTAAATATACTATTCCAGATGATAAAGAGATCGAAATATCCTGATTGTCCGATATAATGTAGCCTGTTTTGCCTTTTGTCTTTGGTATTTGGAGCTTATTTTGATTTTTGGATCTTGATTTTTTAATTTCATGCCTATTTATCCGGTTCTGCAAGCTGATTGTAGACAATTCCCCTAAAGCTGATAAAATTACCTCTACTACTGCATTCCCCTGTACCTGCCTGCCGGCAGGCAGGGCTCAACGGTAAGTATGATTGGGCGCTCCCCTGTAGCTCAACGGTAGAGCATCTGACTGTTAATCAGAGGGTTACTGGTTCGAATCCAGTCGGGGGAGCTTTCTTTTCGAAGAAAAGAAAGCGACTTTTTGCGATCAGCAAAAAGGTCACGCGAACCCCGGAGCTTGCCGACGGGTGAGCGGGACAGAGACTGGATGAGAAAGGCATTTTTCGCCGAGCGGA
>Ga0315274_10000207_pt1 | contig 90053 bp, 84 predicted proteins | sample YL17G02_20_MG_FD_203700 | JGI IMG/M metagenome (GOLD analysis project Ga0315274, IMG submission 203700) | Sediment microbial communities from Yellowstone Lake, YNP, Wyoming, USA - YL17G02_20 | ecosystem: Environmental > Aquatic > Freshwater > Lake > Sediment | place: USA: Wyoming | collected...
GCGTAAGAATGGATTGAAGCCGCATCGAGTTGGCACGTTCTCGCGGTCTTCGGATCCGAACTTCGCCGCGAAGGTGATCGATGTCGTCGGACTGTACATGAACCCACCTGAGAACGCCGTGGTGTTGTGTGTGGATGAGAAGACGTAGGTTCAGGCGCTTGACTGGACACAGCCGATGTTGCCGCTGCGGTCGGGTCAGATCGAACGACACACACATGACGACAAGCGGAACGGCACCGTACAGCTTTACGCGGCTCTCGAGGTCCATGCGGGTCGAGCGATTCCCCGCATCGAGGAGCGCCACCGCTCGCGGGAGTTCATCGCGTTCATGAACCAGCTCCTGAAGAGCTACCCCAAGAGAGACATCCACGTGGTTCTCGACAACGTCATCACCCACCGGTCGGAGCAAGTGCAGGACTGGCACGCGAACGCGAAGAACCAGCGGATCGTCTTCCACTTCATCCCCACCTACTCCTCGTGGCTGAATCTGGTCGAGGTCCTGTTCAACCTCGTACAGGTGAAGGTCATCCGTCGCGGGAGATTCCCGTCGAAACAGGATCTCACGTCGAAACTGCTGGCCTACATCGAGCGCTTCAACCAGGAACGACGCGTCTTCCGCTGGACGAAGACGGCCGACGACCTCCTCGGGGCACGTACTTCACGGACGCGACACTAGAGAGCCCAGGCGAAGGGGTCCCTTGGTGAGGCTGCATGCGCGTTTCTCGTCCCTGTCGTCGCCTCAACCTGAGGAGGCGTGACGTGCGTCTCGTGACGCTGAACGGGAGTCCGCACCGGGACGGGAACAGGGCGGCCCTTCTGAGGTGGTCGTAGAGGGGTGCCTGGAGGCCGGGGCCAGGGTGGACTGGGTTCACCTCGCCGACCACGAGATCCGCTACTGCCGCGGGCGCTTTGCGTGCCTGCACGCCGGCGCCTGTGCGATCCCGGACGATCTCGGCACAGTCCGGCACGCGCTCGTGTCCGCGGAGGGCCTCATCGTCGGCTCCCCGGTCTGCGGAGGACAGCCGACAGCGTAGATGAAGACGCTCCTCGATCGGCCGACGCTCTTGGCCCTCTACACCCGGACGTTCGAGTGGCACCGCTCGGCGGGGGTGGCGACGAGCGGGGTCGCGCCGACCGGCGGCGTCGTGCGGGGGCTTGCCTCTTTCTTCGGTCGGAGAGTCGGCGCGATCGGAGCCAAGACGACGGCCCTCGCCTCGGGGTAGTGACCCCTGGCGCAGGCGCACGATCCTCGCCTTCTTGCCCGGGTTCGACCGCTGGGACGCCGTCTGGTACGAGAGAGAGGGTCCCAGCCTCGCGTCCGCTTCCCGGGCCCACGAGGACTCTGGCTCCGCTCGCTGGAGGGCTCGGTGATTCGACCCTTGTTACTGCGGATCCCGCACAACTTCGCCGGGGTGACCGACATCTGGCGCCAGGAGGGTCGGATCCCGACACAAGGGAACGAGAGGAGGCGCCCTCGGCGGAGTCCCCAATCCAACGCGGTTCTCACAATTCTATGGGGTCTTGAGAAGGGTCTCCAACCGTGGCCGGTCGAAACCGACAACGACTTCCCCATCGACGTCGATCACAGGAACCCCGTACTGCCCTGTCTTCTGTACCATCTCCCGTGCGCGGATCTGGTCTGCGGCGACGTCCACCTCGTCGAACGGGATCGAGCGAGAGTGGAGGTAGTCCTTCACCGCGTGGCACCAACCACAGGTTGGCGTCGTGTAGACCGTCACATGCTGAGCCATCCGTCCTCCTTGACAAGCGATCTCAACCACCGGGCGAGGGGGCGAGAGAGCCGGTAGCAAGCCCGCGTGCCGGTCTTCTCTCGTACGAGGATCCCGGCGCGTTCGAGCTTCCGCAGGTGGTAGGAGATCGCTGGCTGGCTGAGGGAGGAGGCACAGAGGATCTCCCGGCACTCCGTCTTCCCTTCGAGGAGCCGCTCCACGATGCGGAGTCGCTCCTCGTTCCCCAGCGCGGCGAACGCCTCCGCCATTCGCTGTCGCGTCGCGTCGTTCATCGTTTGACCCCTCTCCGCGAGGATGGCTAGAATGATAGCGGCTGGGGCGGGGCGTGTCACGTATTTAAATAGTTGAATGATTGGAGGCTCGATGGCGAAGACAACGGTCAAGCACATCGACGGGATGAGATTCGTCGGTGCAGGGAAGAGCGGGCACGCGATCCTGATGGACGCTTCGGAGGAAGTCGGCGGGGCGGACAGCGCTCCCCGTCCTCTGGAGATCGTCCTGGTTGCCCTGGGAGGGTGCACGGGGATGGACGTCGTCTCCCTGCTGCGGAAGATGCGGACCGAACCGACCGGACTCGAGATCGAGGTTGAAGACGAGCGCGCCGAGGCGTACCCGAAGGTCCTGAAGAAGGTTCACCTCCGCTACCGTGTCCGCGGCGACGTGCCGGAGGAGAACCTGAGGAAGGCGATCGATCTCTCCTTGTCCAAGTACTGCCCGGTGGCGAACTCCCTGGCCGGGGTGGCCGAGATCACCTGGGAGAGTGTGATCGAGAAGGACTAGCGCTCGACGGCCTTCTCGATAATTCTCTCTGTATCGACGTTGTAGCGGAAGAGGTTGATCGCGTAGGTCCACTCCTCGCTCGGCCGGATCCGGCCATGCCCGAGGAGCCCCTCGCAGATCTCGGCCGCGGCGCGGGGAGTCTGCCCTACGACGACGACCGGAACGCCCAACTCCTGGGCCTTGGCGACCACCGCCCGCGGGGGCCGGACGTTCCCGGTCAAGATGAGGCCGCGCAGGGCCGGAGCCTCCAAGGCGGCCAGTTGGACGTCGACCTGGTCCCCCCCGGCGATCACGCCGAGGTCGGGGGTGCGGCGGAAGGAGCGGAGCGCGGTCTCCGGCCCCATGGCTCCGATCAGGAAGTAGCCGACCGACCGGTCCATCGGGACGTTCGTGATCGCCTTCCCCCCAAGGCGCTCCACGACCTCCTCCATCGTCACGAAGTGCAGGTGGTGGTCGTAGGGGATGATCCCCAGAACCTCCGCCCCGCGATCGGCCAGGAAAGGGGCGAAGACCTCACTCACGGGCTCGTACTCCGTCTCCAGAGAGACGTGGTTCAGGATCACTCCGAGAAGGCGCGGACCGGCGTCCAGGATTCGAAGGGCGGACAGGATCCGGTCGATCGCCTCCTCGCCGTCGTAGCGAGAGAGGAGAAGAACGTCCGCGTCGAGCATCTGGGCGAGGTCGAGGTCGGAGAGGCCGACGCTCAGCCCCAGGCCAAGGTAGTGGCGCCCCTCGACCAGGGCGACCTCCCGCCCCTCGCTCATTCGGCGGAAGGAGGTCATGATCCGGTCCCGGAACCCGCGGTCCCCGGACTCGATCGCCTCGCGCAGGAAGGAGCCTTCCAAGGGAATGGGGGCAAGGTCCCCGAGGGCGTCCTTCAGGTCGAGGATCGTGCGGATCGCCTCAGCGTCCCGGTCGACCGGCTCGCCAGTAGCGTAGGAGACCTCGTAGCTGATCGGCTTCATGTACGCGAAGCGGACCCCCTTCTCCTTGAGGGAAAGGCCCAGGGCGAGGGCGAGCAGGCTCTTCCCGGCGTGACGCTCCGACGAGACGATCAGAATGGACTTCATCCCCCTCCTTGTCCGGAAGAATGGTAGTGGCCGGGAGTGAGGAAGACAACGGGCGGGCTCCATGCGATCTTCACAAGGGGCACACGCGCCCTCCATACAGGAGGGCTAGAGTCGGGGAGGCCAGGGGAGGGGGAGAGGGCGCGTGCTGTTTAGACCTGTCGCTTCTCATGGCGACGACGAGTTCGCCTCATTCCCCCGACGCCCGTAGAATGGAGCGACATGAAGCGGATCCTGATCGTCGATGATGAAGAGATGATCGTCCAGACCGTCAAGGCGTACCTGGATCGCGAGGGGTTCAAGACGTACACCGCCGCGGATGGCGAGGAGGCACTCCGTGCTTTCCAGGAGAAGGGGCCGGACCTGATCGTCCTTGACCTGATGCTCCCCAAGATGGACGGGATCGAGGTCACGCGGCGGATCCGGTCCCAATCCAGCGTCCCGATCATCATGCTCACGGCCAAGGCCGGGGAGACGGACCGCGTCGTTGGCCTAGAGCTTGGGGCCGACGACTACGTCGCGAAGCCGTTCAGTCCGCGCGAACTGGTGGCACGCGTTCGCGCCGTCCTCCGCCGTCTCGAGGGGGGGCCGAACGCTCCGGAGCGGGTGGCGGTGGGAGATCTTGAGATTGACCTGAAGACCCGCGAGGTGAAGGTCGGGGGGAGCTCGGTCGAGCTGACCCCGACCGAGTTCGACCTTCTGGCCTTCCTCGCCCGTCACCCCGGGCAGGTCTTCACCCGCCTCCAACTCCTGCGGGAGGTCCAGGGGTACACCTACGACTCCTTCGCGCGCACGGTGGACACGCACGTCAAGAACCTGCGGCGGAAGATCGAGGAAGATCCTAAGGAGCCACGGTTCCTTCTCACCGTGCACGGCGTCGGCTACCGCTTCGCGCGGGAGGCCGAGTGAGGCGTCGGCCTTCCTTTGGGGTAAGGCTCGGCCTGTCCTTTGGGGTCATCATCCTTGTCTCCGTCGCCCTGGTCTACTACCTGACCGCGCGGGCGATCACGGAACAGTTCTCGCTCTACCGCGTGCAAGAGAAGGGGCAGGTGGCGCGCCAACTGGCCGGCCTCCTCGCTGCGTATCGGCTTCAGAACAAGGCCTGGTTCGGCGTCGAGCAGCTCCTCTGCTCGACGTACCGCGTCTTCTTCAACGGCCAGGAGATCGTGCGTCGGAGGTCCCTCGTCGGGCCGTTCTCCATCTCTGACGAGGCGGGCCTCATCGTGGTCTCTACGGAAGAGGGGAAACTGGGGACGACCCTCTCCGAACGGGAGTTGGCGGACGGCATCCCGATCCGCGCCGGAACGGGGACCGCGACGGTGACGCTCGGGACTCTCTTGCTTGGCTCGCAGGAGTCCGTCTTTGATCCGACCGAGGCACGCTTCCTCGACTCGGCGAAGCGCTCGGCCCTCGTCGGCGGGGGGATCGCCTCTGGGCTTGCGCTCCTTCTGTCCCTCGCCCTTATCTCGCAGGTCCTCTCCCCTCTTCGCCTCCTCTCTCGGGCCATGGAGCGGATCTCCCGCGGCGACCTGACCGAGCCGGTCCCCCTGACCTCACGCGACGAGTTCGGGCGGCTGGGGCAGTCGTTCAACCGGATGATCGAGGACTTACGGCGGTCGGAGACGGCGCGGGAGACGATGACCGCCGACATCGCCCACGAGCTGCGCACCCCGGTGACGATCATCCAGGGGAACCTGGAGGCGATCCTGGATGGAGTCTACCTGCCCTCGGAGGCGACCATCGCCCCGATCTACGAGGAGACGCTCCACCTCGGACGGCTGATCGACGACCTGCGCGACCTCGCCCTTGCGGACGCGGGCGAGCTCCGCCTCTACCGGGAGCCGACCGACCTCTCCGCCCTTGCGGAGCAGGTGACCGAGGCGATCCGCGCCTCCCTGGAGATGGGGCCGGAGATCCGGTTCCAGGCGGCGCCGTCTCTCCCCCCGGTTTCCCTTGACCCCAAGCGCGTCCGCCAGGTGCTAGCGAACCTTCTGTCCAACGCCGTGCGCTACACCCCTGCCGAGGGGCGGATCGAGGTCACGGTGCGCGAGGCCGATGACGAGATTGAGGTGAGCGTGGCCGATACCGGGCCCGGGATCCCTCCGGAGGATCTCACCCACCTCTTCCAGCGCTTCTACCGCGGTGATCAGGCGCGGACCCGATCCGCGGGGGGGAGCGGCCTCGGCCTGGCCATTGCCAAGCAGTGGGTCGAGGCGCACGGGGGGAGGATCTGGGCCGCCAACCGGCCCGAGGGAGGAGCGGTCTTCGCGTTCCGCCTTCCCCGCGCTTGAACCTGTTTCGGCCGGGGACTATGATCGGCCGACCGCCATGGATGAGCTCTTTCACAACCCCAGTTCGGGCTCGATGAGTTTCGAGGAGGTCGTCTCGACGATCGTCCGCGGGATGCGCGAGGACCCCAAGGCGCACTACGAGATCCTCATTGGGACCGATTCCTCGTGCAGCTCCGGCGAGGTCGAGTTCGTGAGCGCCATTGTCCTGCACAAGATCGGGAAGGGCGGCCGCTACTTCTGGACGCGGCACCGGGAGGACAAGATCCCTCTCCTCCGCCAGAGGATCTGGCGCGAGGCGTGGCTCTCCTTTGAGCTTGCGCAGCGTCTCCTCGGTTGTCTCTCCGCCTTCTCTCGTCTGCAGTTCAATCTGGAGATCCACGTCGACATCGGGGAGAACGGCCGCACGAAAGAGATGATCGACGAGGTCGTCGGCATGATCGTCGGAAGCGGCCTCGCCGTCCGGATCAAGCCCGATGCCTACGCCGCCTCCGCCGTCGCCGACAAGTACACCTAGCCCGCGTGCAGGTGTCGGTACGCCTCGTTCCGCGGGAGGCCGAGCGCGGCGAGGATCCGCACCGCGGTCCTGCCGGAGACGTCCTCCTCTCTCATTACCGTAAGGAGGGCGCCGACCTCGAGCGGGGGTTCACGCCGCTTCTCACGGCTCCCCTCGAGGACGAGGACGCACTCGCCCCTGACCCCTTCTCGTGCGCTGAGGGTCTCCAAGACAGAGGAGGCCGTCCCGCGCAGGACCTCTTCGTGGACCTTCGTCAGTTCGCGGGCGAGGGCGATCCGTCGCTCGGGGAGCACCTCGGCGATCATCTGGAGGGAGGAGAGGAGCCGGTGGGGCGACTCGTAGACGGTGACGGTCCTCGTCTCGTCCCGGATCGACTCAAGGTAGGCGCGCCGGTCCCCCGCCTTCCTCGGGAGGGAGCCGTCGAAGGCGAACCGGTCGACGGGGAGGCCGCAGGCGACGAGGGCGGTCACGAACGCTGTCGGTCCGGGGATCGGCACGACGCGAATCCCGGACTCGACCGCGGCGCGGACAAGCGGGTAGCCCGGGTCAGAGACGAGCGGGGTTCCGGCGTCACTCACGAGGGCGAGGTCCTCACCGGCTTGGAGCCACGAGAGGATCGGGGCGACCCGCTCCTCCTCCACGCCTTGGTAGTAGCTCGTCGTGAGAGGGGTCCTGATCTCATAGTGGTCGAGAAGGATGCGCGTCCGGCGCGTGTCCTCAGCGAGGATCCGAGAGACGCCTCGAAGGGTCTCGATCGCGCGCAGGGTGACGTCGGCAAGGTTACCGATCGGCAGGCTGACGACGTACAGGGTGCCCTGCATCCTCCCTCCTCGGCGCCCGAGACGCCAGCGCCAGGCGGACTCTAGCCCTCAGGCCGCCTCCGGTCAACCGCGGCCTTCCTTGCGCCTCCTCCGGGTGCCGACTAAAGTCGAGGAGCGAGGTTCGCCAGGGGCGCGGATCCAGTCTAGGAGGCGGAAGTGGACGAAGAGAGGATCGCGGTCGCTCGAGCCGCCCTGTCGCGGATCGGTGATCACCTTTGACGCCCCGGCCTTGGAGAGGGAGACCGAGCGCCTGCAGGAGACGATGTCGGCCCCAGGATTCTGGGAGGACCGTGCCCGGGCAAGGGACGTCGGCCGGCGCCTGGAGCGGACTCGCGACCTCCTCTCCCGGTACCGCGCCCTCTCCGGGGACCTCGACGATGTGCTCGTCCTCTTCCAGCTTGCCACCGAGGCCGAAGATGCGGAGGAGCTCGCCCGCCTCGAGGAGCGGCTGACGGAGGTCGAGCGAGGGATCGGGGAGTTTCGGATCGAGATCTGCCTCTCTGGGCCGTACGACAGGGGAGGCTGCTACCTCTCGATCAACGCCGGAGCCGGAGGGACGGACTCGCAGGACTGGGCAGCGATGCTCCTTCGCATGTACGGGCGGTTCTGCGAGCGGGCGGGATACAGGGCGACCCTTCTCGACGCCTCGCCCGGCGAGGAGGCGGGGATTCGCAGCGCGACCCTCGAGGTGAAGGGGCGCTACGCCTACGGGTACCTGAAGCACGAGAAAGGGGTGCACCGCCTCGTCCGGATGTCTCCGTTCGACGCGGCTCATCGCCGTCACACCTCCTTTACCGCCGTGACGGTCATCCCGGTGCTGGAGGAGGAGGTCGACCTTGAGATCGACCCCAAGGACCTGCGCATCGACACCTACCGCTCGACCGGTCCGGGCGGCCAAGGGGTCAACACGACCGACTCCGCGGTCCGCATCACCCACCTCCCGACCGGGCTCGTCGTCTCGTGTCAAAACGAGAGGAGTCAACGCCAGAACAAGGAAAGCGCGATGAAGGTCCTCCGTGCTCGCCTGGCGGACCTCCTGCGCGAGCAGGAGGCGGAGAAGCTCGACGAGCTCAAAGGGGAGCTGCGGGAGATCGAGTGGGGGAGCCAAATCCGCTCCTACGTCCTTCATCCCTACCAGCTCGTGAAGGATCACCGGACCGGATACGAGACAGGAAACGTCGACGCCGTTCTCGACGGAGAGATCTCGTCTTTCCTCGAGGCGTGCCTCGAGGGACCCGAGCGCAAAGCCTAGGATCGAAGCCGACGGGTCCGACCGCTACGTCACTTCCCTTCGGTAAGGGCCCTCACCACAAGGATCACGACGAGGACGATGGCCGCGAGGAGGATCGAGAACACGGCCCGCCGGAGCGTTCGCCGGAACGCCCCCCGGATCGGGGACTCCCTCTCCCTCGGCTTCGTTGTGGACACGAGCACTCGGTTGAAGAGGTCAAGCCAGGGCTTCTGTTGTTTCAAGGACCACCTCCTTCGGATCGATCAGCCCCGGGTAACGAGGCTTTCGTTCGCTCCGATGCCAGTATAGCGGGGAGGGGGCGGCGAGACGTCCGGAAGGATCTCCGCGCTAATGGGAGAGGGGCGGGGAGCGGTGACGGTCGAGATCGCCCTGGAGGATCAGGACGGCGGCGAGACCGTCCTGGAGGATCTTCTTCCTCCTAGGAGCAAGACCGGCCTCCGCGAGGACCCGCTCCGCCTCGGTGCTCGTCAGTCGTTCGTCGAACGTCGTCACCTCGAGGCCGCTCGCCCGCCGGAGAGCATCGACGAAGGCCAGGACTTCCCTCGCCATCCCGCCGAGGGATCCGTCCATGTTCTGCGGGAGGCCCACGACGATTCGATTCGCCCCGGACCGAGCGGCGAGGCCAGCAAGGGCCTGCACGTCGTCTTCGAGCCGGCCGCGGCGCAGGGTTGGGAGGGGGGAGGCGAGGATACCGTCCTCGTCGGAGAGAGCGAGCCCGAGTCGCCTCCGGCCGTAGTCGATCCCCAGGGCGCGCGTCATGCGCTGTGGATGACCTCGAGCGCGCGGCGCACGAGGTCCTCGAGGGGGAGAGTCTCCCCGCGCAGGCGTTCGACGGCGCGCTGGGCCTCGCGGGCGGAGAAGCCGAGGGTCTTCGAGGTCAGGGCGCGCACGGCGGCCTCCTCCACCGCGGAAAGGGGAAGGAGCTCTCTCGCCCCCGCGAGGTCGCCCGTCACCTTGTCGCGCAGCTCGATCAGGATCCGCTGTGCCGTCTTCCGTCCGATCCCCTTCACGCGGACGAGCGTGTCTACGTCTCCGGCGCCGAGGGCGGCGACGAGCTCCTGCGGAGTGAAGGTCGATAGGATCTGAAGCGCCAGCCGCGGGCCGACGCCGGTCACGGACTGAAGGAGGCGGAAGGCCTCCCGTTCCTCGATGCGAGGGAAGCCGCACAGGAAGAGGGCGTCCTCGCGGACGATCAGGTCGACGTAGGCCAGACCGTCCTCTCCCAGGTGGAAGTGAGCGGCGTCGCGGGGAGGGGTGAGGATGTGGAAGGCGACCCCTCCAGTCTCAAGGACGATGTGGTCTCCTCCGACGCGGACCACTCGGCCGGTGATGGAGTCGATCACGGCGCCTCCTCGCAGTGCGCCCGCGCCCCGGTCCCCTCGGTCAGGGCCTCGCGGAAGCGGCGGAGTCGGGTCGGCGCGACCGAGGCGACGACCTCTCCGTACGCGGTCCTCTCCACGCTCAGACCGTGGCGGCCGACGAGGGCAAGGACGACGGGGAGGAGGTCCGGCGGGCAGGTGATCCGCAGGCGGAGCCGCCGCTGCGTCGTCCCGATCTGCGCGGCGGCGAGAGCCTCTCGCGTCGCGTCGGCGTAGGCGCGGGCGAGGCCCCCGAGGCCGAGCTTCGTTCCACCGAAGTAGCGGACGACGACGGCGAGCACGTCGTAGAGGTCCCTCGCCTCCACCTCGCGCAGGATCGGCCTCCCGGCTGAGCCGGCCGGTTCCCCGTCGTCGTCGGTGCGGGTGATCGGCGCAGGCAGAGCGAACAGCCGGTAGGCGGACGGCCGGTGCGAGGCGTCGTGGTACTTGTGCCGGACTCGAGAGAGGGCCTCCTCGACCTCCTCCCGGGTGCTTGCAGGGAAGACAAGGGCAACGAACCGCGACCTCTCGCGGGTGATCCGCGCTGAGGCCGGGGCGGTGAGGGTGAGGTAGGCGTCGGTCACGCCTGCCCCCGCAGCGGCGGGTCTTCCTCCGCCACCAGGGACGTGGCAAGGGTAAACGCCGCTCGCACACCCTCCTCCGGCCCGTCGAGAAGGAGGGAGACGCTCCCCGCACCGCGGCCGACTCCCCCCGAGGCAACGTGGAGCGCCGAGACGCCAAAGAGGATCTCCAGGGCCTCGACCTCGGTGACGACCTCCCCGACGAGGGGCTGCATCCCGGCCGGGAGGCCCATCGCGAGGTCGATCCGTCCGCTCCCCAGCTCGCGGGCGAGGTCGAGGATCGACGTCTGAACGAGCTTCCCGAGACTGATCGGGATGACGAGGTCGACCCCGCGGGCGAGGGCTGGCGAGAGGTACCGGCCGACGGTCCCGCCGCCTTTCGCTGCCGTGAGAACCCCGACCGTTCCCCAGGGGTCGATCGCGTTGCCGCCCTTGATCACGACGTCTCCGACTTGGAGGAGCTCGACGACCTCCTGCGGCGGGAGGACGACGGGCTGCCCTTTCCGAAGGACGATCTCCCTCGCCTCGGAGACGCGGGCCGCAAGGTTCCATCGGTCGTCGACGAACCCGGCGGCGAAGGCCTCCCGATCGATCGGGCGCCCGAGGACCTGTTCGGCGACGGCGGCGTTCGTTGTTCCCAGAGTGATGACGACCGTTCCGGACACCAGGGCGCGGCGGACGAGCGGCTGAGCGGCGACGCCCTTGGCGATCAGTCGCTTGGACGCTCCGGGTCCGAGTACGATGGTTGCCTTCATCTTTCCCCCTGTTTGCAGAGAGGCTGCGCCTTATGCTATAACCCCCGCGCCTGGAGTTCAAAACCAACCGACCGTAGGGAGAAGGAAGACCATGCGCATGACCCGTGAGGACTACGAGCAAGAGGTGCGAAGCTTCGTCTGGGACATCCCGGCGGGCTACAACATCGTCGATGTCGTGGAGGCGCACGCCGCGAGGAACCCGACGAAGGTCGCCCTCCACTGGGAGGACGCGGAGGGGCATCGGCGGGCCCTCACCTACGGTGATCTCGTCGACCAGGCGAGCCGTCTTGGGGCGGCCCTGATGAAGCTCGGCGTCACCAAGGACGAGCCGGTCCTCCACCTCCTGCCGCGGATCCCCGAGGCGCACGTCGCCCAGCTCGGGACGTTCGTCGCAGGCGGGGTCGCCGTCCCTTGCTCGGAGATGCTCCGGGTGAAGGAGATCGCCTACCGCGCGCAGGCGAGCGGGGCGCGGGTCATCGTTGCCGATCCCTCGACCGTCGATGCAGCGGAACAGGCGCGCGGCGGGTCCCCCCTGACCACGTTCATCCTGGTCGGCGGAGAGCGGAAAGGGTGGCTCTCGTTCGCGGATCTCGTCGCCGAGGCGCCGGCGAAGGTCGCGAAGATGAAGGTCGTGGCGAACGACCCGATGACGATCAACTTCACCTCCGGGACGACGGGGAACCCGAAGCCGGTCGTGCACAAGCACCACTGGATGTACTGCCACCACCGCGTCACGGCCCGCTACTGGTGGGACGCGAGCGCGGACGACGTCCTCTGGGCGACGACGGCGCCCGGCTGGGCGAAGTGGTACTGGAGCCCGGTCGGGGTCGGCCTGACCACCGGGGCGACGCAGTTCTTGTACCACGGCCGGTTCGAGGCCGAGCGCTACCTTGAGCTTCTGGAGCGCTACCGGGTGACGCGCCTGTGTGCGACGCCGACGGAGTACCGCCTGTTCGCCCAGGTCCCGGACATGGGACGGTACAAGCTCGTCCTCGAGGACGCCCTCTCCGCTGGGGAGCCGCTCAACGTCGAGCCGATCCAGGCGTTCAAGCGGGCGTTCGGGGTGACGATCCGCGATGGGTACGGGCAGACGGAGTCGGTCTGCCTCGTCTGCAACTACCCCGGGCTCCCGGTGAAGCCCGGCTCCATGGGCGTCCCGACGCCCGGTCCAGGGGCGACCCTGATCGACGAGCAGGGGAACCCCGTGAAACGTGGGGAGGCGGGAGAGATCGCCGTCCGCCCCGGAAACCAGGCGATCTTCGACGGCTACTGGAAGGAGCCGGACCTCGACCAGGAGGCGTTTGCCGGTGGCTGGTACCGGACCGGGGACCTGGCGCGCATGGACGAGGAGGGGTACCTGTTCTTTGAAGGGCGGGCGGACGACGTCATCCTCACCTCCGGCTACCGGATCGGCCCGTTTGAGATCGAGGACGCCCTCGTCGGCCACCCGGCGGTGGTGGAGGCGGCGGCGATCGCTGCCCCGCACAAGGAGCGCGGCGAGATTGTCAAGGCGTTCGTCATCCTTGCGAAGGGGTACTCCCCGTCGGACGCCCTCGTGAAGGAGCTGCAGGAGCACGTGAAGCGCGTGACGGCCCCGTACAAGTACCCGCGGGCAATTGACTTCGTGACCGAGCTTCCCAAGACGACGAGCGGGAAGATCCGGCGCGGGGAGCTGAAGCGCCGCGAGTGGGAGGGGTGGGACCGAGGATGAGCGCTCGCTGCGGCCTCCTCGTGGGAGTCGTCCTCTGTCTCTCCCTGTCCGGGGCGGCCGCGGCGACCGGGATTGCGTTTGGCCTTCACGGCTACACCCTCGACCTTGGAGCCGCCCTCGCCCGGGTCCCGCAGGCGGTCGAGGCGGCCCTCACCGCAGTTGGCATCCCGGAGGAGGAGATCGCCCAGGCGATCGGGGAGATGGAGGAGGGACTCGGCGAGGTTCCGACGCAGGTCCCGGTCCCCCTCCTCGGTGGGGCGATTGAGGTCGGCTTGCCTCTCGTCGTGATCGACGGGGTCCGCCTTTCCGGCGGCCTGCTCAACGACGGGATCACCCGAGGTCTGGCCGGCCTGTTCGGCGTCGAGATCCCGCAGCCTCTTGCCGAGGGGACGTTCGGGGAAGGGGAGGGCGCCGGGACGTACTCGGCCGACCTCGCCTTCTCCGCCTCCCTTCTCTCTGCCGAGGCCGTGAAGCGGTTCGACCTCGTCCTCCTTGGGTTCGTCCTCGGCCTCGGGCTGGACGTCGTCCAGGGCCAGGTGACCCCGCTCCTTGACGTCGACGTCCCCGGGCATGAGGCGGAGGTGGAAGCGGCCCTCGCCGCGCTGCACCTGGATGAGCTGCGCTGGTCGGCGTTCGCCCTCCACGGAGGCGTTGGGATCGAGCTCGGCCCGCCGTTCCTGCGCCTGTTCGCCGAGGCGCGGTTCCTCGTCCCGCTCGGCGGTTCCACGGGCTTCTGGGGACTCAGGCCGGGAGACCTCGGGTTCTCTCTTGGGATGGTGATCCACTTCTGATGGACGACCAAGCGCTCCTGAAGCTTGCGATCGAGGCACGGAAGAACGCCTATTGCCCCTACTCGGAGTTCCCGGTCGGCGCCGCGCTCCTCTGTGCCGACGGAACGGTCGTCACGGGAGCCAATGTGGAGAACGCCTCGTACGGCCTCTGCCTGTGCGCGGAGCGGGTGGCGATGTTCAAGGCGGTCTCGGAGGGCAAGCACGGGTTCCTGAAACTCGCCGTCGCCTGCAACGCGGACTACTGCCGGCCGTGCGGGGCCTGTCGTCAGGTCCTGTTCGAGCACGCCCCGGACCTTGAGATCCTGATGGGGAGCCCGGAAGGGAGCTTCAAGCGGACGACGATCCGCGACCTCCTCCCCGAGGCGTTCTCCTTCTAGGGGCCGACCCGCTCCACGATGAGCGGAGGGGGGACGACGGGCTCGTCTCCGATCCCGAAGGCGCCCTCGACCATGCGCCTAACCTGATCGAGGTTCGTCGGGTCGTTGACGTGGAGGACCGCGAGGGACTCGCCGCGCGCCACGCGGTGGCCCACCTTCTTCCGCAGCTCCACGCCGACCGCTGGGTCGATCCGGTCCACCTTCGTGAACCGCCCGGCTCCCAGAAGGTTCGCCCCCCGCCCGACGCTCAGGGCGTCGAGAGAGGCGACCACTCCGGATCGCGGGGCAGGGACGTCCACACGCCGCAGTGCGGTTGGCAGCAAAGACGGATCCTCGATCACCGCCACATCCCCGCCCTGATTCCGGAGGAGCTCCGCGAACTTCCGCAGCCCCTCTCCTTCCCGGAGGAGCTTCCCTAGGAACGCGAGGGCGCGTCCGCGGTCCGTCTCCCGCCCGGACGAAAGGAGGAGTTCCGCCCCGAGCTCGCAGCACAGGGTCTCCAGGTCCTGCGCCCCACGCCCCTTGAGGGTGTCGATCGCCTCGCGCACCTCAAGGGCGTTCCCGACCATGAGTCCCAGGGGCTGGGACATGTCGGTGATCAGGGCGGACATCCGGCGTCCGAGCCTCGTCCCGATCTTCACCAAGGCCTGGGCAAGTCGGCGTGAGTCCTCCAGGCGCGGGAGGAAGGCGCCCGCTCCGGTCTTGACGTCGAGGACAATCGCTCTTGCCCCGCCGGCGATCTTCTTGGACATGATCGAGCCGACAATCAAGGGGAGAGAGTCGACCGTCGCTGTCACGTCGCGCAGCTCGTACAGGAGCCGGTCGGCCGGGACCATGTCTGCGGTGTGATCCGCGAGGGCGAGGCCGGACCGTCCGACGAGGCGGAGGAACTCCTCCCGCGACAGGTCGGTCCGGAATCCCGGGATCGACTCGAGCTTGTCGATCGTCCCCCCCGTGTGGCCGAGGGACCGGCCGGAGAGCTTGGCCACCGTCAGACCCGCCGCGGCGAGGAGAGGGATCAGGACAAGGGTCGTGGTGTCGCCGACCCCACCGGTCGAGTGCTTGTCCACCGGGATTCCCACGAGCCCCGAAAGATCGAGCGTCGTCCCGGAGTGGGCCATCACGTCAGTGAGACTGGTCGTCTCGTCGTCCGTCATCCCGCGGAAGAAGACGGCCATCAGAAGAGCCGACACCTGGTAGTCGGGGATCTCTCCCCGCACGTAGCCCGTGATCCAGGACTCGATCTCCTCGCGGGTCAGAGCCCCGCCGTCGCGCTTCTTGCGGATCAGGTCAACCGTCTTCATGTCACGCATTGTAGGACGCATGAACAGGAGCGTCCACCGGACAGAACGGCGCTATACTTCCCTCTCGGAGGTGAGAGGATGCACATCCCCCGGTTCCTCTTCCGAGTGAAGGACCGGCAGATCGAGGAGGAAGCCAAGGACCTCGTAGCTAGTCTTGGGATTGATGACATCGAGATCCGCCGCGACGACACGATCCTCGATGCCTGGCTGGAGGACAACGAGGCCCTGAAGACGACCTACGGCCTGGACGACATCCGCACCTATCTCGAGGGTCTCGCCTCCTCCCGGCGTCGCTAGCTCAAGCGCTCGCGGAGGCGGCTTGAGAAGTAGTCGATCGCCCAGACGGCGACGACGATCAGGAGCATGTACAGCCCGGCCTGCCTCCACTCCCACTGTCGGGTGGCGAGGTAGAGGGGGTTTCCGATCCCTCCCCCACCGACGACGCCAATGATCGTTGCCATGCGCACGTTGATGTCCCAGCGGTAGAGGGTGAACGAGAGGTAGGGGTTGATGATCTGCGGGATGATCCCGTACAGGATCACCTGAGCCCGGTTTCCTCCCGCTGCGGTGATGGCCTCCACCGGGCCCGGGTCGATCGACTCGAGGCGCTCCGAGTAGAGTTTGACGAGGTCGGCGATCGAGTGGACGAACAGGGCGAGGACGCCGGGAAAGGCTCCCACGCGCACCCAGACGACGAAGATGATCGCCCACACGATCGGTTCGATCGAGCGAACGACGCTCATCACGCCCCGCACGATCGTGTACACGGAGCGCCCCACGACTCCGCGCATCAGGTTCCGCGCGGCAAGGAAGGAGAGTGGGACGGCGAACAGGATCGCGAACAGGGTCGCCATCAGGGCCATGAACAGGGTGACGGTGAGGAGGCTGAGCCCGTCGGAGAGGAGCGACCAGTCCGGCTGTACGAGCTGCCTCCAGACGATCCCGGTCTTGGGAGCCCCTGTCAGCAGGGCCTTCAGGTCGACCTTGGTAATGAAGACGCCGGCCGTCAGCGTGACGGCGAGGGCGAGGAGGATCGACCACCCCCAGCTCGTGCAGGCCCAGTGGGTACGCCTCGACGGGGTCCCCTCGACCTTGGCCCAGCGCGTGCTGGTCCACCGGTCGTGCCAGGCGAGGTGGTCCCCGTCCCACAGTGCAGCGAGAGTGCCCAAGAGAGGAAGGAAGGAGACGTGCCAGGCGAGGTACCGCGCGACGCGTCGCGTGAAGGGTGTTGGTCTCGTGGAGGCGTCGACGACCGAGAGCCCCGTCGCTTTCATGGCGATGGAGGTCCCGAGCGCTTGCCACCCGGCGACGACCTCGACGACCACGAGAAGGAGGACCCACCACGGGACGAGGAGGTAGGACCCCGTGCCGGTCGCCACGCGGCTGACGCAGTAGGACGACATGAGGAAGAGGTAGGCGATGAAGAGGGCGTCGGCGAGGGTCACCACGACCCTCTGCCAGAGGACGCCGAGGGCCGCCAGGCCTGCAGGTTTCGGCCGAAGGAAGCCCGGTTCCCTCATCAGCTGATCCTCTCGCGCACACGGCCGCTCACGTAGTCCATCAGCCAGACGACGACGACGATGACCGCCATCACAGCTCCGACCTGGTGCCACAGGATCTCGTTCTTGTAGTAGAAGAGGATCCGCCCGATCCCTCCCCCGCCGACGAGGCCGATCACGGTCGACATGCGGACGTTGATGTCCCAACGGTAGAGGGTGAAGGCGAGGAAGGACGGGACGACCTGCGGGATGACCCCGTAGCGGATCACCTGCCAGCGTCGGGCCCCGCTCGCCGCCATCGCCTCCATCGGCCCGGGGTCGATCGCCTCAACCTGTTCGGAGTAGAGCTTTCCGAGCGCGGCGATGGTGTGGGTCGCCAGGGCGAGCACCCCGGCGAACGGGCCGAACTTCACCCACACCGCGAACACGACCGCCCAGATGATCGTCTCGATCGAGCGCACGACGTTGAAGAAGCCGCGCGTCACGGTGTAGACCAGCCAACCGACCGGGCCGGTCGTCATGATGTTCCGCGCTCCGAGGAAGGAGAGAGGGAAGGCGAAAACAAGGCCGAGCGCGGTCGCCATGAGGGCCATGAACACGGTCTCGATCAGGGCTCCGAGGATCGAGTCCTGCAAGACCGGATCGGGGTTCACGAAGTACGTGAAGTCCGGCGTGACGATCCATCCCCAGAGGTAGCCGGTCGTCGCGGCGCGACGGACGAACGTCTTGAGGCTGATCTCCGTTGCCAGCCACCCGACGTAGATCGTGAACGCGATGAGGAGGACCGTGACAAGGCCGAAGCTCGTTCTCCACCAGCGCCGCTTGGGGCCTGTCACCTCGAGTTCGGACGCGGGAACGGCTCGGGCTCGGACGACGCGGTCGCACCAAGGCTCCCGCCCCTTCCGCGCAGGCCACAGGAAGCCCCACAGGGCGTTCACCGCGAGCCAAACCCCGAAGGCGAGCAGGGCGAGGGCAAGAAGGGAGGCCACGGCCTCCCAAAGCGCGATCGGCCAAGGGGCGCGGGGCCATAGGGCGAGGCCCGGAACGAACGAGATCCCAGTCCCCTGCGCCACACCGTTCAAGAGCGTCACCAGACCTACGAGGGGGAGGAGAAGCAGGACCGCGCCCACGAGGGCCAAGGCCCACGTGACAAGGTCCGGGACGCTGCGCCGCAGACGAAGGCCGAAGGATGCTCGCCTGCCATCCGATCGGACGAGAACGAGCCCCACTCCCTTCCAGCCGATGGAGGTCCCGAGGTTCTGCCACACGACGGCGAGCAGGAGGGTGGCGACGATCGCGACGGGATAGCCGTACGGCGGGAACGGCACCCGGTAGACTGGAGAGACCAGGACGAGGGCCCGGTACCAGTGGTTGATGAGGAAGTAGACGCAGTAGGAGAGATACAAGAGGAGGGTCCAATCCACGGCGAGGGCGACGAGCTGCTTCCTCGGGGTCCGGAACCGCGGTCGCACCTAGCGGACCTCCACCTCTTCGGCGTCCTCGCCGTAGATCTCCTTGAACCGGACCTCGTCGATCTCTGCCGGCAGGCCCTCGAACACGACCCGCCCGTCTTTCAGGGCAACGATCCGCGTTCCGTAGTGCCGGGCGAGGGAGAGGAAGTGCAGGGCGCAGATGACGGTGACGCCGTCCTCTTGATTCATCTGCTCCAGGTAGTGGAGGACGGAGTTTGATGTCGCCGGGTCGAGAGCGGAGACCGGCTCGTCGGCGAGGAGGATCTGCGGCTCCTGCATCAACGCGCGGGCGATGCCCACCCTTTGCTGCTGCCCTCCGGAGAGCTGGTCCGCGCGCACATACATCTTCTCCAGGAGGCCGACCCGCTCCAGGCACGCTCGAGCTCGCTCGAGATCCTCCTTGGGGAAGCGTCCGACAAGGGTCCCCCCTGCTGGCGCGTACCCAAGGCGTCCTGCAAGGACGTTCGTCAGGACCGAGGAGCGCTTGACGAGGTTGAAGTGCTGGAAGACCATCCCGATCTTGCGCCGGAGCTGGCGAAGTTCGGCACCTCTGGCCTTCGTCACGTCGACCCCGTCGAGGAGGATCCTCCCGGAGGTCGGCTCGATCAGCCGGTTGATGCAGCGCAGGAGGGTCGACTTGCCCGACCCAGAGAGTCCGATCAGGACGGTGAACTCGCCTCGGTTGACGGTGAGGGAGACGTCGCGCAGGGCGAGGATCTCCCCTCGCTCGTAGACCTTCGTGACGTGCTCGATCACAAGATGTGGCGCGGTCATGGCCCCTCTCTCAGGTGAAGACGGGGAGAGAGGACGGAGTCCTCTCTCCCCGCTCCAAGTCCCCAAGGCCCTTTCGCGGCTCCCTTTCGCGGCTACCTTGCCGGGATCGGATAGCCCATGGCCAAGCGGACGAGATCGTAGTCCGCGTCCGTGATGGGCGCCATCCCCGACCACTGGTAGAACTGCTTCTGGTTCCAGATCGCGAGCCCCTCCGGCGTCGAGATGTGCTTCTGGAGAGCGGCGACGATCTTGTCCCTGAGGTCCACAGGGAAATCCTTCACAAAGGCCAGGCAGTCGTTCGGCATCGGGCCCACGACGTCGACGATCCCGACCTTTTCGAAGACGTCCGGGTAGCTCTCCCTGACGGCGTCGCGCAGGTCCAGGCAGGGCCAGCGGAGCTCCTCTCGGACGAGCCGGCTGTTGAAGCGATCCCAGACCATGAGGTCCGGGTCATCGCCGTACTCCCACCGGATCCCCTGGTCCTGCAAGCACTGTGGCGCGAGCGGCGGGGAGCCGTAGCCGGTGCAGAAGTCGCCCTGACCTTGCAGGAGCGCGATCATCGAGGCGGGGTGCCCACCTGACTCGACGACGCCTCCCCAGACCACGCCTTTGCTTTGGAAGTAGGCTTTCGGGTACTTGTACCCGGAGCCCGAGCTGACCTCGCTGTAGATCCACGTCTTCCCGTTGAGATCGTGGACGGACGTATACCCCTTCTCCCGCAATGCGTAGATGCTTGCGTAGTAGTAATTGTAGCCGCTCCGAATGGCTCCCATCACGCAATAGGCGCCACCGTTCGTCTGAGCCGTGATCTGTACGTACTGAGTAGTGGTCGGGATTCCCAGCACATCGCCTTCTGCGGTGCGGAAGGCCTCGATGAGGGCGGCGCCGTCGGCGGCTACTCGTGGGACGACGTACAACCCCGTCTCCTGGAAGATGTAGGCGCAAATGGCCTCCGCGGCGGGTTGGATCACCGCGGTGTTCGTGGACGGCGGGAACAGCATATAGATCGGCTTTGCCTGCGTCCCGAGCTGTTGACCGAACGCGACGGTCCCCAGCGTCAAGACGACAAGCCCCAGCACCAACGAGCGCAGCACACGATTCGTCATTCTCCACCCCCGAGGTGAGATTTAGTCAGCCATCATAGGCCTTCTCCAAGCTCAAGTCAAACCGGACTCATTCCCGCTTGTAGGGTTCTCCAAGCGTCTTGGGGAAGCGAACGCGCCCGATCACCCCTGCGACCACGAGCAGCGTGACCACGTAGGGAGTCATCGCGATGAGCTGCGTCGGAAGCGCCTTGAGCGCCGGCGAATTGCGGATCCAGAGCGCCAAGCTTTCGAAGAAGCCGAAGATGAAGCCGCCGACGAGGGCCAGCAGCGGATTCAGTCCGCTGAAGACCACCGTGGCCAGCGCGATGAACCCTCGTCCACCGGAGATCTCCTTGGTCATGGATCCGACCCAGGAGACGCTGATGTAGGCGCCGGCTAGTCCGGCGAGGATGCCGCCGAACGTCGTAGCCAGCAAGCGCACACGAAGCACGTTGATCCCCGCGACGTCCGCGGCCTCCGGATTCTCTCCTGCCGCCTTCAGCATCAGACCGGCGCGGGTCCGCTTCAAGAAGTAGTAAGCGATGAATGGCACAACGAGCGCGACGATCACGATTGGGCTCAGGCCCATCCCGACCGGAGTCTGGATCGCACGTAGACGCATCCCTTCCGAAACAAAGAGAGGGCCGGCAGCGAGGCCAAAAGCCACCAATCCAAGAGCGAAGAGGTTGATCCCAATCCCGGCGATCATCTGGCTCCCCTTCAAGCGAGTCGTGATCACGGAGAAGACAAGCGACATCGTGCCTCCCGTAACCATGCCCACCAGCAGCCCCACCCAAGGGCCGCCGAACTTTGCCCCCAGGACGCCGGTGAACGCACTCATCAGGAGGATCCCCTCGAGGCCGATGTTGAATAGGCCTGCGGTCTCTCCGATGATCTCACCCACAGCCGTGAGGACGAGCGGGACCATGGCCTGGAGCGACATGATGAGTACCATCCAGAAGTAGTCCAGACTCATGCGCCTCTCTCCTCCTTCCGTGTGGCGTCGCCCCGTGACGTGGAGGAATCCGGATCGCTAGGAGTATCCCCCGAATCTGCTCCACGGCGGGGCCGCACCGACGAGATCATCCTCTGGACGCCGCTCTTGACCAGCGGGAAGATCCGGATGAGCTCGGGGATCGCCATCGCCAGCACGACCGTCCCATTGACCACACGGACCATCTCGAGCGGCACGCCGGCACGGAACTGCATCGCGCGGCCGCCGGCGTTCAGCCCCCCAAAGAAGATCGCCGAGAAGATGATCCCGATCGGGTGATTCCTCCCGACCATGGCGACGGCCATGCCGTCGAAGCCAAGGTTTGTCAGTTCGGGAAGCCCCGCGAAGACGCCGTAGGTTGGAGGCGTTCCCATGACGTAGCAGGCGCCGGCGAGACCGGCAGCCATGCCGCCTAGGGTGAAACTGAGCAGCATCGTCCGCCGGCTATTGATGCCCCCGTACTTCGCGGCCGTCGGATTAAGTCCCGCCGCCCGAATTTCGTAGCCGACGACCGTGTGCCAGACGATGAAGTACACGATCAACGCGAAGGCGATCGCCACGAAGAAACCCACCGAGAGGTTCGTTCCTCGCATCAGTAGGGGCAAGCGGCCGCTCACCGGGATGCTGATCGTCTTCTCCGCGCGAAGCGGGTCGAAGAGGATGTTGAGCACGAGATAGAGTGCGAGCCATCGCGCGATCCAGTTGAACATGATCGTCGAGATGACCTCGGACACCCCACGGGTCACCTTGAGCAGCGCCGGCACGAGGCCCCACAGAGCACCGACGACCATGGCGAGGACGAGCCTCACGATTTGGTCGATTCCCGGAGGCAGAACCACCAGACTCACGGCGACGGCGGCGAGCGTCCCCATGAAGAGCTGTCCCTCAGCCCCGATGTTAAACATCCCCGCCCGGACACAGATCGAGAACGTCAAGGCGGTCAGGAGCAGAGGGGTCGCCTTGGCCAGCGCGCTGGCAAACCCAGTGAGGCTTCCATAGGCGCCGGTGAAGAGCGCAACGACGGCCGCCCAGGGGTTGTACCCCCATATGACCATGACCACAACCCCGACGAGAAGGCCGAGGGCTCCTGCCAGCATGGACTCGAGAAGGGGGCTAAGGCCAGTCAGCGACCGCCGTCTTGCCGGAATCTCTGCAGCAGCAAGCTTGCGCTTCATGCCGCCTCCTTGGCGCCTGCACCGCCCATCAGTAGGCCGATTTGCGCTCGATCGAACTCCGACGGCCGTCCCACAGCGACAAAACGGCCCTCGTACATGATGGCGATCCGATCCGACAGCGCGAGAACCTCGTCCAGATCAGCGGACACAAGGAGGATGGCCCGTCCCCGGCGGCGCATCTCGACGAGAAGCTCGCGGATGTAGTGGGCGGCGCCGATGTCGAGACCCCGCGTCGGCTGCGCCGCGATGATGATCGCCGGATCCTTGGCCAACTCGCGCCCGACAATGAGCTTCTGCTGGTTGCCGCCTGACAGGCTCTTGGCCGGAGCGTTCGGCCCGGTGGCCTGGATTCCAAACCGCTCCATCAGCTGACGCACGTGTGCGGTGATCCGCCTCTTGCGCAGGAATCCCAGGAGTCCGCAGAACTCCTTCCGGCGCTGGAGGCCGAGGATGGCGTTCTCAGCCAACGTGAATGGCAGGACCAGGCCGAGCTTCCAGCGATCCTCGGGGACGTGCGCGACGCCGAGTTGGTAGATCAGACGCGGATCCTTTCCCAGGATGTCACTTCCCCGGATTGTCGCTCGTCCATGGACGGCGGTGCGGAGGCCGCCCAGCGACTCCACGAGCTCGGATTGGCCGTTCCCTTCTACCCCGGCGATCCCGAAGATCTCGCCGCCGTGGACATCGAACGACAAGTCCCTGACAGCTGCTTCCCGGGTGTTCCCCCTCACGGTCAGTCCGGTCACGTGAAGGATTCCGGGGCCCGTCCTCTTCTCGTCCTGACCGAGCAGCTGCGTCTCCTCGGCAAGCTCAATGGCCGCTCCCACCGTTTGGGCAGCCATCTCGCCGACCATCAACCTTGCGAGTTGCTCGCGAGTTACGGAGTAAGTGGCGACATCCCCGACCAACCGCCCGTGGCGCAGCACGACGATGCGTTCAGTGACCGAGCTGACTTCTCGCAGCTTGTGGGTGATCAGGATGATCGACTTCCCGGCGTCGCGCAGGCGGCGCAGGAGGGCGAACAACACGTCAACCTCCACGGGCGTCAGGACGGACGTCGGCTCGTCGAGAATCAGCAGCGACACGTCCCGCGACAGGACTTTCAGGATCTCCACTCGCTGCTGTTCCCCCACAGCGAGCTTCTCGACGGGGACGTCGAGCGGCACGCGGAGCCCGCTCTCTTCCATGAGCTTCTCCAGCCGTGCGTGCGTCTGGCCGGCCCGGACTCGCGAGAACGGACGCTCATGGCTGAGCATCACGTTCTCCGCCGCCGTAAACGTGCCCACCAACGCGAAATGCTGGTGTACCATCCCGATCCCGAAGTCGAGCGCCTCACGAGGGCTTGCGAACCGCACGAGGCCGCGCGGAGACACGACCCGGCCGCTGGTCGGCGCGAGGAGCCCCGACAGGATCTTCGTGAGTGTTGTCTTCCCTGCCCCATTCTCGCCGAGCATCCCCAGGATCTCGCCGGGCCGCACGTCGAGAGTGACGTCCTCAACGGCTACCGTGCCGTCCCCGTACACCTTGGTGATTCCCTCTGCGCGCAGCAGGCGCGCCGCGTGAGGCGCCTTCACGTCTTCTCGCGCTGACATGAGATTCCCCCGGTTTCCCTAGCAAAGGGAGACGAGAGCAGCGCTCCCGTCTCCCTCGGTTCACAACGAAGCTTCCCCGCTAGGGGAGAGGATAGAGTGCCCGGATGGCCTCCATCTCGGCTTTGGTGTTGGCCGTTGGAACGACGATCGACCCATCGAGAACTCCCGCCTCGAGGTCGCTCACCAGCGTCCAAATGAAGGCTGGAAGAGCGTTTCGGTTCGCCTCCCAGTTGGCAATGATAAGACCCGAGTCCGCCTCAGTAACCCTGCCGGTCTGGACTGCAAACGGGAGGGCGTCGACGAGGTCTTGCTTCTTCGAGAGGCTGACTCCGCCTTCCGCCAAGCCCGATGTCTTGAAACCGCCCACGAACGTTCCGTTCACGGCGTCCTTGACGGCGCCGTAGGCTTGGTTGTCGACTCGCTTCATCCCGCTTGCGAGGCCATAGAGGCCGAGCTTCATCCAGTCTTGGTTTTGGTCGACGCCGAAGTAGTACGGCGCTCCGGTTGGGGCCGTCGTCGTGCCCAGCGCAATGTGCTTCTCCTCAACGGCGTCAATCATGCCGATGCCGAGCTTCCCGGCGACGCAGAAGACGCCCACAGCGCCCTGCGCCAACTGCGCCTGGGCGTTGCTCTTGCCGAGGGCAACATCTTCAAACGACCCCGTGTACACATACAGCATGCCGACGTCGGCTGGGATCCCGAGACCGCGGTTCTGATACTCCTTGAAGGCCCAATCCACGCCGAAACGGAACCCGGCCTCGAAGTGGTACAGGATTGGGATCTCCATTCCGAACACGACGCCGATGTACCGGTAGCCGTACTGCGAGGCCAGCAGGCCGCTCAGTGCGCCGACCAGCGCCGACATCTCGTTTTCCTTGGACCCCAGAACCTGGATGTTCGGGCCGTCCAAGTAGCCATCGATGATCGCGAACTTCTGGTTCGGATACTCCGTGGCCACTAGCGAAACCGCATCTTGCATCATGAAACCAATGCTGATGATGATCGCGAACTCGCCGCTCGCGGCAAGGGTCTGGACGTTCGGATAGTAGTCATCTGCCGTGGCGCTCTGGAGAGCCGTGATCGTCATTCCGAACTCGGCTGCTGCTCTCGAGGCTCCCAGGTATGCCATGTCGTTGAACGACAGGTCCCCAGGCCCGCCGACGTCGTAGACGATTCCGATCTTGCCCGCGGCAAAGCCGACGAGCGACAGTCCCAACAACGCCACCAAAACCAAGGCCAAGATTCTCTTCACTGCGCCTACCTCCTTGTACGTGCTCCCGTGCCACGCTGGACCGTCCAGCAAGCCCTCGATGCTCTCCATTCTATACGCGCGGGGGACTTACGCCAAGTCCTGGGAAGCGCTTGAGCTGGGGGCAACCCTCGCTCTACAATCTGTTGTATGAGGAAGGGCCTCCAGGCACGTCTCATCGGCACGCTCACGATCGTGGTTTGTCTTCCCTTCGCGGGCCTCTCCTCTCCGGCCGACACGGGGGTGGCGTTCGCGGAGGTGTATCACGCCTTCGCGCCCCTCTTCGCTCTCCACCGTGCCTACGCGGACTATCTCTTTCTCGGGGTGTCCGTGCGCGCTCCAGCAGGACTCCCGGCGGCCTGCGAAGAGATCCCGCCGCAGCTCGACCTTCTTCGTGCGGAGCTCCTCGTTCAGACAGGCTCGGCCGAGACCGTGGCTCTGCTCGGCCACGTCCAGGCGGGACTCTCCGCCTTCTGTCAGGAGCATCCGGAGACCCTGGACGAGATCGCGTCGCTGGATGAGGTGGGTTCGTCCCTCCTTCAGGAAGCTGCCGACGAGCGGCTCTTCGCCCGAGTTGGGGAACTGGAGGAGGCGCTGAACGACGCGTTCGACAAGACGGTCTCTGGCTTCGAGCCGGACCGACAGTGGCGGTTCTCGGTCTCCTTCACGATGCGGACCTTGTTGAGGCAAGGGGAGATCTCCCGCCTCGACGTCGCCCTGGTGGAGATCCTCCTCGGCTCGGAGAGGAGCCCTCCTGCACCCGCGGATCTCCCGGCCACCCTGTCCGAGGATGTTCGGGCTCTTGCTGGCCTCTGCGGCCGCGATCTCAACCCAGCGGAGAGGGAGGAGGTAGCAGGAATCGCCGCGAGGATCGAGGCGGCCCTCCTCTCAGGAGGCGGCTAGCTACAGCAAGAAGGCACCCGAGCCGACGATTCCCGATCGTGCCTCGGTCTTCTCCTACTCGGGCAGGATCCTGGCGATTCGCCAGTACTCTTGTACGGTCTGGATGAGGCGCTCGAAGTCCTTGGAGTCGACCGGCTTGGTCATGTAGCTTGCGGCGCCGCTGTCGTAGGCCCGCGCCATGTCCTCCTCGCGTTCGGAGATGGTGAGGACGATGACCGGGATGCGTTTCAGCTGGTCGTCCTGCTTGATCTTTGCCAGCACCTCCAGCCCGTTGATCTTGGGCAGGTTGATGTCGAGGAGGATCAGGTCCGGGCGGGGGGTGTCCTCGAAATCGCCCTTGCGGGCGAGCATGTCCAAGGCTTCCTCGCCGTCGCTTGCGACGTACAGATCGCATTTGAGGTCGCTCTTGCGCATCGCCCGCTTGACGATCGTGACGTCATCGGGGTTGTCCTCCACCAGGAGGACCTTCAGCTTCTCTGGGTTCAACATGGCTCTCCACCTTCTTTTCTGGCTTGCGCCTTAGGGAGTGTGAAGTAGAACGTGCTCCCTGTGCCGACCTCCGATTCCACCCAGATCCCCCCCTTGTGTTCCTCCACGATCCGCTTGCAGATCGCGAGGCCCACGCCCGTTCCTTCGTAGTCCTCCCTCGGGTTCAGCTTCTCGAAGATCCCGAAGATCCGCTCGTGATACCGGGCCTCGATTCCAATCCCATTGTCCCGCACGAAGAACGGGATGCAGCCCGTCTCCTTCCCGTCCCTCACCGAGCCGACGTGTACGGTCGGCAGGGCCTTGTCATTGTACTTCACCGCGTTCGAGATGAGGTTGGCGAACAGTTCCCGGACCCACGTCTTGTTTCCCCGCACCGCCGGGAGATCTGGCTCCACCTGAAGACTGACCCCGCGCAGGCGGGCCTCCAGGTCCTCCTTGACCTCTTCCAGGACACGGTTCAGGTTGATCCTCTCGAACGATGCCGAGTCAAGGCGGATGCGGGCCAGCTTGAGCAAGTCGTCGATCAGTTCGCGCATCCGCTTGGAGGTCGTCCGAAGCTTGTTCAGGTAGCCGACCCCCTCCTCATCCAGGCGGTCCGCGTAGTCCTCAACCAGGAAGCCGCTGAACGCCTCGATGGTCCGCAGAGGCTCCTTCAGGTCGTGCGAGACGACGTGGGAGAACTGCTCAAGCTTCTCATTCGTCTTCAGCAGGTGATCCGTCTTCTCCAGGAGGCCCTGCTCAAGCTGCTTGATCTTGGTGATGTCGATGTAGTGGTCGATCCGGCCGCCCTGATAGCGCTCGGTCTCGATCGGGGTAGAGCGGTACTCCAGGACGCGCTCGTCGCGGCTGGCGCCTGGCCGGACGCGGCAGGTGTGGGATTCGATGCGCCCCCCATTCCTCGAGGCGTCCTCCACCGCCCGCCGGAAGGCGTCCGCGTCCTCGAAAGCACCGACGTAGCGTGAGAGGGCCTTGGGGGTGTCGACCCCGACCAACCGGTCGCGGTCGATCCCGAAGAAGCGGCCGACCGCCTTGTTCGCCCACACAACCTGCCCCGTCCGGTCTGTGATCAGGATCCCGGAGTCGAGGGTATCCACGGCCTCCTCGATCAGGTCGCGATAGCGCGCCTCCGTCTCTGCAAGCCGGCGCCGCAGTTCCGCCTGCTGGCTCAGATCGGCGGCCTCCATGACGGCCACCCGCTCTGTGACGCGCGTCGCCTTCAACTCGACCGGGATCGCGGTCCGCTTCTCGGAGATGAAGCGGGCCTTCACATCTCGCACCTCGCCCCGCTCGAAGAGCCGGGCGAGCTCGACCTTCAGCGCGTCCAGATCCTCGGGGTGGGCGTACTCCGCCAGGGCAAGGGACCGCTTCGTCGGGAAGCCGATCATGGTCCGCGAGGCCTCGTTGCGCTTGAGGATCGTTCCCTCCTTGTCGACCAAGTGGAGAGCGTTCATCGCGTGCTCGAAGATCTGGTCGTCGTAGGGCTCAAGGACGCTCTTCGCCCGACGCCACCGCTCCCGCCGCCGCTCGCGCCGGTGAACGGCGAGGGTGATCGCGAGCCCCAGGCCAAGGTCAATGAGGAGGAGAGAGGTGGGCAGGGCGAGGGAGCGCCCCTGGAAGCGGGTGAGGAGAAGGACGGCGCCGACCACCACGGTTGCCGCACTGAGGACGAGCCCGCCGCGGAGGGTCGTCCACGCGGTACCGAGCACGAGGGGGACAGCGACGGCCGTGGCGACGAGCCACTCGGGGGGCGTCTCTGAGGAGGTGAGGAGGACGACCGCGAGGATCGCGATGACGTAGGCGACGACAACCAGGAGCGCCTTCTCCACCGGATTCAGCCGATTCGCCAAGGAAGCCCCGTCCTCTTGAGGGAGCCCACGCCCTCAACCTCACCGGGCGCCCACGGCGACTGTAGAAGAAAGTCCCGCCATCCAGGAAGGACAAGGATCACCTGGGCGGGAGACGTTCTTCATTGGAGGTCAGATGATCAGGTTGGCGTTCAAGTCCACGGAGAACGGCTCCATGATCTTCTGCAGGTACTCCTCGCGCAGGATCCGGATCCGCCGGCTCTCGATGGCGATGATTCCACGGCCCTCCAGCTCCGAGAGGGTGCGAATCGCGGTCTTCGAGGAGACCCCGGCCATCTCAGCGAGTTCGGCGCGCGAGAGCTCGACCCCGCTCTTCCCCAGGTGAAGGATCAGCCGTGCCAGGCGCTCTTTGCTCGAGGAGTAGGACCGCTCGGCAAGCTTGTTCTGGAACGCCTTCAGCTCCTCGGAGAGCTTCTCGTACAGGCGGAAGATCGTCTTGGGATGTCGCTCGAGGAAGTAGAAGAAGTCGCCGCGCTCGACAAACCCGACGATGACTGGATCGAGCGTCTTGGCGTAGGCGTTGTGGGTTCCCTTGTCGAAAAGCGTCGTCTCGCCCAGGATCTCCCCTGGGCCGACGATCTTCAGGATCTGGCTCTTCGCTCGCATGCTTCGCTTCACGAGCTTGACCATCCCCTCGAAGATGAGGTAGAACCCGAACGCCGGCGCGCCTTCCTGGAAGATGATCTCGCCGCGGCCGTAGTTGATCTTGCGCACCGTCTCGCGAAGCTTCTCGAGGTCCTTCTCTTTCAGGTCGGAAAGGATCCGGAAATCCTTGAGCTCGATCATTCCTACCCCCTCTCTCCTCTCGCCTAGTCCCCCCGTCACCCCGTGCCCGCCCCCCGGTCACCTGGGCAGGGGGGTCAAACGTCCCGCATTGTAACAGAGATCACACTGGAAACCAAGACCGTGGGCGTCGCCGGCCCGCCGCTCCTGCGGCCGCTGCAGGATCTCGTTGGGGACGGCGTTCTTGACACGCCTGGGCGCGCTCCTTAAACTCCTCCCCGCACGCCGAGGTGGCGGAATTGGCAGACGCGCAGGATTCAGGATCCTGTGGGGATAACCCCCCGTGTGGGTTCAAGTCCCACCCCCGGCACAGTCCCCGGAAGGCCAGCTGACCCAGCCGTTCGTCGCGACCCCCTCTCGCAGACGTCGCCAACCTGCCGCCTGATTAGGGTTCCCTGAGCCGGGCCGGCGCTAGAGGCGCGCGGCGAGGAGGGCAAACCCCACAAAGACTCCCTGTACGGTCCAGAGGCGAACGGTCAGCTTCGGCTCCGCGACCTCCCACGAAGGGAGGAGGAACGGGTAGTCGACTCCCTCCGCGTGCTCGAAGTGGTGGTGGAGGGGGCTGATCTTGAAGATCCGCCGCCCGCAGAGGCGGAACGAGGCGACCTGGAGGACGACCGACAGGGTCTCCAGTGCGGGGACGCCCGCGACGAGGGGGAGGAAGAGAGTCCTCCCGCCAGCGAGCGCGGCCGCCGCGATCGCACCTCCCAGGGCGTAGGCCCCGACATTGCCCATGAAGAGGCGCGCGGGGTGGGCATTCACCCACAGGAAGCCGGCGAGAGCGCCCATCAAGGGGAGGATGACCGTCGCGGACGCCGGGGAGAGGGCGAGGAGCCCCCCCAGGGAGAGGAGGGTGACCCCGCTCGCCAAGCCGTCGAGGCCGTCGGTCAGGTTGACGGCGTTCATCGTGACGAGGAGCGCTGCCCAGGCAAGGGCGATCGCAGCAAGGGGCGACAGGGTGAGGGCGAGGGAGGAGAACGGAAGGAGGAGGGGCTGCCGGACGACGTCAAGGAAGGTGAGGGCGAGGAACAGGGCGACCCCGCTTCCGATCACGGCCTTCGACAGCGGGGATAGGCCCAGGGACCGTTTCCGCCGCTGGGAAAGGAGATCATCGACAAGGCCGATTGCGCCGCAGGAGAAACCGCAGACGAGCACGAAGAGACCCTCCCGGGGGAGGTTCCCTGTGACCGCGAGGAGGAGAGCGGAGAGCCCCCACAAGGGGAGGATGACGGCTCCGCCCATGGTCGGCGTCCCGGCCTTTCTCTCGTGGAGGACCGGTCCCTCGGGGCGGATGTGTTGGCCAAGGGCAGCCCTCCTCATCCATCGGGAGAGAAGGGACGCACCGATCGCTCCCGCCGGGACGAGGAAGAGGGCGATCCCGAGGGCGAGCGTCACGCAGGGACCCCTCTGAACTCTCCCTCCGTGTCGAGGATCCTGCGTCTGACGCTGGCCAGGGACGCCCCGTCCGCTCCCTGCGCGGCCGCCTCGACGAGCTTGAATAGGGCGTAGGTGGTGAGGAGACAGAACCGCTGAGACTGGCAACCGCGGAGGACCTCTGGGGCGAACTGCGTCGCTCGCCGGCGAGGATCGAGCTCCCGGGACCCGGAGACGACGAGGATCCCCTTGTCCGGTCCTTCCCCTTCCGTGCGGGAGCGGTCGACCCGGTCGAGAAGGTGCCGGTAGGGTGCGAGCCCGACCTCGGTCTCTTCGCAAGCGGAGACGACGACCGTCGCATCCCCCTCAGGGGAGGAGAGAAGGAGGTCGCCGTCGGAGATCTCGGCCTCGAAGCCCAGGGCAGCGAAGGCCTGCTCTGCGGCTGGGAGGAGGGAGAAGCGCCCCTTGGTGTACAGAAGGCGCTTGGGATGGGCGACGGACTCCAGGCGATCGGAGACCTCAGCGATCTTCTGGTCAAGCTTCTCCCGCCGTTCCCGCAGAGAGCCGAGCTCGTCTCGCAGCGCATCCTCTCCGGGGAGGGTGTAGGAGGGGAGCCAGTCTGGCTCAGGGGAGAAGGCCGGCCGGAGGACCATGCCCTTGAGGGCTTCCACGAGGGCCGCAGCCTCTCGCGCTGGCGGGACACCCTCTACGGCAGGGAGGAGGGCGAGGCGCCCCTCATCGAACGGGAGGACGACGGCGACCGTGTCCCCTGCCCGGTTCCGCGCGATGACGGTGGCAAAGCGGTCGAGCGGTGTCCCGAGCGAGTCCTGGAAGATCGCATGGTAGACGACCCGCCCCGCGAACTCGGCAAGGTAGTCCTCGAGCGGGTGTCCACTCCCGGCAAGGACGAGGTCCTCGCCCTTCCGGGCGAGGAAGCGGGTGTTCGCGGGGAAGACCAGTTGGTGCTGGCGGTCGACGAGGGAGACGCTCGGGAGCCAGCTCATCCGGTCGATCCGCTCCGCAGGGAGGCCAGGGGAGACGACTTCCAGCCCCTCCCCACGCGGATGGAGACGAACGACCGCGATCCCCCCGACTCGGGTGAGGAGGTCACTCGCCTCGGCTCGCCGTCGAGCCATCGTTCGGGAGAGGGTCCGTCCGTAGCCGCGGTCGCTGTCGGCGTACGTGCGGCGGACCCCGTCCCGCTCTGGGGGGACATCCTGGATGAAGCGCTCGCTCACCGAGCGCGGGTCGACGAGCAGGGCCTCGCACGAGGCGAACGAAGGTGCGTCGTAGAATCTGTCCTCGCGCACGTCCGAATGTGTGAGCGCCCAGTCGATCGCGAGAAACCGCGCGGCCATGAGCGGCATCTTACCCTGCGTGGGACCAGACGGGCAAGAGAAGGGGGGCCGCCGAGGCTGCCCCCCTCAGGCTTTTCGTGAGCTACGGCTCGAGGTTTTCGATTCGCGTCGTCCAGTTGACGATGCGGATGGCTGTGTTATAGACGATCGGCTGGCCGATCCGGAAGTTCAGGCTCGGGACGAGCGGCCCGCCCGACCCCGTCGGAAGCCCGACCACGAACGGGGCGTACGGCGGGTTCACCATGAAGTTTCGCAGGTAGACAAACGTCCGCGCCTCCTCCACGGTCCCGTTTCCGTCCGTGTCGAGTTTCAGGCTCATCCAGACGCTCTGCGACGCCGGAACCTTGAAGCTGAAGTCGATCGACCCTACGCTCAGACTTCCCTCGAAGAGAAGCGTCTTCCCGAAGTCGGTCGGCGTTGGGATGATCCCCAGCGGGACGACCCCGCCGCTCGTCGACTGGTTGACGTTCTGGAAGGAGCCATCCGTGCGCAGTTCGATCCGGTAGGCGTGGGGGCTCGTCCAGCTCGCTCCGGCGTTCACGGTGACGTGCCAGGTATCGGTCCCCCAGACGAAGATCCCTGGGGTTCCCCCCATCGCCGGGGTCCCGGGAGTCCCTCCCGAGGTGGCGACGGCGACGCCCTGCGTGACGCTGTTCGAGAGTCCGCCGTTGTCGGTCACCGTGAGTCGAACCGGACGCAGGCCGGGGCTGTAGAAGCGGACGGTGGTGACCGGGCCCACGGCGTCCGTCGTCCCGTTGCCGTCGAGGTCCCACTGATAGGAGACCACGGTCCCGTCTGGGTCGTAGGAGCCAGAGCCATTCAGCGTGACGAGTTCGCCGATCCCCGGAGAGGGCGGGGTGTAGCCGAACACCGCCACCGGGGGCTGGTTCGTCGTGGAGACGAGGACAGAGAGCGTCCCCGTGTTCGTCGCTCCGGCGTTGTCCGTGACGGTCAGGGTCGCCAAGTAGGATCCCGGCGCCGTGTACTGATGGAAGCGGACGCTTCCGCTCTCGGCCGGGCTGCCGTCCCCGAAGTTCCAGGAGTACGCCGCGACGGTCCCGTCGGGATCAGACGACGCGGTCCCGTCGAAGCGGATCCACTGCAGGACTGTCGTTGGATTCGGCGACGCGCTCGCAACCGCGGTGGGAGGCAGGTTTGCCGACCCGACCTGCAGTGCGTAGGTCTCTGTGTCTGTTGCCCCGCCGTTGTCCGTGACCGTCAGGGTGACCGTGTACAGGCCGGCGGCGGCGTACTGGTGGAAGCGCACGTTCCCGCTCTCCGGCGGCGTCCCGTCCCCGTAGTTCCAGGAGTAGGTCGTGATGAAACCGTCCGGGTCGGACGAGGCCGTCCCGTTGAACTGGACCCACGCCCCGACCGCCGGGTTGGGCGGCGTCACCATGAAGGAGGCCGTCGGAGGCTGGTTCACGGGACCGACGCTGATCGAGCGGGTCTCCGAGTCCGTCGCTCCGCGGTTGTCGGTGACGGTCAGGGTAACCGGGTAGGTTCCGGCCGCGCCGTAGGCGTGCGAGGCGGTAGGCCCGGCCCCGATCGCACCGTCGCCGAACGACCAGCTGAAGGAGACGATCATCCCATCCGGGTCGTACGAGCCGGATCCGTTGAACAGGACGGGACTCCCCACGAGGGGGTTCGGCGGGGTGGTCGTGAACGCGGCCACGGGCGGCTGGTTCGCTGGGCCGGTCGGGACCAAGTTCACGTTGAGGGTCGTGTTGGCGAGGACGGTCACGTTCTGCGTCCACGTCTGGTAGCTCGCCTTGCTCAGGGTCACCTGGTGCGTGCCGACGGCGACGTATACCGTGCGCGGCGTGTAGCCGATGAAGGTTCCATCGAGGGTGATCGCCGCTGCGATCGGAGCCGAGTTGACCGTCGCGTTGATGGTCAGGGTTTTGTAGGCGGGCGGAGTCCCGGACACGACCTGGAAGCTCGTCCAGTTGCTCGCCCAACTCGCAGTCGGTACCAATCCGAGGACCTGAACCTGGAGCTGGTTCTTGAAAGCATCCGGGTTGTTCGCGATCAGGGGGAACGGGTCGGAGGACTTGAACTCCGGGACAACCTCCCAGGGCTGCGAGCTAGCGAAGATCTGGAGGTATTCCGTCCCCGTCGGCAGAATCACCGTGAACGCAGGGCCGCTCCCGTCCGGAAGCTGGTGCTCTCCGGAATTCACATAGTTGTTTGGGTAATAGTAGCTCGGGAGGAGAGTTCTGACTATGCCATCGACATCAATGTCAAAGATGTAGATATAGGCTGCTCGACTGACTGAGTAGTGGATAACCACATTCTCGCCGACGCTGTACGCCCCCTTCTCCATCCAAACACTCACGGAGAAGGGACTCTCGTCAGGCGGCTTGATGATGATCCCTTTCGGGGCCACGGGCTGAGCCAGGCCAAGCGCACTCAGGACAAGCGTCAGGATGAGCAGGCCGGCTCCCATCGATAGCCAACGTCGCGTCATGGTACCCTCCTTCACTTCTTCGGCTGATCTAACGCGTTCAGAACCACACTTGTCAAGTCTCCCGCCTCGATTCGCGCGAGGACTAGGCTCACGTCCTGGGGCGGGAGCACGGTCCCCGAAAGCTTCGTCAGGCGGAGGGTCACCGCGTCCAGGAGGAGGTAGCCTTCGAGGGGGCTCCCTCCGCCCTCGAGGTAGTCCGCGAGGGCGTCGGCGATTTCGCTGACCAGGGCATCGAAGCGAGCGGACGGGAGAGCCCCTGGAGGCGCAGCGGCCTCCGTCGGGGCGCTGAAGATCCGCTTGGCGTACAGGAGGTCGCGCACCTCGACCTCGAGGCGCGCGCGCTGGGCGACCCCCTGTTCGATCGCGAGAAGGGGGACGCCGCGGGCCAGGCCCTCGCAGGCCTTGCTGACGAGCATCGAGGCGGGAAGGCCGTCGCGGAGAGCCCCCGCGACGATGAGGAGGATTCCTTGTTTCTCCGGTCCGTTCCCCGGAGCGCGGGAGAGTCCTTCGACGAGGAGGAGCGCCTCTTCGACCTCTAGGCGGTTCTGGGAGAAGCCCACCTCGAACGCCTGCCGGATCTCGGCCTCCCCGGGGAGAGCGAGGCTCGACAGGGCACGCTCGAACTCCGGAATCCCTGCCGCCGCGAGGCAGGTCGCACCCGCGAGCAGGAGGGCAGCGAAGGCGAATGCGGAGCGGACTCGGTTTCGCGTCACGCCCCATCACCGGCCCGGCCGACGTAGCGGACCGAGTTGTACTCCCCAAAGCTGCGCACGACCTCATCGGCGAGCGGGTCCTGTCCCCACCAGCGGCCGTCGACGACGAACGCGTACTCGTGGCGACCCGGCGCGAGAGGGATCGTCGCCGTCCAGATTCCGTCTCCGTCGCTATCTGAGAGCGGGGTGGCTTGCCAGCCGTTCCACGTCCCGACGACGGCCACGCTCTTCGCCCCTGGGGCAGGCATGATGAACAGGACCCCGGCAGCGCCCCGCGCATCCCCTGCGCCGGCGGCGGTAAGACGGAGCCCGGGCTCGCGCCACGGGCTGACCTTCCCCGCGAGGAGGACGCCCACGAGGAGGAAGAGCACCGCGGTCGCGGTCACGACGGCCAACTGGCCGATGCGAGCCCCGCGGGTCGGGGCAAGAAGCCGCCGAAACGCCTCTGACGGGCGGAGTCGAGGGAGGCGCCCGGCGAGTTCCGTCGTGACGCACTTCTCGAGTCCGTCCAGTCGTGGCCTTTCCCTCGCGACCTCCTGGTGTAGGGTGTCGCGCAACGCCTCTTCTAGGCTATCCGCGCTCATGGTGGATCACTCCATCCTTCTCAATCTTCTCTTTCAAGAGCAGCTTCCCTCGGTGGATGCGGGTCTTCACGGTCCCCTCCGGGATGGCGAGGACCTCGCCGATCTCCTGGTAGGAGAGCTCGTTGTAGTAGCGCAGGACGAGAGGAGACCGGTACGAGGGAGGGAGGGTGTCGAGCGCCTGGCGGACCCTCTTTCCTCGCTCTTCGCGTGCCACAGCAACCTCGGGGCTGATTCCACCGGCCCCTCCCGTCTCCTCCTCCGTCTCCTCCGGGGAAAAGACGGGGTGGTAGCGCCGATAGCGGAGGCGGTTTCGGCACAGATTCGCTGCGACGGTGAACAGCCACGTCGAAAAGCGGCGGTCGATCTGGTAGCGCCGCAGGTTCTCGTAGGCGCGGATGAACGCGTCGTGCGTGATGTCCTCGGCGTCAGCGCGATTGCGAAGGAAACCGAGGCACAGACCAAAGACGGCGTCCTTGTAGCGCACCACGATCTCACCCCAGGCGTCCACTTCTCCCTCCAGAGCGGCTCGCAGTAGGCTCACCTCATCCCAAACGCGGTACACGCTCTTCGTTGCCTCCTCGGACGACACTATACCTACACCCTTGGCGAGGGGAAAGTTCCTCTGGCCGACACCGATCACCTCCCCTCGGGACGAACCCTCCCCTCGGCCCTGGCCGCCGTCCCTCGGCTCTGGCCCGGGGCGGGCGCTAGACTGAGGGACGCCATTCATGTGCCATTCGAGTCGGTGTCGAACCTAAGGAGGAGAGCGCGATGCCAGCAAAGAGAAGTGCGTGCGGGAGCGTGAGGCCCCTCGTCGCCACGCTCGTCTTGGTGGGCCTCTTGGTGGGGCTCGCCGCCTGCCGTGGCTTCTTCGGACAAGGGCCGATCGCCCTCCTGAATGTCAGCCTGCCTGCAGAGGACGAGGAGGCTCCGATCGAGGTGACGTTTGACATCAGCGCCTCGACCGACCCGGACGGGACGATCGCGGCGTACGAGGTCGACTTCGGGGACGGCTCCGCGGCGGCGACGGGGACCGACGTCGCTGATGTGATCCTCCACACCTACGTCGAGGAGGGCAGCTACCCGGTGACCCTCACCGTGACCGATAACGACGCGCGAATCGGGATGGACACCGAGCTCGTGGTCATCGGCCCGCTGATGATCGTCTTCTCCTCGGACCGCGGTGGGGACTTCGACCTCTACCGGATGCGGAAGGACGGAAGCGACGAAGGCATTGTCCTGAACACGGCGCGCGACGAGCTCTTCCCGGACCTCATCCGTGGGACGCGCGGCTGGATCGCCTACGCCGCCGAGGATGTGACGAGCTGGAACGTCTGGACGATCCGCCCCGACGGGACCGGGCAGAACCAGCTCACGACCCAGACGGCGTCGAACCAGATCCAGCCGAGCTGGTCGGCCGACGCGACCTTCCTCGCCTACGCCTCGAACGCCGCCCAGACCCCCTCCTGGGAGATCTGGACGATGGACGCCGACGGCGCGAGTCCGGATCAGCTCACGACGCAGAGCCCGTCCTGGGCGATCGCCCCGGCCTGCTCGCCGGCGAGGGATGACATCGCCTTCGTGAGCAACGAGACCGCGACGGGTGTGAGCTCCCTCTGGCTCTGGGACGATGACACCGGCGCGAGCAAGCTGTACGACGCTGCCGGGCGCGACGGGGACGCTTCCCCGGCCGGGTTCGGCGCCGGCCTCTTGCCCGCTCTGGATCTTCCGGCGGGGGCTGGGATCTCCAAGCCGGCTTGGTCGCCGAGCGGGGACCTCCTCGCCTTCTCTCGCGAGCGAACGGCGGGTGGAATTATCGACATCTACGTGATCGACGTCGACCTGGGGGGAGCAAGCGCCCAGTCGCTTGAGGACTACGTCAACGACCGGCTTGCGGAACTGGATCCCCCCGTCGCGCCGGTCACAACGGGCACGATCACCTCGGGCAAGGACGAGTTCTGCCCGTACTGGCTCGAGGACGGGTCCGGACTCGTCTTCGTGCGCGAAGAGTCGGCCGGTGACTATCAGCTGCGCCTCGTCTCGTTCGCGACCGGTGAGGTGACGCCGCCGCTCACTGGGAGCGGGGCGAACGTGATGCCCTCATCAGTGCGCTAGAGAGCACTCCCTCCGGATGAGGGGGCGAGGGGGTCTCTGCCCCCGGATGGCCCCGCTGGCGCGCGGGGCCGCCCCTTGATCCGCGCGACGAGGAAGGCAGCTCCGGCGGCAGCAAACGCCAGGAAGAGAGGGAGTTCGCCCAGCGCGCTGTACGGCGACCGATCCGAACGCCTGTCTACGGTGGCAATCCAGGTTCCGGCTCCCGTTCGCTCGAGCAGGATCCGCCCACGCGGGTCGACGACGCCCGACACGCCGCCGTTGGCGACCTGGACGAAAAAGCGCCGGTTCTCCACCGCCCGGAAGACGGACAGCGCAAAGTGGGCTCGAAGCTCCGAGGCACCGGCGAACCAGGCGTCGTTGGTCACGGTGACGAGGAGATCGGCGCCGTTGCGGGAGAAGGCCCGCGCCGCGGCGGGGAAGGTGGACTCAAAGCAGATCGGGGTTCCGAGGCCTCCCAGAGGAGCGAACGACCGCCCTAAGGTGACGTCGACCGGGACGAACGGATCGACGAGGGGGGCAAGGCCGATCGCTTCGAACAGCCTGCGGCCGGGAATGACCTGGCCGAACGGGACGGGGCGCGCCATATCGTAGACGCCGACGGGCTCGCCGGTCGGTGAGAGGAGGACGACGCTGTTGTACAGCTCTCCTTCTCGCAGATCGCCTGTCCCGATGAGAAGGGCCGCCCCCGACTCCCGAGCGAGCTCCGCGAAGGGGCGGAGATAGCGGGTCTCGCGCAGGATGTACTCCGGGAGGATCGACTCCGGGAAGACGATGAGATCAGGACCTTCCGTCGCGGCCTCTCGACCCGCTGAGACGTAGCGCGCCAAGAGTTCATCCGGGCTCTCTCCCTCCATCTTGACCTCTTGAGGGACCTCTGAACTCACGATCCCAACCTTGACGGGGGCGCCCCCCTTGGGGATCGGGAGGGCGGAGAGGAGGGCGAGGAGCCCGATGAGGCCGACGGCGACGACGGCGTAGGCGCGTCTCCGACGCAGGGCAAGGTAGACGGCGGCGTTCACGGCGACGATCGCTGCGGTGATCGCCCACGGCCCGGCGAGTGCGGCAAGCTGAATCAGGGGAGGGAAGCGGTAGAGCGTACTGTAGAGCGAGGAGAAGCCGAGGCCGAGCGGACCCTGGGCGCGCAAGATCTCAAGAAGGGTGAACAGGACCGGCGCAACGAGGAGAAGGCTCGCGTCGAAGCGCGTCCCCCGCCGGACTCTGCCTGTGAGGAGCCCGAACACGCCTCCGAAGAGGGCGAGGTAGGCAACGACGAGGACGTAGGCCGGCGCGATCCAGGGACTGAACCGAGTCAGGGTGAGGAGCCAGCGCAGGTCGACGGCAAGCAGGGCGGCAAAGGAGAGGAATCCGGCCAGGAACCCGCCCCCTCGCTCCAGAGCGAGGAAGAGGGGGACGAGGGCAACGAAGGCGAAGGGTGCCAGGCCGAGGCCGGGCATGGCGAGGGCCAAGCCGCCTCCCGCGGCAAGGGCGAGGATGGCTTTCCTTCCCCGGCGGTCACTCATATACTGCGGATCATACCACCGGGCTCTGGCGAAGGGGGAGTGACATGCATCCAGTCCTGGTCAAGATCGGACCGGTCGTCATCCGCTACTACGGCTTGATGTACGTGGTCGCGATCGCGCTGGGGGCCTTCCTTTTCTCCCGGGAGGCTCGCCGCCGCCGCCTTCCTCTCTCGACCGAGGACCTCCTCGACCTCGTCCTGGTCACGATCCCAGCGGCGGTCCTCGGCGCGCGGCTGTACTACGTCGTCTTCCAGTGGGGGTACTACCGACTGCACCCGACGGACATCTTCAAGCTCTGGGAGGGGGGACTGGCGATCCACGGCGGGGTCCTTGCGGGTGCCCTCGCCGTCTACCTCTTCTGCCGCGCGAAGAAGGTGCGCTTCTGGACGCTCACCGACGCCCTGGTCCCGAGCCTGATTCTGGGCCAGGCGATCGGCCGGATCGGGAACCTGATGAACGGGGACGCGTACGGCACCCCGACGACCCTCCCGTGGGGGATCCGGTTCCCGGCGGAGTCCCCAGCTGGCCAGGCCTACCCCGGCCTCGCCACGCACCCGACGATGATCTACGAATCGCTGCTCAACCTCGCCGTCTTCGCGCTCCTGTGGGGGATCCGGAAGCGCGGCTACAGAGACGGGTACTTGACGTCCCTCTACTTCATCCTGTACTCGGTCGCCCGCTCGATCGTGAGCCTCGTGCGTGCGGACGACCTCTACCTTGGTCCGATCCGCGCACCCCACGCGATCAGCGCCCTCTTCCTCCTGGGGTTTGGGGCGTTCATCCTCCGGCGTCGGCTGTACGAGCGGGTCACGCCTGGAAGCGATCCCCCAGGTAGAAGCGCCTAGCCAGAGGGTCGTCCAGGATCTCCTGCGGCGTCCCGGCCGTGATCACCCGCCCCTCGTTCACGAGGTAGGCGTAGTCCGTGATCGTGAGGGTGTCACGAACGTTGTGGTCCGTGACGACGATGCCCAGTCCTCGCTGCTTGAGGGCCAGGATCTCGCTCTGCAGCTCCGCGACCGAGATCGGATCGATCCCGGAGAAGGGTTCGTCGAGAAGGATATACGCCGGGGAGGTGGCAAGGGACCGGGCGATCTCCAGGCGCCGCCGCTCCCCGGAGGAGAGGGTCCCCGCGCGCCGGCGGCGGAGCGGCTCAAGGCGAAACTCGCGCAGGAGCTCCTCACGCAGAGCTTCCCGCGCCTTCCGCGCCTGCCACTCCAAGACCAGGTCCAGGTTCCCCTCCACGGTGGCACGAGTGAAGACGGACGGCTCCTGGGGAAGGTAGCCGATCCCCCTTCGGGCCCGCTCCCAAAAGGGAAGGGGCGAGATCGCCGTCCCGTCCAACACGACCCCCCCCGCCTCGGCGGCGAGGAACCCGATGATGAGGTAGAAGGTCGTCGTCTTCCCGGCTCCGTTCGGCCCGAGGAGGCCGATCACCTGCCCTCGTTCGACGCAGATCGAGAGCCGGTCCACGACCCGGTGACCGGCGTAGCTCTTCACGAGGTCCCTTGCCTCAAGGGCCATGATTCTCCCCAAGGAAGCTCCGAGCCAGGACGAGGTGGACGCCCCTCGCGGCGGCGGCACCGTCTGCATCCAGCGTCAGGGAGAGTGCCGCGATCTGACCTTCCGGCAGGACGCCCTCGACGTCCCCCAGGAGGGTGACCGTCTCTCCGTCCTCGTCGACCTCGACCCGCGCCGCGCGCCAGGACTCCCCCTCTCGTTCGATCTCGAGGTTCCCCTCGAGCACGAGCTGCCCATCGGCCTCCTCCGCCGTCTCGCCGCGGACGCGAAGGGCGGGTCGATCGACGAGCGCGGTGAAGCCGCCGCTCACGAAAGCGCGCCCCGTCCTCGCTTCGTAGGTAAGGTGGGCCGCCTGGATCGCCCCGCCACGGGAGTGGATTGCGACAGGCCCTGTGCGGATCTCCGCCGCCGGCTCGTGGAAGGTCAGGCTCTCCCCCTCCAGGCGGAAGCCATCCCCGCGCTCGACCTTGACCTCGCCGGAGAGAGTTCCGTATGTGCCGTCGAAGGTGAAGGTTCTTCCGCGCGCGGTGAGGTCGCTCCCCCCAGTGGAGTGGAGGACGATCTCCACGTCCTCGAACGTCCCCGTCTCGCCGTCGAGCGTTCCCTTGGTCGCGCGCAGTGTCCAAGAGGGGGTCGCGTCGTCGCCGTACCCCGTGAAGGAAGGGCGCACGACGGTGGAGGTTCCTCCTCTCGACTCCTCCCTGGGCGCGGCGAGGAAGAGGAAGACGAGGCCCGTCCCGACGACCAGGATGAGCAGGGCGGTCAGGAGCGCCGTGCGAGGCATGCGGCGACGAACCCGCAGAACAGCGGGTGCGGGGAGAGGAAGTGCGACTGGAACTCCGGATGGAACTGAACGCCAACGAACCAGGGGTGGTCCGTCAGTTCCATGATCTCGACGAGGTGGTTGTCGGGAGACGTTCCGGTCACGCGCAGCCCGGCGTTCTCGAACTGCGCCCGGTAGGTGGGGTTGAACTCATAACGATGGCGGTGACGCTCCGCGATCCGCTCCGCGCCGTACGCGGCGCGGCTCCGGGAGCCCGCGGAGAGGACGGTCTCGTACGCCCCGCGGCGCATGGTTCCTCCCTTCTCCGTCACGCCGGCCTGCTCCTCGAGGAGGGCGATCACCGGGTGGGGAGTCCTGGGGTCGAACTCCGAGCTGTTCGCGCCCTCCAAGGAGAGAACGCTCCGTCCGTACTCAATCACCGCACACTGGAGCCCGAGGCAGATCCCGAAGAAGGGGATCCCCCGTTCGCGCACGTAGTGGATCGCCTCGACCTTTCCCTCGACCCCGCGGTCCCCGAAGCCGCCGGGGACAAGGAGCCCATCCACGTCCTGAAGATGCCTCTCCGGACCCTCGGCGGCGATCCGCTCAGCGGAGATCCACGCCAGGTCGACCCCTGCGTCCAACGCCGCCCCGGCGTGAAGGAGCGCCTCGTGGATGCTCATGTACGAGTCGCGCAGCTCAACGTACTTTCCGACGATCCCGATCCGCGTGCGCCGTGCGGGGCGGCGGAGACGTTCGACGCGCCCTTGCCACGCCGTGTCGGCCACCTCGCGCCGCGGAAGTCCCAGCCGCTCTGCGATCCGCCGGTCGAGCCCCTGCTCTTTCAGGACGAGCGGGACCTCGTAGATCGAGAAGAGATCCGGGTCCTCGATCACGTTCTCCTGCGGGACGTCGCAGAACAGAGCGATCTTGCGCTTGACCGGCTCGGAGAGGGGGCGGTCGCACCGGGCGACGATCGCGTTGGGTTGAATCCCGATCGCACGCAGTTCCTTCACGCTGTGTTGCGTCGGCTTCGTCTTGATCTCATCCGTGCTGGAGAGACGGGGGAGGAGAGTCAGGTGGATGAAGAACGTGTCCTCCTGGGGGAGCTCGTCCTTCAGCTGGCGGAGGGCCTCCAGGAACGGAAGCCCCTCGATGTCGCCCACCGTTCCTCCAACCTCTACGACACCGATCTCCGCCCCGTGCAGATCGAGAGGCCGGCGGATCAGGCGCTTGATCTCGTCCGTGACGTGAGGGATGACCTGGACCGTCTTGCCGAGGTAGGTCCCGGCGCGCTCGGCGCGGATGACGTTCCAGTACACCTGGCCGGTCGTGATGTAGTTCGCCGAGCAGAGCTCCTCGTCGAGGAACCGCTCGTACCGGCCAAGGTCGAGATCGGTCTCCATGCCGTCGCGCGTGACGAAGACCTCTCCGTGTTCGTAAGGATTCATCGTCCCCGCGTCGAGGTTGACGTACGGGTCGATCTTCTGTAGGGTGACCCGGTACCCCTGGAGCTTGAGCAGGAGGCCGATCGAGGCGGAGACGACCCCCTTGCCGAGGCCGGAGAGGACCCCTCCGGTGACGACGATGAACTTGCGCACGCTCCCTCCTGAGTGGCCGTCCGGGCCGCCACAGGATAAGGGCGACGACCGCCTCACGCAACCGGGATGGTCGTCGGAGAGAAGGGGGTGGATGGTTGTTGTGGTGCCTAGGGGGTTACGCTATAATGCCGACCTTGAGTTCACCAGAGTTAGAAAGGATCGATGCCGCATGTTGAGGATCGTGCTGGAAGTGCTCTTCTTCATCGACTGCTTCGCTCTCATGGGCCTGGTTCTCATCCAGATGAGTGAGCATTCCGGGCTTGGAGGGGCGTTTGGGTCCGGGATGTCGAGCACCGTCTTCGGTCGGGACGAGGCCAAGGACCCCAAACGGACCATGACGTCGGCTCTCGCGGCGGTCTTCATGCTCTTGGGGCTGGTCCTCTCGGTCCTCTAGCGAGTCCCCCTGCGGGGCGAGGAAGGTGAGTCGCGGTGCCGCTGATCGAGGTCAAGGGCCTTAAGACGTACTTCTACACGGAGGATGGGGTGGTGCGGGCGGTCGATGGCGTGGACTTCGTCATCGAGCAGGAGAAGACGCTCGGCATCGTCGGGGAGAGCGGCTGCGGCAAGTCAGTGACCGCGCTCTCGATCATGGGGCTCATCCAGTCTCCCCCGGGAAGGATTGAGGCGGGGGAGATCCTCTACCACCGGAACGGGAGCGTGAAGGACCTGGCGACCCTCAACCCGAAGGGGCGCGAGATGCGCGCGATCCGTGGAAATGAGATCGCCATGATCTTCCAGGAGCCGATGACCGCGCTCAACCCGGTGTACACGATCGGCAACCAGATCATGGAGGCGATCATCCTCCACCAGCACCTGCACAAGCGGGAGGCGCGCAAGAAGGCGATCGAGATGCTCCACGCCGTGGGGATCCCTGCCCCGGAGCAGCGCGTCGACGAGCACCCGCATCAGCTCTCTGGCGGCATGCGCCAGCGCGCGATGATCGCTATGGCCCTCTCCTGCAACCCCACCCTCCTGATTGCCGACGAGCCGACGACGGCCTTGGACGTCACGATTCAAGCCCAGGTCTTGGACCTGATGAATGGCCTGCGCCGGGAGTTCCGCACGTCGATCCAGTTCATCACCCACAACCTGGGCGTGATCGCCGCCATGGCCGAGGACGTCGTCGTGATGTACCTGGGGAGGATTGTCGAGGGTTCGTCGGCGAGGGCGGTCTTCCATGCCCCGAAGCACCCCTACACGCAGGGGCTGATGAACTCGATCCCGTCGCTCGCCACGAAGAAGGAGCGCCTCGTCCCGATCAAGGGGGTCGTTCCGGATCCGTACGAGGTCCCCGAGGGATGCGGCTTCGAGCCGCGCTGTCCGCACGCGATGGAGATCTGCAAGACGCAGATGCCTGAGCTGCGTGACGTGGCTCCCAGCCATCAGGCCGCCTGCTGGTTGTACGCCTAGAGGAGGTGTCGCTTGTCGTCCGATAACATCCTGCTCGAGGTGCGGAACCTGAAGAAGCACTTTCCGGTCCGCAAGGGTCTCCTCCGGCGTGTGGTGGCTCAGGTGAAGGCGGTCGACGGGATCGACTTCTTCATCCGCGAGGGGGAGACGCTGGGCCTCGTCGGGGAGAGCGGGTGCGGGAAGACGACCGCCGGCCGGTCCGTCCTCCGGCTGATCGAGCCGACCAGCGGGGAGGTCCTCTTCCGGTCGAAGAAGCTTGCCGGGCCGGGCGAGACCCACAGGGAGGTCAACGTCGTCGCTGCCTCCCCCAGGCTGATGAAGGCGCTGCGGCGGGACATGCAGATCATCTTCCAGGACCCGTATTCCTCCTTGAACCCGCGCATGACGGTCGGGGCAATCGTCGGAGAGCCGTTGCTCGTCCACGGCGTCGCCCGGGGCATGGAGCGGGAGGAGCGGGTACGGGATCTCCTTGGGGCCGTTGGCCTGAAGCCCGACCACATGAAGCGCTACCCTCACGAGTTCTCGGGAGGGCAGCGGCAGAGGATCGGCGTGGCCCGGGCCCTGGCGCTCGACCCCCAGCTGATCGTTGCCGACGAGCCGGTCTCCGCCCTGGACGTCTCGATCCAGGCGCAGGTCTTGAACCTCCTCGAGGACCTGCAGGTCGAGTTCGGCCTGACCTACCTGTTCATCGCTCACGACCTCTCGGTGGTGAAGCACTCCAGCGATCGCGTGGCCGTGATGTATCTCGGCAAGATCGTCGAGCTGGCCGCGACCGATGAGCTGTTCAACAACCCGAGGCACCCCTACACCGAGGCCCTGATGTCCGCGGTCCCGGTCCCCGACCCGGACTACGTCGTCGAGAGGATCCTCCTCGAGGGGGACGTTCCCAGTCCGGTGAATCCGCCGTCGGGCTGCTACTTCCACCCGCGGTGCCGCTACGCAGAAGACGTCTGCAGGACGGAGTCTCCTGTCTACCGCGACCTCGGCAAAGAGCACTTCGTGACCTGCCATCTCGCCGACGGGCTTCGCCTCCAACCCATCCGCGGGCGATGATCCTCGTCCTCGGGACGAGGAACGAGGGGAAGCTTGCGGAGCTCGTCGATCTGCTCTCCGGAATCCCAGGTCTCGAGCTGCGCACCTTTCGCAACTGCCCGTTCCGCCCGGTTGAGGAGACAGGGGAGACCTTCCTTGAGAACGCCGCGCTGAAGGCGAGGGGCGTCTCCGCGGAGACCGGCCTCCCTGTTCTCGCGGAGGACGCCGGTCTTGAGGTCACCGCCTTGGATGGAGCCCCCGGTGTCCGCTCGGCGCGTTTCGCCGGCCTGCCGGTTGACCCCTCGCGGAACAATGCCCTCCTGCTTGAGAAGCTATCGGGCGTCACGGATCGCCGGGCGCGATTCGTGACCGTCGCTGTCCTTCGGCTCCCCGACGGCCGGGAGTACTCCCGGCACGGGATCCTCGAAGGGCGGATCACCGAGACCGCGCGAGGAGAAGGAGGCTTTGGATACGACCCGCTCTTCGTTCCACAGGGGGCGACGCGGACGCTGGCCGAGATGACGGTGGAGGAGAAGAACCGTCTGAGTCACCGTCGGCGCGCCATCGACGGGGTGAGGGAGATCCTGAAGGCCCTCCCCTAATCCGCGGCTTCCGCGGGGGGCAGGGTCTCCTGGAACCTGGTGAGGGCGCGGCGCTGCTCGGCAGAGAGCCGGATTGGGACGACGACCTGGACCTCGACGTGGTGGTCTCCCCTCTCCTTCTCGTGCAGGCGCGGCATCCCCATTCCGCGCAGGCGAAGGACCGTCCCGGGCTGGGTGCCGGCCGGGATCGCCAGCTCCTCTCGCCCCCACAGGGTGTCGACCGGGATCTTGTCCCCAAGGGCGGCCTGCGCGTAGTGGACTCTCACTGCGGAGCGAACGTCGCGCCCGGCACGCTGGAAGCGGGGATGGGGAATGACCTCGATGACGATGAATAGGTCGCCGGGCGGACCGCCGTTCGGGCCGGCGTTCCCCTGCTCCCGGAGGCGCAGGCGGGACCCGTCGTCCACCCCAGCCGGCACGTTGATGGAGATCTTCGACTTCTCCTTCGCCCTTCCGCTCCCGCGGCACCGCCGGCACGGCCGCTCGATCACCTCGCCCGCCCCCTCGCACTCCGGGCAGGTGCGGACGTTGACGAAGCTCCCGAGGAGGGTTTGCTGGCGATACTCGACCTGTCCACGGCCCTGACAGGTGGGGCACGTCTTCTTGGCGCTCCCGGCCTCAGCTCCGCTCCCCTGACAGGCATCGCAGCGCACGAAGTGCGGCACGGTGATCGTCATTCGCGACCCGGCCGCGGCGTCCTCGAGCGTGACGCGGAGCCGGTACTCGATGTCCTCCCCGCGTACGCTCTCGTGCCGGCGGGAGCGCGCCCGGGACGCTCCCTGGCGGAAGAAGAGGTCGAAGAAGTCGTCCAGCCCGCCGAAGCCGAACTGGGAGAACGCCTCGCGGGCGCGGCGGAAGTCCGTCGAGCCGAAGTCGAACCCCTGGGTCGGTCCGGCGTGACCGTAGCGGTCGTACTGCGCGCGCTTGTCCGGGTCGGACAGGACCTCGTACGCCTCGGTGACCTGCTTGAACGCCTCCTCCGCCCTGGCACGGTCCTCCCGGTTCTTGTCCGGATGGAGTTCCTTTGCCTTCAGGCGGTAGGCCTTCTTGATCTCCTCCTGGGGCGCCTCGCGGGGCACCCCGAGCAGGTCATAGTAGTCACGTTTGGCCACGCCATCCCCTTCGCTCGCTCTGGCTCACGGCTCACTTCTTGTCGTACTCCGCGTCCACGTACCCCTCGTCCTGGCCGCGTTTCTCCGTGCTGCCCTGGTCTGAGGGACCGGCTCCCGCCGTGGTGCTCCGGTACGCTTCCTCAGCCAGACGCTGGGAGGCCTTCGAGAGCTCGTCCATCGCGCGGCGGAGGTCATCGGCGGGGGCGTTCTGGGAGAGCTTCTCCTTCAGGCGGCGGACCTGGTCTTCGATCTCGCCACGCTGGCTTCCGGGAACCTTCTCCCCCAGATCGGACAGGGCCTTCTCCGCTTGGTAGACCAGCTGGTCGGCCCGATTCCTCGTCTCCACGTCCTCGGCCTTCCGGCGGTCCTCGGCGGCGTGCTCCTCGGCCTCGCGCTGCATCCGCTTGATCTCGCTCTCGTCGAGGCGCGAGGAGTCCTTGATCGTGATTGAGGCGCTCTTCGCCGTCGCCTTGTCCTTCGCCGTCACGTGCAGGATTCCATCGGCGTCAATCGCGAACGTAACGTCGATCTGCGGGATCCCCCGCGGGGCGGGCGGGATGCCGGCGAGCTGGAACTTCCCGAGGGACTTGTTGTCCGCGGCCATCTTCCGCTCTCCCTGAAGGACGTGGATCTCCACCCCCGGCTGGTTGTCCTCCGCCGTGGAGAAGGTCTTCGCTTTCTCGGTGGGGACCGTCGTGTTCCGCTCGATGAGGGGGGTCGCGATGCCACCGAGCGTCTCGATGGACAGAGTGAGCGGCGTGACGTCGAGGAGGACGATCTCGTCCACCTCCCCCGCCAGGACGCCGCCCTGGATTGCCGCCCCGGCAGCGACGACCTCGTCCGGGTTGATCTCCCTGTTGATCCTCCCTGGGATGCGGGCGGCGACGAGTTCCTGGACCTTGGGGATGCGGGTCGATCCCCCGACGAGGACGACCTGGTCGATGTCCTTAGGTTCCTTCTTCGCCGCGGCGAGGGCGGCGTCGACGATGCGCACCGACTTCGCGAGCAGATCGTCGATCATCTGCTCGAGCTTCGCCCGCGTCAGCTTGCGCTCCAGGTGCTTCGGCCCGGTCGCGTCGGCGGTGAGGTACGGGAGGTTGATCGTCGTCTCCTTGCGGGAGGAGAGCTCCATCTTCGCCGCCTCCGACGCGTCCTTCAGGCGCTGCATCGCGCTCGGGTCACCGGTCAGGTCGATCCCCGTGTCGCGACGGAACTCCTCCACCAGCCAGTCCATGATCCGCTGGTCGAAGTCGTCCCCTCCCAGCTGCGTGTCTCCGTCTGTCGCCACGACGTGGAACACGCCGTCCCCGATCTCGAGGATGGAGACATCGAACGTCCCCCCGCCGAGGTCGTAGACGAGGATGGTCTCGTCCTCGGTCTTGTCCAGGCCGTAGGCGAGGGCGGCGGCGGTCGGCTCGTTGATGATCCTCATCACCTCAAGCCCGGCGATCTTCCCGGCGTCCTTCGTCGCCTGGCGCTGAGAGTCGTTGAAATAGGCCGGGACCGTGATCACGGCCTTGTCGACCTTCCCTCCGAGGTGCGCCTCGGCGTCCTTCTTCATCTTCTGCAGGATCATTGCCGAAATCTGTTCTGGGGTGTACGTCTCGACTTTCCCGTCGAGCTCGATCCGGACCCGGTAGTCCGTCCCCATCTTTCGTTTGATCGAGGCGATCGTGTGCCGCGGGTTCGTGATCGCCTGGCGCTTCGCCAGACGGCCGGCCAGGCGCTCGCCGGTCGCCGTGAAGGCGACCACGGAGGGCGTGACCCTTTCCCCTTCAGCGTTCGCGATCACCTCGGGCTTGCCGCCCTCGAGGACGGCGACGCAGGAGTTGGTCGTCCCTAGGTCAATCCCGATGATCTTCTCTCTCATGCTTTAGGCCTCCTTGGCCTCCGGGTCTCCCCGGCTGACCTTCACCTTGCTCGGACGCAGGACCCGGCCGGAGCGCAGATAGCCGCGCTCGAACTCCTCCAAGATCGTGTCCCTCTCCCGATCGCTCGGGACGCAGACGAGCGCCTCGTGGAATGCCGGGTCGAATCGCTCCCCGAGGCAGGCCAAGGGTGAAACGCCCTTCTGGGCGAGGAGCTGCTCGAACTGCGCGACGACCTTCCCCACGCCCTCCGCGAACGCCGGGGCGGCCCCGTCCTTCTCGAGGTGTTCCAGAGCGCGTCGCAGGTTGTCGAAGACGGGGAGGACGTCGCAGACCTCCCGGTCGCAGACGCGTTCCTCTAGGGCGGTCATCTCGCGGAGCGTCCGCTTCTTGTAGTTCTCGAACTCCGCCTGAAGGCGCTTCAGTCGCTCCACGTAGGTCGCGACCTCCTCCTTCGCCGCGGGGACCTCGCCCGCGCCCGTGCCCTCCGCGGGGAGGCGGGTCTCCGCCGGGGCCGCTGCTTCCTTCACGGGATCGTTCATGACTCCGCTTCCTTCCTCGCGAGTGAGGCGGTGAGGATGCCTTCGAGGCGGTTCGCGACGTACGTCGTGGCGGAGAAGGCGCGGCCGTAGTCCATCCACAGGGGGGCGATCACGCCGACGATGCCGGAGTGCGGCCGCACATCCGAGGTCACCACGCTGTACTCCGACAGGTTCGGCAGGGGGCAGTCGCCCACGTTGATCACCAGGCCGCGCCTCCCCTGCCGCGCCTCCCGGATCCCCTCGATGAACGAGTCTTCGTCCTGCACGGTGTGGATCAGGCGGACAAGCTGCTCCATGGCCTCCTCTGGGACGACCTTCTCCAGGTCGCCGACGAGGTTAGAGATCCCCTCCACATACAGGCGGCGGTAGGCCCGCCGGTCGAGGAGCCGGTGCAGAACGTCGAGGGCGGCGCGCACCGGCCGGTCGTGCCAGCCCTCACCGCCCTGGTCGAGGGAGAGCTTCCGAACCTCATCCAGGCTGACGCCGCGAAGGTTCTCGTTGATCGTCCGTGTCACCCGCTGCACGTCCTCTTCGGAGAGGTCCTGTTCGAGGGGAACGAGCCCGTGCTGCACGATCCCGACATCGGAGACGATGACGAGGAGCGCGAGGCCCGGGTCCATCCGCGCCAGGGCGACGCGCTCCAGGTGGGTCTCTTCAAGGGCAGGCGGGACGACGAAACCGACGTACCCGGTTACGTTCCCGAGGAGGAAGGCGGTCTGGCGAAGGGTCTCCCCGACCTCAAGACAGCGCATCTCGCGGGTCTCAACGAGGTTGAGCCGTTCCTTCCGCGCAAGCTCGGAGAGGTCGAGGAGCCAGTCAACGAAGAACCGGTACCCGAGCTTCGTCGGGATGCGTCCGGAAGAAGAATGGGGCTTGTCGACGTACCCCGCCGCCTCGAGGGCGCTCATGTCGTTGCGGACGGTGGCTGAACTGACGGCCAGACCGTAGTCCTCGAGGATCATGCGCGACGAGACCGGCTCCCGTTCGCGGATGTAACGGTCGACGATCTCCTTCAAAACTAGCTTCTGTCTTTCTGGAAGCATTCTCTAGCCTCTTTAGCACTCCACACCAAAGTTTGCTAAAGGATAGCGCCGCCCCTCCTCTCTGTCAATCGGACGAGGAAAGGAAGACATGATCCGGCTTCCCTCTTGACAGTCGCTGAGTCTCCGCCTATGATTGCCTCATCATGGACCAGATGGGTCGTGCGGCGATGAGAGAGACGAACGTCGTTCGCGCCGTCTTCGCCTTCTGGTACTGGTTTAGCGGCGGCCACTCCGCGCCTGCATAGCGAGTAGCAGGCGCGAGGTGGCCGAGAGGCGACCGCAGGATCTCCTGCGGTCGCCTCCTTCTTTGGAGGGCCCGGCGAAGCGGAGGCGCCGGGGGAGCCCCGGGAAAGCCTTCGCCCGAGAGAAGGAGGCATCATGAAGCGGATTGGACTCGTCGTGGCCCTCGTGGGGCTGATGCTGGCCGTGGCGGCCGGCGCCGCTCCCGTCAAGATCGGGATCTGTCAGATCGTAGAGCACCCGGCGCTCGACGCGGTGCGGCAGGGGGTCATCGACGCCCTCAAGGACGCGGGGTATTCGGAGGGCGTGAACGTGGAGTACGTGATCGCGAACGCGCAGGGAGACATGAGCAACGCGGCGATCATCGCTCAGAACTTCCGCGCTCAGGGGGTAAACCTCGTGGTGGCGATCGGGACCGGCATGGCGCTTGCCGTAGCCGAGGTCTACAGGGGAGCGGAGACGCCGGTTGTCTTCTCGGCGATCACGGACCCGGTCTCCTACGCCCTTGTGAAGAGCGCGACCGATCCCAGCGAGAACGGGAACATCACGGGCGTCTCAGACCTGATTGACGTCGCCGCGGACCTCGCGATCCTGAAGGAGATCGGGGCGAAACGGGTCGGGATCGTCTACAACCCCGGCGAGCCGAACTCGGACGTTCTCACCAAGACCGCCAAGCAGGTAGCTCCAGGCCTGGGGCTCTCCATTGTGGAGGCGGTCGCCGACAGCACGGCGAACGTCCCCCTGGCGGCGCAGTCCCTTCTCGGTCGCGTGGACGCAATCTTCGTGACGACCGACAACACGGTTGTCTCAGCGATCGACGCTGTCGTAGCTGTGGCGATCGACGCCAAGGTTCCGTTCTTGGTGGCTGATCCGACGAGTCTGAAGTTCGGCCCAGCCATTGCTGCGGGGTTCGACTACTACGAGCACGGGAAGATCACCGCCGGCGTCGTGGCCAGGATTCTCCGCGGCGAGCGGCCGAACCAGATCCCGGTCACCTACGTGACGGGCTCTCAGGTGCACCTGAACCTTGACACCGCAGCGAAGATCGGTCTGACCTTCCCACAGTCCCTGGTCGACAAGGCGGCCTCGATCTACTACGGTGGGCACGAGTGGGAGAAAGTCCAGTAGAGGACGGAAGGAGGAGGGGCGATGGTCTTGCTCTTGATCCACGTGGCAGAGCAGGGTCTGCTGTACGGGATGGCGGCTCTGGGAATCTTCATCTCCTACCGTATCCTGTGCTTCCCCGACCTGACGGTCGATGGGAGCTTCGTGACCGGGGCAGCCATCGCTTCCTCCCTCGTGGTGAGTGGGGGGGTCAATCCTGCCGTGACCCTCGTCCTCGCCTTCCTCGCCGGCGCTCTCGCCGGGACGGTGACGGGACTCCTCCACACGCGCCTGGGGATCGCCGACCTCTTGGCCGGGGTCCTATCGATGATCATGCTCTACTCGATCAACCTACGGATCATGGGTCGGCCGAGCATCTCCCTCCTTCGGGTCGAGACCGTCACCCGAGGGATCAGCGAGGGGATCCCCCTTCTGGGGAGCGCGGCCCTTCTGGTGGTGTTGACAGGGGCGGTCCTCGTGACGAAGCTCCTCCTCGACTTCTTCCTTAGGACAGAGGTCGGGCTCGCCCTGCGTGCCACCGGGGACAACCCGCGCATGGTGACCGCCCAAGGGATCGATCCTCGGAGGATGAAGGTGCTCGGACTCGCCCTGTCCAACGGCTTGGTGGCGCTTTCGGGTGCCCTGGTCGCTCAGTACAGCGGGTTCGCGGACATCGGGATGGGTGTGGGGACCATCGTGACCGGCCTCGCCGCGGTGATCATCGGAGGCGCTCTCATCCGGTCGCGTCGCGTCGGCTGGATGACCGCAGGAGTCCTTCTCGGCTCACTGCTCTACCGTCTAGCGGTGATGATCGCCCTGCGCTTCGGGTACGCGATCGGCTTCCAGGCGAGCGACGTCAAGCTCGTCACCTCCCTGGTGGTCATCATCGCCTTGGTCGTGCCGGGGATTCGCGAGAGGCTCTCGAAGGGAGCGAAGACTTGCTAGCGCTTGAGGGGATCTCCGTCGTCTTCCGCTCCGGGCCGGACCTGATCCCGGCGCTCCGGAAGGTCGACCTTCGCCTCGCGGAAGGGGAGTTCCTGACGGTGATCGGGTCGAACGGGGCGGGAAAGAGCACGCTCCTGAACGTGGTCGCGGGTGTCGTTTCCCCCACGTCCGGGAGGGTCCTGCTGCGGGGTCGCGACGTGACTTCGCTCCCTGTCCATCGACGGGCGCGGTTCGTGGCGCGGATCGTGCAGGACCCCCTTTCAGGGACGGCCCCGGCGATGACGGTCGCGGAAAACCTCGCTCTCGCCGCGCGGAGGCGGCGGGGCCTCCTTCCCGCGATCACCCGACCGCGGCGGGCGGAGTTCGCCTCCCTCCTCCGTCCGCTCGGGCTCGGCTTGGATCGGCGCCTCAACGACCCCGTCTCCTTCCTCTCCGGGGGGGAGCGCCAGGCGCTGACGGTCGTGATGATGACCCTCTCCCGGCCTGAGGTGCTGCTCCTCGACGAGCCGACGGCCGCCCTGGACCCCACGCACGCCGTCCAGATCGCAGGGCTCCTCTGCCAGTTCGCGGCGGAGAACCGGCTCGCTACCCTTCTCGTGACGCACGACATGGACCAGGCGCTCCTCCTCGGGGAGCGGCTGGTGATGATGCACCGCGGGCAGATCTTGCAGGAGCTCTCCGGAGAGGAGAAGGCGCGGGCGACCGTCCCGGACCTCGTTCGGCTCTTCTCCGAACGTGGTGTCGCCGACGACCGGCTCCTCCTGGGGGCGCCTGTCCTCTAGTTGTTCTTCCCGCAGCAGGTCTTGTACTTCTTGCCCGACCCGCACGGGCAGGGGGCGTTGCGGCTCGGCCTCGCCTGGGCGATGGCCGGGGTGCGCTTCGGTCGCTCGGCGGACGACGACGTCGCCGCGGCCGCCATGGGAGACGCCCCGGCGTGGACGTACTCGACCTGCCGCGGCGACGGCCGAGGGACCGGCGGGGAGGCCTGGGTCTGGGGAGCGGCGAGGCGCGGAGAGACAAGGGCGCGGACGATCTTCTCTCCGGAGCTCTTCAGCATCTCCTGGAACAGGGCAAAGGACTCGCGCTTGAACGCGACGAGGGGGTCCGTTCCCCCGTAGGCCGTCCAGCCGATCCCCTCTCGCAGATCGTCGAGCGTGTACAGGTGGGAGAGCCAGGCGTCGTCCACGGTGGACAGGACGAGGTAGCGGGCGAGGAGAGGGAAGCGCGTCCCGATCCTTTCCTTCTGTCGTGCGTACGCCTGGTCGAGGAGGCCGCGCACCGCCTCGGACAGCTCCGCGCTTCCTCTCGCGTCCGGCAGCGCGACGGGCGTTGGGAGGAACGTCTCCAGGTCGTGGGCGAGCCCGTCCCGGTTCCACTCCTCTCTCGGCACGGATGGTGGGGCGTACGTGACGACCAGGTTCTCGGCCGCCTCGTCGAACAGACCGGCCAGGTACTCGTCAAGGTCGTCCAAGGGGAGGGTGTCCATCTGATCGCGCGGCGGAAGGAGGAACCGGTCGCGCAGGGAGTAGATCGCCTCGCGCTGCCGAGCAAGGACAAGGTCGTACTCGAGAAGCCGCTTGCGGATCTCGAAGTTGCGCCCCTCCACGCGCTTCTGGGCGCGGCGGATCGCCCTGGTCAGGAGGGCGTGCCCGATCGGCTGCCCCTCCTCCATCCCCAGGCGGTCCATCAGCGCCCCGATTCGCTCGCCGCCGAAGATCCGCAGCAGGTCGTCCTCCAGGGAGAGGTAAAACTGGGAGGACCCGGGGTCCCCCTGGCGACCGGAGCGGCCCAGGAGCTGGTCGTCGATCCGGCGCGCCTCATGGCGCTGGCAGCCAATCACGTGCAGGCCGCCGAGGCCGGCCACCCCCTCGCCCAGGCGGATGTCCGTCCCGCGCCCCGCCATGTTCGTGGCGACGGTGATCGCCCCGAGTTGACCGGCACCCTTGACGATCTCCGCCTCGCGCTCATGGTGCTTGGCGTTCAGGACCTGGTGTTCCAGTCCGCGGCGTTTGAGGAGAAGGGACAGGGACTCCGACTTCTCGATCGAGTTCGTCCCGACGAGGACCGGTCGCCCCTCGGCATGGAGGGCCGCGATCTCCTCGGCGATGGCTTCGAACTTGCCGCGCTCGGTGCGGAAGAGCACGTCCGGTAGAGGGGTCCGGATCAGCGGACGGTTCGTCGGGATGACGAGGACAGGCAGCCCGTAGATCTGCTTGAACTCGTCCTCCTCGCTCTTGGCGGTCCCGGTCATCCCGCAGATCCCCTTGTACAGGCGGAAGTAGTGCTGGAGCGTGATCTGGGCGAGCGTCTGCGTCTCTCGCTGGACCGTCGCCCCCTCCTTCGCTTCCAAGGCCTGGTGCAGGCCGTCCGAGTAGCGCCGGTCCGGCATCAGCCGGCCGGTGAACTCGTCCACGATCATGACCCGGCCATCCTTGACGATGTAGTCGCGCTCTCGCTTGAAAAGGTGGAGGGCGCGCAGGGCGGTCTCCAGGTGGTGGAGGGCGTCGCTGTTCTCTGGGGCGAAGAGGTTCTCGAGCCCGATCCCCTGCTCTCCCTTGTGGATGCCCTGGTCGGTCAGGGTCAGGCGACGGGTCTCCTCGTCGATCTCGAAGTCCTCGGCCGCGCGGAAGGCGCGCGCGAGCTTGGCGAACTTCCGGTAGCGGTCGATCGACTCCGAGGTCGACCCGGAGATGATGAGGGGGGTCCTCGCCTCGTCGATCAGGATGTTGTCGATCTCGTCGACGACGGCGAAGTCGAGCGGTCCCTGCACCTTCTGCTCCACGGAGAGGACCATGTTGTCGCGCAGGTAGTCGAACCCGAACTGGCTGTTCGTCCCGTAGGTGACATTTGCGGCGTAGGCCGCCTTCCGCTCCTCGGTCCCCATCGCTTCCTGGAGGAGGCCGACGGTGAGGCCGAGGGCCTCGTAGATCGGACCCATCCACTCCCGGTCGCGGCGGGCGAGGTAGTCGTTCACCGTGACCACGTGGACCTTCCCCAGGAGGGAGTTCAGGTAGGCGGGGAGCGTGGCAACGAGGGTCTTCCCCTCTCCGAGCTGCATCTCGGCGATCTTTCCGTCGTCTAGAGCGAGCGCGCCGAGGATCTGGACGTCGAACGGGCGCATCCCGACGGTCCGCTTCGCCACCTCGCGCACCAGGGCGAAGGCCTCGGCGCGGATCTGGTTCTTCGACTCCCCACGAGAGAGGCGGCCACGAAACTCGGCCGTCTTCTCAGGGAAGGCGTCATCGGGGAGCGATTCCGTCGCGGCAGCGAAGGCGTTCGCCCGCTCCAGCTCGTGGCTGAGCCGGCGGAGCTGCTGGGCGCTTGACTGGCCGAACAGGTAGTCCACGGCGCGCTTGATCGACTCGATGGGCATGGTGAGATCGCGGGTGAGTATAAGGACCTCGCCTTCGGCCGTGCAACGAGGAGCGCCTCGCGACAGCCAGCGGGTAGCTTTCGCGACGCCCTCCCAGGTGCGCTAGGGGAGCTTCGCGAGACCGGCCTCGACCGCGTCCCTCTCCTGCGTCAGGCGGTCGATCTCGGCGCGGGTCTGGCCGTAGTCACTCGTGGAGACCCTCGTGCCGGAGGCGATCCGCTTCTGCGCCGCGGCGAGCTTCTCGTCGATCAGTTGGAGCGCTGTCTCGTAGGCCTTGCGCGCGGTCACGTTCATTCCACGGCCGCGGTAGAGCTCTCCAAGGGCGAGGTACGGCGCCTCGTACGTGGGGGCGTCGCTCGTGAGTTGGTCCAGCTTCTTTGTGGCTGAGAGGCCGTCCCCCTCGCGGAGGGTGACGAGGGCTTCGAGGTATCTCCCCTGCAGCAGGGTGTCCTTCCGTGGCTCCGTTGCGAGGAGCAGGTCGACCGTCCGCCGCGCCGTCGGTGTGTCTCCCAGGTTGATGGACAGGTTCGCGAGGTACACGTAGACAGCCTCATCGACGAACCGCGTCAGGCAGCGGCCAAGGTCGGCCTTCGCCTCCTCGTACCGCCCCTGGCGGATCCGCGTGACGGCGAGGTAGTACCAGACTTGCTGGGGCGAGAAGTCGCGGCGGGCGCTCTCGAGAAGCGTTTCCTCAGCGCGTCGGACCTGTCCTTGCTCAAGCTCGCGAATGCCCCTCCCGAGGAGGACGTCGGCCGAGAAGTCGCGGAGGGCGACGACGGACACCGCGATCCCGACGAGGGTGACCCCGGCCGCGAGGCCCTGAGCGCCGCGTCCCCTCAGGCGGACCGCGATCTCGGCCTTCGAGCCGTACGTCTCGGACGAGGCGAGGCCGAGGAGGGTCACCACGGCGAGGGCCGGGGCGGGGAGGTGGGCAGGGAAGCCGACGAGGGCGACGACGAGGAACGAGACGATGCCGCAACCGAGGAGGACGAGGTCGAGTCGCCTCCCCTCGTCAGGGTCGGAGCGGAGCCGCTTCCAGAAGGAGACGGGAATGGCAACGAGAAGGGCGAGGAGGGCAGAAACCCCCACGATCCCCGTCTCCGCCGCAATCTGGACGTACTCATTGTGCGCCTGAGCAGCCCGCGGGATGTAGAACTCGTACGCCGCCCCCTGCGGGGAGGCGAGGAACTCCGCCTTGTACGGGAGGAAGTCGAGCTTGTAGTTCCCAAGGCCCGCCCCGACGATCGGGTGGTCCTTGAGCATCTCCCACCCCACCCACCAGTCCCATGAGCGAGTCCGCCCGGAGTTCTGCTCCCAGAACCGGCTGAACCAGGACGGGCTGTCGGCGGACAGGCCGACGACCGAGTTGAGCGGCCCGGACGGGGATTCGATGAGGAAGGTCAGGACGAGGAGGACAAGGAGAGCGAGGAGCCACCTCCTTCCCTTCGCAAGGGGCTCGATCGGTCGGAAGAGGGCGAGGGCGACGAGGAAGGCGACGAGGGTCACGATGAGGGCGACCACGGCCGAGGTCTGCTGGACAAGGAGGATGGTCCCGAAGCAGAAGGCGACGAGGAGGAGCGCGAGCGTCCGCAGGGGACGTAAGCGCAAACGAACGACGAGCAGGACAGACGGGAAGAGGAGCGTGACCAGGAACTCCCCGAGGTAGTTCCGGTTGCCCATCGTGGAGATGATCTCGCCGTAGCCGCGCCCTCCCGAAGGTCCTCGCATGACGCCCAGGTACTGAAGGAGACCGTACAGCGAGGCGAGGGAGGCCGAGACGAGGAGGGAGAAGAGGATCAGGGCGACGTCCGATTCCCGCTTCACGACGTTCGCGACGAGGATGCCAAACAGGGCGAAGAAGACGAGGAGGACGAGGCTCTGGATGACGACGCGCCCGTTCGTCGCTCCAAGGAGGGAAAGCAGGGCGGCGACGACGAGAAGGGCGACGGGGAGGCTCATCCAGGGGAGGCGGATCGGCCACTCCTTGCACAGGGCGGAGCGGATCCCCCACAGGGAGAGGAGAAGGGAGACGAAGACGAGGGCGAAGATCGACTTCGTGTACCCGTACTCGGTGCTCGTGGGCCAGATGAAGAGAGGAAGAGCGAAGACGAAGAGGGCGACCGCGTAGACCATTGCCCGCTCGAAACGGATCCCCCCACGGCGAGGGGATGCCTTCCTCCTTTTCTGGGTGGCCTTGCTCATGCCGGGGAATTATAGGGGCTTGGCGCGCGGAGCGGCAAAGCGCCGCTCAAGGCTGCTGCGAGGGAGAGAAGGGCAGGCTCGAGGTCGCGCCTTTCGAGGAGGCGAGGGAGAAGACGGCTCGGGTAGTCGATGTCCCCCTCGGCGGCAAGAAGGTCCCGCAGGTCAGGTGCGGCGGCCAGGGTCGCCACGGCGCTGTCGATCTCGTCGTCGGATAGGAGGGAAAGGGCGTCGTGCGCGGCGAGCCCAAGGTGGAGTTCCTCTCCCATCTCCGCTTGCCAGCGCCGGTCGTAGGCAGCGAGTGCGCGGGCGGACGTGTCGCCGGACAGGGCTGCCTGAGCCGCGATCTCCCCGGCGATCCGCGCGCAGAGGCTACCGGGGTAGATCCCTCCTCCCGAGAGGGGCTTCACTTGTCCAGCAGCGTCTCCCACGACAACGATCCCGTCTCCAGAGGTGGTAGGGGCAGCTCCGATCGGAATGAGGCCTGTCACGTCGGAGACGAGGCGGCCGGGGGTGCGGGCGAGGAGGTTGCGCAGGAGAGGAGGAAGCTCCGTCCCTATCGGGGCGGCGAGGCCGACGCGGAGTCTTCCCTCTTCGGCCGGAACCACCCAAGCGAAGAAACCCGGGGCGACCCGCCGCCCGAGGAAGACCTCGACCCCGTCAGCCGCCACCGCCTCACCCTCGACCACGGCCTGCAGCGCGGTGAGGAGATGGACCGCGCCCGAGAGGGAGAAGGACTGGGCGGCCCGGCCGCCCGGGCCGTCCGCCGCGATGACGACGCCGACCTTCACTGTCTGTTCCCCGCCAGCCGTTGCGAGACGGACCGCCCCCGGCCGCGTCTCCACGGCCCGCGTTCCGAGGAGGACGTTGACGCCGGCCGAGGCAGCAAGCCGGCGGAGCTCCGTCTCGAGGCCGGTCCGGTCGAGAACGAGGGCCTTCACCTTCTCCGACCGGAGCGTCGCCGTCTCCCCGCCCGGGGTGTGGAGTGTGACGGCGCGGACCTCGCGCAGGACCGTCGCTCGGGAGGCGCCGAGCAGGGCAAGGGTGCGCGGGCTGACGAGCCCCGCACAGGGGATGGGGTCTCGGCTCTCCGCGCGTGTCTCGACGAGGAGGGTCCTCGCTCCGGCGAGGGAGGCATGTCGGGCCGCGACCAGGCCGGAGGGCCCTCCTCCGACGACCACGACGTCGTAGCGGTCCATTCCTTCGCTAGTCCCTCTCGCGCTTCGGGGCGCGGGTCATGATCTCCTCCACGAGGGAGAGGGGCTTCGCCGTCGCGTCGAGGAGACGCAGGACGGCGCGGGTGATCGGCATGTCGATCCCGCGCTCCTCTGCGAGCCGGTCCAGGAGACGCGTCGCGTAGACCCCCTCGGCGACCATGCGCATCCCGGCCAGGATTTCGGCGAGGGGCTCGCCCCGCCCAAGACGGAGGCCGACCGCCCGGTTCCGGCTGTGCTCGCTCGTGCAGGTGGCAACGAGGTCGCCCACCCCGGCGAGGCCGTAGAACGTCCCCTCGTTCGCGCCCAAGGCGCGCCCGAAGCGGGTCATCTCGGCGAGGCCACGGGTGATGAGGGCTCCACGGCTGTTGTCCCCGTAGCCCAGGCCGTCAGAGACCCCGGTGGCCAGGGCGATCACGTTCTTGACCGCCGCGCACAGCTCGACCCCGCGCAGGTCGTCGGAGAGGTAGACGCGGAAGAGAGGTGTCGAGAGGTCAGTCTGGAGGGCGGTCCCCACCTCGGAATCCGTCCCGGCGAGGACGACCGCGGTCGGCATGTCCCGCCCCACCTCCTCGGCGTGGCACGGGCCGGAGAGGGCGAAGACAGCGCGCGCGGGGACGTCGGCCGCGATCCGCGACGAGAGGGTCCCTCCGGTCTCTGGGTCCAGCCCTTTGGCGAGGTTGATGAGCGTCTTCCTCTCGCGCAGAAAGGGGTGCGCCGCGCGGAGGACCTCCGGAAGAGCGAACGAGGGCACGGCCAGGGCGACCGTCTGCGGTTCGAGGACCTCCTCAAGTGAGGACGTGATTCGAAGCCCGTCGCGGGGAAGGAGGACGCCAGGAAGGTACGTTCGGTTCTCCCGGAGCCGGTCGAGCTCCAGGGCCCGGTCGGGGTCGCGTGCCCACAGGACGACCTCGTGACCCCGCCGCGCGAGGAGACGGGCGAACGCCGTTCCCCACCCTCCCGCCCCGACGACGGAGATCCTCACGGAGCCGGCTGCTCCTGGGGGAGCGGCATGAGCGATCCGGCGTGGGCCTTCACCCATTCGATCGCCGCCTGGAGCGAGTCCTCTCCCTCTGCCACCGGGAGGTCCGGCTCGAGGCCCACCTCCTGCACCACGTGGCCGAGGGGGGTGAAGTACTCGCCCGTGGTGAGCTTGAGGGCCGAGCCATCGTCGAACTCGATCATTCTCTGGATGACCCCCTTCCCGAACGTCTTCTCCCCGACGAGGACCCCCATCCGGTGGTCGCGGATCGCCCCGGCGGCGATCTCGGCAGCGCTCGCCGTTCCGCCGTTGATCAGGACCGCGAGCGGCAGATTGGGGATCGTGTTGCCGGCCGACCAATAGCTCTGCTCCTTGCTCACGCGGTCCTTGGTCGAGACGACCACCCCCTGGTCCACGAACCGGCTGGCGACGCGGATCGCTTGCTCCAACAGTCCCCCCGCGTTGTTGCGCAGGTCGAGGATCATCCCGTCCAGGTGGGCGAGGTCAAACCCGGCGAGGGCACGGTCGAGCTCCGTCGTCGCGTCCCTGTCGAACCGGGAAAGGCGGACGTACGCGATGCGCCCCTCGGCCTTGAGCTCACTCTTCGCCGCCGGGACGGTGATCTGGCGCCGGACGATCGGCGTCTCCACGGTCGTCCCATCCTTGTGGCGAATGAGGAGGACGACGGTCGTCCCTGGCTGCCCACGAATGCGAACCGCGGCCTCGGTGAGGGTGATCCCCTCGGTCGACTCTCCGTCGATCGTCAGGACCTGGTCTCCTGGGAGGAGCCCCACTTCCTCGGCCGGGGTCCCCTCAAGCGGGGCGACCACCGTCAGGACGCCGTCCCGGATGGCGATCTCGATCCCCACGCCGACGAACTCTCCTTCCAGACTCTCATTCCACCCCGTCACGTCCTGCGGATCGAGGAACTCGCTGTAGGGATCGCCGAGCGCCTCCACCATTCCCTTCATCGCCCCCTGGAGAAGGGAGGTGGCCTCGATCCGGTCAGGCCAGTAGAAGTAGCCCTGGATGTAGTTGTAGACCTCCGTCAGAGGGGCAAGGAGTTCCGTGGGTGCCTGCTGCGCTCCGCCCACCCCGAGGACGACGATGAGGAAGACGGTCGGCAAAGCGACGATCCACCCCTTCTTCACGATCCACCGCCTCACCATGACATTCCCCCCTTCCTGATCTCGGGGGATTCTACCTCCCGTCCGAGGCGAGCGGTAGGCAGAGGTTCGCGTGGGAGGCCGAGGTACTCCCGCTGGTCTGGAGAGAGGACGTCGATCCTCGCGCCGAGCGAGGCGAGGGACATCCGCGCCACGCGCTCGTCGATCTCCGGCGGGACGGCGTGCAGGCCGGGCAGGAGCATCGGCGACTGGACGAGGTAGCGCAGGGAGAGGGCCTGGAGCGCGAAAGAGATATCCATGATCTCGACCGGGTGGCCGTCGCCGAGGACGAGGTTCACCAAGCGCCCTTCCCCGAGGAGGTAGAGGCGGCGCCCGTCCCTGAGGGTGAACTCGCGGATCCCGTCCCGGACGGTTCGCTCGCTGACGGAGAGCGCTCGCAGGGAGACGAGATCGATCTCCACATCGAAGTGCCCGGCGTTGGCGAGGAGGAGCCCGTCCTTTGCTCGCGCCAGGTGCGCCCCGGTCACGACATCCCGACACCCGGTGGCGGAGATGACGACGTCCGCCGTGGCGATTGCCTCCTCAAGAGGAGCGACGGTAAACCCCTCCATCACCGCCTCCACGGCACGCACCGGGTCCACCTCGCACACGCTGACCCGGGCTCCCAAGCCGTCGGCTCGCTCCGCGATCCCACGGCCGCACCACCCGTACCCCACGACGACGACCGACTTCCCGGCGACAAGGAGGTTCGTCGAGCGGAGGATCCCGTCCCAGACCGACTGACCGGTCCCATAGCGGTTGTCGAACAGGTGTTTCATCTGGGCGTCGTTCACCGCGATCATCGGGAAGCGGAGCCTCCCTTCGCGGGTGAGCGCCCGCAGGCGCGCGATGCCGGTCGTCGTCTCCTCGCACCCCCCGCGGACCGGCCGCCCCTCCCCCTCGTGGAGGAGGCGGACGAGGTCTCCCCCGTCGTCGAGGATCAAGTCTGGCCTCGCGGAGAGGACCTGGTACAGATGGGCGACGTACTCCGTCTCGGAGACGCCGCGTCGGGCGTGGACGCGGACCCCCTCCTCCAGGGAGAGGGCCGAGGCGACGTCGTCCTGCGTCGAGAGCGGGTTGCTCCCGGTGACGGCCACCTCGGCTCCGCCGTCGCGGAGGAGGATCGCGAGACAGGCCGTCTTCGCCTCGAGGTGGATCGAGATCCCGATCCGGCACCCGGCGAACGGACGCTCCTCTACGAACTCACCGCGCAGGGCGGAGAGGAGCGACATGTGCGCCCGCGCCCAATCGATCTTCAAGCGTCCCCGAGCCACTTGCTCACGCCCGTCGCTCATCTTCGGACCTCCTTCGTCGTGCATCGTGGGGGAGATCCCGGAACCGGTCAAGCCTTCGGCTCTGAGAGATCTCCCTGCGCGCCTCGAGCCTGCGGGTCGTCTCGGCCTGAGGTGCCAGCTTCTCTCCTTGACGTCCTGGGGATCTCTACTATAGTGGACGGGCGGGCGGCGAGGGAGCAGGGGGACTCCTCACGTCGCGGAAGGAGGTAAGGTGGCGACGCGGTTGGCGATCGACATCGGCGGGACGTTCACGGATCTCGTCGGGCTCGACGAGTCCACGGGCGAGGTGACCCTCGAGAAGGCCCTGACGACCCCAAGGAACTTCGCTGACGGCGTCACGCACACGATCCGCAAGAGCCAGGTCGACCCCAGGTCGATCCGCCAGTTCGTCCACGGCACGACCGTCGTCATCAACGCCCTGACCGAGCGGCAGGGGGCGAGGGTGGCCCTCCTCACGACGAAGGGTTTCCGCGACGTCCTGGAGATCCAGCGGGCGAATCGGACCGACATGTACAACCTCCTCTACCAGAAGCCGAGGCCGTTCGTCCCCCGACGCCTTCGCTTCGAGGTCCGCGAGCGGCTGAGCTACAAGGGCGAGGTCCTCCAGCCCCTGGAGGAGGACGATGTGGTCGCTGCGGCAAGGGCGTGCAGGGAGGAGGGGGTTGAAGCGATCGCCGTCTGCTATCTCCATTCCTATGCCAATCCCGCTCATGAACGCCGGACCGGCGAGATCGTTCGAGAGGTCTGCCCCCAGGCGACGCTCACCCTCTCCCACGAGATCACCCAGGAGTGGCGCGAGTACGAGCGCACGAACAGCGCGGTCCTCAACGCCTTCGTTCAGCCCACGGCGGCCCTGTACCTCTCCACCCTCGACCGTCACCTGGTTCAGATGGGTCTGGCAGGGACGAAGTACGCCATGCAGTCAAACGGTGGGACGACCACCTTCGCGCAGGCCGAGCGGGTGCCCATCCACCTCGTGGAGTCGGGGCCGGTCGGCGGGGTGATCGGCTCGAAGGTGATCGCCGACCTCTTGGGTGAGGATTGCGTCATCTCCTTCGACATGGGGGGGACAACGGCCAAGGTTAGCCTGATCCACGATGGCCGCGTCAAGCTCAACACGGACTACCACCTGGAGAAGACCGCGACCTGGGCCGGCTACCCTCTGAAGATCCCGGTCGTGGACATCGTCGAGGTGGGCGCGGGAGGTGGGTCGATCGCCTGGATCGACGCGGGCGGGGCCCTGCACGTCGGACCCCGCAGCGCGGGAGCCGAGCCGGGGCCGGCCTGCTACGCCCTGGGAGGGACGCAGCCCACGGTCACGGACGCGAACCTCCTCACCGGCCGCCTCAATCCCGACTACTTCCTCGGCGGCCAGATGCGCCTCGACCCGCGGCGGGCGGAGTCTGCCGTGCGGCAGATCGCCGACGTCTTCCGTCTCTCCCCGTTGGACGCCGCCTTGGGGATCCTGCGCCTGGCGAACGCCAACATGCAGGCGGCCTTGGAGCGGGTGTCCATCGAGCGCGGCCACGACCCCCGCGACTTCGCCCTGGTCGCCTACGGGGGCGCCGGCGGCCTGCACGGAGCGACGCTCGCCCGCGAGCTGCGGATGAGAAAGGTCATCGTCCCGGCCGCGCCCGGCCAGTTCTCCGCCTGGGGGATGCTGATGACCAACCTCCGCCACGACTACATCCGGACCCGCGTCACCCCGTGCACGCCGGATCACGTGCCGGAGATCATGGCCTGCTTTTCCGGCCTGGAGGAGGAAGCGAGGAGGCACTTCCGCGAGGAGGGGATTCCGCTCGACCGTGTTTCTGTGGAGCGGGCCCTCGACCTGCGCTACAAGGGGCAGGAACACACGGTCCGCACCCCCGTCGCTGCCGTCGCCCTCGACGATCCGCAGGGGCTGTCCTCCGTGATCGACGCGTTTCACGAGCTGCATGACCAGGCCTACTCCTTCCGCCAGGACGACCCAGTCGAGATCGTGAACTTCCACCTCGTCGGCTGGGGCGAGGAGGAGAAGCCTCCGCTCAGACCGGGGCCAACGAGGAACCTGGACCTCACCGCGGCGTGCAAAGGGGAGCGCCCGGTCCACTTCGAGGGAGTGGGGGCCCTGCGAAGCAAGGTCTACGAGCGAAGGCTTCTTCCCGTCGGGGAAGCGTTCCCTGGTCCAGCGATCGTCGAGGAGCCGGCGTGCACGACCGTCGTCGGTCCCGGCCAGGTGGGGGAGGCCGATGCCTACGGCAACCTCATCATCACGGAGGTCCGTCGATGAAGACGAAGGGCCCCGTCGATCCGTTCACCGTAGAGGTGATCAAACGCGCCCTTATCTCGGCAGCCGAGCAGATGTTCGCTGCCATCGTCCGCACGAGCAAGAGCTCCGTCATCTACGAGGTCCTCGACCACGGGTGCGCCATCACGGACGCCCAGGCGCGCATGATCGCTCAGGCGAACGGGATCCCGCCCTTCATCGGGGTGCTCACGGACGCGGTCCGCGACACGGTCGACAAGTTCGGGCTGGACGGACTTGAGGAAGGGGACATCGTCATCTTGAACGACCCGTACATGGGCGGCGCCACGCACCAGAACGACGTTGTCCTCGTCCTGCCCATCTTCTACGAGGGCCGCCCGATCCTGTTCGCGGCGAACAAGGCTCACTGGAACGACGTCGGGGGCAAGGACCCCGGGAGCTGGTCCCCCAGCGCGACGGACATCTACCAGGAGGGGATCCAGTTCCCAGCCGTGAAGCTGTTCGAGAGAGGCCGGGAAGTCCAGGGGATGGTCGACCTCCTCGCTCGGAACGGACGCATCCCCGAGATGACGCTCGGCGACATGCGCGCCCAGGCCGCCTCCCTGCAGGTGGCGGCACGACGCGTCGCCCAGATCTGCGACAAGTACGGGGTGGAGACGGTCCTCGACTCGATCGAGGTCTACCTCGACCAGGGGCGGAGGCTCGCCCTGGAGGAGCTTCGCAGGCTACCCAACGGCGATTTCACCGCCGAGGAGTGGATCGACGATGACGGTCTGGGCGGAGACCCAGTCCTGGTCAAGGTGAAGGTCACGATCAAGGACGACACCTTCATTGTCGACTACACGGGAACCGCCAAGACCTGCCGCGGCCCGATCAACGCGCCCTTGTCGGTGGTGAGGTCGACGGCGAAGTTCGCCTACAAGGCGATCGTCTCGCCGCACGCGGATTCCAATGAGGGGTTCTTCGCTCCACTCCGCGTGATCGTGCCGGAGGACACGGTGTTCAACCCCAAGCGCCCCGCCCCGGTCAGCACCTACTGGGAGTCGAACAGCTACGCCGGAGACCTCATCTGGAAGGCGCTCGCGGACGCCCTGCCGGATCGCGTCCCCGCGGGGCACTTCCTGAGCGTCTGCGGGACGATCGTGAGCGGGATCGACGACGCGACCGCGGAGTGGTTCTTCTCCGTCGAACCGAACGCCGGGGGCTGGGGGGCCGGAAAGGGGAAGGACGGGGAGAACGCCCTCGTGTGTACCGCCGACGGCGAGACGTACATCCTCTCCGTGGAGGTCGCGGAGACCCGCTACCCGTTCCTGGTCGACCAGTTTGCCCTCCACCCTGCCGGCGGAGGGCACGGCAAATGGCGGGGGGGCCTGGGGCTGGCGAAGGACTACCGCATCCTGAACTCCAAGGCGTTCGTCACCGCGAGCTTCGGCCGGAACCGGTTTGCTCCCTGGGGCCTGGCCGGGGGAGGGGAGGGGGCGCCAAACCGCGTTCAGGTTAGGCCCGTGGACGGACCGCCCGAGGAACAGGGGCGCTTCTCGAACCGGGAACTCCACCGCGGGGACGTCGTGCGCTTCCTGACCGGGACAGGGGGCGGCTACGGGGATCCTCGCGCCCGTCCACCGGAGGCGGTTCTGGACGACGTCCTCGACGGGTACATCAGCGCTGAGACAGCGCGGAACGTCTACCAGGTCGTCCTCTCGGGTGTTCCCCTGCGGGTGGACGTGAAAGCGACCGCGCGGCTTCGCGGGGGCGCGTAGGCGCTCGAGGTCCGCCGGGGTCCCGGTCTCCGGCGAGAGCCCCTTCATCAGGGGGCGATCCGAAGCCGAGACCTGGGGGAGAGGCGGGACCTCCCGCGCGCCGCGGGGGCGAACCGAAGGACGAAGACCCCTTCCTCGGAACACCTCGACGGGAAGCGCCATTCCCTGGAAGGGCACCCCTCCTCCCTGGACAAGTGAAAAAAATACTGCTACACTGAACACGCCATGGAAAACGTGGGAACAGCGATTCGTCAGATGAGGCAAAGGCAAGGCTGGACCCTGAAGAAGCTCTCCTCGCTCACAGGGCTGTCTGTCAGCTTCCTTTCCCAAGCAGAGCGGGGACAGTCGTCCCTGTCCATCGTCTCCCTGACGAACATCTGCCGGGCGCTGGGTGTCGATCCGTCTCAGCTGCTGTCAGCGCCGAAGGACGCCCGCGCACCCGACGAGAGCTCGTTCCCGGTGATCGCAGAGGAGAACCAGCTCTGCATCCGGATTGCCAGTTCCCCCGTCTCGTACCGCTACCTGAGCGGCGGGTTCCCCGGCCGGGTCATCGAGGTCCTGATCAACGAGTTCCCGGCGGCCTACCACCACCCGTTGGCCGCGCATCCGGGGGAGGAGTTCGGGTACGTCTTGGAGGGGGACCTGACCCTCCGGATCGGGGAGGAGTCGTACCCCCTCTCGCCAGGGGACTGCTACCATTTCGTTGCGTCGCGGCCCCACGGCTACGAGACCTCGCGCAAGGGGGCGGCGCGCGTGCTCATGGCGACGACGCAGAAGTTCCTGGAGTGGCACACGGGAGCGCGTCCGGCGAAGGGGCTGGCTTGAGCGCCGTGAGAGCGACCCTGCACGAGACGGGGCCTGTGAGGCGCGAGCGGGGAGACCCGCCGGACCTGCGGTGCGCGCAGGCCGCTCTCGACGTCGAGGGGACGGTCTTCGACATCAAGCGGTTCGCGATCCACGACGGGCCCGGGATTCGCACCACGGTCTTCCTGAAGGGATGCCCTCTTCGATGCTGGTGGTGTCACAACCCGGAGAGCCAGGGACGCGAGCCGGAGGTGATTGTCCGTGAGTCCGTCTGTACCCAATGCGGGCTGTGTCTCGCCGCCTGTCGCCAGGGGGCGCTTGCCTTCTCGGGAGGGGCCGTCGCTGTCGACCGTGGACGGTGCCTTCGGTGCGGACGCTGCGCCCGGGCCTGCCCCTCCCAGGCCCTGGAGGTCGTGGGGCGGCGGGTAGCGGCTCCGGAGGTCGTGGCAGAGGTCTCGAGGGACGTCGTGTTCTACGACGAGTCCGGGGGAGGGGCGACCTTCTCAGGGGGGGAGCCCCTCTGGCAGCCCGAATTCCTCACCGCTCTCCTGCGGGGCTGCCGGAGAGAGGGGATCCGCACGGTCGTCGACACCTGCGGCTTTGCGCCCTGGGACGTGATCGATCGACTGAGAAACGACGTCGACCTCTTCCTGTATGACCTCAAGGTGATGGATCCAGAGCGGCACGAGGAGGTGACCGGTGTTCCGAACTCCCTCGTCCACGAGAACCTCGCACGGCTCACCGAATGCGGTCACGCGGTGGTCGTCCGGGTGGCGGTGATCCCGGGCGTGAACGACGCCGACCGGGAGATCGACCGGCTGGGACGGTTTGTCGCCTCCTTGAGGAGGCCACCCTCGGTTGACCTGATCTCGTATCACAGGCTGGGGGTTGGGAAGTACGTGCGATTGGGGCGGCTCTACAGAATGGAAAGGACGGATCCTCCGCGCGACGAGCGGATGATCGAGATCGCACGGCGCCTTGGTGCCTATGGGATCCCGGTCACGGTGGGAGGTGAGGCCCATGGCGATGAGTGAGCGGGTGGCTCGTTTGAGGCAAGCGAGCCTGGACGCGAGGCCCTCAGTCTCAAGCGAGAGAGCGGAACTCGTGACCACCTTCTGCCAGGAGGACACAAAGCTTCGCTCGGCCGCGATGAGGCGCGCCCTCGCCCTCCAGTACCTCTTGGAGAACAAGGCGATCTGGATCGAGGAGGGCGAGCTGATTGTGGGCGAGCGGGGCCCGGCCCCCAAGGCGACCCCGACCTACCCGGAGATCTGCTGCCACAGCCTGGAGGACCTCGACATCCTGAACTCGCGGGAGAAGATCCCCTTCGCGGTCGATGAGCGGACGAGAAGCGTCTACCAGGACTCGCTCATCCCCTACTGGACCGGCCGCTCGCTGCGCGACGTCCTCTTCCAGGAGATGACCCCGGCATGGAGGGACGCCTACGATGCCGGCGTGTTCACCGAGTTCATGGAGCAGAGGGCGCCAGGGCACACCGTCCTTGACGGGAAGATCTACCGGAAGGGGCTCCTCGATGTCCAGGCACAGATCCGCGACGCCCACGCAGCTCTCGACTACCTGAACGACCCGCAGGCCTACGCCAAGCACGAGGAGCTCGAGGCGATGGGAATCGCCGCGCAGGCTTTGATCCGGTTCGCCGAGCGCCACGCCGAGACGGCCCGAGCCCTCGTGCGCGAGGAGACAGACCCGCACCGGAGGGCGGAGCTAGAGAAGATCGCCGAGGTCTGTTCGCACGTCCCCGCCCACGCCCCACGGGACTTCTGGGAGGCCCTCCAGACCTACTGGTTCGTCCACCTCGGCGTCATCACCGAGCTCAACACGTGGGACGCCTTCAACCCCGGGCGCCTCGATCAACACCTTCTCCCCTTCTATCGACAGGGACTTGACGAGGGCACGCTCTCCGAGGAGTTCGCGCGCGAGCTTCTGCAGTGCTTCTGGATCAAGTTTAACAACCAGCCTGCCCCGCCCAAGGTCGGGGTCACCGCGGCCGAGAGTGGAACGTACACGGACTTTGCTCTCATCAACGTCGGCGGCTGCCGGCCGGACGGATCCGACGCCGTGAATGAGCTCTCCTACCTCATCCTCGATGTCGTCGAGGAGATGCGCCTCCTGCAGCCGAGCTCGTGCATCCAGGTCAGCAAGAGGAACCCAGACGCCTTCGTCAGGCGAGCCGCCCGCATCATCCGGACGGGCTTCGGCCAGCCCTCGATCTTCAACACCGACGCCATCGTGCAGGAGCTGGTGCGGCAAGGGAAGTCGGTCGTCGACGCGCGAGAGGGCGGCGCCAGCGGGTGCGTCGAGGTCGGAGCCTTCGGCAAGGAGAACTACAACCTGACCGGCTACTTCAACATGCCCAAGGTCCTCGAGATCACCCTCCACAACGGGGTCGATCCCCGCAGCGGACGGAGGATCGGGATCGAGACGGGCGATCCGCAGACGCTCGAGTCCTTCGATTCGCTCCTTACGGCCTATCGCCGTCAGCTCGACTACTTCGTGACGACCAAGGTGCGCGGGAACAGCGTCATCGAGCGCCTGTACGCCGCGTACCTTCCCGCGCCGTTCCTCTCGCTCCTGATCGACGACTGCATCCAGAAGGGGATGGACTACCACGATGGGGGGGCACGCTACAACACGTCCTACATTCAAGGGGTCGGACTGGGGACGGCGACCGACTCGATGGTTGCGCTCAAGCACCATGTCTTCGACCGAGGGACGGTCGGGCTCGAGGAGTTCCTCCAGGCCCTCGAGAGGGACTTCGCGGGACACGAGACGCTTCGCCAGACCCTCCTTCACCGGACCCCGAAGTACGGGAATGACGACGACACAGCGGATGACGTGATGAAGCTCCTCTTCGAGGCGTACTTCAGCGCGGTGGACGGTCGGAAGAACACCAAGGGCGGGACCTACCACATCAACCTGCTGCCGACGACGGTCCACGTCTACTTCGGCAGTGTCACGGGGGCCACGCCGGACGGCCGCCGCGCGGGAGAGCCTCTCTCGGAGGGGGTCTCGCCGGTCCAAGGGGCGGACCGGCGCGGCCCGACGGCCGTGCTTCGCTCCGTGGCCAAGATGGACCACGTGCGGACAGGGGGGACGCTCCTCAACCAGAAGCTCACGCCGCGCCTCCTCGAGGGAGAGGAGGGACTGGACAGCCTCGTGCACCTCGTCCGTTCCTACTTCAAGCTGGACGGGCACCATCTTCAGTTCAACGTGGTCGATGCCACCACCCTCCGCGCGGCTCAGGCTCACCCGGAGCAGCACCGGGACCTCATCGTGCGCGTTGCTGGCTACAGCGACTACTTCTGCGATCTCGGCAAAGACCTTCAGGAGGAGATCATCGCGCGCACGGAACACGCGTCGCTGTAGACCCTTCGGGTGGACCGGCGCCCTGCAGGGGCCGGTGCCGGACCGACTCGCCTCGGCCGGGGACATCTCAAGGCCGCCGCAACGCGCTTGAGGAGGAGCGAAGGGAGTTCACCTACATCACACAGGCGCTCCCGCCCCTTGACGACGCGGCGATTCCCGCTAGACTGTGAGAGCGATGGCCTTGACCGCAACGGGGGTTCGCTGGTGTTGGCAGCACGTCGGAAGTCCGTGGGGCACGCGCGGGCCAAGCTCGGCCTCTGCGGCCGGCGGTGAAAGGGCAAACAAGCGCCCCACTCCATGTCTTCCGGGTCCCCCTGGAGCGCTTCTTGGTGCGATCAAACACGTTCAGCGTCACCCAACCCCGTGTGGCGTGAGGCGGGGCCACGGCGAACAGCTCAGTCCTCCCCCCGAAGGGCGTGCCCCTCCTGTCGGGAGAGGGAAGGAGCGCGGCCTTCGTCACCTTTAGCTTCGACGTCTGGAGTTCACGGCATGGACGAGGTGGAGTCCGAGAGGGGAGGCGGGATGTACAGGCTGGGCACGGATGTGGGCGGCACGTTCACCGATGGGGTGCTTCTCGACGAGACGACCGGTAGGATCGCCGTCAGCAAGGTCTCGTCGACTCCGGAGAACCCGGCCACCGGGACGATCCAGTGCATCGAGAAGTTCGAGATCCCTCTCGACCAGGCGTCCTTCCTCGTTCACGGGACCACGGTGGTCATCAACGCCCTCATCGAGGGGAAGGGGGCGAAGACGGCGCTCATCACCACGAAGGGCTTCCGGGACGTGCTGGAGATTGGCCGCTGCAATCGCACGGAGATGTACGATGCGCTGTACCGGAAGCCAACTCCCCTTGTCCCGCGGCGCCTGCGGCTCGAGGTCAGAGAGCGCGTGGCGGCGGACGGGACGGTCGTGGTCCCTCTCGATCTCGACGAGGTGACGCGCGTGGCCGCGGCCCTCCGGGAGGCGAAGGTCGAGTCGATCGCCGTCTGCCTGCTCAACGCCTACGTGAACTCCCAGCATGAGGAGGAGATCGGCGCGCTCCTTGGCCGCCACTGTCCGGAGGCGACTGTCTCGCTCTCCCACCAGATCACCCGGCGCTACTACGAGTACGAGCGGACGAGCACGACCGTGCAGAACGCCTACGTCATGCCCGTCGTGCGCCGCTACCTGAAGAGCCTGGAGGAGGAGCTCGAGCGCCGCCACTTCGCGAGCGTGCTGCAGATCATGCAGTCGAACGGCGGCGTCATGGCGTCGCCCGTCGCGCGCGACATCCCGATCGCCATGGTCGAGTCGGGACCGGCCGGTGGAGCGATTGGCGCGGCCCAGCTTGCCGGTCTCCTTGGTCACAAGAACGTGATCTCCTACGACATGGGCGGGACGACCGCCAAGACGTCGATCATCACGGACGCCCTTCCGGAGACGACGGAGCAGTACCTGGTCGAGGGGCGCCCGATCCTCCTCCCGGTCGTCGACCTGCGCGAGATCGGCGCCGGAGGGGGAAGCATCGCCTGGATCGACGAGGCGGGCGCCCTCCACGTCGGTCCCCAGAGCGCCGGCGCCGCGCCTGGACCCGCGTGCTACCTCCGGGGGGGGGCGGAGCCCACGGTGACCGATGCCAACCTCGTCCTGGGGATCCTCGACCCGGAGTACTTCCTGGGGGGGGAGATGGAGATCTCGCCGAAGCTCGCCCGGGAGGCGGTCGGCCGGATCGCCGCCTACTTCGGCCTCACGGTGGATGAGGCGGCTCTCGGGATCGTCCGGATCGTGAACACGAACATGTCCGGCCTTCTCCAGTCGATGACCGTCAAGCGCGGGTACGACCCGCGGGAGTTCGCCCTGGTTGCGTTCGGGGGAGCTGGACCCATTCACGCCTCGGCGATCGCGCGCGAGATCAACGTCCCCACCGTCATCGTGCCCCCCTCGCCGGGGGTCTTCTCCGCCTGGGGGATGCTGGTGGCCGACCTGCGCCACGACTTCGGTCAGACCTACATCACGCCGATGGATGACGCCCCGATCGGCGCCGTGAACGGCGTCTTTGCCCAACTCGAGGAGCGGGTGAGCGACCTCTTCCAGAAGGAGAGGACGAAGACCGAAGAGATCGTGCTCACCCACTCCCTGGACCTCCGCTACGTTGGCCAGGAGCACACGCTGCGCGTTCCTGGCCCGGCGCGACTAGAGGAGGCGGACAAGCGGTCGCTCAATCGGAGCTTCGACGAGATGCACCTCCGCGTCTACGGCCACAACGCGCCCGAGGAGCGAAAGGAGATCGTCTCGTTGCAGGTCATCGGGATCGGCAGGGTGCGGAAGCCCGTCCTAGAGCGGATCCCGCGCGGTTCCCGGACGCCTCCTCCGGAGGCGCGCCTCGGGAAGCGCCCCGTCTACGTAGGAAACGGCGCCTATCAGGAGTTCTCCATCTACCGGCGCGACCGCCTCACTGGCGGGAACGTCATCGCTGGGCCCGCCCTGATCGAGGAGGAGACCGCGACGACGACCGTCGAGAAGGGCGGGACCTGTTCGGTCGATGAGTACGGGAACCTGATCATCGCAGTCGGGGGGGAGGGACGATGAGAGTAGATCCGGTCACCCTGGAGGTCATCCGCAACCGTCTGATCGCCGCCAGCCGCGACATCCGCCGCACCGTGGAACGAGCTGCTTACAGCCCGATCCTCTACGAGGTGGTCGACTTCAGTTGCGGGATCCTGGACGGCGACGCGAACCTGATCGCCGAGACTCCCGGACTCCCGATCTTCCTCGCCAACCTGGGCTACGCGGTCACCTCGACCTACGAGACGATCGGCCGGGCGAACCTCCGTCCGGGCGACGTCATCCTGTGCAACGACCCCTACAACGGCGGCGGGACCCACTGCCCCGACCTCGTCGTCCTTTGCCCGGCGTTTCACGACGGCCAGATCCGCGGATGGGCGGCGTTCCGTGGGCACACCGTCGACATGGGAGGGATCTACCCTGGAGGGTGGTACAGCGACACGGTCGAGGTCTACCAGGAGGGCTTCCGTCTCCCCCCGGTGAAGTTGCTCGTGGAGGGGAAGCCGAACGAGGACGTCTTTCGACTCATCCGGGCGAACACCCGCGTCCCGGACCCGGTCCTTGGCGACATCCGCGCGATGGTGGCGGCCGTACGGAAGGGGAGTCAGCGCTTCTCCGACGTGATCACGACCTATGGCCTGGAGGTCACCCTGAGCGCCCTGGAGGAGATCCTCGCGCAGGGCGAGCGCCTGGCGCGCGCGGCGGTCGGCCGGATCCCCGACGGAACCTACCACGCCGAGGCGATCCTCGACGGCGACGGGAACGACGACAAGCCGCTCGACGAGAAGATCCTCCTCTCCCTGACGATCACCGTGAAGGGGGAGGAGATGACGGCCGACTTCACCGGGACGGGTCCTCAGAACCGCGGACCGATGAACACCCCGGAGCCGTCGACCATCTCCGCCGCTCGCTACGCGTTCAAGATCGTCACGACGCCGCACCTCCCGAGCAACGAAGGGTTCTTCCGGGCCCTCAAGATCGTCATCCCGGACGGGAGCTTTCTGAAGCCGCGCTTCCCGGCGGCCTGCGCCATGTGGCCGACCCCGTCGACGACGATCCCCGACCTCTTCCTGAAGGCCCTCGCCCCGGCGATCCCCGACCAGGTGCGAGGCGGGCACTTCGGCGACGCGATGGCGAACTTCATCTACGGGACGGACCCGCGGACCGGCAAGTACTACGTCTGCGCGGAGGCGGATGCGGGGGGCTACGGTGGGAAGCCGACCGAGGACGGCGAGGCGGCCCTGTTCTCGATGACGCTGGGAGACACGTACAACGTGCCGGCCGAGGTGGTTGAGGTCCGCTATCCGTGGTGCGTCGAGCGCTACGAGTTGGCTCGGGATTCGGGCGGAGCCGGGAAGTTCCGGGGCGGACTGGGAGTGGAGCGCGACTACCGCCTGAGCCACGACGCGGGCCTGACGGTCACGACCGACCGCGTGAAGTACACCCCGCCGTGGGGCCTCTTCGGCGGCAGGCCCGGGACGACCAACCTGACGATCGTCCACCGCAAGGACGGACGGAAGGAAGAGTGGCGGAAGATCTCGAACTTGCCCCTCGCAGCCGGTGAGGTGCTGACTTTCCGCGGCGGGGGAGGCGGGGGCTACGGGCCCCCGCTCGAGCGCGACCCGGACAGAGTTCTCGAAGACGTCCTCGATGGGTACGTCTCCGCGGAGAAGGCGAGAGAGGAGTACGCCGTGGTCTTGGAAGGAGCCCGGGTGGATCTTCCCGGGACGAAGCAGCTGCGGGAGACGCTGCGCAAGGAAGAGAAGAAGGAGCCCTCTCGTGGAAAGGCGCATCGTCCTTAGGTTCGAGAGAGGGGGCGAGCTGGTGGCCGATCTCCTGCCCGAGCTGGCTCCGCGGACGGTGGAGGCTCTCCTGAAGATGCTTCCGTTCGAGGCGACGGTCTACCACTCCCGCTGGTCGGGCCGGGAGATCAACTTCCCCGTCAAGAGCCCGATGGCGATCCCGCGCGAGCGGCAGACGACGCAGATGAGCACGGGGGACGTGATCTACTGGACGGAGTGGGATCTCGACCCCGCACAGGCTGCCGAGGCGCTGGCCGTCTACTACGGGGCCGAGGTCTCGCGCGACCACCGCGGTCGGCTGCCGGTGAACGTCTTCGCGCGGATCCCTCCCGCCCAGTGGAAGGCGATCGAGGAGATCGGGCTGCGGGTCTGGCAGAGAGGCGTCGAGAAGGTGACCGTGAGCCTGGCGAAGCTAGGGATGGGGTCCCCATGACCGCGCAGAGAGAGACCTCCCTGAGGGAGAGGCTGAGAAGGGCGCAGGAAGGGATGCGCCGAGAGCGCGTGGGGCTTGTCGTTCTCCCCTTGGGCTCGAACCTTCGCTACCTCTCAGGCTTCTCCGACGAGCCTGCGGAGCGGCTTCTCGCGCTTCTTCTCCCCGCGGACGGGGATCCCCTCTTCCTCGTCCCTGCCCTCTACGAGGAGCAGGTCCGGCGCACGTCGCCGATCCAGGAGCTTCGAGTCTGGAAGGATGAGGAGGGAGTGGACGGCATCCTCGCCAAAGCGATCGCCGATCTGCGCGCCGAACGGGCCACGATCGCGGTCGACGAGTCCATGGGCTCGGGTTTCCTCCTCCTCTTCCAGCGGGTGGCGCCTCGCGCTTCGTACCGGGGCGTGAGCGCCATCTTGGGGCCCCTTCGCGCGACGAAGGACCCGGAGGAGCTTCTCGCCATGGAGCGCGCGAGTGCCCTGGCCGACGAGGCCTTCGCCCGGGCGAGCGAGCTTCGGATCGCCGGGATGACGGAGCTCTCCCTGGCGCGGGTGCTCGAGCAGACCATGGTCGAGCTCGGGGCGGACGGAGCCGCGTTCGAGACGCTCGTCGCCTCCGGACCCAACAGCGCCCTCCCGCATCACCGGGCCGGGGCGCGGCGGATCGAGGTCGGAGACGTCGTGATCCTGGATTACGGCTGCCGGGTTGACGGGTACTGCTCGGACATCACGCGCACCGTCGTCTGCGGCAAGGCGACCGACGAGGTCGTTCGCGTCTACGAGACCGTGCGCGAGGCGCAGGAGCGGGCCCGGGGGGCGGTGCGCCCGGGAGTCGAGGCCGAGGTCGTCGATGCAGCAGCACGCACCGTGATTGCAGGAGCTGGCTACGGCGATCGGTTCATCCATCGGACAGGGCACGGCATCGGCCTGGACGTCCACGAGCCGCCGTACATCGTCGCGGGGAACAAAGGCCGCTTGAGCCCTGGGATGACGTTCTCCATCGAGCCGGGGATCTACTTCCCCGGCCGATGGGGGGTGCGGATCGAGGACCTGGTGCGGGTGACGGAGACGGGGGTCGGGGTGCTCAACAAGGCGCCCCATGAGTTGCAGGAGGTTCGGTAGAGCAGAACAAGTGGGCGACGGGGGCTCCCCGCCGCTCGCCCACGGCAATGGCCTCTCCACAGGCGAAGAGGGGAGCAGGGAGGTGGGATGGCGACGGAGGGAGGCGGAGGGTAGGTCGCGACGGAGGCTAAAGGAAAGGCATACCGCGAGGTGATGCAACGTGAGAATGAGAAGGTTCCTGTTGGGTATCGCTGTACTTGCACTTGGAATCGGTCTTTGGTGCCACGTCGGGCTGGGCGCCGCGGAGAACGTGGCGGTCATCAACGGCTACCCCACGATCACGGCGGATCCGGCAACGGCCTCGGACTGGTACGACACCGAGGCGATGTACAACCTCTACAGCCCGCTGGTCTACCCCACGCCGGAGGGATCGGTGCGGGCCCACCTGGCGACCAGCTGGACGCCCGTGGGTGGCGACCTCAAGCACTGGCGGTTCACGCTCCGCGAGGGAGTGAAGTTCCACACCGGATACGAGATGACCGCGGATGACGTGGCCTTCTCGATGACCCGGTTCATCACGATGGGGAGGGGGAACTCGGGGCCGCTCGGCAAGGTGACGGCGACCGTCGTCGACCGGTACACGGTCGATTTCACCTTGGACAAGCCGAGCGCCATCTTCCCCGAGACGCTGGCTCTCTTCTTCCCCGTGGAGAAGAGCCTCGTCTTGGCGAACCTCAAGAAGCCCGGAAACTACGGGGATCTTGGGGACTACGGTGAGGAGTGGCTGGCCACGCACGATGCCGGGACCGGCCCGTACAAGATGACGAGCCACATCCCGGGGCAGCGCCTGGACGCCGCACGGTTCGTGGACTACTTCGAGGGCTGGCCGGACGAGGGCTGGGGTGCTGACGAGGTGCCCATCGAGCGGCTCGTCTTCATCATGGAGACCGACTACACGAGCCTGATGACGCTCCTCAAGAGCCGCGGCCTGGATCTCGAGATTAACGGCGGCTGGGACCTGACGCAGCTGCGGGATATCCAGAACGATAGCCGGTTCGATCTGACCTACGTCTGGGCTCAGAACGTGACGGTGTGGATGAACTCGAAGGCTGCGCCGACCGACGACGAGCACTTCCGCAAGGCGATCCTGTACGCCTTCGACTACGAGGCGATCGTCGGTCCCTGGAAGCCGTTCGGGAACGGAGAGACGGGTCTGCTCACCCCGGCCATGGGGGGTTACGTGCCGATCGAGCCGCAGCCGCGCGCGCAGAACCTGGAGAAGGCACGCCAGGAGCTCGCGCTCTCCAAGTACGCGAACAACCTCAAGGACGTGAAGGTCGTCTTCCACTTCTGCGGCGGCCTCTCCTTTGAGGAAGACGTCGGCTTGCAGCTCCAGGCCGACATGGCGAAGCTCGGCGTGAAGGTCGAGGTGGCCGGTCCCCAATGGCCTCAGTTCTCCGCGGAGTGCTCGACCCCAGAGGCGACGCCGAACATGACGATCTTCCTCTTCGCTCCTCAGGCCTTCCCGACGCACGACTACTACCTGTACTCCATGTTCGCGAAGAACGGCCTGGGCTGGATCTTCGAGGCGCACTGGTTCTTCGAGGATCCCCAGATCCAGACCCTTCTCGACGCCACGCGGGCGGAGCCCGATGCGGTGAAGCGGCTGGCGATCTACGAGCAGCTGCAGCCGCTGATCGCCGCCCACGCCCTCGCGTTCTATCCGTATCAGAAGCCGACGCTCTTTGTCCACCAGGCGTACATCGCTGGCCCGAAGGTGAAGATCGCCTTCGTGGGACCGAGCGAGAACATGTACAATTGGCGGATTAACATGAAGCTGAAGGAGCAGGCACTGGCCAAGTAACAGTCCAAGGGGAGGGCGAGAGCCGCGCTCTCGCCCTCCCGCATTCGCGGAGGGGCGGTCGAGGACAGCATGGCGAAGTACATTGGCCTCAGGCTCGCGCAGTCGGTGTTCGTCCTCTTTGGGCTCTCGATCATCATTTTTTTCATCGCGCGCGTCGTTCCGGGCGACCCGGCGCGGGCGGCCCTGGGCTTCCTGGCCACCCGGGAGCAGGTCGAGAAGATGCGGGTCGAGATGCATCTCGACAAGTCGTTCCCCGAGCAGTACTACTACTGGCTTCGTAACGTGCTGCATGGGGACCTGGGGACGTCGGTGTACACCAAGCAGCCGGTGACCGCCGACCTGAGACGCTACATCCCGGCGACGCTCGAGCTGATCCTGTTCGCCACGCTCATCTCGCTCGTCCTTGGCCAGGTGACGGGGATCCTCGCGGGGTACTTCCGGAACTCCTGGTTCGACGGGGTCTCACGACTCGTCTCGTATCTGGGGATCGCCACGCCTTCCTTCGTGATCGCCATCCTCCTTATCTTCATCTTCAGCCAGATCTTCCGCCTCGCCCCGAGCGTCGGTCGGATTCCGATCATGATGACCGCGCCTCCCACGGTGACCGGGTTCATGGTCCTCGACGGCCTGATCGCCGGCCGACCGGACGTCGCGTGGGTCGCCCTGAATCACCTGATTCTCCCGGCGTTCAGCCTGGCCATGATCCACATCGCCCAGGAAGGACGGATCACGCGGACCTCGATCGTCGAGAACTTGGACAAGGACTACATCACGATGCACAAGGTGCACGGGCTGCGGACCTCGCGCATCGTCTTCAAGTACCTCCTCAGGCCCTCCATCATCCCCACGGTCACGGTCATGGGCCTCGACTTCGCCTTCCTGATGTCGAATGCCTTCATGGTGGAGCTCGTCTTCATGTGGCCGGGCTTCGCCCGCTACGCGGTGACGACCATGTTAAACAAGGATCTGAACGCCATGGTCGCCGTGGTCGTGGTGATCGGCGTGACCTTCGCCTTGGTGAACCTCCTGGTGGACATCCTGATTATGTGGTTGGATCCCACGATTCGGATCCAGCGGAGAGGAGGCAGCGCGTGAGACAAGAAAGGAAGGCGGACTTCCTCGCGAGCCTCGCCCAAAGAAGGAGGAGCCTCGCTAAGGGCTGGTACAAGTTCTCGCGTAACCCCCTCTCCGTGATCGGCCTCGTGGTGCTCGTCTTGATCGGGCTCGCCGCGGGATTGGCGCCGCACATCACGCCCTATCCGGCGCACGCCAGAGCCTTCACGAACTTCAAGGAGGCCGGGCTCCCGCCGAGCGGGGAGCACCTGTTCGGGACGGACCGGATCGGCCGCGACGTCTTCACTCGGGTGATCTTCGGGTACCGCTTCTCCCTCCTTCTCGGGATCGTCGTCCTCGGCCTCGGGGTGGCGCCCGGGGTCGTCCTGGGACTCCTCGCGGGCTATCACCGTGGAACGTGGATTGAGACGGCGATCATGCGGGTGACCGACGTCTTCCTCGCTGTCCCGCCCCTGGTGCTGGCCCTCGCGATCACGGCCATGCTGACCCCGAACCTCCTGAACGAGATGTTCGCCATCGCCCTCTTGTGGTGGCCGTGGTACTGCCGGCTCGTCTTCTCGGTAGCCTCCTCCCTCCGGAGCCAGTTCTTCGTCCGGGAGGCGGAGCTCTCCGGGGCCAGTGAGAGCCACATCCTCTTCCGGGAGATGCTGCCCAACTGCCTCGCGCCGATCCTGACCAAGATGACGCTCGACATGGGGATCGTCATCCTCCTTGGGGCGTCTTTGAGCTTCATCGGACTGGGCGTGCAGCCGCCGACCCCTTGTCTCGGGACGATGGTCGCCGACGGCGCGAAACGCCTGCCGGGGGAGTGGTGGAGCACGATCTTCCCGGCCCTCGCGATCGTGATCGTCATCCTGGCGTTCAACCTGGTCGGCGACGGCCTCCGCGACGTCTTCTCGGTGGAGGAGGTCTGAGGCATGGCGCTCCTTGAGGTCAAAGACCTTCACGTCGGCTACCGGATCTTCGAGGGGGATCTCCACGTCCTCCACGGCGTCCGGCTCGAGGTCAACGAAGGCGAGAGGGTCGGGCTCGTGGGGGAGACGGGGTGTGGCAAGACGACGACGGTGAAGTCCATCCTGCGCGTGCTCCCGATCCCTCCCGCCCGAGTGATGTCCGGGGAGATCCTCTACCGGGGCAGGGACGTCCTATCCATGAGGCCTCACGAAGTCCGCGACCTGCGCCGGAGGGAGATCACCGCCATCTTCCAAGACCCGCTCCAGGCCCTGAACCCCGTGTTCACGATTGGGACCCAGCTCCGCGACATCCTGAAGGACTCGACCCTCCACAGCGGAGGACGACGCCTGGCGAAGAAGGAGATTCACTCTCGCTGCATCACGGCCCTTGAAGAGACAGGGATGCCTGATCCCGAGCGGATCATGACCAATTACCCGATCCAGCTCTCCGGGGGAATGAGGCAGAGGGTCTGCATCGCCGAGGCACTCTCGCGAAAGGCTCAACTCCTCCTTGCCGACGAGCCGACGACGAACCTGGACGTCACGATACAGGACCAGATCCTCCGCAAGCTGGACGAGCTCGTCGACGAGAAGGGCTCCTCCGTCCTGATGATCACTCACTCCATGGGCGTCGTTCGGGATCTGACGCAGCGCCTGCACGTCATGTACGCGGGAACGATTGTCGAAGTGGGGCCGACGAAGGTGGTCATGGCTCACCCCGCTCATCCCTACACGCAGGGGCTGATGCGGAGTGTGCCACGTCTGACCGGGGCGGGGATCAGCGAGGGGATCCCCGGACGGATCCCGAACTACCTGCGCCCCCCCTCGGGCTGCCGGTTCCATCCCCGCTGCGAGCACGCCATGCCCATCTGCGAGCAGGAGGCCCCCCCGTTCTTCGACGTCGGGGAGTCCCACCTGGCGGCCTGCTTCCTGTACCGGAGATGATGTCGATGGCCGAGAGCATCCTTGACGTGGTGAACCTGAAGAAGCACTTCCCCACCAAGCGCGGGCTGGTCCGGGCGATCGACGACATCACCTTCCACATGGCCCCGGGGGACACCCTCGGCCTGGTCGGGGAGTCCGGCTCTGGGAAGACGACGACCGCTCAGTGCGTCGTCGGCATGTACGCGCCCACCGCGGGGGAGATCCGGTTCAAGGGGGAACCCATCGGGATGACGTTCAAGCGCCGATCGAGGCCCCTCAAAGGGGATCTGCGGATCGTCTTCCAGGACCCCGGCTCGTCGCTCAACCCCAAGCGCACCATCAAGCAGATCCTGTCTGTGCCTCTCAAGGTGCACGGGATCGGGACGCGCCACGACCGACTCTCGCGCTTGAAGGCCCTCCTGGAGATGGTCGAGCTCCCGGCGGACGAGTACCTGTACAAGTACCCTCAGGGGATCGGGGGCGGGGAGAAGCAGATGGTCGCGATCGCGCGGGCCCTGGCGACGAATCCGTCGTTCATCCTCCTCGACGAGCCGACCTCTGCTCTCGATGTCTCCGTGCAGGGGAAGATCATCAACCTCCTCCTTCGGCTCCGGAAGGAGCTGAATCTCACCTACCTCTTCATCACCCACGACCTCAGCCTGATGCGGAACGTCTCCAGCCGCGTCGCCATCATGTACCTCGGCAAGCTGTGCGAGATCGCCCCGACGGTCGACTTCTTCCAGCACCCCTGGCATCCCTACACGCGGATGCTCCTCTCCTCGATCCCCGTCGTCTCCGACGAGGAGGAGGCCCTCAAGCCGACGAAACAGAGCTCGAAGGGGGAGATCCCGAGCCCTGTCGACATCCCCCCCGGCTGCAGCTTCGAGTCCCGCTGCCGAGAGAAGGGAGTTCGCTGCAGCCAGGACGATCCGGCGATGGTCGAGGTGGCGGCGGGGCATTTCGTACGGTGCCACTCAGCGGGGGAGGGCGATCTCTCCACCTGGGGGCTGAGGTAGGCGTGGCGGGGAGCTTCGAGTCCCGAGTTGGACCACGGCTCACCGATTGTCATGTCCACCTCGATCACTACCCTCCGGAGGAGAGGGAAGCCGTCCTGCGGCGATCCAGGGAGGCAGGGCTCCGCACCCTCATCACCGTCGGGATGGACGCGGCGTCCTCGGCCTCCGGTCTCGACATCTCCAGGACAAGCGAGGCCGTCCTGGCCGCGGTCGGGATCCACCCCTGGAACGCGGAGAAGGCCGGGAAGGACTCCCTGGACGCCCTCCGTCGCCTGGCTCGAGAAGACAGAGTGGTCGCCCTAGGGGAAGCGGGCCTGGACTTCGTCGACAACGTCTTCTCCGGCGTGACCTACCACGACAACCCCACTCTCCGGGACACACAAGAGCGCGTCTTGCGCGGCCAGGTCGAGATCGCCTGCGAGCTTCGTCTTCCTCTCATCCTGCACGCGCGCGGGGCGTACCCCGCGCTCCTGCGAGTCCTGAAGGAGACGAAGGCCGATCAGGTCGGAGGGGTCGTCCACAACTTCGACACGGAGCCCAAGGTGGCTCACGCTCTCTTCGACCTGGGCTTCTTCGCCTCCTTCGGTGGGGCGATCACCTACCCCGGCGCCTCCCGGCTGCACGCCCTCGTGCGGGAGGTTCCCCTCGCCCGGATCCTCCTCGAGACCGACTCCCCCTACATGCCGCTCTACCAGCAGGCGACAGAGAAGAACGAGCCAGCGAACGTGGCGCGGGTGGCTCAAAGGATCGCGGACCTGAAGGGCCTGGAGGTCGACGACGTCGTCGAGGCCTCGTTCCGGAGCTTCACCGAGCTCTTCCGCACCCGCCTTCCCGACTGAGGTCCTTCCGCCGGCACCGGAGGACGCGGGCGGAGCCGACGAGCCAGAGCTGGGTCAGCGAGAAGAGGCGACGGCTCAGCCCTTCCCGAGCCTCGCCGCGAGGGAGACGAGCCCCGGCTCGACGAGGGTCCCCTTCTCCATGACGAGCTTCCCGTCGAGCCAGACCGAGGAGTGAAGGGAGACCCCGTCGCAGTGGGACGGGGCGGGATACCCCGGCGGGACGATCGTCGCCGGGACGCTCCCGATCCCCCACTCCGTCGACCCCCAGACCCTCTCGTCCTCGACGATGTCGCCGGTCAGGCGCGCCCCGGGGTTGAACCCGTAGGAGAGGTGGGCGAGTCGCCTCATCTGCGGGTGACGGAACGCATCGAGCCAGTGCTCAAACTCCTGCGCTTGCGGGCCGCCCTGGATCTCGACGATCGTCCCCTTCTCGATCGTGAGGCGGATCGGTGCCTCGAGCTTCCCGCACGGAGGGACGAGGGACCCGTCGAAGACGATCGTCCCGTGGATGGAGTCAAAGCGGGGCGTGGAGCTGATCTGGCCGGCGAGCATCTCCGAGCCCGGGCGGTGCGCGTACCCCATCCGAGAGCGGATCGGGATGTCCGATCGATGGTCGAACTCGACGTCTCCTCCGGCTGGCGTCGTAATCCGGACGTGGCGGGTCCTGGTGAGAAGGGAGGAGAACTCTCTTTGGAACGCCTCCAGGGCCGCGAAGTCCACGCGGCCGATGCAGCGGACGATCATCCCGGCATTCATCCCGACGAGGTTCAAGTGCCGTAGCTTCTGGTTCTTCTGGAAGGCGATGTCGTAGGGCGTGGAGTAGAGGAGCCACTGGTTGTTGTACTCCACCCAGGCGTCGGCCGCGGAGAGCGCCGCGGCGAGCGGCTCGAGCGGGAGCATCGGATCGGCCGCCTTCCCCACGCCCAGGGGGGCGGCATGGAGGACGACCATCGGCTTTGCCCCGGCGGCGAACGCCGCCCGCGCCGTCGCGTTGATGACCGCAAGATCACTCTCCGTGTCCCCGGTGATGATGAACGTCTCGCCGGGTTGGAGCCGGAAGAGATCGCGCACCACCCGTTCCGCCGCGAGACCGAGCTCAAACTCGTAGACTGACATCGCAGACGCCACCTCCTCTCACCTCCGAACCGCTCCGGCACCGCCCCAGGATAGAGCCAGCTTCTCTCATCCGTCGCCCTGCCTCCTTGCGCTTCACGTTCCGTCCTTGGCGTCCGCCGGACGCCCTTCCTCTTCGACGCGAGGCACGGGCGTTCCTCCCTCCCGCATCGTGAGGTAGATCCCAAGAAGGATCAGGCCTCCTCCGACCCCCTCGAGCAGGGTGAGCCTCTCGCCGAGGAGGCCCCAGGCGAAGAGGCTCGAGCCGATCGGCTCGCCGAGGGCGAGCACGGCGACGGTGGAGGCGGGGAGGTAGCGCAGGGCCCAGTTGAACGTGCTGTGCCCGACGAGCTGCGGCCCGAGGGCGAGGAGAGCGAGGTAAAGGTAGGTCGTCCCGCGGAAACCGAAGAGGGGGACGCCGAGAGCGAGGCACGCGATGAGGACGAGGCCCCCCGCTGTTCCGTAGCTCGTGAAGACGTAGTCAACGAGTCGAACCCTCTGTCGCACGCGCCGGCCGATGAGCAGGCCGCACGACATCATGATCGCCCCCCCCACGGCAAGGAGGTCGCCCGAGAGGGCGCTCTCGCCGAACCCCCGCCCACCGAAGCCGATCAAGATCCCTCCCGCCACGGAGGCGGGGATCGCCAGGATTGTCCCGGGACGAAGCCGCTCGCGAAGGACGAGGAGAGAACCGAGCGCGACGAAAACCGGCGTCGTGGAGACGAGGACGACGGAGCTCGCGACCGAGGTGTAGCGAAGCGAGGTGATCCACAGGACGAAGTGCAGGGCGAGGAAGACCCCCGTCACGGCGGCGAGGAGCCGGTCCCTCTGGGCCATCGGTAGGGAGGGACGGCGCAGGAGGGCCAGCGGGGCGAGGAGGAGCGCCGCCAAGAGGAGCCGCCAGGCCGCGACCGCGAGGGGCGAGGCGTCGGAGGCAAGGCGAATCAGGAGAGCGGCCGAGGAGACAGCCACGATCCCGGCTGTCAGAATGCCATAGAGGAGAGGACGCGGCGGAAGGCCGCTCTCGTCCTTGGGTCTCGACTCAGGCGCCACCCACGAGCCTCGTGATCTCGGGGAGGGCGCGGCGCGCGGCCTCCTCCCCCGCCTCAATCCCGCAGCGGACGGCGCTGTAGCAGGGCGGGGCGGAAGTGAAGTCCGGCCGGAGGAGGACGTCGGGAGGACATGCCTTGAGAGACAGCTCGCAGACGCGCTTCTGGAAGATGGTCGACATCTGGAACAGGACGGCAAAGACGCTCGGATGGAAACGCGACGCGGCCCGCTCCCTCGTTTGGGCCGCCTCGAGGCTCGGGGTGATCCCGAGGGGTCGGTTGCCGAAGAGCGGAGAGGGGATCCCGGAGAGGCGCGCCTCCTCCGGGCAGACGAGGACGTCCACCGCCACGACGACCTCCGCCCCCAGGGCGCGCGCAACGTCGACGGGGACCGGGTCGGACACCCCGCCGTCGATGAGGAGGTGTCCGTCGAGCCAGACCGGCGTGAACAGGCCCGGGACCGAGATGCTCGCCCGGATCGCCTGGTAGAGAGGCCCCTTTCGGATCGGGTAAGGCCCACCGCTCTGGAGGTCGGTGGCCACAGCGGCGTAGTCGGTCGGGAGGTCCTCGATGCGCCGGTCGCCGACGAGAGAGCGGACCGTGCGCACGACCTCGGCCCCCGAGCTCCAGCCCCCCCAGGGGACGGTCGGGAGGAGCGCTCGGACCATCTTCCCCTTGTTCATCGACCGCCAGAGTTCCGAGAGACGGTCTGCGCCGACCCCAGCGGCGTACAGCCCCCCGACCTGAGCCCCCATGCTCGACCCGACGATGACGTCCGGCCGGAGCCCGTTCTCCTCAAGGACCTTGAGGACCCCGACATGGGCGGAGCCGCGCGCCCCCCCGCTCCCCAGAGCCACTCCGAGCCGCTTTCTCATTCGGTCACCGGCCCATCCTAGCACGCGAGGAGTGCGGACGTGAAGGGACTGGTGCGTGGGGGGAGCTCGGGATCGGGGGAGGGTGAGGCGGAGGGCACGTGGCGCGCCCTCCGCGCCTTACGTGCTCAGGAGCTGATCGCCCCGACGGGGCACTGATCGACGGCGTCCTCGAGGCAATCCGCGTCCAGGTCGGCGGCTGCCTTCACCTGCGCGCTGCCGTCCTTGGCCATCTCGAACACCTCAGGGCAGACCTGCGTGCACAGCCCGCAGCTGACGCAGAGGTCCTTGTCGATCTTCGGCTTTCCCATGGTCTTCCTCCTTGCGAGATCGCCTCGCCGTCGAGGCGCGAGGGACTATATCACAGCGAGGCCGGGCAGCCAACCGGTTGGGCGGCAGCGGGGCATCCGGTATAGTTCTCGCCATCTATCCAACGAGGAGGTCAAAGAACCGATGAGTAGAACATGGTTGTACGTCCTTTTCCTCTCTGTCGTCGTCGGGGCGAGCGGGGTGGCCGCTGCCACTCCCCCCGACCTCGAGGCCTCCCTCGCCCTCTTCTCGGGCGGGGGCGACGTGATGATCCCCTACAGCGACGAGGGGCGGGCCCAGCTTGAGATGGCGATCGCCGCCTTCCGCTCCGCGATCGGCGTTCCGGAAGGACTTGACGAGACCGATGAGGCCAAGGTCGCCTCGGTGGCGGTCGACCCGGGGAAGAAGGACCTCGTGAACAAGCTCTCCCAGAGCTACTACACCTTGGGCGACGTCTTCCTGCGCACCGGGAAAGAGGCGGAGACGACGTACGTCAAGGGGAAGCAGTGGGCCTTGGCGAGCCTCCGCCTGGACCCCGCCTTCGTCACGCTGGAGAAGGACAAGGGGTTCGCTGCGGCCGTGGCCGCGGAGACGGACGCCGCCGCTCTGTACTGGGCGTGCGGGAACTGGCTCCGCGTTGCGGAGTTCGACAAGCTGGGCGCCGTCTTTGCCGGGGCGCCGGCGAAGTGCGAGGCGATGGCGAAGCGGACCCTGGAGATCGACGGAGGCTACATCTGCTACGGGCCGTACCGGACGCTCGGGGCGTACTTCGGCGGCCTCCCCGCCCTGTTCGGGCAGGACCTCGGCTTGGCGCTCGCCTTCTTCTGCGAGGTGGTGAGTGAGCCCTCGTTCTGCGTGGGCTGCACCTCCTGTCCGATCGATCCCTCGTCCTCCGAGTACTTCGAGAACCGCCTCCTCTTCGTCGAGTTCTACCTCTTGGAGAAGGGGCTGTGGCAGGACGCGGCGCGCGTCCTGCACTCGATCCTCGACGAGCCGATCGGGACGAAGTACCCGCTCTACAACGCCGTCTGCCAGGAGAAGGCGAGGACGTTCCTCGCGGAGGTGGAGAAGCACCTCTAGGCGGCCGGTTGGCCGGGCGAGCCGTCCCGGCTATAGTCAGGGCACAAGTCATACCCTAGCGACAAGGAGGGGGACCATGCGGAAGGTCGGTTTCTTGTTTCTTCTTGGTATCGTGAGCGCGATCCTCGCGCTTCCCGTCGGGGCGATGACGGTCGACGAGGCGCTCAAGCTGTGGGCCGAGGGCGACTTCATCCAGATCACCTACGACGCCGCCGGTCAGGCGAAGCTCGAGGAGGCGATGGCGGCGTTCAAGACGGCGCTCGGGGTCCCGGCGGACCTCGACGAGACGAACGAGGAGGCCGTGGGAGCGGTCGCGATCGACCTCGCGAACAAGGGCCTCGTGAACAAGCTCTCCCAAGCCTACTATACCCTGACGAACAACTTCCTCGACCGGACCGAGTCGAACGAGGTCCGGCGGGCGAGCTACCTCAAGGGACGCAATTGGGGGTTCAAGAGCCTGCGGATGAATCCAGGCTTCGTGGCCCTAGAGAACGAGAAGGGGAAGGGGTTCATCGCCGCGGCGCAGGCGGAGACCGACACTCAGGCCCTGTATTGGTCCGCCTCGAACTGGCTCCGCTACGCGCAGTTCAACAAGATCGAGGCGGTCTTCGCGGGAGTTCCTCCCAAGGCACAGGCGATGTCCTTCCGGACGCTGGAGCTCGATCAGGCCTACATGGTGTTCGGCCCGTTCCGCTCCCTTGGCGCGTACTACGCGGGCTTGCCGCCCCTCATGGGGCAGGACTTGCCTCAGGCTCTCTTCTACTTCTGCAAGCTCGTCTCTGAGCCGATCTACTGCGCGGAGTGCACGGCGTGCCCGATCGACCCGTCCGTCTCCCAGTACTTCGAGAACCGGACCTTCTTCGCCGAGTTCTACCTCATGGAGAAGAAGCTGTGGGCAGACGCGGCGCGGATCCTGCAGACGGTCCTCGACGAGCCGATCGGGACGAAGTACGCCCTGTACAACGCCATGTCCCAGGAGAACGCGCGCAAGCTCCTTGAGAAGGTCAACGCGGAGCTGAAGAAGTAACCTCCTTGTCCCCACGCGGGGCGTGGTTTGCGGGGCCGGGATCCGTCCCGGCCCCGTTCGCTTTCAGCCGCTCCGCTTCAGGCGCCCGGTCCGCTTCGCGTAGCGCTCGACGTGCCGGAAGACGACGAGCCCGACCACGATCACTCCGCACCCCGCCCCGATGAGCGGGAAGACGGTCGAGAGGAGGCTTCCCGTCGGCGCGCGATGGAGGAGGCAGGCCCGCATCTGGTCGATGACGTACGTCGCCGGCGACCCGCGCGCGATCCACTGCAGCCAGCCTGGCAGGACCGCGATCGGATAGTAGACCCCCGAGACAAGGAGGAGGAGCGCCGCGGCCGCGTTCGTCATCTGCGCCCCTCGCTCCGGGTAGAGGAGCGGGAGGACCGCGGCCAGGATCCCTAGTGTCGCGTCCGTCTAGTGCATGCACATGAAGGCCGGGGTGTGGTAGGCTGTGTCATGGCACGACAAGCAGCGGTTGTGACGTTGAGTCCCGAAGAGCGGAGGACTCTGCAGACCTGGGCGGC
>Ga0315274_10000208_pt1 | contig 89700 bp, 73 predicted proteins | sample YL17G02_20_MG_FD_203700 | JGI IMG/M metagenome (GOLD analysis project Ga0315274, IMG submission 203700) | Sediment microbial communities from Yellowstone Lake, YNP, Wyoming, USA - YL17G02_20 | ecosystem: Environmental > Aquatic > Freshwater > Lake > Sediment | place: USA: Wyoming | collected...
AGGCCGCCCGGTGCCACATCAAGCGACGACGACGAAAACTCAGGTCAATGGGCATACGCATCTCAAAAGCCCGGAAGTGCTACAATGTTTTCTAGCGTTGTAGTGTTAGGCACCTCCGCACCTCGGCACTACTTCTTATAAAGCTCTGAGGCGGCGCCCGCATATGCGTTTCCTGCGGCGTCGCTCACGCCAGCGCCGATCACGATGCCGAGCGTGCCGCCGGCTTTCGGATCAGTCAGCGACACGGTAACCGAATAGGCGGGGTCGGCGCCCGAGATCTGCGCGGTCGCGGCGGACGCAAGCGTACCCGCCAGAGCCAAGTTGTTATTGTTGAATGTCGGGGCCACGGGTTCGCTGAACGTCACCGCGAACACCAGAGTCGCCGCCCCGGCCGCGTTGGTCGTGACGAGATCGATCTTAGCCGTCGGCGGCGTCTTGTCCACTGCGACGGTCGGACCCGTCACGGCCGCGGCCAAGGCATTTCCGGCGACGTCCGCGACGCCGGTGCCCACGACAATGCCCACCGTTCCGGAGGCGTTGGGATCGTTCGGCGTGACCACAACCGTGTAACCCGGATCCGAACCGGCAAGCTGGAACGTTGCAGCAGAAGCCAGCGTGCCCGCCAAAGTCACGTCTTCCACGGCAAACGTGGGGGCTACCGGCTTGCTGAAAACAAGATTGAACGCAACCGCGTCCGATCGAGTGGGACTGGGCGTGACTGGAGTAATCGTGAGCGTGGGCGGCGTCTTATCCACCGTTATGACGGGAGGCGGCGCCGGAATGGTAACGGGATTGCCGGCGGGGTCCGTGACGCCCGGTCCGAGCGAAATGCTGAGCGTGCCGCTCGCCTTCGGATCGGTAGGCTTCACGGTAACCGTGTACGCATTGTCTTGACCCGCTACCTCTTTTGTGACAGCCCCCGCGAGAGACCCGGCCACAACGATTGCATCCGGCGAGAGAGCTTTGGCCAGGGGCTTGCTGAGCTCCACCTTGTAGACAACAGCGTCCGCGTTCGTTATAGGCGGCGTAGTCGGCGTTATGGTCACCGTGCCCGGCTTGTTGTCCAACGTCACCACGGGACCCGCCACATCCGCCTTGAGCTTGTTTCCCGCGACATCGGCGACGTCCTGTTTCAGAACGATCCCGATCGTGCCGTCCGCATTTGGATCACTCGGCGTTACGCTCACCGTGTATGACGGGTCCGTGCCGCCTACTTGCGTCTTCGCTGCAGCAGCCAGCGTTCCCGCCAACACAACATCCTCGATAGTGAACGTCGGCGCGACGGGCTCACTGAATTTCACATTGAAAGCAATCGTGTCCGCGTTCGTCGGATTCGGCGTAGCGCACTCGATCGAGACCGTCGGCGGCGCATTGTCAAACGTCACGAGAGGACTACGCACCGGCGCCGGCAGCGCATTCCCGGCCTTATCCGTGATGGCGGGACCCACGACTATACCCAGCGTACCGTCCGCATTCGGGTCGTTCGGAGTAACCGTCGTCGTATACGATGGATCTTCGCCGCTGAGTTGAGACTTTGCCGCACTGGCCAGGGTGCCCGTCAGTGCGATGTCCTCGATCGTAAACGTCGGCGCCACCGGCTCGCTGAACGTAACGGTAAACGCCATTGAGTCGGCGTTGGTCGGGCCGGGGGCGGCCGGCGCGATTGTCACCGTTGGCGGCGCATTGTCTATCGCAATCGCCGGGCTCGGCCCCGTCGGCGCCAACGCATTCCCGGCGATGTCCTTGACATTCGGGCTGATGCTCATAGCGATATTGCCGTTGGCGTTCGGATCGCTCGGCTTGACTGTGACCTTGTAGTTTGGATCGGTTCCGCCGACCTGCGACGTGGCCGCCGCGGCCAACGTCCCTGTCAGGGCCAGATTCTCAACCGCAAAGGAAGTCCCAACCGGCTCGCTGAAGCTTACTGCGAACTCGACAGCGTCCGCGTTCGTAGGGCTTGGCGTCGCGGGGGTGATTGTGGCCGTGGGCGGGGTGTGGTCCACCGTCACAACGGGACTCGTAACCGTGGCGGTCACCGGATTACCGGCGATGTCGCACACGTCGGACTTCTGGTTCAACGCCAGCGCCAGAGTTCCATTCCCAGAGACTCCGGTCACATCTACGGTGTAGTTCTGTGGCCCGCCGCTAATCGCCACGCCTCCGTACGAAAGGCCCTCCGATTTGGTGACGATCACGTCGGTGACGGCATCGAACTTCTGCACATTCTCGCTGAAATTGACGGAAAACGCGACCTTGTCCGCGTTAGTTGGATTCGGGGTCGTGGGCGCGATAGCGGTTGCCGTCGGCGGAAGATTGTCGATCGTCAACGGTGCACCGGCGGGACTCGTCGCGAGGGCATTCCCGGACATGTCCTGTACGTCCGATTTCGTGTTGACGGCAAGGCTGATGGTTCCATTCCCTTTAACACCCGTGACGTCGACCGTGTAATCCCGCGGGCCTCCTTTGACCGCGGCGCCCGTGTGCGACACGGTGCCAGTCTCCTGGAGAACCACATCGGCGGGCGCGTCAAAGCTCCGCACATCCTCATCGAACTTAACGCCGAAGCTAACCAACTTGCTGTTCGTTGGATTCGGAGTCACGGCGGCTATGGCCGTGACTTTCGGCGGAACCGTGTCCGCTTCAAACGCGCCGATATCGGCCTTTTCACCCATAGGCCGCACGACGCCGCGCTGGTCGGTTTTGAGAGGGCAATTCGCCACGGGAATGCAGTCAACCGCCGGGCTTCCCGGTTGTACCGCGTGAGTCTGATTTGGGCCGCCGTTATCCGCTAGTGGGCCGAGCTTCGGATCTTTGCCAGCGATGTTTTGTGCCACGGCGCCTGTCAGCGTACACCCTGTCGCGTCGCCGATCAGATTGAAGTCCTGCGATCGGATGTTTCCGCGGAGGTCGGGCCCGCTCATCGACGCATTGCCCACGAAGATGCAATTCTGCACGACGGGCCCTTCACCCGCGTTCGCTGCGGAGTACAGCCCGCCCCCTTCCTGGAACTTTCCATTCGTCTTATTCCCAAAGAACGTACAATGAATAAAGGTAGCCGTTGACGTTTCCCAGACGCCCCCGCCCCGCGAGCAACTGTCCGCCATCCCGCCGACGCCGCCCTCGCAAACATCCTGGCTGAAAGTGCAATTCGTGTACGTCCGCGTGCCCGAAGCACCGCCCCAATTCTGGATGGCGCCGCCGCCGCTCGCGAAGCCCGCTTGACCCGACTCGTGGCTCGAGTTGCCGGCCCGAGCCTTATTCCCGCTAATCGTAGTCCCATCCACGGCCACCGTACAGTTGTTATAACAGAAGATCCCTCCGCCCTCACCGTCGCCCGCTCGTCCGGGGCCGGTCGAGGTGCCCCCGGCCGCCGTGTTTCCGGCAATGGTGGACGCGCTCACCGTCATCGAACCCACGGTGCAGATCCCGCCTCCACGCGCCCCGTTGCCGCCCGCTGTCCCCTCGCCGCCTTGAGCTGTGTTGCCCGATATCGTGCAGTTCATCACCGTCATCGTGCTATTGTTGTAAATGCCCGCTCCGTAGGCACACTGTCCCGCGGCGCCTTCCGCCTGATTGCCCTTCACCGCCACGGACCTGAGCGTCAGTTTCCCGTTGTTGTAGATGCCGCCTCCGCGCGCCGGACTGCCCGTCGTCTTGCCATCGCAAACCGTCAGACCCGAGATGGTCACGTCGCCCCCCGTGATGTTGAACACCCGGCTGCCGTTGCTGCCGCTGATGGATAGATTCCCCGTGCCGGGCCCCGTTATGACGAGATCCTTGTCAATCGTCAGTTCACCCGAGGTCAGCTTGATGACGCCTTTGATCGTGAAATCAATCTTGCCGCCCGGCGCAGTATCGGCTATGGACTGCCGAAGCGAACCCTCCCCGCTATCGCTCAGTTTAGTCACCGACGCGGCAAAGGCGGGCTGTCCACACACCAGAAACGCCCACGAAAAGACGCCCGCGAATACACCGCCTAATATGGCGCGCGTGGCCACTGTTGGATTGCTCCTTCTAACAAGGTGTTTGAAAAGCTAGGGCGGTTTCTCCGAGCTTGTAAAAAAATGTAGCACAGCCGCCCTCGGCTGTGTTGTCCACTCGGCAGGAGCCGGCGTTTGCCCGACTTACACAGCCGAGGGCGGCTGTGCTACATTGCCGCGAGGATTCCTTCACAAGTTCTCCGAACCCGCCCATGCGGGTCGGGAGTGCAAGTTTCGATGACAATCCGGCTCTTCTCAGGGCCGGTTTCAGAGAAACCGCCCCTACCTGACCTCGACCCGCGCGACTTTTCACACACGCTCCAGGTAAACTTGACCAACCTACCCTCTGAACCACCCTTCAAAGACTTGATCCCGTTCAAGGGACCTTAGTTCCGTCTGCCGGCTTCGTCAGAATCCGGACATAGAGCTCAAAGAAACCAACATATCAACTATCCCCCGCCTGATCAACATCGCGACCCGGGCTTGCGCGACCTGTGCAAAGATGATATACTCTCCTCCTGTTCGAGCGGCGGTCTTCCTAGCTTTTATGCGAGCCCGCAGCCGTTGAGTTGAACAGGGCATTTCCGGCGCCGGAGTGGTGAAATTGGCAGACACGCTAGGTTCAGGACCTAGTGCCTTCACGGGCGTGGGGGTTCAAGTCCCTTCTCCGGCACCATTCAAATCTCTGTAGCCTGTAGTCCGGCCTTTCACAGACTCCCGCCTATCAACCGGAGCAAAGCGCAGTCGTCAACGCCAGGTCTGCTGGTAGGTCCCATCTCCAGGTGGGACCAACACTACCTTCCAACGTCTCATCGAATCGGTACACTTGCCAGTAGGTCCCACCTGGAGATGGGACCTACTTGAGCCACTCGGATTGGTGATAGATGAATTCTCCAGGATTCAAATGGGCTTTGGAGGGATTCTGCTTAATGTAGCTCCGTATGCGCTCGAGTTGGGTTTGGTCACGTATGATGTGGTCGAAGCTTTCCTTCTGCCACAAGCCGCCACGCCTCCGAAGGCGCTCGTTGATGCGTCTCGATGAGAAGCTCTTGACCGATTGCAGCAGGTCCTCGAGGTGGTACCCGGGCATGGGCGCCACAATCCAATGAACGTGGTTGGGCATGATGGCGAAGTCGCCGCAATACAGGCGCTGTCCATGGAAAAAGCGCAGGGCGTCGTGAACGACGGCCGCGCATTCGGGATCACGCAGGCGGCACTCGCCGTGACAGCGGTCGAGTTCGATGAGGTATCTGCGGGCTTCGTCACGCTCGAATGCGCGCCTAACGCCTTCGGGAACGGCCAGATAGCGAGCAAGCCATTCCGCTTCCGGCAGATTCCCGGCCAAACCATGAGCGACCAGCCACGCGCGTCGTTCGAAAGCCCACAAATTCAGAACCTCGCTGGGAATGGAGTCCGCTAGACGAAAAGTAGTGAAATACAGTGCTCCTTCCTGGCGCCAGTGCGGGAGATGACGCCGGTAGACGGCGATAGGGCGTGCCGCATCGAGGGCTGAGAAGACATAATCTTGGGCAGGGTCTGGGGCCATGTGTCTGGTCTTTGGTCCCACCTGGAGATGGGACCTACCTAACCTTTCAATTCTTGTAGGTCCCATCTCCAGGTGGGACCCACTGTTCACATATCTCCTTTGCAACATTCTACGGATTCCTCACTGGGGCAATCACGTCCAACAAATCTCGCTGCCCGTGTCCTTCATTGTGTCGCACGAGGAACACCAGCGCGTAGTGGCGCTTGCTAACGTCAATCGTGTAGGGACCTCAGATTTTTGCTCTCGGAAAATCATAGCTGAGTGGTCGTCGGATGCTTGCTTCTGATAGACTTCGCGCGGGGACGGGCCTCAGTGCCTTTACAGAACCCCTGGAGTTCATGATGGCGTGAGCATCTTTGTCATTCTGGGGATCGCCGTGGGTTTGGCGATGGACACTCTTGCGGTGGCCATTGCGACGAGTGTCATGCTGGGGCGGGTCACGGGACGACAGCTCTTCCGTTTTTCCTTTCATTTCGGCCTGTTCCAGGCCATTATGCCCGTCATCGGATGGCTTGCCGGCACAACCTTCGTCGAACGTATCAAGGGATACGACCACTGGGTGGCCTTCGGACTCCTCGCGTTCATCGGCGGGAAGGCGGTCTACGAGGCGCTTACCCAAGCGGGACAAAAGGATGGGGCAGATAGGGGAGACCCTACGCGGGGGTTCAGTCTCGTCATGCTCTCGACGGCCACAAGCATCGACGCGCTTGCGGTGGGGCTCAGCTTTGCCGTCCTCAACGTGCGGATCTGGTATCCGGTTGCCGTGATTGGCGTGGTGACGGCCGCTATTACGTGCCTCGGGATGCTAGTGGGAAGCCGCCTTGGAGCGCGTTTTGGGCGACGGGTTGAGATCGTCGGCGGCCTTATCCTGATCGGCATCGGCCTGAGGATCCTGGTTCAGCACTTTACTGCGCTGTGAGGGCTCGCTCAGCATCCGCTTGAGCTCGGACATGAACTCGTTAAGGTCCTTGAACTGCCGATATACGGATGCAAAGCGTACGTACGCCACCTCATCAAGCTTCTTGAGCCTTTCCATGATCGCTTCGCCGATTGAGCGCGTCGGCACTTCATGCTCTGAAGTGTTGAACAGTTGGCGCTCGATATCGTCGATCAAGGAATCGATCTGGTCGAGGCTGATCGGCCGCTTCTCGATGGCTTTGAGTATACCGCTCTTCATCTTCCAGCGATCAAACGGTTCATGCCGGCCATCTTTCTTTATTACCATTTGCGCAACTTCTTCAATGCGTTCGTACGTTGTAAAGCGTCTTCCGCAGTTCAGACACTCGCGACGCCGACGGATTGCATCGCCTTCCTTGGACGTTCTGGAGTCTACGACTTTACCTTCGATCTCAGCGCAGAATGGACACCGCATCTCACGACCTCGTTTCTGTGGTCACCACAACGCTTTGCTGTCGTCCTCGGCGTGCATCAATATATTGTACCACCGAGAATCTACCAGATACCAAATGCTGCGTCAAGTGAAAAATGAGAGGGTCGTTTCCCCGTACCGGGCGTGTCGGGTGCATATCAAATTCGTCGCTTTATCACACAGTGCGGTGCGAGAATCGTGTTCAATGACAATTATGGGGGCATCGACAAGGATTCGGGCGGCCCCTAGACAATCCAGGAGCACCATGTAAGCGTCAGGCTTCTCACGGGCAAAGTCGTATGGAGGGTCAGCGAATACGATGTCGTATCGCATGCCGCGCTTGGACAACGTGTCGAGACCTGAGGGCAAGTCTAGCCGGCAAACCGAAGCCCTTGTTCCGAGGCGGGTTGCCTTGAGGTTTTGGCGAATCGCCTTGAGCGAGCGGGGGTCATTGTCGACAAACGTACTGAATACTGCGCCGCGAGACAGCGCCTCGATGCCGTTCGCGCCCGTGCCCGCAAAAAGGTCCAGGAAGTTGGCCCCCTCGACCCGAGGGGTCAGGATACTGAACAACGCCTCGCGGACGCGGTCCAGCGTGGGACGGACCTCGAGCCCGCTCGGCGCCGTCAATCGCGCCCCTTTCACAATCCCAGCAATGACTCGCATAACAGTCCATATTAGGCAATAAAGGCTGCCATTATGTCAATAATGTAGTCTAATCGGTCATCACTTGGCCTTAAACAGCGGGTCGTGCCGCGGTGTTGGAACTCACGGGGACCGAGTTCGTGTTCCTGATATAAACTCTTCTGCAAGAGTTCGAGCTTCCTCGGTGTCTCAGCCTGACGATATGGGCGATATGAACCGTGCTGAGTTGACAAAAATAGCCCCAGATCGGTCATGAAAATCAAACCCATAATAAGGCGAATGGACTCAAACGTGAATCTCCTAAACACTTTTTGAGAATCTTCGTGCAATCCTCTTGACAAAATGCGTCAAACGTGGTACTGTAAGGATCGTTTCGGGTCTTTGTTGGCTACAGACAATTCGTCGTTTAGTCTTGCGGGTCGAGAAGAGGTGGCTTACTGCCTTTGACGCGCCCGCAGTATGGAAATGCTTGAGGCAATGTCAATCGAGGCGCAGTTCTCGAACAGGGAAGGGAGGTGCAGGCTGAACGAGTTTTCTCCGGCAAGCATAAGACAATTTGGCATAACCTTGGCAGATCATCTGTAAATGGGGAGGATCCATACCATGAAAAAAGTGCTTTTGTTTCTCTGTTGTCTTTCGCTGGTGTGCGTTGGGGCGCAGGGCGCCTATCAAGGCACATATAAACTGAAATGGGCGCAACTGCCCTCTACCCCAGTCATAGACGGTGTGGAAGATGCGGCATGGGCCGGCGAAAACTGGATCGTTTTCAACGACGCGCTCAGTTTTACTGGCACTGATACCCACCCGCCGACGACGACAGCCGATAGCTCCGGCAGGATGAAGGTAGGCTGGCGCGGAGATATGATGTACATCCTGGTGGAAGTCACCGATGACGAAATCAGCTTCTCGAGTCCGTATAATATTCGGGAGGACTGCATCGAGTTCTACTTTGACTTGAATAACCGGTTCACGGACACCACCGCGTTCACCACCTTGTCAAACTCGCTGGCGGGGGGGGACTTTTCAAACTGGGACCCTTACGGCGGGCCGACCAATTTCCGGGTGATGGTTGCCGGGACTTCGTACACACCCACGTTCCATACCAACCAAGGCCATCCAAACGATGACGTTCCTGCTCACGACCCTCTGAATGCGTACGTATGCGCGGTTACGGGCACCAATGCTACATATGAGATCGCCATGCACGTTACTGCGGGTGGTCTGGACGGGGCTGCTGATCTCGGCGAAAAAGGCGTTTTTGGCTTCTGCATGGATATCAGCGATGCGGACGCGGGAACGCGCCAGTCGATGTACTTCTGGTGGGGCGGTGCTCCGGGGCCGGTTGGCACCTATAACACGGCGATTGCGGCGACGCCGTGGGCCGGTGATAATGGGACGACTCAGGGTTCTTACGCAATGAACGAGTTCGTCCCCGCCGGGGACGGTGGTTTGGTGCTGATCTCAAGCGGGGAGGGCGAAGGCGAGGGTGAAGGAGAAGGCGAGGGCGAAGGTGAGGGTGAGGGTGAAGTCCAACCGCCATGCAACATGCTCACTGTCTTTGAGACGGAAGGTGCCACGTGGGCTTCCAATGTAGGTGGGTACCTTGCCGCGATGCACCCGGAAGTGACGGGTTTCCCCGCGGATGATTTCGCTGTGTGGGACGAGGAAAAGCTTGATCTGTTGTCGCCGCCGTTCGGCGATAGTCTTCCGGACCTGTGGCAGTTGGCCCTGGTAGCCGACGTTCTCTGCAATGAGAACCATCGGCTTCACGCCTCGGTCGAGGCCGTGTACGAGGCCAACAAGACTGCCTACATGGCTGAGAATGAAGGCACCATCATGCCGGAACTGGTCGCGGCGATGATTGGGTTAAGCGAGGAAATGAAGGCCACGATTATCGGCATGCACGCCGTGATGGCCGTCACGCTTACGCCCGAATCATACGGTGTGTTCTCAGTGCCCGGTAAGACTACATCCGAGCCGTTCTCCGCTCTCGGCGACTGCGACGGTGACGGCATCAGCAATATCGACGAGTACAATACGATAGTCGGTGCAGAAGCCGACATGACCGCCTTCGCGATAGCGGCGGCCGAGAACAGTCCGTTCTGGTCGGGCAACCCGGACCTCCCCGTCGCAGGCGTGATTGGAGGCATCCTCCTGGCCGCTCTGTGCGGACTGGGCGGAACAGCGCTGCTTCGTCGCCGTTGACATCCCCAACCTTATGTCCCCCTTTGAAGGGGGATATAGGGGGATGTGGACACCAGTGGACGAAGCTGACAAGTTGCGCGGCGGGCGCTCTGCAAGGCAGGGCGCTCCGCCGCTTCTTATTTTCCCTCGTGCGGAAAGGTTCCGTGATGGCTTCCAGAGACCGGGTGCCATGGATAAGACGGCGTCCGCTTTATGCTATTGCCGCCAATGGACGGCCTCATACGACGCCGTCTTATCCATGCCACCCCGGAGTCAAGAGATTTTCCGTACACGTTCTTAGATGTCCATAAAATTGCTCACGATCTGCTTGCCGGGATTTGTCAGGATGCTCTCCGGATGGAACTGGACGCCCCAAATGGGATACTCCTTGTGGGCGACGCCCATGATCTCTCCCTGGTCGGTGGTCTCGGCGATGATCTCGAGGCAATCGGGGCACGTTTCGCGCTTGATGATCAGCGAATGGTAACGTGTGGCCTGGAAGGGCGATCCCACGCCTTTGAACAAGGCGTTGTTGTTGTGCTTTATCCAACTCAGCTTGCCGTGCATGATCCGCCCGGCGCGCACGACCTCGCCTCCGAAAACGTCTCCGATGGCTTGGTGGCCGAGACACACGCCCAGGGTAGGGATCTTAGGTCCCAGTTCGCGTATCACATCGCGAGATATGCCCGCTTCTTTCGGCGTGCATGGCCCGGGTGACACGATAATCCTATCCGGCTTGAGGTCGCGTATGCCCGCAACGTCAATGGCGTCGTTTCGGAAAACGCGTATGTCCGGCTCGAATTCGCCAAAGTACTGGACGAGGTTGTATGTGAACGAGTCGTAGTTGTCGACAATAACGATCATGATTCGAGTCCTTTCTCGGCAAAGTCCACGGCCTTGAACAGCGCCTTGGCTTTATTGACGGTTTCGTCGTATTCGCGGTCGGGATCGCTGTCATAGACGATTCCCGCGCCGGCCTGAAGATAGGCTACGTTGTCTTTGACGACCATGGTCCGGATGACGATGCACGTATCCATGTTGCCGCTGAAACTGATGTAGCCGCACCCGCCGGCATACGGCCCGCGGCGAACGGGCTCCAGTTCGTCGATGATCTCCATGGCTCGGATCTTGGGTGCGCCGCTGACCGTTCCGGCGGGAAACGTGGCGGCAAGCGCCGTATAAGCGTCTTCGCCGGGCTTGAGCTTGCCGGCCACTTCACTCACGATGTGCATCACGTGCGAGTAACGCTCGACCACCATCATCCGGGAAGGCGCCGGCGCCACTGTCCCCGGAACACTGACCCGTCCAACGTCATTCCGGCCGAGGTCGACCAGCATGATGTGCTCGGCGAGTTCCTTCTCGTCGGCCATGAGTTCCTTTTCGAGGGCCGCATCCTCTGCTGAGGATGCGCCCCGCGGGCGCGTGCCGGCAATCGGGCGGACCATGCATGTGTCGCGTTTCACCTGCGTCATCACCTCCGGACTCGAACCTATCAGCGTCACATCGGGATATTGCACGAGGGTCATGTAGGGCGACGGGTTGATGCACCGGAGCGCGCGGTAAAGATTTATCGGGCTGACATGGACCTCGCGCTCGAACCGCTGCGACAGCACCACTTGAAAGATGTCGCCCGCGCAGATGTATTCCTTCGCCTTTCGGACGGCGTCGCAAAACTGCGCACGCGTGAAGTTTGACTTCGGCACCGCGTCGACCTCGCCGGCATGCACGCGCTCCGTAGCCACAACGAGGGGCCTTCGCAGGCTTGCCTCGAGTCCCTCGATCTTTCGTAGCGCCTCGTTGTAAGCCGCGTCGACGCTGCCGCGAACGTGCGCGTTCGATACGATCTTCATCTTGTTGCTCACGTGATCAAAGATGAGGATCGTGTCCGTGATCATGAAGTAAAGGTCCGGCAGATTGAGCGTATCCGGGTTCCGGTCGGGTAGCCGCTCGAAGAACCGGACCTGGTCGTACGAGATGTAGCCCACCGCGCCGCCGTAGAACTCCGGAAGTCCCGCGACGGTCACGGGCTTGTATGCCGCCATCAGATTGCGAAGCTCACCGAGCGGGTCCTTCGAGTCGTACTGTCCGACGCGGCCTTCCCGGGTCAAGGTTATCTTCGACCCTTTCGACTTGAAGATCGTGGACGGATTGGCGCCGAGAAAGGAGTAGCGTCCTATCGTGTCGGCCTTCTCCACGCTCTCGAGGAGGAAGGCGTACTGCTGTCCTCGAGTGATGCGCATGAAGGCCGAGACAGGCGTCTCGAGGTCGGCCAACACTTCGCGGTACACGGGCACCAAGGCCCCGGGCCGCGCCAGCTTTCTGAACTCATCAAAAGTCGGGTGTATCATGGTGTGGTATCCTTCTTGATAAACACTTGCCGTTCGGCGCCGGTAGGGTCGAGCCCCTGCTCGACCACGCACCCTCACAATCGCGGTCGAGCAGGAGCTCGACCCTACCATGTCATTCCCTGGCGACGCCGTCGCCGGACAACGTCACGTTGCCGTCGAAATCGACACGACGGTAGAAGCAGCTTGTCTCGTCGGTGTGACAGGTCGGCCCGATGGGCTCACATTTCAGGACGAGCGCGTCCGCGTCACAGTCAATGCGGACTTCCTTGACAACCAGGAAGTGCCCCGACGACTCGCCCTTGAGCCATGGCCTCTTCCGCGAGCGCGACCAGAAACAAGCCCGGCGGTCGCGCAGCGTGATGGCCAGCGATTCCGCGTTCATGTAGCCGAGCATGAGGACTTGACCCGTATCGACATGCTGGATGATCGCGGGCAGCAAACCCTTTTCGTCAAACTTGATCAGGTCATCGAGCTTCATACGATACAGCCCCTTTCGTGCGTTGGTCCGAAATAACTGTGGACCTGCGAGCCTTGATTTGCGGGCGTTCGCGCGCGAACGGAATAAAAAAACGTTCCGGGAACTAGCGGCGACGCGCCATGGCTTGTTCCAGGCGCGTCCGGTGGGACATGCGATGCCATCGGCGCAACTGAATATGCGTCTTCGGCATCACTGCTCTCCTTAGGGTAAGTGTCGGTTCGTTGTACAGTCTTCAGGTTGGAGTTTCGGCAGCCAAGGCCTCAGCCTGAAGGCTGTACAACAAACCCTTACTAGGGTCGCACAGGCACACCGTGACTTGCAAGAAATTTCTTCGCGTCCCGGATCGAGTACTCCTGGAAGTGGAAAATGGACGCGGCAAGGGCCGCATCGGCCCTGCCTTCCACAAGCGCGGCACGCAGGTGCTCCAGATTTCCGGCGCCGCCGCTCGCAATCACCGGTATCCCGACGGCATCGGCCACCGCACGCGTCAACTCGATGTTATAACCGTTCTTGGTGCCGTCGCAGTCCATTGATGTCAAAAGGATCTCGCCTGCGCCACGCTGCTCCGCCTCTTTCGCCCAAGAAACGGCCTCGAGTTGTGTCGCGCGCCCGCCCTCGCGCCCACCGTGACTGTGCACCACGTAGCGGCCATCCGGCGCGCGCTTTGCATCGATGGCTACGACGATGCATTGAGCGCCGAATCTGCTCGAGGCCTCCTGGATGAAATCGGGATTCAGGATAGCCGGCGTGTTTATCGAGACCTTGTCCGCGCCGGCCTTGAGCAGTCGCCGGATATCCTCGATGGTGCGAATGCCGCCCCCGACGCACAGCGGCATGAACGCCTGCTCCGCCGTGCGCCGGACCACGTCCAGCATGGTCTCACGATTGTCCGTCGACGCTCGAATATCGAGAAACACGAGTTCGTCAGCCTCTTCCTCATCGTAACGTTTTGCGATTTCGACCGGGTCGCCCGCATCGCGCAGGCCGAGGAACTTGACGCCCTTCACCACACGCCCATCCGCGACATCCAAACAAGGGATGATCCGTTTTGCCAACATATCCGCCTTATCTTTCCCCGGGTTTCTGGTCCGAGTCCGATTCTTTCCTCACATCCTCATCGCCCTCGGTGGCAAGCCCCTCAAAACCTGTGTTGCCGACGGCGGGCTCTTCTCCAGCCAGACTCAGCGTTTCCCCCGACGGCGCTGTCTCATGTGGCTTAACCGAGATCATCTCGATTGGCGATGAGAACCCGGATTCATTGTCGCCGACCTCCTTCTGTTCCGGTTCCAGTGCGTGTGCGCCCAATTCCAGGCCCGCCGGCGAACGTGGGACTTCTCGAGCGGCGGCTGGCTCGAGGATTGCCGCTACCGGCGGTTCCTCGTGCCTGGCAAGAGGGCCGCGGATATGCTCGGCACTTAAACTCTTGGCGTCGATGATAATGTCGCGGACGTTGAGATCGACCTTGGTGACCTCCTCAACGCCAAGGATGTTTACCGCAGCGTCCATTAGGAAGTCGCCGATTCGGTTCGCGGTATCTCGTGCGGAGGCGCTCCCTGTGCCCTTGTACATCAGCACGTCCGCGCTGACGACCGCGCGATGGTTGTCCTCTGAGGGCGAAACCTTGACTTTGATCTTCTTGACTTCGGGCATCTTGCTGACGACGCGGCTCAGATTGGCCTCCACGGAATCGAGTTCGATGGTCACATTGCCGTGAATCCCGGGGAAACAGATGGTGCTCTTGGGACGCCTCTCCCTCGAAAGGGGCAATATGCCAAGCAGCGCCAGCAGGAACAGAATGACCGCGGCCCCGACGCAGTAGTGAGTGTGGAACACGGTTCTGCCGTAATCGAGCATGTACCGGTAAACGCCCTCGTTGAGCCACATGGCCACCAGCACTGCGCTTCCGATCAGGACAAGCAGGCCCAATAGCTTCAGAATTACGCTCTGTACAATTCGCATGGAGTCTTCACCTTCCCTGTGGACCCCGGAATTCGTTCCGGGGCGGTACGAACTGCGCATTGTCATTTGGATTTTTGCCGGAGGGGTTGTTCCCTCTGTGTAACGTTCACATTAACGCGGCCAATCGGCTGATCCGATACCTTTCGGATGGCCGCGATGACGGCTTCCTGGATACGGGCGCCCAGATGATGCAGGTCTGTCCCGTGTCGCGCCACGACCGAGATGTCCACGTGCAGCCATCCTTCGTGATCGATGCGCGCGCTCACGCCTGGCGGCTTGCGCATCCCAAGCCTGTCTGCCAGGCCAGTGTGCATTCCGGCAACGCCCTCTTGCCGCAAGGCCTCGTCACGCGCAATACGCGCGAGGGCCTCTTGCCCCAAGAGTTTCTTGTCACGTGCGGCCGCGTCCACGATCTCAACTTCCTGTCTCAAGCAGACAGCCGATTGCTGCAAAAGCCCCGATATGTCAGGGCCGAACTGCCTCTTGCCTTCCTGCTGTCACCCGACCCGCTCGATGTACTGCGACGTGCGCGTGTCGACTCTGATCCTTGTGCCCTCTTGGATATACAGCGGCACTTGAACCACGGCCCCGGTCTCGAGCGTGGCCGGTTTCGTGCCTCCGGTGGCACGGTCGCCTTGAAATCCAGGATCGCACTTCACTATCTGGAGTTCAACAAAGAAGGGCACTTCCATCGCTATCGGCCTGCCCTTATAGAAAGAGAGCGTGACGTCCATGTTCTCCGTGAGCCACTCACTCTTTTTCCCAACAACGTCTTCGCCGATGGCCAGTTGCTCGTACGTGTTCGTATTCATAAGGTGATAGAGGTCGCCGTCGTGATACAAGTACTGCCACGTCTGCGTTTCGACCACGGCCTCCTCGAACTTCTCACCTGAGCGGAAGGTCTTCTCGATGACGCGTCCTGTGAGCACGTTCTTGAATTTCGTGCGGACGAATGCGCCACCCTTGCCGGGTTTCACGTGCTGGAAGTCGACGATCTGCATGAGGTCGCCATCCAAGGCAAGGATGATGCCCGTCCTGAAATCCGCCGTCGAGATCATGCTCCTAAAACCCTCAGTGTCTTTGGTGAACGGGTGATCACCTCGCACCCTTTCTTCGTTACCGCGACGAGGTCCTCGATACGAACGCCGCCTCGTCTGGGCAGATAAATGCCCGGCTCGATGGTGATCACCATGCCCTCTCGAAGCACAACCTGCGTTTCCTGGTTGAGCCGGGGGGATTCATGGATTTCAATGCCGACGCCGTGACCGAGCCCGTGGCCGAAATACTTGGCGTAACCTGCGTTCGCGATGATGTCCCGGGCGACTGCGTCCACGTCCCGGCAACGCACACCCGAACGGACGGCTTTCAGGGCAGCCTCTTGCGCCGTCAAGGTTACCTGGTAGATCTCCTCAAACCAAGCGCCAGGCATCGTACCGTATGCGAAAGTGCGAGTCAAATCTGAACAGTACCCCGCCTTCCTACACCCAAGGTCCAACAGCACAACGTGGCCGCACCGGAGCGGGACGTCCGTCGGACGGCCATGCGGCATCGAACCCCGCGGCCCGAACAGAGCGATCGTATCGAACGACGCGCCCTCAGCGCCTCGCCGCTTGAATTCATACTCGAAGCGCGCCGCAAGTTCCGCTTCCGTCAGACCTTCCTCGAGAGTCTCGAGCAGGTCCTCGAGGACTTGTTCCGCAAGCTGCGAAGCCTTACGGATCCTCGCGATCTCGTCGGCGGATTTCACCATCCGAAGTGTGCCCACAACGTCTTGAACGCCCTGGAGCTTGCCCCGGAAAAAACGCCGGACCTCATTCAGTTGAGCTACCGTGAGACAGGCGGGATCGTAGGCCGCCGCACAGCCTAGTGCCTTGAGCCGCTCCCCGATCTGTTTCGGAAAGTTGCCTTGTATCTCCTCGATGGCAAACCCGGTCACTTGCTTCCGGGATTGCTCCGCATATCGGAAGTCGCACAGAAACAGGGCCTCTTTCCGGGTCACGATGATGCCGGAAGCGCTTCCCGTGAACCCGCTGAGGTACTGGTTATCCGGTGGGGCGAGACTAAAGAAAGCATCCGCCCTCGCTTCCTCGAGACGTTCCCGCAACGCTCTCAACCGCACCTCGCTCCGACCCACTTCCGTGCTCCTGCGCGCAATCCGCAGTCGTTCCTACGTTTTTGCCACCCTTGCCGCGGCGTGGAGTGCCAGGCGGTAACTTTCACTGCCGAACCCCGTGATCTGGCCGACGGCTACCGGCGCGATGTATGAGTGCTGCCGGAAGGGCTCGCGCGCGTAGACGTTCGATAGATGCACCTCGATGGTAGGAACGGCCACGGCTGCAATGGCATCCCGAAGCGCCACGCTCGTGTGGGTGTACGCCGCGGGGTTGATAATGATCGCGTCGGCCCACGAGGCGGCGTCCTGAATCGCATTCACAAGTTCGCCTTCGTTGTTGGATTGGAGGATCTTGATCTCGATGCCGAGCAACCGTGCCTCGTCCGCAAGCATGGCGTTGATGTTCTCAAGCGTGACGCGCCCGTAAATCTCCGGCTCGCGCGTTCCGACCAAGTTCAAGTTCGGCCCGTGAAGCACCAAGACTTTCATGATAGTTTCTCCTGAAACGAAACCGTGTGGAACCCAAAAGTGTGGAACAGCCGCCCTCGGCGCACCACTGTGGAACAGCCGCCCTCGGCTGTTGGCCCACAGGCGAGGGCGCCTGTGCCACAATTCATCTGTTGGCCCACACAGGCGAGGGCGCCTGTGCCACAACTGATCTGTTGGCTTAGGTTGAAGGCTCTGCTTTTTCCAACTCCTGCGCGTATCGATGGGCCTTCCGGCCTTCGGCAATGTACGCTTCACCGCCCGCTTTATCGCCCGCGTTGCTCACTGCTTCTCCGTATTTTACCAGCGATTCGCCGTATCTGTACCACATCTGGGGCGAGATCGGGTAAAGCTCCGTCGCCCTTTTGTACTCCTCGAGCCCCTTGTCGAAGTACGCTTTCCGTCCGGGGCCTTTCTCGATGTTGCCTCTCATCCAGAGGGCCTTGGCGTACCATTCGCGGAACACCGCCTGTTCAGGGCTTCTTTTCACGCCTATCTCCGCCCAGCGAAGGTGCTCCAGCACGAAGCGTTGTCTCGTTTCCGGTTCCGTAACGCTCGAGGCCAACACGCCATACCATTGTACAAAATACGCCGCCCATTCCGGACTGTGCGGGAATATGCCATCGATAACCGCAAGGCTCTTGAGGAAGTTCTCCGCATATTCCGCGGCTTTCTGGCGTGCAAGCGCCGGGTTAGTCACCTTTAGAAGCGCGTCGTCCGGGACCGGTTCGCCGGACCGGAGCGGACGAAACTTGGGAGGATTGCCGCCAGCCGGAACATAGATCGTTCCAAAGGATTCGACCACTTTCTGGTCACGGATCAGCTTGCTGACCGTCACTATGTCCTTGATGGCGTAATTATCCGCCACAGCGGGCGCTTCGGGGCGGCCAAGCGGCTGGAGGAAGAACAGTCCGGCGTCATACACTGCGTTGACCCGCTTGTTGTCCCCCACGTTCACAAGGCTGTGTCCGCCCATGATGAAATCACAAAAGTACACGGGGACGCACATGCCGCTGATGGCGGCGGCAACTATGAGAAGCGGTATGGCCAGGATTTGCGCGGATCTCCGTTTCCTGATCTCCTGGACGCCTCCCCGGCCGCCCGCCCGCGCGAAAAACAGGCCGGTGAGAAGGACGGCAAAGAACGCCAGGGCCGGATTAAAGAAATCGAAATCGACTATACAGTGGATGAGGAAGGCGAGAACGCTCAGATAAATCCCGCTGAGGACCAACCGCTCCATGTTGTCCGATTCCCGCATAACCCGCAACGCGCCCCATAGGGCGAAGTAAGCCCAAAAGGCACAGAACAGAAGGCCGCCGAAAACCCCCGTCTCGCAGAACGCTTGCAGATAATCGTTGTGCGCGGCCCGCACGGGCGCAGCGCCAAGGGGCTGATACTTCGGGTACGCGGTCCCGAAGTTTCCGAGGCCGACGCCGCTCCAGAAATTGGCCGCGGCCATTCTGAACCCGGTCCGCCAGTACGAGAGGCGCAGCAGGAAAGAAGCCGGGTTCATGAGGTCTTTGAAAGTGAGGTCGATGCCCTCTACGCGAATCGAGGGCATCGCCGGCCCAGGAGGGGCGGTTTCTTCGAAACCGGCCCCCGCAGACGTTTCCACATCCGGGGCCGCCCTCGGAGAAGGCGACCCTGCCTCGCCCGGTGAGGCGACACCCTTCTCGGCGAACGCCGAGAACAATGACATCAGGAGGATCCCGGCGGCTATCGCCCCGGCAGCAGGTTTGAGAAGACGTCTCGACCCAGAACGCTTAAGCAGCAGGATTCCCGCCATGAAAAGGATGGCCGCCGCCAGGGCCGCCAGTGAGCCGCGCGAGTAAGTCAGCCAAAGGGCCGGCAACTCGAGCAACAGCGTGACGGGGAAAGCTATCGCGCGAAGTCTCAAGCCGAACCCCCGGACACCGTGCCTTCGTGTCGCGAATGCCGCAGCGCCACTGGCGATGATAGGCAAAACGATCACGAAAACAACCCACAGAGCGACATAGACTCTGTTGTCTGCTTGGTAAGTGCCGTCGAAGGAACGCACGATCGGCAGGTAGCCGGGCCGGTCCATGCCCTGCGGCAACGGATACTCGAACCCAGCAATGAAGGAGAACAGAAAGAATGACACGCACAACGTTATGATCCACGTGGCCGCGCCGACGACCAAGGTGGCGAAGGAGTTGTCCCGCGGAACGCCCGCAGGGCCCAAATCAGTGGTGCGCTGACGCCGATCCCTGAGCAGGGCGAACAGGCTGTGTATGGACCCTGCAGCCGCGAAAGGAATTCCCAGGATCAGAAACGCGCCGAGCGCATTGGGGAATAGAAGAGACCCGAACGCACGGTTCACCTCGAGTCGATGGATGAGTTCCGGATCGAGGTCCGTCGTGAGGAAATAGGCTTTGCGGAGCGCCGGGTCCGCCGCCACGCTTTCACGGACGAACGGCAGGATGTACCTGTAATGTATAAGGCTCCAGATTGCCTCGCTGAGAAACGCAATCATAAGGGCCGTTACTACGATTCCAAGCCCCGTCCTTGACCGGACGCCGTTCAGCACGATGAAGAAAAGCGCCAGATGGCCGGCCCAGATAATGATCGTACGGTAGGTTGCATCGAACTGAATCGTGTTCACCGCCGTGACGATCCCCACAAGCCAGAACCCGAACAGCAAAAGCAGGGGCGTGGCAAAGCGCACCGTGTCGCCGCGGAGCAGCATGCGCGCGCCCCACACGGCCAGCAGCGCCATGATGCCGACGACCCAGTAAAAATTGTTGGTGGGATAGGTTGGTCCGTCCGAGAAGGGGCGCAGCAGGATCAGGGGGACCAGCCCCAAAGCGATAGGCTCGTCGAGGATCTCGCGCCACCACGGCAGTGGAGCAGCCACCGAACCCTGCGCCGGAACGGCTGCTTCCGTTGCAGCGGGTTTCCTTTTCCTGTTCACTCGTTCATCTCTCCGATGGTTGGCGATCCCAAACGCCTCACTGTGCCCTACCATTCCGTTTCCCTGCATTCATGAGCAGGACGATAAGCAGGAATATTCCCACGGTCTGCCCAAGGATAATCGATGTCCCCGCGGCCCCCACATGAGGCAGTAGCGCCCCGCCTAAACCCGCGACCGCAGCCACAAGGTAGATGAACTCGACAGCCTGCCGCGGAGTCATGCCGAGGTCCACGAGACGGTGCGAGAAATGGCGCTTGTCGCCCTTCATGATCGACTCGCCCCGCCGCCATCGGATGTACACGACACTTGCGGTATCGAAAAGAGGCACGCTCAGCGCGAGCAGCGGCGCCGCCACGGCGATGCGCGAAGGCGTCTCGGTCGTGTGAAAGGTTCCCATGATCGCCACGGTCGCCAGAATGTATCCGCAGAACATCGCGCCCGCATCGCCCATGAAGATCCGCGCCGGGTTAAGATTGTGATAAAGGAATCCCGCCACCGCACCCGCAAAGATGACCAGGATCAGACGTACAAGGAGTTGTTCATGGGGCTGTACGGCCAGGAAGAAAGAGAGGGCTGAAATGACTGAGACGCCTCCCGCGAGACCATCCATGTTGTCGAGGAAGTTCAGCGAATTCGTAAGCAGCACGACCCACACGATGGTTATCAATGCCGAGATCCAGACATTCGAAAGGACGAACAACTCGATGCGCATGCCCGAAAGCACCAGAACCACGGCCGCGGCGATCTGACCCACGAGCTTCATCTCAGGCTTCAGCGCCTTGAGATCGTCCACGACGCCAAGCAAGAAGATCAGGAAACTCCCCGCGAGGACCCCGCCGAGCTTTGTCGTGGCATCATCGCCTAACCCGGCAAGGAAGCGTCGGGCCAGCCAGAGGTCGCCGAATCCTTGTAAGAATCGGGGGATAAGGAAACAGACTATCGTCACGAGATAGAACGTGGCCACGATGGCCGCGCCGCCCATGAGCGGAACAGGTTCCTGATGAACCTTGCGTTCGCCGGGATGGTCCAGGATCTTCAGACGCAAGGCCATGCGGCGGACGAACTCCGTCAACAGCGCCGAGAAGATAAACGTGCCGCCCAACAGGCAAGCGAACACTATGTACCACTTGTTCGACATCCAGCGATTTCCTGATAGATCTCAAATTCGGTGCGCGCTATCTGCTCAGCCCGGAATTGCGTCTCAACGCGCTGTCGAGCGAATTCGCCCATCCGCCGCGCACGGTCAGGCTCGTCAAGCAACGCGTTCACCGCCTCGGCGAGCGCCTCAGGGTCTCTGGGCGGGACGTTCAGTCCTGTCAGCCCATCAAGATTGACGAACTCGACGCCTGTTCCCAGGCGAGTTGCAACGGCGGGCTTGCCGCACGCATGCGCCTCCAGCATCGAGAGCCCGAACGCCTCGCTTCTCTCCACGGAAGGGAAAACGAAAACATCGCAACCGTGCAGGTGGGCCACCAAGTCCTCGTGACTCAACGCGCCGGGAAACGCAATGCGAACGCCTATCTCGCGGGCCAGCGCCATGACGCGCGGCCGTTCGGGGCCGTCGCCGGCAATCACGACCGGTGCGCGAAGACGCTCCGCCGCACGGACAAGGTACTCAAGCCCTTTGTAGTACCGGTGCATACCGGAAAACAAAACGTATCGGCCGCCGTAAGCGCTCAACAGCCGCTCGACGCGCGGACGGTCAGTGCACTGGAACTCCTCAGGGAGAATGCCCAAGGGCACAACCCGTATCCGCCGCGCCCGTTCGGGTTCCGCATAACGCCGACAGACGGCTTGCAGCGTAGCCGACGTCTGGACGTACTGTTCAGACGTCGGGATGATGATATCAGCTTCGAGTAGGAATTTCATCAGAATAGGCGCATAGACCTTCATTGCCGCCGCCTGACGCACCACGTCGCTGTGGTACCGCACAACCAGCTTGCCCGACGGGCGCGCAAGAAGGTACGACACTTCCGCCGTAGGATTAGGGACATGCACGACCACTACGTCCGCACGGCGTTTCCTCAGATACCACGGAAACAGCGGCGAAACCGGCGCGCTCTGAAACCGCCCCCATTCGCCGACTTCCGTCACCCGTGTGCCGTCGCGCTCGATAACCCGCGTCTGTCCGCTTCGGCTGCACACAAGCGCCTCGACCTCCGCCCACTCCCGCTGGAACCGGCACATCAACGCAATGTGCCGCTCCATTCCCCCGTGAATCGGAGGGCAAAAATCCTTGTATACATGCAGGATCTTCATGTATCCCCGCGTCGCCGAACGCCGATGAGTGTATCACAGCCCTCCCGCGGAATGCGCCTCCAGTGTGGGGCAGACTGTCAGTCTGCCTTAGCGCGCGGAAGCTCCCGTTCAGCGCGCAGGGCAAGCTCGTGGGACAGACTGTCAGTCTGCCGTTCAATTTCGGAATCAGCCGGCAAGCGCGATGGCGCATCGGGCGGCCTTCAGGGTGCGAGTCAGAAGCCGGATCCCCGGCTGAAGCCTGTACAACAAACATTTGCAGCAAACATTCGCGTTTTCGGAGTAGCGCGATTGCGATTACGCACGACGCACTGGTGAATCTTTCGATCCTCGCAAGGAACCAGGATACAATAGGCGGGGTGGACTGTGAGTCTGCCGGACTTCCGGATCGACGGGGCTCGGACAAACGGGAGGAAACGCCATGGAGATCGCAGGAAAGACGTTTTTGGTTACGGGCGGCGGCTCGGGACTTGGAGCGGCGAGCGCGGCGGCGATCGCAGAGCGCGGCGGCAAGGTCGTCGTTGCGGACATGAACGAGGAGGCGGCAAAGGCGCAAGCTGAAGAGCTCGGGGCCGCAGCGCGTGCCGTCGCGTGCGACGTGACGGATGAATGCGCAGTCACATCTGCCGTTGCCACCGCATTCGAAGTGTTTGGCGAACTGCGTGGTGTCGTGCACTGTGCCGGCATCGGCGCCGCGCGCAAGTTCCTGAGCGCGGATGGTCCGCATCCGCTCGACCTGTTCGAGGCGGTGCTGCGGGTAAACCTCACGGGCACGTTCAATGTGATGCGGTTGGCCGCGGCTGCGATGAGCCGTCAAGAACCCATGGTTGGCGGCGAACGGGGCGTCATCATCAACACGGCGTCGGTCGCGGCGTTCGATGGCCAGATCGGCCAGGCCGCTTATTCGGCGTCGAAGGGCGGCGTCGTATCGATGACCCTGCCTGTGGCGCGGGAACTCGGCCGGTATGGAATTCGCGTGGTCGCCCTTGCGCCGGGCGTATTCGAGACGCCGATGCTGGCCGTTCTTCCGGACGCGGTGCGTCAATCGCTCGCGGCGCAGACCCCGTTCCCGCCGCGGCTGGGTCTTCCCGGCGAATTCGCCGCGCTGGTCTGCCACGTCATCGAGAACGAAATGATCAACGGCGCGGCCATCCGAATCGACGGCGCCCTTCGGATGAGTTCGAAGTAACTGTGGGTGAGCTGCCGACGAGTGCAGAGGAAGCGTGACTCAGGACGGCAACTCAATCGGGAGTTGGTCCCTAACGGCGTCCGTTGATTGCTTTTTTCGTTTGAATTCTCGGGCGTCTCTGTTAGAATGAAATGTTTGTCAAGTAACAAGGAAGGAGAGAATCGATGATCAAATTGGGGTTTGTTGGGTGCGGGGGCATCATGCAGGAACACTACAAGCACCTCAGCGCGATGAGCGGGATCAAGATGGTCGGGCATTGCGATATCATCAAGGAACGCGCAGAGTCGGCCGCGAGCCGTTTTGGCGGCGACGCCTTTACGGAATTCGAGGCCCTTTACGACAAGGCCAAGCCGCACGCCGTGTACGTGGCGGTTCCGCCGTACGCGCACTGCGGCATGGAAGAAGCCGCGGCTGAACGTGGGATTCATCTGTTCATCGAGAAGCCCGTAGCGATCGACCGTGAGACGGCAAAGCGCATTGAAGCCGCCGTGCGCAAGGCGAAGATCATCACGTGTGTGGGCTATTGTTTCCGCTATTACAACACCATCGAGACGGCGCGCCAGATATTGAATGGGACGCCGATCTCCCTGGTCCGCGGCGCCTGGAACGGCGGGATGCCCGGCGTGTGGTGGTGGCGCCGGATGGACAAGGGTGGGGGACAGATTGTCGAACAAACGACGCACATGTTTGATCTCATGCGCTACCTCTGCGGGGATGTGTCCGAGGTCTATGCCGTTGCATCCACCGGCTGCATGACCAAGGTTGAGAACTTCAGCGTTCATGACAGCAGCGTGGTGACCATGCGCTTGAAAAGCGGCGCGTCCGCGACCATCACCTCGTCGTGCGTATGCAACCACGGGGGCGGCATCGCGCTCGAGATCGTCACGCCGGAAGCGACGCTGTCGATCGCTGGCGGCACGGTGACGGTGAAAGAGGCGGGCAAAGTGACCGAGCACCAGCCGCGCGTCAACATGTATGAGGAAGAGAACAAGGTCTTCATCGAGGCAGTTCGTTCGGGTAAACGGACGCGCATCAAGTCCCCTTACGCGGATGCACTGAAAACGTTCCTCGTAACGTGCGCTGCAAACGAGTCTATCGAATCCGGCTTGCCAGTGAAGCCGTGAGATGGTGAAGAGCGCCGCAAAGCACTTCCCCACCCGACAGTTGCAAGGCACGTTGCCTGCGGAATCCAAAGTCTTCGGTCCGCGATCTGTTTCAACTCCGCCGCACGGTGAGGATGCGCCACCTCGAAATCCCACGCCCGCCCGTTGCGAAATTCGGAAAGTATGTTATAATAGAAACGGTCCGGGGGGAAATGGGCATTACAGAAGAGGAGGGTAAAGCTATGAGTAGCAACTTTCTTGCCGTGACCAGATTAGCGCTATTAGTTCTCGTTGCAGGTTTGCTCGGTGCGGGCTGCATGCCCATCAACATCACGCAGACCATCAAGATCAGCACGAGCACCGGACTATTCGAGGGAGATCCCGGCACGCCCATCCCGGCCAATTTCGTGCTGGGGCCCGTCGGAGTTTGCGATCAGATTCCCGAACAGTACCGGGACGTTAACCAGCTTATTCGAAGGCTGCTGACGGATTTCCACCTGCAATTTCTGGCCGACTTCATCCATATCGACGGGTTGGACCTGATGAAAGTCGCGTTCAGAATTGCCGAGGACGGCGGGTCTTTTGACGGCATTACGGAGGTGTCGGCATCCATAAACGGGGAGCCTGCGTTGCTGGCAACGCCTGATGACGGGATATCGCCGACGGAGATCGTGTTGCAGCCGGAGGAACCTATCGACCTGCTGGCATTGTTACAGGACTGCCCGACGGTTTCAGCGGCCTTACAGGGGACGATCCCGCTCGATCCGCCTACAAAGTGGGACAACTACATTACGGTTCGCCTTCGGGCGTATCTGGGATTCAGACCGCCCTCTGCGTGAGTTGCGGGAACACAACCGAGGGCGGTTGTGCCACATTTCCTCACTGGGCTTCACCAGTGCCTACATTGTTCTGTCCAGGAATTCCCAGAAGTTGCCGCTGAGCAGCCGGCCGGCGTCGCGCCGGATCTCTGACTCGTCGAGGGTCCATCCGACGGCCATCAGGTCGGCGTACTTGTCAGCCAAGACCTTGGCGATGATAGTCCTCGAGTGGTCCCACTTGTAGATGACCTGTTCGAGGACGCGCGCGTCGGAATGCTGAGGCGCCACGCTTAGGCCGAGCAACTCGAAGCGCATGCGGGTCATCTCTTCGATCAGGCTGGGGTTGTTGAGGAACCACCAGCAGCCGAACAGAAAGAGGTTGCGGAATTTGCGTGCGACGACGCACAGTTCATGCTGGTTCTCGCGGGCCAGCATCGTGACCATGAACTTGTTCCGCGGGTAGTGAGCGCAAAGCCGAACGATGGCGTCGACATCGCATGTTCCGACGCCGTCCGCGGCGAGTCTGAGTTGGGGATTCACGCTCCGTTTGACCCCTATCATCATTGCGAACGGGGCATTGTATTCCAGTGCCACAGGCAGCACGCAGGTTTCGATGATCTTCGCGCGAGGCGATTTTTCGGGAAAAACAAAAGTGGGGGACAGCGACACTGCCATGTAAAGGGCCTTCATCCGTTTGAGCCAGTCGGACAGAAAACGCCGGATCTCGGCCCGCGTCCGTTCGGAGAGGGTAATCTCGACGTCGTAACCCCACGCACGCAGTTTCGCGGAAGTGTTTTCCCAATCGTTGAGCAGTGGGTCTATGCGGAGCGCGGCATGGAAGCGGGGATCCTCCTCAAGTCCTTTCTCCCACACCGGGTGCTCGATGGAGTCGAAGGGGTCGTTGGTCATGACGGCCGATTCCACGTTCGCGCACTTGAAGACCGTATCGATGTATTCGGGAATGCGTTGCGCCGCGAAAAAGCGGCGGTACGCCTCGAGGTCGCGTGCTGCGACGTCGAGGCCGAGCCTGGACAGGACCGTGAGAACGCCGCGGCATGATTCGCTCATCGGCGAGCGCTTGATGAAAAGCTCCTTCCAGATGAGATCGGCCTGCTCCCGCTTTCCCATGGTCCAAAAAGTCTCGTAAGGAACATCGGCAGCGCGCAGCACCTCCGCAACCAGGTAGTGATACGTCAGCAACTCGTCCACGCCCCACAACAGCAACGACCCGAAGGCCGGCGCATAAAGATGCGTGTGAAGATCGCTAACGGGGGTCTGGGCGACGATGCGCGAAACGGTATTGCGCATCTCGATGAGAATTTGCGGCGGCACAGGCTGCGAATTGTGCATGGTTGATCGGCTCCGAATCTGTGACTGTTGGTTGTACAGGCTTCAGCCTGGGCTTCACGCTGATGAACCCGCACCCTAAAGGGTGTACAACGAACCATCCGCAAGGAGTGTACAACAAACAATCCTATGTTCAAGCGGGACTGCGCTTTATTTGGGTGGCGCCGCTGGGGCTGCTGGGGCTGCTGGAGCCGCGGGGACTCCTGGCGCTGCGGGGGCTGGAGCAGGTGCGGCCGGGGGCGCAGGCGGCGTGTACTTGAAGCGGTCCGGTGCGATGGTCTGGTTGCACTTGATGTCGTTCACCGTCAGCGTGGCAAGGGAGGTGCCCGCGGCGTCAAATGCCTCGCCTTTGAGGATGACGCCGGAATCCTTGGCGAACCAAAACCGCAGCTTGGAGATCGGCACCTTTGGGTCGGGCGCTTTGAGCGTTGCCTCAAGGACATACGCGTCCTTCTCGCCCACCTTTTCGGCTGGTTGTGCGGCGAGGTTGAAGCTCGCCTTAAGGAGATCGAAGAGGGCTTTGCCGCCCGGCGGCACCATGTTCTTGGGATCAATCTTCTTGGATTCGACTCTGCCGAAGAACTCGTATTCGGTGTAGGCATCCGTGCCGTCGCAGTTGGAAAGGCTGCGGGCCTTGATCGCTTCGTTCAGGCTGGCATGCAGATCGAGGCGCGAGCAGGGAATCGGATCTTTCTTAACGTAGTCGACGCTGCCTGTGATGGCCAGTTTGCCCTTGGCCGTGTTATTCGGGTCCGGCGGCTTGTTGGAGAGGAGTGCGCCCAGAAGATTCATCGGGAAGTCCGCGTTGAGGTCCAGATTTGCGGAAAGCGAACCGAGCTTGTCCCAATTCTCGACAACGGCCTTCTCGATGGATTCCGCCGTGTCTTCCGCTACTGCCAAGGGGACCCACACAAGTGCGGCGGCAATGAGTAGGCTAAGGGTCAACTTCTTCGTCATGTTCTGCGCTCCTTATCGTTCTGACTTGCCAGTGAAGAGATGGATACCGTATCGAATGTCCGGCCTCGAATCAACTGCCTTGGGCTGCTCTGGCAGGGTCGGGCTTCGGCTTGATCCGGATGGTCGAGATCGCGCAAGGTCTGTGCAATGCCCCGCATACGCTCCGGGCGGTGCTTCGACACGGCATAGAGGTCGTGGATGTTGAAGGTGACGATCTTGAGCGCAATCTCATGTGCCAATGGCGGCGGGGGCTGGACTCGCAGCGTGCTCTTGGACAGATCGGTTTCCGAAGGGGTCCTGAGGTTGAAGGGGATCGCCATGATCAAGATGGCCCAGTACAACAGAAAAAGGGCGATGGCTATCAGAAGGACAATCGCTGGTATTTTGCGGGTCATGAGGCTTCTTGTTGCCGCGTTTCGGGTCTCGGGCCTCGGGTCTCCCGGCTGCCAAGTCCTTTGGCAATTCCAGAATCGTCCAAGGCAGCGGCAAGAAGCTCCGCCATGTGCAGTGGCTTCGCGGTTGTAAGATGGCTGATCTGTTGGCGGCAGCTTGTGCCGGAAGCGACGAGGCGCGTCCGTGGCGGCAGCGCGTTTATCTTCTCGACCATAGGCGTTGCGACCGCGAGTGACAGGTCGTACTTCTCGCGTAACGCGCCGAATGAGCCGGCCATGCCGCAGCAGCCCGTGTCCAACATTTCGACGGTGCTGTTGGGTATGGACGCGGCCAACTTCGGCATCACACCGACATCGGTAAGCGCTTTGGCGTGACAGTGTCCGTGAATGGCGACACGGATGGACTCGGGATTGAAGCGCAACGCATGCGGCTCTCTTTCGAGTAGGTCGTGGAGGAACTGCTCAAACAGAAAGGAGCGCGCAGCGACGCGTTCGGCAGTGGGAACCTTGAGTTCACGATAGTCGCCCGCGAACATCGAATAACAGGAGGGTTCGAGAAAGAGGATTGGCGTGTCGTCGCGCTGCGACGCGAGCAGACGGACGTTATGCCGAGCGAACCGTTGAGCGACGTCAAGCCGGCCGACGCTGAACGCGGGGCGCCCGCAGCAGCAGCTCCCTGCAGGAAGCTCGACTTCAAAGCCGGCCGCCTCCAGGATTTTCACGGCGGCGATGCCGATGTTGGGCTCGTAGTAGCGCACGGTGCAATCGTCCCAGAGGATCACGCGCCCGCGCGTGGCGCGTCGTTTGCCGCTGCGTCTCGCGAACCAGTGATCGAACCGTTGCGAGGCATAACTGGGAAGAGGGCGATTCGCCGTGAGGCCGATGGCCTTTTCAATGAATCGCCGAATCCACCCCGTCTGCAGAAGAGCGTTTGACAGTGCCGGCGCAGCGCAGCCGAACTTGCCCAACAGATCGAACCGGCTGACGAAGCGTTCGAGGAGTCCAACGCCGTGACGCCGCTGACGGGCATAAAGAAGTTCCGCCTTGAGCAAGGCGAGGTCGACGTTCGAAGGGCATTCTTTCTTGCATGCCTTGCACGAGATGCAGTTGCTCAGCGCGGCCTCGAGGGCATCGGATGTCAGCGGGTCGTCGCTGTCCGATATTCGGCCGTCGAGCACGGCACGGATCGTATTGGCCCGCCCGCGGGTGCACATGATCTCATCGCCGGTTGGAGGAAACGTCGGGCACATTGTCGGGGGCGTCTTGCGACAGTCGCCGCAGCCGTTGCATTGTTCGAGATTTGCGACGAACGATTCGTCCTTGGACGCGAACGCCAGCACGGGTTCAAAAGGCGTAGGGATGGCGTACCCCGCGCCCCAGCGCAGATCGGAGTCGATGCGATGTAGATCGCTTGGGAACACCTTGCCGGGATTCATCAGGCCCTTGGGATCGAACACGGCCTTGATATCGCGCATGACCTGAATCAGTTCGGCGCCGAGGTGCTCGGTCAGGAACTCGGCCCGGGCGATCCCGACTCCGTGCTCGGCCGTAAGGGATCCTTTGAACTCCTTTGTGACACGCGAGATCCCTTCCGAGAGTTTCCGGAAGCGTGCGATGCTGTCCGCGCTGTGGAGATCGACGACGGGCCGGACGTGGAGCAATCCCGAGGCCGCGTGGCCGTAGAATGACATCTCGAGTCCGAGCGGCATAGCGAGATCTTTACACGCGGCGACATAGTCCGGAAGCCGCTTCGGCGGAACCGCGACGTCCTCGATGCCCGCAATTGGCTTGGCTGGGCCTTTGCATCCGCTGAGCAACGAAAGGCCGCGCTTTCGTAAGGCCCACACTTGCAGCATTTCAGCGGCGTCGGTGGTGGCCTTGAATCTCAAGCCGAGGTTTCGCTTCGACAGGGTTTCGAGCCGCTCGTCGACGTCATCGTAGAACTCGACGATGAGGAAGGCCCCGCAAGGCTTTGCATCCAGTTCGAGGAAGTCCCGCGCTTCCCGGAACTCGAGCTGACCCTTGGTCTGATCGAACAGCACATGGTCCACATGCTCGATAGCCGCGGGTTTGAGATCCAGGATGGCCACGGTGGCGAGCATGGCGTCTTCGACGGTCGCGAAGAACACCAGGCCGAGACCCTTGCGTTTCGGCGGCGGAACAAGCCTAAGTTCAGCCGAGACAATCGCGGCGAGCGTGCCCTCGCTGCCGGTAATGATCTTCGTCAGATCGCCGGGGCAGCGAAGACAGTCGTCCAATGCATAGGCGGGCCAACGCTTGACAAGCGTCTCAGGAAAATGCTCGCGGATCAGATCAGCACGCTGCGCAACCAACGCGTCAACGGTGGCGCGCTGCTTTGGCAACGCATCCGTGCCGCCCCGGACGTTGGCGATGGTCCCGTCCGCGGTGACCACGTCAAGCGCGGCAACGTGATCGATGGTAGTTCCGTAGACGGGCGCCCGGGCGCCGCTCGAATTGTTTGCGATCATCCCACCGAGGGTGGCTCGTGAACTCGTCGCGACGTCAGGACCGAAGCAGAGATTGTGCGGCTTCAGATACTCGTTCAAGTGATCGAGAACGACGCCGGCGCCCACGCGAACGGTGCAGCGCTCGAGATCGAGGCCCGAGATCCATTGCGTGTGGCGCGCAAGGTCGATGACCAGTCCAGCACCGATTGCCCCTCCGGCGAGCCCGGTTCCGGCGCCACGCGGAGTGATCGGGATCCCGGCATCGGAGGCGGCGCGGATGACCGCCGCGGCCTGTTGCGGCGAATGGGGAAATGCCACGGCCAGAGGTTCGATCTGGTATATCGACGCGTCCGTCGCGTAAAGCTGCCGCGTCAATGCATCGAAGCGGACTTCGCAGTCAATTCCTTCCGCCCATTTCATGGATCAACTCAACCTCGTCCCGGAGGGAATGCCGCGACGGGCAGCCTTTCAAGCCTCGACCGTCTCGCAGATGGCGGAAGGCTCAGGAACTGACAAGCCATCCTCCTGAAGTCCCTCGATGTGAAAGCGTATGGCCTCCCGGATCTCTCGTTCCACTTCTTCGATGCTGTCTCCAGTTGCCACGCATCCCGGCAAGTCGGGGACGTACGCGGAGTAATTGCGTGCTGTCTTTTCGATGACGATTCCGTATCGCATCACTTGCTTTCTCTCGTTGATCTCCATCATATCACTTGCCGGTAGTACTCCGAAAACGAACTCGCAAGCGCTGTCGGGCAAGCCCAACCACGGGTAACAGGAGAGGGTGCCATGGATAAGCCTGGTTTGGCCGGGTAGAAACTGCGTGCATGAGACCGGGATCCCGATCCGGCCAAACCAGGCTTATCCATGGCACCCCCGGCGCCGGGTTATCAAACGGGCAAGGCGCGCTTCACGGAGGCTTTGGATCTGGTTTCCTGTAGAGGTGTGTCGATCCTGCGCCGTTCCAGTAGGTTCATCGAGATCTCGATGACCTCGGCGGCTTCCTTCGGGGACATTGTTCCCACTGTGACCATGTCTTGATCGCGCAACGTGCTCCATACGAAGGCCAGGCCCTGGAATGGGCGGAGTTGTCCGGCGGCCATCGGCTTGATGGTCATCACGGGCTTTTTGGCGTCGCGGATCAGCTTCGCCACCCAATCGACCTCGACTTGCATGAGAAATCCCATCGCGTTGTAGAGCGAAATGTACGTCTCGACGTCGATGCCGGTCTCATCCGCGTATACGATGGCCTCGGGCATGTGCGTGCTCAGCCCGGGGATCATTCCGCGTTCGCGGACCGGGACCAGGAGTTCATCGATATGGCGAATCGTGCGCGTGCAGCGGTCCACGAGGCAATCGGTCGTCGATGTGTGCGGCATACAAATGCGCGTGCCGCATTGAAGTTGCTCATCGAGGATGCTCTCGACCGCGGCCTTGTCAAAACCGCGCGTCGGCGTTTCCTTGGCGATGGGAAAGGCGGGAGTCGAGATGCGAATCGCCTCTATCCCGGTGCGGTCCTCCGCTTCCTTGATTGCGTCGGCCAGCGGTGGCATCGCCATAAGCCCCATGATCGTGTCCACGCCTGCGCGCAGGAAGACCTCGATGATGTCGGCGATCGCCTTCCGGTCGCGGACGTTGTTGCAAATGTAGTCATCCTTTGCGGCCGACGTGTGGCTGAATCCGAGAAACCAGTTCGTGCCGATAATCATGCGGGATACCGACAGGCCGCCGACGGTCGTTCTAGGAAAGGCGCCCATTAAGACAGTCCTCCAAGTGTTTTCAAGATGTTTGTTGAAGGGGTTTCTCCGCGGCCGCGGTAGGCACCGCTTCTCTGAAGCGGCTGCCGCAAGGCCGGCCTCACGCGATCACATCCGGGAGGTCAAAATGAATGTCCTCATGAACGATCTCGCGCTCTTCGACTTCGCACGGCCCGCGTGCCCGCAGGTGCTCGATGACGCCCTGCACCAGGACTTCCGGAACCGACGCGCCCGAAGTGACCACGACGGTAGCGACTCCTTCAAGCCACGTATCCTGAATCATCGCCGCGCAGCTTATCAAGTAACTCGCCTTGCCCCCCTTCCGGCAGATCTCGGCGAGACGTTTCGAGTTGGCGCTTTCAGGGTCGCCTACCACAAGCACGAGGTCCGCCTCCGGGGCGAGGTCGGTAACGGCGCGCTGACGGTTTCGCGTGGCGTAACAGATGTCTTCGGCTGCCGGCCCTGCAAGGTCGGGGAAATGCGCCTTGAGGGCGGCAATGACTCGGTTGCAATCGTCGACGCTGAGAGTCGTCTGTGTCAGGTAAGCCACCTTTGCGCGGTCCTTCACGCGGAGCGTATCGACCTCGGATTCGGAGAAGATGACCTGGATGTTCCGCGGCGCCCAGCCGGACGTGCCGACGACCTCATCGTGGCCTTTCTCGCCGATAAGCACGATCGTGTAGCCCTGACTCGCGAATCGCTTTGCTTCGCGGTGAACCTTCTCCACCAAAGGGCACGTTGCATCGATGACTTTGAGATCGCGTTCGCCCGCCTCTTCCCAGCGATCGGGGCCGACGCCGTGTGCGCTGAACAGGACGTATGCGCCGCCCGGGATTTCATCCAGCCGCCGCACGAACACGGCGCCTTTTTCGCGCAGCACCTGGACTGCATGCCCGTTATGGACGATGGCGTTGAGCACGTACACGGGCGGCCCATAGCGCTCCAGGACCTTCTCGACGCACCGTATGGCGCGCTCGACGCCCGCGCAAAACCCGCGCGGTCTCGCAAGGATGATCTTCATATAGCCTCGACAAACAAAGCCAATCCAATCTGTATATCGTATCATACCGCGATTTTGCGGGGCTATCCGGACAGGTGCTATACTACGGCTTCCTTTTGCAGTCCCCAAGAGATTTCGGGGCGGAACAAGCGCATACCGGCAATACTAGAACTGAAGGAGCAGATACATGCCACTCGTTCCCATGCGTCAGATTCTGGATGAAGCGGCGAAACTCGGGTATGGCGTCGGCGCGTTTAACGTCAACAACATGGAGCAGATCCAGGCGATCATGCAGGCCGCGCATGACACACAGAGCCCGGTCATCATCCAGGCGAGCCGCGGCGCACTGAAGTACAGCAAGATGATCTATCTGCGGAATCTTATCCAGGCCGCGGTCGAGGAATTCCCGGAGATCCCGGTCGCGATGCACCTCGATCACGGCAACAGCCTCGATTCCTGCAAGAAGGCCATCGAGCTCGATTTTACGTCCGTCATGATCGACGGGTCGCTGGCGGAAGACGGCAAGACGCCGAATACGTACGAAGCGAACGTCGCCATCACAAAGGCCGTGGTCGCGCTGGCACATCCGCTCGGAGTCACGGTCGAGGGCGAACTGGGGTGCCTCGGCGGCATCGAGGACGGCCACGGCGCGGGACTGTCAACGGAAGAGGTCAATGAGCATCTGACGGATCCGGGTCAGGCGGAGAAGTTTGTCGCCGATACCGGCGTCGACGCGCTCGCGGTGGCCATCGGTACAAGCCACGGTGCGTACAAGTCCGGCCGCAAAGATCCGAAGACGGGCGAGACGCTGCCGCCGGCGCTTGCCATGAACCGCATCCACGAGATCCACCGGCGCATGCCGAATTGCCACATGGTCATGCACGGGTCAAGCTCGGTGCCGAAGGAATTGGTGGATATCATCAACCAGTACGGCGGAAAGATGCCCGGCACGTTCGGCGTCCCGCTCGAACAGATCCAGGACGGCATCAAGCACGGCGTCCGCAAGGTCAATGTGGATACGGACAGCCGCCTGGCGATGACGGGCGCCGTCCGCAAGGTTTTCGGGGAGAGTCCCGGCAAGTTCGATCCCCGCGATTGGCTCGGACCGGCGCGCGAGGCCGCATACAAGGTGTACATCGAGCGCATGAAGGCGTTCGGTCAAGCGGGACACGCGGGCGACTATAAACCCATGACCCTCGACGACATGAAAAAGGTCTACGGCAAATAGCAGTGCGAAGTACGAGGTGTGGGGTGTGGGGTAAGCACGGACGAGCCTGAAGTGACCACGCTAACGCATCGAGGCGAGAGATCCCCATGATCCCAAATCCGTTCCTGGGCGTATTCCTGCATGCATTGGGCGGTTTCGCGGCGGGGAGTTTCTACATTCCTTACAAAGGCGTGCGGAAATGGGCTTGGGAGAGCTACTGGCTAGTCGGCGGGGTGTTCAGTTGGATTTTCGCGCCGTGGGTGATTGCGTGGCTCACATGCCCCGACCCGGTGTCCGTCCTGCGAGGCGCGCCCTTGAGCAGCCTGTTCTGGTCGTACGCATTCGGGCTTTTGTGGGGCATCGGCGGGCTGACGTTCGGCCTGTCGATGCGCTACCTGGGCATGTCGCTCGGGTATGCGCTTGCGTTAGGATTCTGCGCCGCGTTCGGCACGATCATCCCACCGATATTCAAGGGCGAATTCGCGGGCCTGCTGTCGTTGGCATCGGGCCGCATCACACTGGCCGGCGTGGGCGTGTGCCTTGCCGGGATTACGATATGCGGGAGAGCCGGCGTATCCAAAGAGTGGGAACTGTCGGCGGCTGAGAAGAAGGCGGCAATCCGCGAGTTCGATTTCATGAAGGGCGTGTGGGTCGCGATTTTTGCGGGGATCATGAGTTCGTGCATGGCCTTCGCAGTCCAGGCTGGCAAACCTATAGCGAAGCTCGCGGTTGAAGCCGGAACGCGCGAACTCTGGCAGAACACGCCGGTTTTGATCGTCATGCTTGCGGGCGGCTTCACGACAAACTTCATCTGGTGTGCGATCTTGAATATCCGCAATAAGACGGCGGGGGATTATATCGGCGCAAACAATGCGCCGTTGCTACTCAATTACGTTCTCTCGGCGCTCGCCGGTATCACGTGGTATTTCCAATGGATGTTCTACGGCATGGGCACCACCCAGATGGGCCGCTACGATTTCTCGAGCTGGACCATCCACATGGCGTTCATTATCGTTTTCAGCAATATGTGGGCGATCCTGTTTCGTGAATGGAAAGGCTCGAGCCGCCGGACTCATCACATCGTGTTCGCAGGCATTATCATATTGATCGCGTCAACGCTCGTCGTCGGTTACGGCAATTACTTTGCTGCGATGAGTGAATAAGAGGCCTTATGGATCGTGTACGAATCGCCGTAGCCGGATGCGGCTCAGTATCGGAGCATTATCTGGCGAACTTACAGAATTGCACATCGGCGCGGGTGGTGGGCGTCTGCGACATCGTCGAGAGCCGGTTCCGCGAGCGCATGGCCGAGTTCGAGATACCAAACGGGTTTGCGACCGTGGACGAGATGCTCGGATCGCTCGAATTCGACATGCTTCTGAACCTAACGAGCATGCCGCCCCATTATGAGATCAACAAGAAGGCGTTGAGCGCCGGAAAACACGTGTTCTCCGAGAAACCATTTGCGAATACGCATGAGAAAGGCAAAGGACTTCTTGAACTGGCGCGGGAAAAAGGCGTGCGCCTGTGGGCCGCGCCAACGGTGGTCTTGACCCCGCAGTTCCGTTTCATGTCCGAAGCGCTGGCCAGCGGGCGCATAGGCAAAGTCTACGCCGCCCACGCCTGTTACGGCCACAGCGGCCCGTCATGGGGCCCGTGGTTCTACAAGGAAGGCGGCGGAAGCATGCACGACCTCGCCGTTTACAACATCACGACCCTGACGGGACTTCTGGGCCCGGCGAAGAGCGTCGTGGCGATGACGGGCACGGCCATTCCCGAACGAACCATCGAGCGTGAGAACGTGCGGGTGACCGAGGACGACAACATGATGCTCTTGTTGGATCATGGCGATTCCGTGTTCTCGCACATTCAATCCGGTTTCGTGTATTTCGTCCAGAACGAAGATCGCACCATCGAACTCATCGCAAGAGGCGGCGCGATGAACCTTCTCGGTTGGGACTGGGCTCCCAAAGGCGTGCAAATCCGACTCGAGTGCGAAAAGGACTGGCAGACCCGCTGCACCGCCTCGCAGGGCTACGTCTGGCAATGCGGCGCCGCATATGCCGCCGATTGTCTCATCTCCGGCAACGAAGGAATCCTCCGCCCCGAGCACGCCCTCCACGTCGTCGAGATCATGGAAGCCGCCCGCATATCCGCCCAAACCGGCGCGCGCATTCCCGTAACATCAACATTTCCCTGGCCAAATGAGGGGTGATACTTGAAAGATTCGAAGGATATCATCATAGACCTTCCTTATTCGTTGGTTATCGAGGCCACTGAGGAAGACGATTTCTGGGGTTTCTATTCTCCTGAACTCGAAGGCTTCACCGGCATCGGCCATTCCATTGAGGACTGCATCTACCAAGCCCGCTACGGGATGAAAGAGCACGTGCGCCTGCTGACGGAAAACGGGCTGCCTGTCCCTCAACCGTCGTCCAATCCCACCATTACCGTTCAGAACCAGTCCGCTGCCGTTGCCTCGAGTGTTGCCAAGGGATAGGACATCCCAAGCACAACGGGGCTCGTTCCCAAGTTGCGCTTGGGAAGTGGCTGATGGCGAGAGGAGCGCGAAATGCGCGTCACTTGCATTGAGGGTGACGTAACGGGGCCATCAGGCAAGCACCGGAGCGTGAAGTTCCTCGTGGACAGTGGAGCACGCTACTCCCTCTTGCCCAAAGCGGCGTGGAAATCGATAGGTTTGAAGCCTAAGCGAAGACTGTCGTTCACGCTTGCAGACGGCACAACGATTGAGAGAGGGGTCTCGGAAGCTTTTATTTCCCTTCCACAAGGCGAAGCTCACACTCCCGTGATCCTTGGCGAGGCGGGCGATGAAGCGTTGCTGGGCGCGGTGACATTGGAGATCCTCGGCCTTATGCTCAATCCTTTTGATCGCACCCTCACCCCCATGCGCATGGTGTTGTGCTGAACGTTCTGCTCTTCCTGCATGTCCAATCACTTTGCCGCTTGGATGTAGCCGTGGTATCGGGCCATCCAGTACGGGAGGAGCCAGAAGGTGGGGGACCATTCGCTGTGGCCGCCATCGCCTTGGGTGGCTTCCCAGGGGTTTTTGTCCCAGCGTATGACGCCTCGCTCGCTAGGGGGAAGCAGTCGGCTTGTTTGAAGCGGCTCGATTTCCGGTGCGCGCACGAGCTGGAGGTCTTCGCGTTTCGAGTTGTCCATGGTCCAGTTGATCAGGTCAAGGGGAACGTCTCTCAGATATGGGATCACCTCGGTCGAAACGATCGATCGTGCGGTCAATGACGCATGGAGAATGTCAAAGAACGGGCTACAATCGGCCTTGACGGCCGCATACCAATAATCGAGGCTGTCGAGGTATAGCGCACGCGTCGCGGGGTCCTCTTCATAACGCAGCAATCCCGGATAGGCCAGAGCAAGGAGTTCGTCGTCGATGTGAGTCCGCCAGGCCGGTGCAAACGTCTTTGCGCGCCGTACGTTGTCGGCATAGCCCTCATCACGCAAGAGCCGCAGGTATTCTTTCTGATACTTCTCGTCGCCGGTGATATGATAGGTCACTTTCAGGAAAGACAGTATCTCGACTGAGTTGACGCCGCGCTCGGCGGCCCAGTTTGGATCGCGGTTCAATCGTTCCGGGGCCCACACGCCCCATCGCGTGTGCGTTCCATCGACGTCTTTGAAAACGTATCCGCCGTCAATGATGTAGTCCATGACGTTGCGGACGTGTGCGCGGACGACTTCCTTCTGTTCATCGTCGGCAGCGAGGTCGAAGTAGTAAGCATATCCGAAGAAATGCCCTGTGACCTCATCGCTGCTCGTGTCGCCTTTCCACAACCACTGCCCGTCTTTCGAAGGATGCCAACGCACCTCGACTTTCTTATAGCGCGGCTCCTCGATGCGGCGTTGCGCCCATTCCTGGGGCGTGAGCTTGTCGCCGGGGTCCTTCATGCTCTTCCATGTACTCGGTATCACCGTTCGAGCGAAGAATCCGGGTGTTTCGGTGACCGTTTGAAGAAATCGCAACGCCTCGAACGCTTTCTTCGCGTTTTCCCGTGCCGCCGAGTCCTGCGTTGCCGCATATCGGAACGATTCCATGGCAAGGTACATCGCCGTGTACTGCCCGTCGTTGTCGTCATCCACAGGTTCCCACGTCGTCGGGTCGCCGGGCGTGCGCAGCCGGCACAGTTCGACGAGCCATGGCGGCCGCGTGTGGCGTTCAAGCGAGACGCCCTCGAAATAGTCGGCCTTTTCGGCGAGCGTCATCTGTCTGCGCTTGATGGCGCTGACACCCTTTGCGGTAGCAATCCATGCCGTCCCGTCTGAATCGAAGGCGATATCCCGCACGTCGTCATCAAGCAGCCAGCGGCGGCCATGGCGAAGCGACCATGCTCTTCCTTCCGGCAGACTGAAGTCTGCCCCACGATATCGCGCAACACCCAAGGTTGTGCCGACCCACATGACGCCGTCGGGCGCGCAAGACACGCATTGGAGGTGTACCGTGGGGAGGCCGTCGCGGGTCGTGAACTGGCCGAGGCGTTGGCTGTCGCGATACACGGTGATTCCGCCGATGCCGGCCACCCAAATCGCGCCGTCGGCCGAGCGCGCAATACCCCGTGCGTCCGCGCTCAGGATGTCTTCCTCCGACTGGTACAGTCTGCTCCGTTCTCCGTTGAAAAAGAGCCCGTTCTCCGTCGCGATCCATAGCCCGCCGCCGGCATCAGACAATGCCCCTCGAATGCCTTGCGCGCAAGAAAGCGGGGACTGAGTAAATGCGTTGTTCCGGCCCTGCCAGATTCCGTCCGGGCCGATGGCGGCCATACCGTCGTTCGTCTCACACAGGGCCGCTATGGGCGCACTGATACCCGGAATCTTCTCGAGCCCGGAGGCTCCGGCCCGGTAGAGTCCGTTCCATGCGCCGACCCATACGGTTCCGGCATGGTCCACACAGAGATCAAAGACAGGACCGGCATCCGCTTCGTTCGATACGCGCACCCAGGCGGTCTCGCCTTTTCCCAGACGAAACACGTCCTGCTGGGTTCCGGCCCAAACGCGGCCTTCGGGATCGACGGCGATCGCGCGCACGTCGTTGGCAGGCGGCGCGTCACCCAGGGGATGCGCTTCATGATATTCCTGAAGGAACGGTGCATCAGCCAGACCCAACGTGTCCGCTGCTGGGACCGCGGCCATCGACCATATGGAAGACATTACCAGCAAGCCAATTCCGTTCAGCATTGAAGCGACTCCTTTCGGCAATCTCCCGCGCGCACACGTACCTTGTTCCGGATACAAGAGAGCTTTCCCTACATGCTCAAGAATCAGGTTTCTGAATCCGCGCCCGATCATATGTCATCATCCCACCGGAAAACGAGCGTCCGGAAGACGAGGGGCATTGAGCGGAAAACAGCTATTTCGGACGGGCTGATGCGATTTTGAGGGATTGTTGAGGGCTGGAGGCAACCGCGATCATTTTTTGTGGTGGTCTATTTTGAGATTCGTAAGACAGATTGACTTGGGTTCGTACGGTTGGTATACTTTATGGATTGTCCGAGACGGGCTTGTTGTGTTCCCTTTTCCAAGCGCGCTCTTTGAGCATTAAGCACGAGACGACCCTATGGTGGTGTCGTGTGTGCGGCGCCAGGGCTTTCCTATGGGAGCCGCCCTTAAGTTGAAATGCTGGGGCGTCGCCAAGTTGGCAAGGCACCGGGTTTTGGTCCCGGCATTCGGAGGTTCGAATCCTTCCGCCCCAGCCAGTTTGAACTAGGGTCTAGGGTTTAGGGTATAGGGTAAGCGGCAGGGCAGGAGACAGTTTGGAGTCCCGAACCTGGGTTCAGCAACAGGGTTCTTGCGGAGGCAACCGCGACCCAGGACTCCGAACCGTAGACCCTAAGCGCCATACCTTAACCCTCTGGAGTTGAAGCGGTTGTGGCTTACAGCAAGGCGATGAAGATCTTCGGCGGCAGGGCGTCGCTCGCGTTGACGCGGGGGATCTGCGCGCATTTGAACGTGGAGATGGGCTACGCGCTGGTGGATACTTTCAGCGACGGAGAGATCCACGTTCAGCTTGGCGAGAACGTGCGCGGCTGCGACGTCTTCATCGTGAACAGCACATCGCCCCCGGTGAACGATCATCTGGTCGAGCTGTTGATCCTCATTGATGCTGCGCGCCGCGCTTCGGCGGAACGGGTCACGGCGGTGCTGCCCTATTTCGGTTATGCGCGCCAAGATCGCAAGGACAAACCGAGGGTGCCGATCTCTGCAAAGCTCGTGGCCAATCTGCTGACGGCGGCGGGGGCCAACCGCGTTCTGACGGTGGATCTTCACTGCGGCCAGATCCAGGGGTTCTTCGATATTCCTGTGGATCATCTTCGGGGCGACGTGGTGTTTGGCCGCGACATGATCGAGAACAAGATCGACGGCCTGGTAATCGTCTCGCCGGATACGGGCAGTGTGCTGAGGGCGCGCGAGTTCGCCAACCGTCTTGATGCGCCGCTCGCAATTGTGGATAAGCGCCGTCCGAAGGAAAACATAGCCGAGGTGATGAATATCATCGGGAGCGTCGAGGGAAAACGGACGCTTATTTTCGACGACATGATTGACACCGCCGGGACGCTAGTGAAAGCGGCTCAGGCGTTAAAGGATCACGGGGCCGTGGACGTGATGGCCTGCGCGACTCACCCGGTGCTCAGCGGAACCGCCGTCGCGCGCATCAATGACAGCGTTTTGCGGGAAGTATTGATCAGCGACACCGTTCCTCTTTCGAGGGAAGGAGAGGTTAGCCCGAAACTCCGGGTCCTCTCCCTTGCGCCGCTCATCGGCGAAGCCATCATCCGGATACACGAAGAGGAATCGGTGAGCTGTTTGTTTGTGTAGACGAATTCGGAGGCAACGGAGCCATGGAACTGGAATCACTGAAAGTTTTGACCCGCAGCGGCGGCGGCAAGGGTCTCGCACGGAGGACCCGCCGGACGGGCGTCGTTCCGGCGATACTGTACGGCGGTGACGGAGAACCGGTGAGCATCTGCGTGAATCAGCGCGCGTTCGAGACGGTGATCCACCACAGCCGCGGCGGAGAACATGCCCTCGTGCGTCTCGAGGTGGAAGACAAGCCGGACCTGAACACGCCCGCCCTCCTTAAGGAAGTGCAGCACGACCCGCGTCGAGGCGGAATCGTTCACGCGGACTTCCTGCGGATACGTTTGGATGAGCGGATTGAGACGGTAGTGCCGATACGTCTTGTGGGGCAGGCGCCGGGTATTGCCGAGGGCGGCGTGCTGGACCACCAACTTCGCGACCTCGAGGTCGAGTGTCTCGCACTCGAAGTACCGGAAGAGATCGTGGTCGATGTGGCCAACTTACACATGAATGAAAGTATTCATGTGTCCCAGCTCACCGTACCTTCCAATGTGACCGTGCTAAGCGATCCGGAGCGGCCCGTGGTAGCCGTGCATCCGCCGCGCGTGATCAAGGAAGAGGTGATAGTGACGCCAGAGGAGGCGGAAGCGGCGGCCGAAGGTCCCGAGGTGATCTCCGAACGGAAGGAAAAGGAGGAGGACGCCGAGAAGGCCGAGAAGGCCGAGAAGCCGGAGAAGGGCGAGAGGGCTGAGAGAGGCGAGAGGGCTGAGAGAGGCGAGAGAGGCGAGAGAGGCGAGAGAGGCGAGAAGGAAAAGAGGAGATAGGGTTTAGGATTCGGGGTTTGGGCCAAGGCAGCGTGGAAGCGGGTGACCCTAAACCTTGCACCTAAACCCTAGACCCCAGACCCGAGGCAGGCGGCGTGAAGATCGTCATCGGCTTGGGAAACCCCGGGGTCCGATACAAGGACACCCGGCACAACGTCGGGTTCAAGGTGCTGGATGTGCTGGCGGAGCGTCTTGGCGTGGCGTTTTCGCAAGAGAAATACGGCGGCTTGGTTGCTCGCACCACGCGAAGGGATGCACCGTTGCTCCTGGTGAAGCCTTTGACATTCATGAATAACAGTGGTGATTGCGTGGCCCGGGTTGTCCGGTACACAGAGGCTGACTTGGGCGACGTGCTTATCGTATCGGATGACGTGAATCTGCCGCTCGGGAAGCTCCGGTTTCGTAAGGGCGGGTCAGCCGGCGGGCATAATGGTTTGAAGTCGATCATCGAGCGGCTCGGTACGGACGAGTTTCCGAGACTGCGCATGGGCGTGGGTCTTGATAAGAATGGGAACGACGACTTGGTGCAACACGTGCTGGGTCCCTTCACCATCGAGGAAAAGATGCACCGCGATGAAGCGGTCGGGCGGGCCGTCGAGGCCGTATTGATATACTTGGATGAGGGCATCGGGCGGGCCATGAACACGTTCAATTAGGCGCCCGGAGGCGGCATGAAGAAACATACGATCAGTGTGTTGGTGGAAAACCACTTCGGCGTGCTGGCGCGCGTTTCAGGGTTGTTCAGCGCGCGAGGGTACAACATTGACAGCCTCTGCGTCGGCGAGACGGAAGACCCGACGGTGTCCCGGATGACGGTGGTCGTGCGCGGCGATGACAGCGTGCTGGACCAGATCATCAAACAGTTGAACAAGCTGGTCGACACGATCGAAGTCATGGATCTGACGAACGAAGACTTCGTCGAGCGTGAGCTTGTGATGATCAAGATGGCCGTGGGCGGCAAGCAGCGCAACGAAGTCGTCGAGCTGTGTTCCATTTTTCGCGCGAAGGTTGTGGATTGCAGCAAGAGCTCGATGATCGTCGAGGTCACGGGTTCTGAAGACAAGGTGGAGGCGTTCATCGACATGATGCGGCCGTTCAGTATCCTTGAACTAGTCCGCACCGGCGAGGTCGCCATATGCAGATCGAAACGAAAGTGAGGTTGCCATCATGAACCGAAACGAGAAGACCATACGGAACGAGGACAGGCATGAGGACCGCCCCATGCGCGTACCGGCCGCGGGGAGGAGCGGCTTGCGAAGTCGTCCGCTTCGCGACCTGACCCCGCCGCGCCTCAAATGGCGAGCCGCGGCCCAGGCGCCGCGCAAGCGGGCGGCGACCGGTCCTGAGCGGGGCGCTTGGGCCACTGTCGGCAAGACGTAACCATACGCCGCAGCTTCGGCTGCGGCGTTTTCATTTGAATCGAACGATAGTGAAACACGATGAGACGCGACCGTCCGCCCTTGAGGACGGTGGCCGATGGGGAGGTATGAATTCTTGAAGACGCTGTTGCGCTTGCAGGACCTTGATTTGCAGATTGAATCGCTGAAAGCGCGTGAGTTGGAGATCCCGAAACAGAAAAGCAAGTTCGACATCCGGCGGAAACGACTGGCCGAGGAACTAACCGAACGCGAGAAGGGATACAAGGCGTTCTTGTTCGAACAAAGGGAGTGCGAGGTCGAGATCGAACAGAAGCAGGGACAGATCAAGAAGTATGATCAGCAGCTATACGCCGTCAAGAAGAACGATGAATACCTGGCCCTCCTCCACGAGATCGACATGCTCAAAAAACAAGTCTCCCTGAAGGAAGAGCGCGTCATTGCCATCATGGTGGAACTCGATGACGCCAAGGCGCGGCTCGAGGAGGATAGGAAACGGATTGACGCTGAGCTGAAGGAGATTGACCGCCAATGCTCGATGATTGATGCTGAACTGGCGGAGGCCGTGCGCGAACGGCAGCGGCTCGAAGCGGAGCGGGGTCCCCTGGCCGGCCAAGTCAAACCGGAGTTGTTGAACAAGTACAAGCGCATCCGCACCAGCAAGGGCAACGGTCCCGCGGTTGTGCCGCTCAACGGAGAAGCTTGTTCCGGCTGCCACATGCGGGTGCCGCCGCAGATTGTGAACGAGCTTCTGGGCGGCAGCCAGCAGCACGTCTGCAACTATTGTGGCCGAATGCTGTACGACGCGGACCACTATAGCATCGGCGGCACGGAAGCATAGGCACTGCGCCTTCGGCACTAGGAACCAGGATGCTCTTCCCTTGAGGAGGGTTCCGTCTGCGGCACGCACCGTAGCTTATCCTTACGTGGCCATTCCGAGCACAGTCATGGGAAAGGGCACGATCACGACTGCGATTACCAGTACGAGCATGAGCACGAGCACGAGCACGACGCGTCCTGCTTTTCTTAAATACAAAATCCAAAATCCAAAATCCAAAATCCCACTGCAATGACACACCGGGAATACCTGTTCCACCTCGAACTGCATGGCATCAAGCTTGGCTTGGAGAACATCCGCCGCCTGCTCGACGCAGCCGGGGCGCCCGAGAGAGGCTATCCGATCGTGCACGTGGCCGGGACCAACGGCAAGGGCAGCGTCGTAGCTTTCCTTGACGCCATCGCGCGGTCGGCCGGATACCGCGTGGGCTGTTTCACGAGTCCGCACCTCACCGATGTCACGGAGCGGTTCCTGGTCGACGGAACGCCCATGCCGGAAGCCGCATTGGAGGAGGAGATAGGCTTCTTTCGAGCCGTGGCGGAACGCATGGATTCACCCCCGACGTTCTTCGAGCTTAACACCGCTATCGCGTTCCGATGGTTCGAGCGATGCAAGGTGGACCTCGCCGTCATCGAGGTGGGGATGGGCGGCCGGCTGGACTCGACCAACATCGTCGAGCCGCTGGCAACCGCCATCACCAATATTGGCCTCGATCACATGAAGTATCTGGGCGATACGGTCGAACAGATCGCGTTCGAGAAAGCGGGCATCATCAAAGCCGGCGTGCCGTTGGTGCTGACGGAGACGTCATCTCCGGCCCAGGATGTGATTCTGACCCGCGCCGCACAACTGCGGAGCCCGGTGCGCGTGCTGGGCTGTGATTTCCGCTTTGAACTGACGGGACCGCCATTTGCACAAGAGTTCGCGTACGAGAGCGACCGGTTGCGATTCGGGCCGACGCCGCTCAATCTCAACGGAGCGCACCAGGCGCCGAATGCCGCATCCGCCGTCGCTTTGGCGGAATGTATGATGACGTCGCTTCCGCGGATCGACGCAGCCGCCATACGCGTGGGACTGGCTTCCGCGCGATGGCCGTGCCGGCTTGAAAAGGTTCTCGATCAGCCCCCGGTCATCATCGATGCGGCACATAATCCCGCGGGCGCACGGCAGATTTCGAAGGCCCTCGAACAATGCGTGACACTCCTGGCTATATCCTCCGATAAAGACGCCGAGGGTATCATCGAGGCCCTCTCGCCCATCACCGCTCTCTTCATCCTCAGTCAATACGGCGGGGCGCGCTCCTTGCCGGTCGCTGAACTGAGGCAGGCGGCAGGGAACCGTCCCTACCTCGCCATGCCATCTCTCGCAGAGGCCATCGGCCTCGGCCTCTCCCTGGCCGGCGCCTCCAGGCCGCTCCTGATTACAGGTTCAATCTTCACCGCCGGCAAAGCGCGGCAAATCCTCGTCGCGCAGCACGGTGGCAAGCCCTTGGCCTTCTAACCCGCGTTTCCGCCTCCTCGCAATGACACGTGACAGGCCGTTGTTGAGTTCATGCGAAGATCCGCGTCTGCGCATGGGCGGTTGCTCGCTTAACTTTGGTGAAGGCTTGACAATCGCCCAAGGGGAGTTTAAGATACCTTCGTTTTGTTAACCATAGTGATCAAGAGGTGGGTATGGTATACATCAGCAATACGAACGATTCGAGTTATTGGCGCGAGTTCGACAGGAACCAGGTTTCCCATTCGGCGGCCCATTACCTGATGACGATCGACGGTCTGCGCCGGGAGTTTGGGTATGCCCGAGTCACGGATGTGGCGGAAAGGCTCGATGTGTCGCGCGGGGCGGTGTCAATGGCCCTTGCGCTGCTGCGGAAACGGGCGTGGGTAACGGAAGACCCGCATCGGTTCCTGCTCTTGACCGACGCGGGCCGGCGCGTAGTCAAGCGGGTCGAGCAGAACTATGACATCCTAGCGCGTTTTTTCGAGGAAGTGCTGGGCGTTGCGCGGGGTGCGGCGCAGGCGGACGCCTGCAAGATGGAACATCTGCTAAGCCTGGAGACGGGACGACGGCTGGTGCGGCTGATGCAGTCGGTCTTGAACGATCCGGCCCGGTCGACTCAGCTTCGAAACTCCTTGATGTGCACCGGAACGCGAACCAGCGGGACGGCCATGAGGCGCCGTCGAAAGGCCCGCGGGACCTCGCGGCGCGCAACGGGCGGGAAGGAGGCGGGCCATGTCTAGACGAATACCATTGGCCGAAATCCTGGATGGCCGCAGCGTCCGGGTACTGGAAATCCAGGGCGGCAAGAATGTGCGGGACCGGCTTCGCTTGCTGGGAATCCGGCCGGGGGTAACCGTCATCAAGGTAAGCGGTCTCGCAAGGTTCGGTCCTACGGTCGTCCGTTGCGGCCAAACTCAGACGGCGCTCGGCAACGGCATTTCCTAGAAAATCCTCGTCGAGGCGGCTGAATGAAACGTGTACTTCTGATGGGGAATCCAAACGTCGGGAAGAGCGTCGTCTTCTCGCGGTTGACGGGGATTCGCGTCATTTCCGCCAACTACCCGGGCACAACGGTCGAGTTCAGCCAAGGAACCATGTCCGTGGGCGACGAACGCGCCCTGCTCATCGATGCGCCAGGCGTTTACGGGCTCGAGGCTTCCTGCAAGGCGGAGGAGATCGCCCTCGCCATGATGGAGCAGGCCGAGGCGGTGATCAACGTGGTCGACGCGACGAACCTCGAACGGAACCTTCACCTGACGCTGCATCTCCTTGAAAGAAACGTTCCCCTTGTCGTCGCGCTGAACATTTGGGACGACGCACAGCACAAGGGCATCGAGATCGATGTCGAGAAGCTGAAGCGGGAACTGGGGGCGCCTGTGGTCCCCACGGTGGCCGTGACCGGCGAAGGGATACGTGAGCTTGTCGAATGCGTATCCGCGACAATGCAAGACGGCCGCGTCAAGGCCCCCGAACTCGGCGGCGAGCCGACAAAGCACAGCCTGTACTGCGCGTCGTGCACGATGAAATCGTGCTGCTCGGACGCGCCCCGCTCACATGCGGCGCCGCGCACCGAGGATGAGCGTTGGACGGAGGTCGGACGCATCATTAGCGCCGTTCAATCCCTTCAGCACCGTCATCACACGTTCCTCGAAGTGATTGGCGACGCCTCCGTCAAGCCGGTTACCGGCATCCCAATTGCCGCGGCGGTCCTTTGCGCGTCGTTCATCGCGATACGTCTGATCGGAGAGGGACTTATCCGTCTCGTGTTCGAGCCTTCGTTCAACACCTTCTGGATGCCGGTGCTGCTGCGTCTCAATGCGGCCCTGGATCCCAACGGTTTCCTGCACGCTATCCTGATCGGCACGTTGATAGACGGGCGGATCGACTTCATCCAGTCGTTTGGGCTGCTGAGCACAGGGTTCTTTGTGGCCATTACGATGGTCTTCCCTTACGTGCTGGCCTTCTACCTTGTACTGGGCCTCCTCGAGGATTTCGGATACCTTCCGCGGCTTGCCGTGTTGCTGGACACGCTCATGCACCGGATGGGCCTGCACGGTTGGGCCGTGATACCCATGCTGCTGGGCCTGGGCTGCAACGTGCCCGGCATCATGGCCACGCGGGTCCTCGAGAGTCCGCGCGAGCGGATGATCGCATCCACGCTGGTCTCGATCGCCGTGCCTTGCGCGAGCCTCCAGGCCATGATGTGGGGCATCCTCGGCCGCCACGGGACCCGCTACGTTGCGGGCATCTATCTCATTCTGTTCGTCGTCTGGATTGTGCTCGGCCGCATTCTGAACGCCCTCATGGAGGGAAACAGTCCTGAGCTCATCCTCGAGATCCCGCCGTACCGCCTGCCCTCAGTAAGAACCGTCGGATACAAGCTGTGGATGCGCATGGTGTCGTACTTCAAGGAAGCAGTGCCCTTCGTTCTTCTTGGCGTGCTCATTGTGAACGTGCTCAACTACCTCAACACCTTCACGATTATCGCCGACGCCACGGCGCCCTTCATTACCCGCGCTTTCGGACTTCCCAAAGAAGCCGTGTTCGCGTTGGTACTGGGCTTCCTCCGGAAAGACGTGGCCGTGGGCATGCTGGGCGCGCTGTCGCTCGCGCCCAAACAGATGGTCATCAGCGTTACGATCCTGTGCATGTCCTTTCCCTGTATCGCGACGTTTGTTGTATTGGCAAGGGAGCTTGGGGGCCGCAGCCTCGCCAAAGCCACACTGATCATGCTTATCAGCAGCCTCGGCGTCGGCGTAGCGCTGAATCTCCTGCTGTGACTTGGTTCGCGCGCGGATACCGCCGCCGCTATTGACGCGGCAGCGTCAGGGTGTTACTATCGTTAAGCCATTGGTGTAGGGGTTTCGGCTGCAGTGAAGGAAGAAGGGGTTCACACCGTCAACCGCATACAGGGCTGAGACGGTACACATATCTGCTCGGTCCAGCTCTCTGGGCATAACGCGTCTCACGAGGAGGAGGGGCATACCATGAACAGGGGCATTGCAGGTTTGGCGACTTGGTGTCTTTGCGTGTCGTTTTCCTTGGCGAGTTTTGCCAATCCCACGGACTGGGTGCAGAATTCGACCAACCACCATCTATACAGGCTCACGGACGCCATGCGATGGGATCAAGCCCAAGCACAGGCCGTCGAGTGGGGCGGCTACCTGACCACGATCAATGACGTAAATGAGAATACATGGGTTGTTCAGACGTTCAGCGGCTACGGCGGAGATTGTTTCATCGGAGCGAACGACCTCCAACAGGAGGGAACCTGGGTCTGGGTCGAGGACGGGACCAATTTCTGGAACGGCGCGGCTAGCGGCAGCCCCGTGGGCGGCCGATACAGTAACTGGAGCGGCGGGGAGCCCAACAACTCCGGCAATGAAGACGTATGCCAGATGTACATGCCGAGCGGCACGTGGAACGACCACAAAGTGTTTTACGCTCTCCGCGGCATTGTCGAGGCGAGCGATACCGACGGTGATGGCCTGCCCGACCGCTGGGAAACAGGTCATGGCCTTTCGCCGACGGATCCCACAGGCGACAACGGCACAGACGGAGACCCGGACTCCGACGGCCTGACAAATGCCCAGGAGTACGCCCACAACGCAGACCCGGACAATTCCGATACGGACGGCGATGGGCTTAACGACGGGGATGAGGTCAACGTCCATCTGACCAATCCCGCACGCGCGGACAGCGATGGCGACGGGCTCTCCGATTCCGAGGAACTGGCGCAAAGTACGAATCCCAATAACCCCGACTCGGATGGCGACGGACTGCCCGATGGCTGGGAAGTGAACAACGGCCTACTGCCGAACGACGCCACGGGCGCCAATGGCGCAAGCGGCGATCCTGATGGGGACGGGCTTACCAATGCCCAGGAATATGCGAATCACACCAACCCGTACAATGCGGATTCGGACGGCGATGGTTACAACGACGCGGCGGAAGTAGCCGCGGGCAGCGATCCTACGGACCCGGCCAGCGACCCCACAAACCTTCCGCCGCACGTGACCTATCGACTCGGCGATGCGACCGAACTCCTTGATGAGGACTTTTACTCCGGTGTAGACCGAAACGGTTCCGGTCTCGCCCCCATGGGCCGTATGGCCTTCTTCGGAAGCACCTCGAACGCCGGCAAGAAGGTCGCCTTCTGGGCCGTCAATATTGACACTGAAAACATCGCTGTTTTCATTGTGGACATCGGGGTCCCGTCCAGTTGGCTGCGCTTATGGCCGCAAGACATCGACGACGATCCGAATGAACCGATAATCTGGACGCCCGACGACCAATACATCGTGGCCAAAGGCAGGCGGACTTCCGTCGCCACGGGGGCCACTGCGCCTCATGCCCCGTTTGGCTACGCGCTGAGCGAGCCGAGCTCGACTCGGCTGTCTGAGAAGAACTGGTTCGTCACGAATTACTCGAGTGAAATCGTGGCCCTTCCCGTCCTTCCGGATGGCAGTGAGGATTCCTCTCGTCAGCCGACGATCATCACGGCCTTTTCATCGAGCGGTGTTTCCGCCGTTTGGCCGGCGATCGCCCCCGACTGGAGCGCTGTGACGTTTCTCAACTACCATGAGCCCGAGGTGGGACCAAACACCGGCGACGTATATGTGCTCGCGAACCTGCCGGAGATCCTGAATGCCTCGAGAGATCCCTTGACCGGCATTTCGGCCCTTGCACCGACGTCGCTGTCAGATCCGCACATTGTCCCGATCCGCACCTCCGAAAGCGAGCATGTCTGTGTGCCGCCGTTCTTCTCTGAGGATCGGAGCCTCGTTTTCTACTCGGAGGACTGGAAGAATGTGTTCGTCGTTGGAGACTTCTACAACACGCTGTTGCAGTCCAACTTTGATGTGATGGTATCCCGTGCGGACGGAACCGGTGAGGATTTCCAGTTGGACATCCCGCGAAACCAGGCCGTGGTGATTCCTACGCCCGGCGGCACGCGCCTTATTTACATTGATGACGCGGCGGGCGTCATGCACCTGTATATCAGCACCTTGGAGGTGCACAGCGAAGTGACCGGGACCACTGTTGGAGACCCGGTCAATAACGACATCGTCACGACGACCGTACAACACGCTTCCGATGCGAGCGGCACAACCGTGGGAATCCCGACGGGCACGACGGTCGATTTTCCCGTCGGAGCGCTCCGGGAGATCCAGATCACCACGCCCATCGACCCGGCGCAGACCCCGCAACTCCCCGAAGGCATCGGAGCCATCCCGGTGATCCGTGAGTTCGGCCCGGCAGGTACGACGTTTGATCATGATATCACGATTACCATCAGCTATACGGACGCCGAGATTGGGAATTACGACGAGTCGACCTTACAGGTCTTTAGGTACGACGAAGATCACGGGAAGTTTGACATTCCCGTCGAAGTCAGCAGCCGGGACCTCGAACATAACACGATCTCCTTCATCGTGAGAGGCTTCTCCATGTATGGCCTGGCGCAGTTGCTCGATACGGACGGCGACGGCCTTTACGACAACGAAGATCCTGACGATGACAATGACGGCATTCCCGATGTGAGCGATGCCTTCCCGTTGGATACGGACAACGACAGCCTCGACAATGCCGTGGACCCCGACGATGACGCGGATGGCATTGTGGATGGCGAAGACACTTACCCGTTGGACACGGACAACGACGGTCTCAACAATGCCGCCGACCCCGATGACGACGCGGACGGGATCATAGACAGCCTTGACCCATTCCCCTTGGACACGAACAACAACGGCCTGCGCAATGATGTCGATCCGGACGACGACGGCGATGGAATCCTTGACGTCAGAGAAGCACCGGGCGACGCCGACGGCGACGGCATCCCGAATTCGCTCGACCTCGATTCGGACAACGACGGCGTACCCGACGGAATGGAGTTCGCACTTGGGACGAATCCCTATGATCCTGATAATCCCACCCTGGTGCCGTTACCGTGGTGGCCCATTGGCGTGGCGGTGTTGGGAGCAGGCCTATTGGCGTTGCGGCGGCATCGGAGAAAAGCCGGTTCTACCGCGTAGCGATCTTTCGCGTTGCCGGCGCGTTTTAGCTTTTCGGGTGTGAGACTGGGCAGAGAACCGGACACTAGCCCACCCTCCGCGGGTGGGCTAGCTCCTGGTTCCGGTGCTTGCCACGAGATGGGTTATCACAGGGCGCAACCGAGAGCCGTTTCATACACGGCAATGATGTTCTCGATCGGGACATCATCCTGGAAAACGTGGGAAGGCGCGAGGATCAGACCGCCGTCGCGGCCCACCACGTCGATGAGCCTGCGGGTCGACTCGCGCACTTGATTCGCGGACGCATTCGGCAGCAGGCCCTGTGTGTCTATCCCCCCGTTGAAGGTCAGGTCGGCGCCGAAGTCGCGCTTGAGCCCTTCCGGGTCCATGCCGGCGGCGAGCGCCTGAACAGGGTTCAGCACGTCCAGCCCGATCTCGATCAGGTCCGGTATGATCGGACGGATCCCGCCGCACGAGTGGTATCGAACCGCGACGCCGTACTTCTTGCACATCCGGATGAACGCCGCCATGCGCGGTTTCAGATACTCTCGCCACGTTTCCGGCGCGATCAGCAGACCCTCCTGGCCGCCGACGTCGTCGTTATACTCGACCATGTCGATGAGTCCCCGGCCCACTTCGAGAATCCGCCGTGTACGTTCCATCAAGTAGCCTTGAACGTGGTCCATGATGGCGTTGGCAAGGCCGGGGTTGCACGCCAGGTCCGTCATGAACTCCTCGAACCCCCGAAGGAACCAACTGATCTCGAAGATGCCCCGGCTGTGCGCCCACGTCCAGTACGCCGCATTTGCGCGCGCCTGTTCGGCAATCGTTGAGTAATCCCACAGATCCGCCGATGGCCAGGGATATCCAGCCAGATCGTCAACCGATTCGACCTGCCGCAGAGGGCTCAGCGCCAGGTCCATGTAAAACCCGCACGTCGTCTGATTCGGCTTGAAACCGACTCCCCAGATATCGCAGTAGACACCCTCCTCCGTCACACGAACAGTCGGGTCCGCGTAGCAGAGCGCCGGACTTTCCCTCATGAAAACCGGACCGACTCCCCGCAAGTCAACACCCAGGTGGTCCTCAAGTTTGTCATCCGGTTTCAGATTGAGTCGTTGCCGCAACTTCTCAACGACCTCATGCCTCGCGTAAAAATCGATCGCGACACGATCCGGCTGTCGGTGTTGGATGACATTCCGCACACGTTCCTTTGATGTCATGCCAGCCTCCCGTCAAGAGTGTGGAACAACCGCCTTCGGCTGTCAAACCCACAGGCGATGGCGCCTGTGCCACAGTATAAGACCGATACCGTTCCTTGTCGCGTTCCCTTCACTTCGCAGTATACAATATCTCTTTGCAGGTGCGGGTCCAGCATCTGTTTCCGCACACGAAGGAGTGAGGACCATGAGAAAGGCAACTGTGGTGCGCAGACATTGCCGAATCGCCTCGCTGTTGCTCTTGACGTGCCTGGTAATCAGCGGCCCGCGCTTTGCCGCCGCGGCCCCGAACGGTCTCGTGATCTTGCTGACGGATTACGGCGCTGACTCCATATATGTCGGGGCGCTCAAAGGTGCAATCTACACAAAGTTCCCGGGGGTCCGCATAGATACGTTGACCAATTCCGTGCCGCCGTATGACGTCATTGCCGGCGCTCACTTGCTTGCAGAGGGCTGCAAGGAGTTCCCGCCGGGCACAACGTTCTGTTGCGTTGTGGATCCCGGCGTCGGCGCCGAGCGCAAAGAGATCGTCCTCGAGACAAACGACGGCCGGTTTTTCGTTGCTCCGGACAACGGGTTGCTGTCGCTGGTTGCCAAGCGAAACGGGATTGCTTCGCTGCACGAGGCAACGAACAAAGCCCTCTGGCGCGGAGGAGCGATCTCGACGACGTTCCACGGCCGCGATGTGTTCGGACCCGTTGCGGCTGCGGTCGCGCGCGGCGTCGCGTTGTCCGATGTGGGACCTGAGATCAAGGACATGATCGCTCTCCAGGACCAGGAAAGCCGCGTCGAAGGCAACGTCGTGCATGGAAAGGTCATCCGCATTGATGACTACGGAAACGTCGTCACGAATATCTCCGCCGAGGACCTGGAACGGATCGGACTGAAGCCGAACGACACGGCTGAAATAACGATCGGCAAGGTACGGTTTGTCGCGCCTCGAAAATCAACCTACAGTGACGTTCCGAAGGGTGAACGCGTGCTTCTCGTTCAGAGTTCGGGTCTCGTGGAATGCGCGATCAACCTCGGAACGCTTGCCGGTGCGATTGGCGAGGGCGTTCACGCGGATGTGACGGTGAAGAAGAAGCCATGACTTAAGGCTTTGGGGTTTAGGGTTTGGGGTTTAGGGTTTAGGGTACAGGGTTCAGGGTTCAGGGCAAAGGGTTTGGAGTCTGGGACGTAAGGCTTTGCACTTTGGGCTTAAGGCGCGTACTGAGAAATGCTTTTTGATCTTCCATTGCCTGACTCCTGTACCCTGTACCCTGTACCCTAAACCCCAAACCCTAGATTTGTTGCCAAGGAGTTCCCTTTCTTGAAGTCATCACAAGTGCGGGCAACGCTTGAGCGGATGTATGAGTTGATGTCTAACCATTTCGGGCCAACACAGTGGTGGCCCGGCGATACCCCGTTCGAGATTGCGGTGGGCGCCATCCTCACCCAAAACACCGCATGGACTAACGTCGAGAAAGCCATCGCCAACCTCAAACGCCTCGGCCTGCTCTCGCCGCGGGCCATTCTCGCCTGTCCCACTCAACAGATCGAGCAGGCTTTGGCGCCATCGGGCTACTTCCGTGTAAAGACGAAGCGCCTCCGCAGCTTCTGCGCTTACCTCGTCCAGCGATACGGGGGAAGTATGGCGCGCATGGCGAAAAGGCCGCTTGAGGCGCTGCGACCCGAACTCCTCGACGTCCACGGCATCGGCCCCGAAACCGCCGATGATATCCTCCTCTACGCGTGTGCGAAGACGGTGTTCGTTGTTGATGCGTACACTCGGCGGATCTTCAGCCGGCATGGCCTCGTTCCGGAGAAAATCTCATACGAAGATCTGCGCGCATTCTTCGAGACTAACGTCGAACCCGATCTCCACTGCTACAAGGAATACCATGCATTGATTGTATGGACCGGAAAGGAATTCTGCCGCAGGAACCCCAAGTGTAATGAGTGTCCCCTCGTACCGACCCTCAATCCAAAATCCAAAACGCGGTTGCGGCTCCGCCGGGCTCTGCAAGAAGAAGGATAAAGGCCACCCGGGGAGGGTGGCCTTTCGGGAGGGGACCCGTAACCTGGGCCAAGTGTCGCTGGGGCTATCTCTTTCGGGAGAGGGAAAGTGCACTGAGGGCAAGCAGGGCAATGAGGAGGCTGACACCTGCCTTGGTTACGGGCATGCTTTGGGTAACGGTCAGGACGACCGAATTGAGGGCTACGGTATCTTGGTTCTCGTCGGGGGCCTCGACGGCACAGCAATCGCCGCCGGTTACAGCGCCAAACATCCAGCAGTGGTTCTGTCCGAGGCTCCTACGGTCTATGCTATGAGCTAGATCCACTTTGTTCTCCCTGCATATCCAGATTATACCGCGAATTTTGCAGAATGTCAATATAAACCTGATTTAAGCGAAAACTGTAAGGCCGCGTCTCACCCAAAAGGCTTTGCGCTCCCTGAATCCTCACTCACAGGCTTCCGAAGCGCTCCCCTGGTGGGGCTGAGAACGGTTGGGAGAAGCATGGCCCGTGCCAAGAGGAAGAAGAACGGACTTATCTGGTATGAAACGACTTATGACAGGTGAAGCGAGGTATTCAGAGTGAGTTCCAGCCAAAAACGTCAAGAGGCGACACAAACTGTACATTTCTGTGCGGCTACCAGACGGCCTAAGGCGACAGGCCGGGTACTACTTCGCTGGCCCCTCCGGCTTCAGCGTGAGGCATTCGAAGATGCCGCCAGCGGTGTTTCCCTCATGAGCCTGGAACTTTACGGTGACCTCTTGTTTGCCGTGTGTTGCCTTGGGCGGGACAGGATAGTCGACCTCGAAAAAGCCGCCCGGCTTGTCTCGATTGAGGGATTGTGTGGCGATCAGGCGGTCGTTGATCAGGATGTCGAACGTGCGCGGAGGCACATCGTTCCCCCAGTAGGTGCACCGCAGCGTCATCGGCAGGTCCGGCAGGACCTTCATAGTCCAAGTCCACCATCCGCCGTCGGCGGCGTGCCGCCAGTTCCGTCCCATATGAGCGCCGCTTTGCGTGTTCTTTCCCTGAATGTGGTGAGCCTTTTCGAGCGCTTCGTTTCCGGGTGTCACGCGATCCACGATGCGCACTTCAAGTTTACGGCGCGCCTCTTCCTCGGCCGCAAGTTCCCGGTGTCGTTCGCCGCCCTCCTTTACCACTTCCCAGTACACCCCGTAGGTCTCGTCGATCACACGGTTGAGGGGTATGAAGTCGATATCAGGTTTCTGTCCCGCGGTGCGGAAGATGAGAGGCTTGTCCTCCTTCTTTCGCAGCCAGGAACCGACGTCTGAAGCATCGCCAAGGAAGTATCGTTTCTCCGGCGAGATTCCGGCGAGAACCAGCGGGCCGTACATGGCGGCCACGAGGTCCGGATTGTCGGGCATCGGATGGACGTGAAGCGACATGGGCATCCGCACCTCGATTCGGTCGTTATCGCCCCATGGCCCACCGATGCGAAGGTAGGAAGACGGCGCCGCGGAGACATTGATCGGCTTGCCATTGACGGCGGCCGTGACGCCGCTGACGGCCCAATACGGAACATGGATGTTGAAGTCGAACCGGGCCCGCCGCGTTGCGTGGATGATGAAGGCCGTGCCCTCGTCTTCGGGAAATCGCGTCTCCTGCTCGATGCGGACGCCGTGTTCCGGCCAATTGACCTCAGAGGCGACGAACAGGTTCACGTAAAGATCGTCGTCGTTGTGAAAGTAGATGTTGTCGCCGAGCTTCGCAAACGACTCGATGCCGGTCCCGTAACAGCACCAAAACGAATCGTAAGGAGTTCCGAATGACTTGACGTTGCCGGGGGCGAGCGGCGTGAAGTACGTCAGCATGCCCGTAGAGGGGTTCTGGGTGCCGAGGATGCTGTTGAAATATGTCCGCTCGTAATAGTCCGCGCAGCGCGGGTCGGGATTCCAGCAGATAAGGTGGCGCGTGACGCGGAGCATGTTGTAAGAGGTGCAGGATTCCTGATTCTGGATGCTCAGTGTGTTGGCCAGCGCGTTCGGATCGGGCCAGAACTCGCTGTTGCTCGTGCCGCCGGTCGCGTACGTGCGGGCGCTCACGACGCGGTCCCAGAAGAACTCGACGGCCGTGCGATATGGGGCCTCGCCGAGCAATTCGTAGCGGCGCGCGGCCCCGACGATCTCAGGGATGTGGGTGTTGGCGTGGATACGGCTGAGGTTGTCATGCTGTAATGCGAGTGGGCCGAGGAACGCGGCCTTGTCAAACTTGTGGGCGAGGTCGAGATGATCGGGGTCCTTCGTGACGGAGTAGAGATCATAGAGGACCTCGGCCATCCCGCCGAACTCGACGCCGAGGATCTGGTCCCACTGGTAGATCGAGATCTTGTCGATGCGCCTTTTGAAATAAGAGGCCATGCCCTTCAGGACATCGAGCGCCTGAGCGTTCCCGCACAGCGTGTACATGTCGAACATACCCGCCATGATCTTGTGTATCACGTAATAGGGCGCCCACGGCGGGCCTTGCATGGACTCGAGCCGATCCCAGAAACTCTCCGGATACGCCGAGAGATAAGCGCCGCCCAATGCCTGCTGGCACTTCGCGAGTTCCGCGACCATGCCGTCGGCCTTTACCTTCAACGCCTCGTCGCCTGTGGAGGCGTACATCAGCGCGCAGGCGGTCAGATAGTGCCCCACGAAATGCCCGCGCACCTCGCACGTGGGCGCTTCCCATCCGCCCAACGGTTCTCCCGGAGCCGGCAGGTTGGCGTTCTTGCGAAAGGTGTACAGCAGCCGGTCCACGTCCAGCTCGTGGAGGTATCGACGGTTCGCCTCCTGCGCCGTCTTGCAGGGGCCATCGAGCAATTTCACCCGTGCCAGGTCAAACGCCTTGACCGCCATCGCCGCATCCTCCTTCCATTCACTCATCGCAGGAAAAGCTGCCGCCGCCATTGCTGCAATGAGGATGATGCAGGATCCCGCGCCGCATATCCGCATTATCGCCCCTTTCATCATCTTGGCTCTTCCGCGAGTGTACCAGAGCATCAGCCTGGCCCGCACCCATGTCATTTGCCGTGGGAGATCCGGGACAACTCTTGCTCGTGCTGCCTCGAAAACGCGGATGTTCGTTGTACCGGCTTTAGCCGGGGACTGCAACAACAATCTGCCACCCTAAAGGGTGTACAACGAGCATTTTCGTCATTCTTCAGAGTGCAAGTGCTCACGGGCAGATAGGCGCATCTTTGATTGCGAGCACGATTACGATTACGATTACGAGAAGCATGGAAGACTCGGGTGAACCGGAATCTGCTATGCGTCGAACGCAACAACCATGAGAAGAACCAGAGGGGAACAAGACATGGCCGCGTATTCAACTCCACTATGCTCAGTCATCCTTATGGGGGCAACCTGCATCCTCATCGGCCTATTCCTCAGTGCCGCGGCCGCGCATGCCGCACCTGCCCCAGCCTGGAAAAACCTCTATGTCTCGAAGTTGGGGGACGATTCCAATGGCGCAACCTGGGCGACGGCATATCACACGATTCAGGCCGCCCTTAACGCCGTGCCCGATGACGATGGCGCACATCGGGTCATTATCCGCCCCGACACCTACGTCGAAGCCAACCTGTATACCGAGCACAAGGGAGCAGCAGGCGTGTACAACATGCTCATCGGCGATACGGACGGCAGTCTCGGTTCGGGCACTACGGGATGGGTTGTCATCGATTCCGGAGACCCCAAGAAGGGTTTCAAGAGCTTCGACTGGTGGTCCACGATCCGAGCGACGACGAAGGGTTGGTCTGAGAAACATACCGAACCCACCTTCTCTGCGATTGGATGGGACCGCTGGCAGTTCAGCGGCCTCTATGCAACGGGCGCCGACGCGGGACTCTTCTGGGATTGCACGGACAAGGTAGAACCATTCACCGTCATCGTTGAGGATTGTGTCGGAATCGGGCGGGCGTTCGGCGGCGGCGTTGGGAATTGCCTCTCGCGGGCGGACGAGCCGATCACCTTTCGCCGTTGCCATCTGTGGTCTTTGGACTGGTGGGGCGACGCGTCCGGCGCGTACGTCCGCGTCGAGAATGCCGGCATGCCCGAGCGCCCGGATGCCGTCTTCGAGGACTGCACGCTCGTAGGTCCCCAATGCAGTCTCAAGGCCGGCAATTATGGTTTCAAGACGTATACCCACGTCGGTCTCAAACGGTGCAAGCTCATAACGCTCAATTTCTCGCAGCCTCAAGGCACTCCCACGGACGGCATCGTACAATCCGTTGAGCACGGCAAGTACCTCTGGGCAGATTTTGAGGACTGCACGTTGATGGGCTACAAGGCCTTCGGCGTCAAGGTCAACAAAGGTACTGAAGGAGAGATCAAGTTCACGGCCAAAGGCGGCTCGCGCGCCTATGTCCAGTTCGAGCAGGAAGTCCCCAAAGGCTTCTTGCGGCTGGACCATTGGCCTGTAGAGATCTTCCAAGGCCTCACCCCGCCGCAGTTCAAACGCGCGGCCGTTCCGCTCGAAAAAAGCGGCGTGATCTATCGCGACATGTGCGAGGTATCGCCCGTCGTATGGAAAGACCGGCTGTGTCTTCTCGCCTGCGTGCGTCCAGCCCATGGCGGGACAGTCGAGGATTACTACCTCTCCCTTCGCGACGCGGAGACCGGCAACGAAGTCGCGCGCTTCGCCGTGGGATATAGCCTCGCGTGCGCCTTTGTTAACGAAGGAATGCTCTACGCCTTTGCCTCGCGCTACGAAAAGGAAGACTGGAACGATGTCACTGTGTTCCGGTCATCCGACCTCAAGTCATGGGAAAGCAGCCGGGGTATCGAGCAGGAACCGGCCGAGCACCTGTTCAACAGCACCGTGTGCAAGGGTGCCGATGGGTTCGTGATGGCCTACGAAACGAACGATCCTAAATGGCCCGCCTTCAGCGTCAAGTTCGCCAAGTCCGATGACCTCATCCACTGGACAAAAATCCCCAGTGCGATCTTTGGGAAGAAGCGATACACCGCCTGTCCGTGCATACGTTACGCGAACGGCTGGTATTACATGATGTACACGGAACACCGGACGCCGCGGTGGTTTTTCGAGGTGTATATTGCCCGCTCAAGAGACCTCAACACTTGGGAACTCAGTGCTGCAAATCCCGTGTTGACCGCTGACGAAATCGATGATGGCATTGACGCCTCGGATCCCGATATCGCCGATTTCGGCGGCAAGACGCACCTCTACTATGCCGTGGGCGACCAGCAAACGTGGATGAACATCAAGAAAGCCGTCTTCAACGGCCCAAGCTCTGACTTCTTTGAAAGCTGGTTCAAAACCGGGGCCGTGCCGGACAATCGTTGAGAAAGGGTAACTGTCCAGGACCCCCAGCCCGGGGTGCCATGGATAAGGCTGATTTGGGCGGTTTTCGGGCATAGCCATTGAATTCTGCGTCCAACACGGCCAAATCAGCCTTATCCATGCCACCCGATGGAAGGGTAGCTGGACAGTTACGAGAAGGGTTTGAATGAGGAGAGCCGCGGTGTTCAGGAATCACTATTTCGTATCACTGTGTATCTTGGGGGGCACGTTAATGGTCGAATTGGCTTTTGCTGAAGCAAACTCAGCGCTCTCTAAAGGTGCACGCAAGGGCGTCACAATCTATGTCTCGAAACAGGGCGACAACTCGGACGGGTTGTCTTGGGGGAAGGGGTATCATACAATCCAGGCGGCACTGCTCGCCGTGCCGGACGATCAAGGCGGACACACCGTCGTCATTCGTCCCGATACGTACATCGAGGCGAACCTGTTCACGAAGTGCAAAGGTGCCAAGGGCGCTTATAACACCCTCACCGGCGATTTCGACGGAAGCATGGGATCAGGCGCGAAGGGCTGGGTCATCCTGGATTCGAGTTGCCCCGATGTGGTCGTGCGGACGGACACGGCCGCCGGCGGAGGCAATCCCCCGTTCAAGATCCTCGACTCGGGCGGACCCGAGCCCGGACTGAAGAGCATCGACTGGTGGGGCCCAATCAAATGCGATCCGAGTTTCTCGGCAATCTGTTGGGACCGCTGGATATTTCGTCACATTTACGCATGTGGGTCCGAGGGCGGGATCGGATGGGACCTGACCTGTCAGAAGGGCGCTGAGTTCAGCGCCATTGAGGAGGACTGTTTTGGCATCGGGCGATTCGCCGGCACGTGCGTCGGCGCGTTCGTGGGACGTAAGGAAGAACCCGTGACCTATCGCCGGTGCCGATTCTGGTGCCTCGACTGGTGGGGCGACGCGTGCGGCGCTTACGTCCGCGCTGAAAACAAGACGATGCCGCCGTACCCGGACGTTGTGTTCGAAGACTGCACGCTGGTCGGCCTCGACAACGCTCTCCAGGCCGGCAACCCGGGCTTCGACGGTTTTACGCACGTGAAGCTCAACAACTGCCGCTTAATCAGCCTCAACTTCTCCCAGCCCGTGGGCAAACCCGGCACGGGAATCATCTACAGCACCATCGAAGGCAGGTTTCTGAAAGTGGACCTCGAAGACTGCCTCTTGATGGGCTACAAGGTCTTCGGCTCAGGCAAAGGCGACATAGGCTACACCACAAAGGGAAGCGTCAAGGCATACGTTCAGTTCACGCAATCAGTGCCGGAAGGCATCGAGAAGATTGCGACCTGGCCCGTCGAGGCATTCAACACGATCCTCCCCCCGATGCCCAAGTAGTTCGATTTCTCTGAACTTGTGAAGGAATCAGAGGTCGCAAAGAGCGTAGGTCCCATCTCCAGGTGGGACCACAGATCTCCGAGGCAATCCACTTGGTCCCACCTGGAGATGGGACCTACTACGCGTGATGATGGATTTGTTCATAGGTCTCCAAGACCGGACTGCTGGCGCGGAAGCCCGAGGTCCGGGGATTGTTCACAAGGTCATAAACCGGGTGCAGGTGGCGAGCTATTTCCGTCCGCCGAAGAGTTCGCCTGTGCGGTCGGCGAAGATGGTGGGGTCCGGCAGCTTGTCCTCGTAGATCTCTACGCTGTTCTCCTGGCGGAGTAGGGACATCATCTTGCTGATGAGGATGAAAGGCGCGAGCTTCGGCTTTGCCTCATCCAAAGTGAGCGTCGTCTCAGGGCGCACGTCCAACACCTGAAGCACGAGGTACGCCGCGGGCATGTCTTTCACCGCGGCTTTACCTTTCGCATCGGGGCTCGACATTATCTGATACTGCGGCAGGAACACCGGGCCGATGATCTCGCCTTTGCTGCTGCCGGAGGCGTTGAGCCAGAACTGCTGGAACTTCGACATGCCCGGGTTGTTCTCGATCTCGGAACTCAGCACAAGATTCGGGTTCTTCGCTGAATACTCCTCCATAAGTTTGTCGAAGCTCTCGCCGGCATCCAGGCGCTTCCGGACGTTCGCGGCCTCGACCTCCGAATTCGGCATGTCGGCGGGGAACCGTACAGCCCAGAACCGCATCCACTCGAGTTTCTTCAGTTCGTCCTTGCGCAGGGCATACTCCTGCTGGTACTCCTCATCCGTGACAGTCAATGTCCCTTTTTTAACCGCCTCCATTGCCCGCACGGCCACGGCCCCCTCGCCACGCATCTTCTCCAACAGGCGGTCGATCCTGACGTCGATCTCCTGTTTGTTCGCATCCAGTTGGATCTTGGACATGCCGACGGCTTCCGGGTCCTGCGCGGTATACATGGCTGCATAGTTGTCTTCGGCATGCTCCTGAAAAAAGCGCTGCTTGGCGGCCTCGCGCGGTACAAGCGTCTTGCCCTGACTCTCGAACTGCTGTTCGATCTCTTCTACCAGCGGCGTCTTTATGAGATCATCTATGTAATCGTTGAGCACCCGCAGGAGGTCCCCTTTGTTTCTGATGATAGGACGCTCGTCATCCGGCGTGTCCCGCACCACCTTGGCCAACTCGCCCCGTGTGATGAAACGATCCTTGAACTTGGCGACCTTGATAAGGTCCTTGTCCGCTATGAAACCGCACCCCGGCGCGACAAAAAGCGTCACCGCAAGCAACCACGCCAACGCGGTCGGTTTGAATCGCAACAACCTTTCTAACATGCAGTATGTCCTTTCCATCTCAGCAATTCTGTAGTGTAGCACGCGCCAGGCGGAACCGCCAAGAAACCTCCACCAACTCCACCAATTTCAGGAGACTGTCGTCCTTCGAGCATTCACGGGAGCGCGAAGGCAAATCTGATTCCTATGCTATACTGCGTCCGTTCGGAACGATCCCGTTCAACCAAAGGGCGGCTTCGGAGAGACGCCCTTCGCCAGGAGACGGCAGATGAGTGAACAACAGCTTCTTGAACGAATTACATGCAACTCGGGGATATTCGGGGGAAAGCCCATCATCAGGGGGATGCGTATTTCCGTTGAGCTTGTGCTGAGTCTGTTGACCCAAGGAGAGAGTACTGAAACGATATTGGAAGACTACCCGGATCTCACCAAAGAGGACGTTCAAGCGTGCCTGGCGTATGCCCGTGCGGTCGGTGCTGATTCAGAAGTGTTCAGAATCTGAGGTCATAAGGAAGGAAATCTTGGCCATGCTGTACATATCCATGCTTGCGATCCTTGCGCAGATGGGCGCCGCGAATGCGCCCGTTGCGGCGGGGGAGGCCAACGTCTCGGCGTTCGAGTCGTTGGGCGTCCCGGTAACCAAGGCCGGGCTTATGGGCGTGATCGTCGGGCCCGGCCCGGAGGACGGATCCGAGCGCGTCTATTTCAACTTCCGGCAAGACGGCGGGAAGCTGTTCCTTGTGGCCGTGGACCCGCATTCAGGCAAGGCCGAACAGTTCCAGTCGCCCGCGGGCACCGGCGCCTGGGGATTCATAGTCGGGCCCGACAAGAAGGTCTACCTCGGCACCCACGAAGGCCCCGATCAGAACGACAGCGGCCAGATCCTCGTGTTCGACCCGAAGCATCCTGAGAAAGCGATCCAGATAGTGGGCCGCCCCTCCCCGACCGAGACTTACATCTGGATGTTCACCATCGGCCCGGACGGCAGGTTGTACGGTTGCACGTACGGCCACGCAAAGCTCGTGTCCTATGACCCGAAGACGGGCGCGTTGGCGGACCTTGGCGTCATGGACGAGTCACAGATGTACACGCGAAGCATCTGCACGGGTCCGGACGGACGCATCTACCTTGGAGTCGGATTCGGGCGCGCGAACGCGGTCGTCTACGATCCAAATACAGGCGAACACAAATCGATCCTGCCCGATGCCTATCGACAGGATCCCGCCCAGACGGCCGCCTCGGTTTACAGGGGCGTGGACGGCAACGTTTACATTCAAGCCATGAAAATGAAAGTGGACGACAAGGGTGTCCGCATTCCGCAGAGCGTCGCGTTGCTCGTGAAAGGCGATGCCGTCGAGGAGACGGCGTCCGCCGCGGCGGCGGTGTCCTGTCTGACCTTGCATGATGGCCGCGTTGTGCGCAACGCCACGCTCGGCGGCACCTATGAGCTTGTGAAGCCCGACGGCTCGGCTGAGAAGCGGTCGTTCGAGTACAAGGGCGCGGGCGCCGGGATTTTCATGGTCGCCAATGGGCCTCTGGGCCGCGTCTACGGCAGCACGGCCATGCCGTGCGAGATGTTCTGGTACGACCCCGCGACGGGCAAGTCCGAGAACCCCGGCAACCCTTGCGAAGTCGGCGGTGAGATCTATTCGATGCTCGACCACCATGGAATTCTGTATGCGTGCGCGTATCCAGGATCATTCCTCTCGAAGTGGGACCCCAACAAGCCTTGGGACTATGGGCGAGAACCAGGGAAGAATCCGCAAGGTTTCGGCCCGCTCGGTGTAGGCCACCTGCGGCCCCGGGCGATGATTCATGGGCCTGATGGGAAAATATATATTGGCAGCTATCCCGAATATGGCCGCCTCGGCGGGTCGCTCGGCGTGTGGGACCCCTCGCAGGAAAAGCTCATCGAGAACTACCACCACCTGATAAAGAATCAGTCGATCGTCAGCCTCGCTTATGATCCTAAGACGGGACTCGTCTTCGGCGGTTCGTCAACCGCGGGAGGCGGCGGCACAACCCCCGTCGAACCCAACGCCAAGTTCTTCGCCTTCGATCCGCAAAAGAAGGCGCTCGCGCTCGAGGAAGCACCCGTGCCGGGAGTTCGGAGCATCCGAAGCATGGCTCTGGCCGGACGCAGGGTTTTCGGCATCGCAGGCGAGAACGATCTGTTCGTCTATGACATCGACGCGAAGCAGTACGTGCACAAGGCGAAGCTTCCCACGAGCGACGTGCCGGACTGTTGCCTCGGTCTATGGCAAGACGGAAAGCTCTACGGCCTGTCCGAAAACCAGGTGTTCCGACTGGACCCCGACACCTTCCAGGTCACGATCCTTGCCACGTACACCGGGGAGATCCACTGCGGGTTCGCCATGGATGCCCGCGGCATCTACTTCGGCGACCGCGCAACTCTCATGCGCTACAACTGGCCCCGGAAACCCTGAGAGCGCGTAATGGAATCAAACGGCTTCGAGTTTCGCGATCCAGGGGCATTGACGGACGGCGATCTGGAACTGCATCTCGTTGAGAGGCGCTCAGGCGACCCGCGGAAGGGTCTTGTTCCGGAATACAAGTTCGAGATGCGACGATCCGGTTCAACCGAAGCGATCGGCTACATCCATCTACGGGTTGCCCTCACGCCGAAGCTCGAGAAGCACGGAGGGCACATCGGCTACAGTGTTGAGCCTGCCTATCGCGGTCATCACTATGCCGCTCGGAGCTGTCGACTTCTTTTCGCGTTGGCCACAGAGCACAGGATAGACCCGATCCTCATTACTTGCGCCGAGGACAACGTCGCGTCGCGCCGCACTTGCGAGATGATCGGCGGCGAACTCGTGCATACGGAGACCATTGAGATTGAGCCCGGTCTGTGGCGATCCACGTGCTACTACCACGTCAGGGCCGCTCTGGGGCGGCTTCGCTGAACTTGCGACTACTTGTCGGCTTCGGATTCGGGAACCATGGTGATGGCGCCCGAAGCGCATTCCTCCGCGCAGATCCCGCAGCCTTTGCAATACGTCAGATCGATCTCGATCGGTATCCTTTTCTGGATGACCGCCTCCGGGCAATACAGCCAGCAATGAAAACAACCCGGCGCGCGGTTCTTCTCCGGAATGCATTTCGAGTGGTCGATGACGGGCCGTTGTGTGCGCCATTGTCCCGTCTTGCCGCCCTCGCCCTTGCTCGGGGAAGCCATCGCCGATATCTGCTTGCACTCTTTCGTCCCCATGGCCTGTCTACTCTTACCCGGTAGGGTCGCGGTCCTCCGCGGCCGTGGTCGAGCAGGAGCTCGACCCTACCACGGCGACTAAAGTCAGTTCGTACGTTATGCGTGCCGCCTCGTAATTTCTCCGCGCCAGGGATGGGGAGAACTTCGACGCAATCGAGCGCCGGATATCCTCCAACGAAACCAGTTCCGTAGCCCGCGCAAGAACGCCCAACATCGCCGTGTTCACGATGACCGATCCCGCGACCACGAGGCCTACATCGGTGGCGATGCGTGTTGCATCCGCCGTGGCCACCCTGAACCGCCCGTCGGCGGCAAACTGATCCGGGCCGAGATGGCTGTTGATCAAAAGCCAGCCGCCATCCTTCAGGCCGGCGGTCGCCTCTCCGTTTTCCAGCAGTGTATCGTCGAGCACTATAGCGATGTCCGGATTAACGATCTGCGAAAACATCCGCAACGGATTCGCCGAAAGCCGCGTCGAGGCCGTCACGGGCGCTCCGCGCCGCTCCGCGCCGAACGTCGGGGCGGACGTTACGCCCTTATAGCCGGCGAGGTACGCGGCATGGGCGAGCAACTGCGCACTTGATATGGCCCCTTGCCCCCCCCGGCCATGCCAGCGGATTTCACATATGCCGTCCATCGAAACGCGAGACAACTTCACTGCACCCTTCTCAAACTTAGTCGTCAAATCACTCCATAGAACACACCATTATGCCATATGCGCCTCAGCCTGCCAAGTTAGACTGTAAGCTGGAGATCGTAGGGAATGGCTCAGACGAGTTTAGTGCCGGCCCTGCACCGACTCGCACTAGGAATTTCGCACTTCACGCTCACTTGCCATTGGCGGGCCACGATGCCCGGAGTGGGTGCTCGTAGAGACCGATCTCGTCAAATGGAATGGGCCGGAGGCCAAGCTTGTCGAACGCTGACGCGCCTTTCCTCAGGCGGAAGTCACCGGAGGCGGCGTCGATAAACCCGGGATCTTGTTGCGCAAGATAGTTGTCGGCCAGGGCCTGAATGCCCCGGTCGCGCGTAAGAAGCGAGCCGCAGTTGTACAGCAGGTTCCGCCAGATCATGTTCACGTCGGGGTTTTCCGACAACCGCCTCAATTCCGGATAGCGCTCGCTATACGGCGGCCGCGTAATATCATCTTCCGCCAGAAACTTCTTTACGGTGTCGCTTTCCAGAAAGTCGCTCCATCGTTTCTGGCCCCACGATGAGAAACTAATCCCGAACTTGCAGCTCACAAAGACGTTGTTGTCGACCCAGTTGTCCTTCCCTCCGTGAATTTGGACGCCGCCGAACTGGCTGACGGAACACCGGTGAAACACGTTGCCGTAGATCAATGTACCGCTGATCGCGTCATCGAGCCGGATGCCCGCCTGACCGCAATCCCGTCCGCTTCCAATGTCGTGCCAGAAGTTGTAGCGCAAGATGTTCCCGCGGTACGTGAGGTTGAGAAACATATCGAGTCCGCCTTGGTCGTCGGACTCGCGCACCACATCGTGGATGTTGTTGAACTCGACGACGTGGTCGTTCCCCTCCAGGCGGATCGCGTGACACGGCGAATCATGGAACAGGTTGTGCGCGATCCGGTTGCCGCACCCTCCTATCAGCACGGCCGGCGTGTAGGTGCGGTCGATGCGCGAGAAATCATAGACGTGGCAGTTCTCGACGAAGAGGTTTCCCGGCGTCAGAGTCTTTCGATCGCCTCCTGTTACCACCGTACCGCCGCGTCCGAGCGTGTAGATGTCACAACCGAAAATGCCGTGGTTCGTGCCGCCGCTGAGGACGGCCCCATCTCCCGCGAGCTCCCGCAATGTGCAACCGGCGAGCAGGCAATGATCGCCGCCCTCAATCACGACGCCGTGGTAGCGGCCAAGCTCAAACGTGAGGCCTGATAGCGTCGCATAGGACGCCCCGTCCATTCTCAGGAGCGGCTCGTTCACCATCGAGATCTCGATCGTAGCGGCGGCGGGATCCGACGGTGGGTAGAAATACAGCTTTCCGGACTCGCGGTCGAGATACCATTCGCCCGGCGTGTCGATCTCCTCGAGCAGGTTGTACGCGTAGTATGGCTGGCCGGCCTGCATTCCGTACGGACTGGTGTGCGCGGTCGATATGCGATGCGTCTGCGGATCGATCGAGGTGACGCCGATGGCGTTGTCCACCCAGTCGTAGTACCAGTATCCGTACAGCCATACGTCGCGCGCCTGCTGCCAGCGCGCGGGGCGATCTCCCACGTACTCGAAGATCGCGCCGCGGTTCTCTTTCATAACGCCCGGCTCGATGACCTTCCCTGTCCGAGCGAATCCCTCGTTGGGCCAGCGTGCGGGCTGCATCGGTTTCCCGTTGAAATACAGCTCGAGCGTAGGCGGCGATTCGCACCCGAATCCGCGCGGTTGAAGTGTCCCGAAATCCGTGACGCCCTGCGCCTTGAGATCGGCAACCATCACCTTCCCGCGAGACTCCTCCGGAAGCCGCGATAGAATCGAGGCGTTGTCCACCGGGCGGAATTCCGTTACCGCGACGCCTCCATTGAAGCGCACATTCTCTTTCTCGTGCGCCCGATAGACAACAGGCGCCTCCTGCGTGCCGGATGCGTCCGTTGCGAGCTTGATCCCCTCACGAAGCCGGTACACGCCCTCGCGGAAACGGATCTCGATGCCGCCCTTCGGCAGTCCGCCCTGCCTTTTCCCTGCGACGACCTCTTGCTGCGCGCGCTGGAACGTCGCGAACGGTTTCTCAATTGAGCCTGGATTCGCGTCGGAACCTTGGGGCGAGACGTAGAACGTCAGCGCCGGAGCGCCCTGTTCCGGCAGTTTGACTCGGTTTTCCGCAGGGTCGTGTGCAGGTTTTCCCGCCTCGACACGCTCGATCTCGCGCACGCGCTCCGCCGCTTCCCATTGATGATGCCCGGGCGCATCAGGCATCGACGCAACCTCCCGATAGCTCGCCTTCGCCGTGCCTTGCTTCCGGTCGCGCGCGTAGCTCTCGGCAAGGCACAACTGGGCAATGCTTCGGAAGTAAACCGGGGCGCCCTTTCTGTTGGCAACGCGCGAGAACATTCTGGCGGCCGCGGCGTAATCCCGGGCCTGCGCCGCTACGTGGCCCAGCTCGAGCAATGTGTTCAGCCGATCCGCGGGCGTCAGTTCGCTCGTCTTCAGCGCTTGCTTGAAATACTGTCGCGCTTGGGTGCAATCGTTCTCCTCGCGACATCGCCGCCCGAGGCTGAGCAGAGCGGCGGCCTTGTTACGCGGCGCGATCTTTGCCATCGAGAGGACTTGCTCATCGAGTTGCGCTGCAAGCGATTCGTGAACATCCTTCCCTTTGTATGGCCCGATATCCTCGGTGGGAATCGGTTTGAAACCGACCTTGAACGCAGGCGAATCCTCTTTGAGTCGGAAGTCGAGGTTGTCCGGATCGACAAAATGCGGATCCGCGTCCACAAGGTTGTCCTCAAAATGCAGGTACTTTCGCGCCTTGTCCTCGACGTCGTCCCACTTCCCACCCCAGCAGATGTTCCTTGCGATGACGTTGCCCTTTGGCGCCTTCGGCTCATCATCGAGAATACCCGGCAGGGTCGGATATCGCGTGCTGTACGGCGGCTCCTTGTATGCGATTCCGAGGATGGTTCCCTTTTCCTGCGCCTCCTTGATCCAATCGTCCGCGCAATATGCCGCCCATCCGAGGGCACGCGCATCAACGTGCAGAGCCGGACGACAGTCGACGAAGATGTTGTTCTCGACGGAACAATCACGTCCGCCGCCAATGAACGCCGCGTTGGTTACTTTGTAGAAGACATTGCCGTAGATCGCCGCTGACGCGAACATGTCGTCGAGGTAGACGCCCACGCAGCCGCGATTCTCGAACCCGCTGATGTGATGAAAGTAGTTGTGCCGGATCATGTTCCCACGCATGGTCCAATCGCGCCCAGTGTAGATGGCGCCCGCGTCATTGGACTCGAAACATACGTGATGGATCTCGTTGTATTCGATGACGTTTTCATTTCCAGTGAATTGGATGGCCATGTGCGGCGCTGAATGAATGAGGTTGTGCGCCACGCGAAGTCCCACGCCGCTCATGCCTATGCCCGGACGGTACATCCGGTTGACACGGCCATAATCATGAATGTGATTGTTCAGTGCGTAATGGCCGCCCGGCGTAAGCGCCTTGCGGTCCCCGCCTGACATCGAGATTCCGCCGTCGCCCGTGTTGAAGATCTCGCAGCCGACCACGCCGTTCGTTTCGCCCGAGACCTCGACGCCCGTCCCACCGACGTTGTGGATCGTACACCGCGCCACCTCGTTGTGATGCCCGCCGGCTATCTTAACGGCAGTTCCTCGCGATGCTTCGAGAGTCAACCCGTTCAGCATCACGTAGGACGTGTCCTTTATCACGATGAGGTTCGGGATAACGGAGACGATCACTTCGCCGCTGCCTATCGGGGCGGGCGGCCAGAAGTACAAGATGCCCGTCTCGCGATCCAGGTACCACTCCCCCGGCGAATCCAACTCCGACAAGAGATTGAAGGCGTAGTACCATTGCCCCTTGCGATAACCGTACCCGTGATAGGGCGGCACGACGGAAATGATGCGTTTTTCCGGATCGATGGACTCGATCTTGTGGCGCTGTTCGGACCAGTCCCAGAACCAATAGCCGAGGACTCTGGCGTCCTTTTCGCTCAACCAACGCCGCGGACGATCTCCCTCGTAGTAGAACTTGCCGGTCTTGCTGCCAGGAATGCCGTGGATCTCGTGCCCGTCCTTCTCGACCAGATCCGCAATGCGCACGAAGCCTTCATTGGGCCAGCGCGACAACGTCTGCGGATCGTCGCGGAAGAATACTTCGGGGCCGCCCTCTTGCGGCGAGCCGAAGTCCGTAATGCCGAGCGCCTTGAGATCAGCCTGCTGGACCTTGCCGCGGGCACCGTCGTCTATACGTTTCAGAACTTCCGGATCCGAGACGGGCGCGAACTCTTTCACACGTTTGCCGCCCACCAGGCGGACTTCTTCACCGGGGAAGGCAGTGTAACAGACGGGCGCGTCCTGCAAGCCGGCGTCTTCGGGGCCGAGTTCAATGGGCGCATCCAGAATGTAGCTGCCGCCGCGGATAATGACGATGACTTTGCCCGGCGGCAGTGTCTGTGCCGCTTTGAGTTTTCGGATCTCATCCCGCGCCCGCGTGATTGTTGCGAACGGCCCGTCCGACTTTGCCTCATTCGGCTGCGGCAGCTTCCCGGACCATGCGTCGTTTCCGTCCGTTGCGACGTAGAAGCGGATTGGCGCCCCGCGATCCGCGGCGGCTCCGCAAAAAGAGCACGTAAGAATACCCTGAACAGCAACCATGGCGCACAAACAGGTCTTCAACATCGAACGTTTCCTCATTCCCAGCTTGTCCTTATCTCGAGCAGGCTGCCGCCGCTGAGCGTGTGGGGCAGGCTTCCAAGCCTGCCCGGCTACGCGGACTTGGAAGTCCGCGCCACAAGTTTTGGCACAATTCCTCACAAGTTCTCCGAAACCGGCCCTACTGCATTGGTTATGAATGGGCGCGTATGAAGTCGCGGATCCATTGGGCCTGTTCAAGCTGGCCGTCGATTGTGACCGCGCCGAGGATGTCGTAGCCATTGATGCGCTTGTCTTCGAGGGCGCGTGCGACGACATCCCATTGGCGCCGGACGGCGCCCATGGGCACGGGCGCGCGAGTCGGGTAGTCGCGGAGATAGCAGCCCATGGTAATGGGTTTGTCCGGAAACATCGAGCGGCATTGCGACAGTGAGTCCTCGATGCGTTCGAGATTCTGGTAGCCCCAGACCCAGAAGCTGACTACATCGATGAACTCGGCGACGGACTTCCAAAAGCTTTGGTCGTCAAGCTCGTGGGCGTAGACGACCGACTCGAGTTTCAAAGCCGGGTTGTGCTTGCGGAGCGCGGATTTCACGGCGGCACACTCCTTCAGCCCGTGGCCACGGCCCTGCATGAGTCCCTTCATGTCATCGAAGTAGCCCCCGGTCACACGCTTGTACGTCAGAGAGAACCGGCTGACCTTCTCTGCTTCCGAGCAAATGGTCTCGAAACTCGAATCGGCGTAGGATTCGGAGCCACGATCTCCCTCGCCGCAATTGCGGAACTTCCATTTCGAGATGTCGCAGACCACCTCGTCAAAGCGCGAGAGCTTCTGCAACACGAGATCGGTCGTGGGATGGAACATAAGGTGGACTTTGCGCAAACCGAAGAAATCCGCCCCTTCACCCACGCCGAATATCGATGGATACACCCCGGGATCAAGCCCCTGACCTTCCCAGCACCAACCATAGTCCGCCATCCGCATGATGTGCCCTTCATCATCGGGTTTAGGGGTTTGGGTTTAGGGTATGGGATTGTCCGGCCAGTCTGACGTGTCCGACCTGTCCGATGCCAGGCCCCGCACCCTACCTACTTTCTATTCAGCAGATACTTGTCGAAGAACTTGTTCATGAACCATTGGCAGCGGATGTTGACGTCTTCTACGATGTCCATCGTGTGCGGCCAGCCCTCGAACTTGACGTATTCGCAAGGCACGCCGATTTCCTTCAGCTTGGCAACCAGCGTGTCGGACTGCGCCTGCGGCACGGTCTCGTCGATGGTTCCTTGGAACACGAGCGTCGGGGGATCATCCTTCGTGACGTACCGTATCGGCGACGCCTTCTCGTACAGCTTGGGATCCTGATCGTAGGCCTTTCCCATGAAGCTCTTGACGACGTCGACGTTCCGGGCTTCTTCACAGTCAACGTCGCAGGGGCCGTAAAGGTCCACGACGGCTTGGACACGGCTGCTCACGCCCGGATTGCCGCCATTGCCCTCCAATTCCGGAACATCGGATGAGTAACCGACCATCATGGAGAGGTATCCGCCCGCTGAACCGCCGATCGCCGCGATCTTGTCCGGGTTGACGTTGTATTTCGCCGCGTTCGCGCGCATCCAACGCACGGCGCACTTTGCGTCCTGCACGGCCGCGGGAAAGGGCGCATCCTGCGCAAACCGGTACGAAATGCTGGCGACGACAAAGCCCCGTCTAGCATAGCGAACCGCATAGTACTTGTAATCGGTGCGGCCGCCGCTCTTCCATCCTCCGCCATGGATGAAGATCAAACCCGGAACGGGCTTATCGAGCTTCTCAGGCATGTACAAGTCGAGCAGGAGGGATCGTTCCCCGACCTTCCCGTATTCAATGTCCTTCTTTTCGATGACGCCTTCCGGAATAGGAACCGGGGCGTTGAGCATGATCACCTTGACCTTGCCGCTCATGGCGGCAGCCATCGCCTCCTCCTGGGTCTTGAACCCCGGCGGCGCAGGCGGCGGTGTATCGCCGAGCGGCACGCCGAATTCGTCGGTCGTTCCTTGGGGTGATGCGGCTGGCGCGGGCGCTTGGGCGAGCGCTGACACGGAGATCATCAGCGCCACAAGACAGAACAGTACAAGAGATTCCCGGACGGTGTGTCGTTTCATGGCATGTCAACCTTCTGTTAAAGAGGAACGGCCCAGAGAAAAGGCGACGTGAGTGTACCGCACGTCGCCTCGCACTTCCAGTCAAAGCGGTGGGTTCCATTCCGCATTCGCGTCGTTTCACCCACCCTACGAACCTGCGCCACGCATCTTCAGGCGGCGATCTTCTCGGCCTTATACCCGCCTATCGCGCGGTCGCGCCCGTACAGTCCCGCGAATACGATCACCAGAATTATGGCAAGGGAGGACACCCATCTAAACGCCATGCGTCCGCCGAATGCCTCCGCCGGGTCAAGCGTGGCCTTGGCCGTCTCTGCGAGATCCGTGTCCGGCACACACTTCAACACGCCCCGGAACACATTGGCGGTATCGTTGGGCGGTAAGGCGTTGGTGGTCTTGGCCGTATTGAGGACCTTCTGTGCAAGGATGATGGTCTCATCGATGGCCGCTTTGCGTTCCGGGTCTGCCGTCTTCTCCCTTTCCGCGGGCAGTCCGAGGATGATCTGGTCGATCACGCGCGTGGTCTGGGCCACGGCGAATTTCTCATGGCCGTAGTAGTCGCCAAGGTGACCCATCTGCGGAATGGTCACAAGCCCGACGGCGATGTTGCCCACGGCGCCAAGCATGGCCAGCGCAAATTCGCCCCCTCTTGGAACGCGCTCGCTCATTACACCGAGCATGGTCGGCCAGAAGTAGCAGATACCCACTGCGAACAGCGTGTCGGCAAGGAAGACCATCGCATAAGTGTTCGCAAAGCTCAACCACCAGAGACCGATGCCGGACAAGACCGCGGAGCATAGCAGGATGCCCGTGGGCGCGAGCCGCCCAACCACCGCGCGCGCGGATTGGCGCAATAACGCCATGAGCAGGCTCGTCCACACCAGCACCAACATTCCGGGAATCTGGGCCGCATCCAGAATGGCCGGGATCCACCGATTCGGGCCGAGTTCGACAGAGGCCGTCAACATCATGCAGATGAACAGCAGCCAAAAGAGGGGACGCGTGAAGGCGCCCGCCACCATGTCCCAAAACGACACGCCGGACTGCGCGCGCTCCGTCTCGGGGTACTTCTCGTTGAACATGATAAAGCCGTACGCGACGGCCGGGATCAGAATGAGTCCGAGCTTGAACTGCCAGGAAGCCGGGCCGAAGATCGGCGCAATCGCGGGCAAATCCATCAGGTAGCAGAGGAGTCCGCCGATCACGATCCCGCCAGGAAACCAGACGTGGAAATTGTTAAGTTTTTCGACCTTGCGATCCGGGAAGATCGTGGCGACCAGCGGGTTGCACGCGCCCTCGACCAGTCCGTTGGCGAACGCAATGGTCAGCGCGCCGACAAACAGCATCGCGAAACCCTTGGCCAGGATCATCACGGCGACGCCCGCGACAAAGAATATGAAGGCCAGCCGCAGCAGGAACCGCATACCCAATACGGAACAGAGCGGCCCGAATATCAGAATCGAGAGGGGGAACCCCCAGAGGGCCGCGCCCCCAATGTAGCCCGCCTGCTGATTGCTGAGCAGGAACTGCTCTTTTAGCGGGTTCATGATCGAGCTCATCACCGCAAACGTCATTGCCGTAGCGATCAGCGCGGTGCAACTCCCGGCGAAAAGTTTCCCCGGCTTGATACCCTCAAATTGGTTCGACGCACTGCTTGGCATGTTGATCTCTCCTTCCTAATTGCCCCGGACTCAAGTAAGGCGCGGCTCCGAAGGAACGCCGCCCGTAGAGGAAAACGAGACTAGCGAACAGATTCGGACGGTATACTACTTTTTCGTCAAAACGAGGTCAAGCGGAGCCCCGCTTCTGTCCGGATACCGAGTGCGGATGACGGACGATCATGCTGGCAACTGCGTCGCAGAACCGGATTGATTGGCAAGCTCGCTCGACCTACAATACACGCGGAGAGGAGATTTCATGAAGGCCGCTCTAGTTGCCCCCAAGTTTGAAGTCGCCGGCCGTTTAGTAAACGTCGAGAACACCGGGGATGGGAACGTCAACGACACGTACCTTGCGGTGTTTCGCACGACGTTTTCCGAGGAACGCTTCATCCTCCAGCGGATAAACAAGCGCGTGTTTCCGCGGCCGGAATACATCATGGAGAACATGCGCCGGGTGACCGAACACGTTCATCGGCGCTTGGAGGAGGAGGGAGCGTTTGCCGATCGCATCTGGCAACTCCCGCGCATCATCCGGGCCAAGGACGGCAAGGATTTCGTGATCGACGGGGACGGCGATTACTGGCGCGCGATATCCCTGATCGCTTCAGCCCATTCGTACAGCCAAGTCCAAAGCGTCGAACATGCCCACGAAGCCGGGTTCGTGCTGGGTCACTTTCAGCGCGTCATCAGTGACATGCCCGTGGACGGCCTCCATGACACACTTGAAGGTTTTCACATCACGCCCGCATACATGGCCAAACTCGACACGGCCCTGGCCACGCCTGACGGCCAGACCCGATTGAAGAGTTCCCTCGAGGCCGAGAGGTGTTATCATTTCGTCGAGAAGCGCCGCGCTTGGTGTTCCGTCCTCGAAGAGGCCAAGGCCCGCGGCGAACTCAAGCTCCGGCCCACTCACGGCGACCCCAAAATCACCAATATCATGATCGACGACGCCACCGGCAAAGGCACCTGCATCGTCGATCTCGACACGGTGAAGCCGGGTTTGATCCACTACGACTTCGGCGACTGCATGCGTTCCTCATGCAACCCCGCGGGTGAGGAAGTCCTTGACCTCAACCGCGTGTTATTCGATACCGACCTTTGCGAGGCCATCGTCCGGGGTTACATGGCCCAGGCCCGCGGCTTTCTTACCGATGCCGACCGTCACTACTTGTACGACTCGATCCGCCTAATCGCGTTCGAGCTCGGGCTCAGGTTTTTTGCCGACTACATCGCAGGCGATGTCTATTTCAAGACCCGGTACGATGGGCAGAACCTCAATCGCGCACGAGTTCAGCTCAAGCTCACCGAGAGCATTGAGACCCGCGAGAGAATCATCCGGAAAACCCTCGAAAGCGCTTGACTTGGCAAGCGTCCTCGTGTGTGCGTTCCCACGTTCAACCAGGTTGCACTCGCTCCCAAGTTGAACTTGGGAACGCGCTCTTCCAGAGGTTGTTCGTCGCCTTGCACACCAAAGTCTCAGTCTGTCAAAATGCGGCGCCTGCCGGCCATTGGGATGTTTTTCCGTGGCCTAGGTGTTCATGGTCCTGGGTGCAATGCGTTAAGGAACGCTTTGAGACAAGAGCAGGGAGTCATTATGGGTGCACGGCCCCTGACAGAGAACGTCCATCCGAACGAACCGCCGCTCGACCTCAAAGGCTATGAAAAGGTGGGCGGCTACGAGGCCGTGTGGACGGCGCTCAAGAAGATGACGCAGCCTGCGGTCACGGAGTTGGTGGCTCAATCGAACCTCCGAGGCCGCGGCGGTGCGGGTTTTCCCACCGGGGTCAAGTGGCGTCTCGTTCCCATGGGCGCCGATGCGCCGCGTCCAAAATACCTCGTGGTCAATGCCGATGAGATGGAGCCGGGGACCTTCAAAGACCGCCTGCTGCTCGAATGCGCCCCGCACCAGATGATCGAGGCCTGCATTGTCTCCGCTTACGCCATCGGCGCGGAAGTGGCCTACATCTTCTTGCGGGGCGAATACGTGAAAGCCGCCCAGCGCCTTGCGAAGGCCATTGAAGAGTCTCGCGCGCGGGGTTATGTCGGACGGAACATCCTCGGTTCGGGATTCGACCTTGAAGTGAAACTGCACATGAGCGCCGGGCGATATATCTGCGGAGAAGAAACGGCGCTCTTGAACGCGCTCGAGGGCAAGCGGGGCACACCTCGCGCGAAGCCGCCCTTCCCGCAGCAATGCGGGCTTTGGGGCAAACCGACCGTTGTGAACAACGTCGAGACCCTATACAACGTCCCGCACATCGTGAATAAAGGCGCGGAATGGTTCAAGGGTCTCAGCCGCACGCATAACGGCGGCACGAAGATCTACGGCGTGAGCGGCAAAGTGCGCCGGCCTGGTCTTTGGGAACTTCCCATGGGCGCTACCGCGGGCGAGATCATCGAGGAGTACGCGGGGGGGATGCGCGACGGGCTCCGGCTGCGCGGATTCCTTCCCGGCGGCGCCTCCACGGATTTCCTCACCGAAAAACACCTCGACATGATGATGGATTTCGACACGGTCCAGCAGGCAGGCAGCCGCCTCGGCACCGGTACGATGGTAATCCTCGACGACAAGACCTGTCCCGTCGGCATGGTGCACAGCTTGATCAGGTTCTTCGCGCATGAATCGTGCGGATGGTGCACGCCTTGCCGCGACGGCCTCCCGTGGGTCGAGAAGATCCTCTGGGCGCTTGAGAATGGAAACGGGCGCCCCGGCGACATCGAGGTGCTCGAGCACCACGCCAAGGCCCTCGGGCCCGGCTTGACGTTCTGCGCCTTAGCCCCCGGCGCGGTGGAGCCTTTGGGAAGCGCGCTGAAACATTTCCGCGAGGATTTCGAGCGACACGTTCGGCAAGAAGGGTGTCCCTGGAGAAACGGCGGCAGCCAGTGGCAAGTGACCAGCGGCTACGAGTTGGGTATAGGGTATAGAGCTTAGGTCTAGGGTGTCGGTTGAAGCGGCGGATCAATATCTAACCCGTCCGACGCGTCTGACAAGTCGGATTTGTCCGACCTCAACCCTAAACCCCAGGCCCTAAACTCTGGACCCTAGGTGCAATCCCGTGGTTCGAATTCTTATCGAAAATAGGCCTTACGAGGTCAGAGAAGACCAGAATCTTCTCCAGGCGTGCTTGTCGCTTGGGTTCAACATCCCTTATTTCTGCTGGCACCCTGCGCTGTGCTCGGTCGGCGCGTGCCGGCAGTGCGCCGTCAAGCAGTTCAAAGATGAGAACGACAAGCAGGGCCGCATCGTCATGTCGTGTATGACGCCGGTTGCTGATGGAATGCGCGTTTCAGTTCATGACGAGGAGGCGAGGGCGTTTCGCGCCAGCATTATCGAATGGCTCATGACGAATCATCCGCATGACTGTCCGATCTGCGACGAGGGCGGCGAGTGCCACCTCCAGGATATGACCGTGATGACCGGCCACGTCAACCGGCGCTATCGGTTCGCCAAACGGACGTACAACAACCAACGCCTGGGCCCGTTTATCAATCACGAGATGAACCGCTGCATCCAATGTTACCGGTGCGTGCGGTTTTACTGCGATTATGCCGGTGGACGCGATTTTGGCGCCTTCGCCTGCCACAACCACGTTTACTTCGGCCGTCATGAAGATGGCATTCTCGAGAACGAGTTCAGCGGCAACCTCGTCGAGGTTTGTCCGACGGGCGTCTTCACGGACAAGACGCTGAAGCAGCATTACACCCGGCCGTGGGACTTGCAGACGTCCCCCTCAATCTGCGTGCATTGCGGTCTCGGATGCAACATTATTCCAGGCGAGCGCTATGGCCAGTTGCGCCGCATCCGAAACCGGTACAACGGCGCAGTCAACGGCTACTTCCTGTGCGACCGCGGCCGCTACGGATACGAATTCGTTAACGGTGCGCAGCGCGTGCGGGAGGTTATGTGGCGGCGTCCCGACGCTTCCGCCCTCGGGGCAACGATCAAAGCGGACGTGCTTGCCTACCTTGGCAAGATAGCTCGCGCGGGCAAAGTCATCGGCATCGGCTCGCCGCGCGCCTCCCTCGAGTCAAACTTCGCATTGCGTGCGCTGGTCGGTGAAAACCGTTTTTACATGGGCGTGCCGCGGAGCGAACTGCGGCTGTTGCGCGCTATGGTCGAGATGCTGCGGTCGGGTCCCGCGCCGCCGGCTTCCCTGAACAACGTGGGCAAAGCGGACGCGGTGCTCGTCCTCGGCGAGGATATCACGAATGTAGCGCCGATCATGGCGCTTCGGCTGCGCCAGGCTATCCGCAACGAGCCGATGAAGATCGCCGCGAAACTGGGCATCCCCGCGTGGAACGATGCCGCTGTGCGCGAAGCGGTTCAGGAGGTGCGCGGGCCTTTGTTCCAGGCCGTGCCATGCGCCACGAAGCTGGGCGAGTGCGCCGCGCACACATACTACGGAGCGCCGGACGATATCGCGCGACTCGGGCTGGCAATAGCAAACGCACTGGGCCATCAATCGCCGCTCGTGCCCGATCTATCGGAAGAGAACCGCGTGCTCGCGGCGAGCATCGCGTGCACGCTCGCCAGCGCCCAACGACCCCTGGTCGTTTCCGGGCCGTCATGCGGCAGCGAGGCGATCATCGGCGCTGCGCACGCGGTGGCTGCCGCGTTGTGTGGCGCGGGACGACACGCCACCCTCTGCTACACCTTCCCCGAGTGCAACAGCTTTGGCGCGGCCATGATGACCAGCAGTTCGATCGACGATGCATTCGACGGCGTCGGCGAAGCGGATGCGGTCATCTGTCTTGAGAATGACCTCTTCCGTAGGATGGGCGCGGCGGCTGTCAGCGAGTTCCTCGATGCGGCCAAGCATCTTGTCGTCATTGATCATACGCTGCATGAAACCGCGGCGCGAGCGGAGATCGTTTTTCCGGCGGCGGCGTTTCCGGAAGGCGACGGAACCCTTGTGAACAATGAGGGCCGGGCGCAGCGGTTCATCCAGACATACGTTCCTCAGGGCGACATCCGCGAGAGCTGGCGTTGGCTGGGCGAGATCCGCGCCGTCGCAACGTCGGAACCCGCATGGAAGAATCTCGACGAGATCCTGTCCGCCCTCGCCGCCGCCCTGCCGCATTTCAAGAAAGCACTCGAGATCGCGCCGCGCGCGGATGCCCGTTTCGTCGGGCAACGTTTGCCGAGACAGCCGCACCGCTTCAGCGGGCGCACCGCGATGAATGCTCACATCAAGGTGAGTGAACCAAAGCTCCCCGATGATCCCGATTCGCCGTTCACGTTTTCGATGGAGGGTTACCGCGGCCCCGCGCCCGCGTCGGTCATTCCGTCCTTCTGGACGCCGGGATGGAACTCCGTTCAGTCGCTCAATAAGTTCCAGGAGGAAATCGCCGGGCCGTTGCGAGGCGGAGATCCCGGTGTCCGGCTCATCGAGATGGGCGAGCCGGCAAGCGGCATGCAGATTTCCGAAGTGCCGAGCGCGTTCACGCCGCGTCTGCCCGAAGTGCTGCTCGTTCCGCTGTACCACATTTTCGGATCAGAGGAACTGAGCAGTCTTTCGCCATCGATTGGAGAAAGGATCCCGCAGCCATATCTCGCGCTCAGCGCAGAGGACGCGGCGGCGCTCGATGTGCGCGAAGGAAGCGCGATTGAAGTCGAACTCGAGGGGACGATATACAAGGTCCCCGTTGCGGTAAGGGCTCGAGTTCCTTCCGGTGTCGCAGGCATGCCCGTCGGGCTGCCAGGATTGAGGGTAACGGGTCTGCCTGCGTGGGGCAGAATCATCCGAGGTTCCGTGACATGATTCAGCGCCTGGAATTGTTCATCGCGACCGTGTGGTGGCCGCTTCTGGTGGTCGTGCTCGTGCTCGGTGCGCTGCTTGGCGTGGCTACGGCGCTGATCTGGTTCGAACGGCGGTTGCTCGCGCTCTGGCAAGACCGGTATGGCCCCAACCGCGCCGGGCCCTTCGGCCTGCTGCAACCCGTGGCCGACATGATCAAGATCTTCATGAAGGAAGACTGGGTGCCGCCGTTCGCCGACAAGCCCATCTTCTTCCTTGCCCCGGCCGTCATCATCATTACGGTGCTGATGTCATTCGTCGTAATCCCGTTTGCGCCCAACGTCATCGTCGCGGACATCAACATTGGCCTGCTCTTCTTCCTCGCCATGTCCTCGATGGGCGTATATAGCGTGACGTTGGCGGGCTGGGCCTCGAACAACAAGTACTCGCTCCTCGGAGGGCTCCGCGCCACGGCGCAGATGCTCAGCTACGAAGTGTTCATGGCGCTCAGCCTCATGGGTTGCGTCATGCTGGCCGGCTCGTTCAGCCTTCGCGACATCGTCGAAGCGCAGCGGCACATGTGGTTCTGTGTTCCGCAGTTTATCGGCTTGGTCGTGTTCTGCGTGGCCGGCGTCGCCGAGACGCACCGCATTCCCTTCGACCTCCCCGAGGCCGAAAGCGAACTCGTCGCCGGCTACCACTGCGAATACTCCGGGATGAAGTTCGGCATGTTTTTCGTCGGCGAATACCTCGGCATTACATTGATCTCGTGCCTGATCGTGACGCTTTTCTTCGGCGGCTGGCACGGCCCGCCGATCATCGGCCCATTCTTGCCGCCGGTTGTATGGTTCGCGCTGAAGACCGGGGTTTTTCTCTGTGGGTTTGTACTTTTGCGGGCGGCTTTGCCCCGCATGCGTTTTGACCAGTTGATATCGCTTGGTTGGAAAGTGATGCTTCCCCTGTCGCTGTTGAATCTCGTAGCGACGGGCGGGATTCTCTTGCTCATGCAATAACAGGTAGACGATAGGGTCGCGCTCCCGCGCGACCTTGGCCGCGCAAAGGCGAGGTGCAACGATGCTGAGTTCGCTACGAACCATGTGGGTCGTGTTCCAGCACATGTTTCACCGGCGCGTCACAGTGCAGTACCCCGAGGAGAAGCCCCGGCTCGCTCCCCGCTGGCGCGGACGCATCATTCTCAGCCGCGACCCAGACGGCGCCGAGCGGTGCGTCGCGTGCTACCTTTGCTCCGTGGCATGCCCCGTGGCGTGCATCGCGCTACAGGCCACCGAGGACGAGCACGGACGCCGCTATCCCGCGTTCTTCCGTATCAACTTCTCGCGTTGCATCTTCTGCGGGCTTTGCGAGGAGGCCTGTCCGACGTACGCCATCCAACTCACGCCCGATTTCGAGATGGGCGAATACGATCGACAGAACCTCGTGTACGAAAAAGAGCACATGCTGATAGACGGCCCGGGAAAGTATCCCGGCTACAACTTCTACCGCGTGGCCGGCCTCGCCATCGGCGGAAAAGCAAAAGGCGAGGCGGAAAATGAGTCGCCGCCGATTGATGTTCGGAGCTTGATGCCATGACATTTCGTGCTCGTGCTCGTGCTCGTAATCGATCGATCGGACGTGTCGATTACGAGCACGAGCACGAAGGCAACGAACGGGGGAGCGCGTCGGGATGACGGCCGTTTTCTACATAGCCTCCGCCATAGCGATCGTGTCAACCGTCATGGTCATCACGCGCATGCAGCCCGTCCATTCCCTGTTATACCTAATCGTCTCGCTCCTTGCGGTGTCTCTCGTGTTCTTCGTACTTGGCGCGCCGTTCATCGCCGCGCTCGAGGTGATCGTATACGCGGGCGCGATCATGGTTCTCTTCGTATTCGTCATTATGATGCTCAACCTCGGACGCGAGGCGGCGGAACAGGAGCGCCGGTGGATCGACATCAGCATGTGGAAAGGCCCATCCCTATTGGCGCTCGTCCTGCTCGCACTCATGTTCTACGCGCTGCACAGCGGTAATCCCGGTGCGGTCTCCGGGCGCGTCGTGTCCCCGAAGGAAATGAGCATTGCCTTATTCGGTCCATACCTGATGGTCGTCGAACTGTCGTCAATACTGTTGTTGGCGGGTCTCGTCGGGGCCTATCACCTCGCGCGGCGAGAGACCGGCAATGAGGAGCGGAGGCGATCATGATCGGCGCAGTTCCTATGACGCACGGCCTGATGGTGGCCGGCATGCTGTTTGTCCTCGGTCTCGTCGGACTTCTTGTTCGGCGCAACATTATCTACATGCTGATGTCCATCGAGATAATGCTGAACGCCGCGGGCCTGGCCTTCATTGTCGCCGCGTCGCGCTGGGGGCAGCCCGACGGACAGATCATGTTCATAGTCATTTTGAGTACGGCCGCGGCCGAAGTTGCCGTCGGCCTTGCGTTGGTGCTGCGGTTCTATAGCCGGTTCAAGACGCTTGACGCCGACGTCGCCAACGATATGCGAGGATGACGATGTTCAGTTTGCTATGGCTTGTTCCCGCGATGCCCTTCGCCGGGTTTGTGATCCTGGCGTTGATGGGATCCCGCTTATCGCGTAATGCGATAGCGGCCGTGGGCGCGGGAACCGTCGGCATCTCCGCCGTGATATCCCTCGGACTCGGAATGCGTTTCCTGCTATTGCCGCCGCCAGGGCATGCGTACACGGTCAATCTGTGGACCTGGATCGACGTTGCAGGCTTTACCCCGCACGTAGCCCTCTACCTCGATGCACTGTCGATGGTGATGACGCTTGTCGTGACGGTCGTGGGGTTCCTAATCCACGTCTACTCGATCGAGTACATGCGCGATGACCCCGGCTACTCGCGCTTCTTCGCGTACATGAACCTATTCGTAGGCTCGATGCTCGTGCTCGTGCTCGCGGACAACTTACTGCTGTTGTACCTTGGATGGGAAGGCGTCGGGCTGTGCAGTTACCTGCTCATCGGCTTCTGGTATTCAGATCCCGCGAATGGCCGCGCCGCCGTGAAGGCTTTTGTCGTGACGCGCGTCGGCGACACCGCCATGGCGCTCGGCCTGTTCCTCTTGTTCACGAAGCTCGGCACGCTCGACATTCAGGATATGATGGAGCGGGCATCGCAGCAGTGGGCCGTGGGATCAGGGCTCGCAATTCTGGCCGCCGCGCTGCTTTTGGGCGGGGCGGTCGGCAAGTCCGGCCAGTTGCCGCTCCAGGTCTGGTTGCCGGACGCCATGGCCGGTCCGACGCCCGTCAGCGCTTTGATTCACGCGGCGACCATGGTGACTGCCGGTGTTTATCTTATCGCGCGCACGCACACGATCTTTGAACTCGCGCCGCCGGTCCTTATGCTGGTCGCTGTCGTCGGCGGCGCGACATTGCTCCTTGCGGGATTCGCGGCGCTTACCCAGCGCGACATCAAGCGCGTGCTCGCCTACTCGACCATCAGCCAGATTGGATATATGTTCCTCGCGCTCGGCGTCGGCGCATACTCCGCGGCCATCTTCCACCTGTTCACGCACGCCTTCTTCAAGGCACTGCTCTTCATGGCCGCGGGCGCTGTCATTCTCGCGTTGCACCACGAGCAGGATATGTTCAAGATGGGCGGACTCCGCAAACAGATGCCCGTTGTTTTCTGGACCTTCCTGATCGGCGCCATGTCGCTGGCAGCGCTGCCGCTGGTCACCGCCGGCTTCTACAGCAAGGATATGATCCTTTACGAGGCGTGGTCTTCGAAGATCGGCGGACCCGTTTTCTGGGCGGCCGGTTGTTTTCGCGCGGTCATCACGGGCCTATACACGTTCCGCATGATCATCCTGACCTTCTTCGGCGAACAGAAGACCGCGCCGGGCCACGGGCCGGGCCCGTTCATTCAAGTCCCGCTCATTGTGTTGGCCTTGTTCAGCACCATCGCCGGATTTCTCGAGCTTCCTCGGACGCTCGGCGATATGCCGCTGTTCTCGCACTTCCTGAGGACCGCCCTCCCCCACGCCCCGTTGCATGAGGGGTCCGTCAACGTCGAGGCACTGCTGCAAATCATCGCGGAGGTAGGCGTTCTCGGGGGCGTAATCGCGGCCATCATCCTTTTTGCGCGCAAACGGCGGCACATCCTCAATCTGATGGCCAAGCCGTGGGCCGCGGCCCTTCACGATTTCTGGTTCGCGGGTTGGAGATTTGACGCGCTGTACAACGCGCTGTTCGTCCAGCCATACATCCACCTCGCGCAGGTAAACAAAGACGATTTCATCGACGGCATCTACAACGGGCTTGCGCGCGCCGCCGCCGCGTTCAACCGTGCCCTAAGCGTTACGCAGACGGGACGCCTGCGTTGGTACATGATGGGCATTGCAGTGGGCGCGGTGATTGCGCTCACGTTGGTGGTGTTCCTATGACGCTCCTATGGATTGTGTTCATACCCTTCATCGGGGGCCTTGCGGCATGGGCCGCGGGCAGGCGGAATGCCGATGCCGCGCGCTGGGTCTCTCTTGCGTTCCTCGCCGTCGATATGGGATTGCTGTTAGGGATATGGAGAGGTCAGAGCGGAGCGCTCAGTTTCGCCGCAGGCGCGCCGTGGCTCCTCGATTTCGATGCCGCCTGGATACCGCCGCTGGGCGCGCGCGTCCACCTCGCCATGGACGGGTTAAGCCTGCTCTTGGCGCTGCTGACGGGGTTCCTCGGCATCATCTCAGTCATCGTCTCCTGGTCGGAAATTCAAGAGCGCGTCGGTTTCTTCCACATGAACCTCATGTGGGTGTTGTCGGGCATCCTCGGCGTCTTCGTTGCTATGGACCTGCTTCTCTTCTCCTTTTTCTGGGAGATGATGCTCGTCCCGATGTATTTCCTTATCATCATATGGGGCCATGAGAATCGCCTCTACGCTTCCATCAAGTTCTTCATCTTCACGCAGCTCAGCGGTCTCTTCATGCTGGTGGCCATTCTGTACCTGTACTTCATTCATGGCCGCCAGACCGGCGTCTACACCTTCGACTACGCGCAGCTTCTCGGCACGGCGATCAACCCGGCCACGGCGAAATGGCTCATGCTCGGATTCTTCATCGCATTCGCGGTCAAGCTGCCCGTCGTGCCGTTCCATAACTGGCTGCCGGATGCCCACACGGAAGCTCCAACGGCAGGAAGCGTGATCCTGGCCGGCCTTTTGCTCAAGACCGGCGCCTATGGGCTGATACGTTTCGTCGTTCCGCTGTTCCCGGAAGCGGCGCGCGCGTTCGCGCCTATCGCGCTCTGGCTGGGCGTCCTGGGCATCGTATATGGTGCTGTCCTCGCCTTTGCACAAACCGACCTCAAGCGTCTTGTCGCGTATACAAGCGTGAGCCACATGGGCTTCGTCATGATCGGTGTATTCTCGTGGAACACGTGGGCGTTGCAGGGCGCCGTCATGCAGATGATCTGCCACGGCATCGCCACCGGGGCCCTTTTCATTCTCGTGGGCGCGCTGCACGAGCGGATCCATACCCGCGATATGCGCCACATGGGCGGATTCTGGACCCAGGCCCCGCGCATGGGCGGCGTCGCCATGGTTTTCGCCATGGCCTCGCTCGGACTGCCCGGCATGGGCAACTTCATCGGTGAGTTCCTTGTCCTCGTGGGCGTCTATCGAGTCAGCGTGCCCGTGACCGTCATTGCCTCGCTTGGGCTCGTTGCCGCAACGATATACTCGCTTTGGATTATCCAGCGCGTGTTCCACGGCGCGGACGCACCGGACATTCACGTTCGTGACCTCTCGCCCCGCGAGTCCGCGGTGATGGCCGCGCTGATCGCGTCGATTGTCTGGCTCGGACTTTACCCGCAGCCCGTCCTCAACACCGCGCAGCCTGTCCTGAGTAATCTTATTCGCAACTACAGTGACGTGATGACGCCGCATCAGATTGGCTCTCGGCCTGAAACGAGCAAGTCCCCCTTTGAAGGGGGACTTAGGGGGATGTCTCAGCAATCGCGGCCGGCAAGTTCAGACTTCGACATCCCCCTTAATCCCCCTTCAAAGGGGGGCTCCACGGGCAATCCCCCTTCAACGGGGGACTCCACCGGCGATAGGTCATCGTACCTATGGACGAATGTTCCGAGCCGCCTGCAAAGCACGGTGAATTTCAAGGAGCGCCGGCCATGACCGTCGAAAGCCTTAGCCCGCTCCTCCCATACATGATCCTCGGCGCGGCGGCCGTTGCGGTGATGCTCTCGATCTCGTTCTTCCGGAACCACAATGTCGCGGCCTTCACAACGGCGGCGGGTATGGCCCTTGCCTTCATCTCGCTTCCCATTGCGGGCGCAGCAGGGGCGCGCCAAGTAACGCCACTATTAAAAGCGGACGACTTCGCCCTCTTTTACACAGGACTGATCCTGGTTGCCGGCATGGTCGTAACAATCCTCTCGTATTCCTATCTCCGGTCGCGCGGCAACCGAAACGAGGAGTATTACGTGCTCCTCCTCTGCGCGACCCTCGGCGCCGCCCTCTTGACCGCGAGCACCCATTTCGCGTCCCTCTTTCTCGCCCTCGAGATCCTCAGCGTTTCGCTCTACGCGATGATCGCGTACCCGCGCACGCAGAGCAACAGCATCGAGGCTGCCGTCAAGTATCTCGTTCTCGCCGCCGGTTCCGCCGCGTTTCTCCTCTTCGGCATGGCGCTCGTATACGCCGAAACCGGGACCATGGACTTCGTGCGCATCGCCGCCGTCCGAAACGGCCTGGATCAATCCGAGAACCTCATCCTATTAGTCGGAATGGCCTTGATGACCGTCGGAATCGGCTTCAAACTGGCCCTCGCCCCGTTCCACTGGTGGACGCCCGACGTGTATCAAGGGGCGCCGGCGCCCGTGACCGCCTTCATAGCCACCGCCTCCAAAGGCGCAATGTTCGCGGTCCTGTTGCGTTTCTTCACCCAGGTGGACGTGCACACGTATCCGTCTCTGTTCACGCTGTTTGCCGTCATCGCCATTGTCTCAATGTTCGTCGGCAACCTTCTGGCCCTGCTCCAGCGCAACGTGAAGCGCATCCTCGCGTACTCGTCGATTGCGCACCTGGGCTATCTGCTTGTCTCCTTCCTGGCAAGCGGCTCCCTCGCCGCGACGGCAGCGGCCTTCTATCTTGTGTCCTATTTCCTGACGACGCTCGGCGCCTTCGGTATCGTAACGCTGCTGTCCGGCGCCGAACGTGACGCGGACGACATCGAGGACTACCGCAGCCTGTTCTGGCGTCGCCCATGGGTCGCAACGCTCTTCACGACCATTCTGCTTTCACTGGCGGGCATACCGCTGACGGCGGGCTTTGTCGGCAAGTTCTATATTCTGGCGGCGGGCGAGGCCTCTGAGCGTTGGATATCCGTCATCATGCTCGTGATCAACAGCGCTATCGGGCTTTTCTACTACCTGCGGATCGTCGTCGCGATGTGCGCGCCAATCCCCGAATCGACGGAGAGACCGAGGGCCCTCTTCCAGCCCGCGATCTCGCTGTTGGGTGGGGCCGCTGTATCCGCCGTGACTCTGGCGCTGGTTTGGGTCGGCGTGTATCCAGCGCCGCTCATCAGGCTCGTTGAATCGCTCGTAACAGGGCGCGCCGTTCTGCCTTGACACGCCCCGTCCAGGGTGGTTGCGTTTTCGGAAGACCTCGGATATACTTAGCTTCAGACGCGCCGGTGTCGTGCCGTGGCGCGTTGTCGGTGATCGTAAGGAAGGCGAAACCAACGTCCGAAAGGGAGTGAAAATGCACATTCGAGCGCTGACAAGGAAGTGTCCGGAAGCAGCCGAGACAAACGTGGTGGTGTTCATCCTCGATGCCATCTCAGCGATTCTTGGGGTTATATCTCAAATCAATGCTTTGATCGTCAACATCAATGCGAAGAACACACCGGCAGCCTAGCAACCGGGTCTCGGGTCTTGGGAAGGCGTTGCACCGGATCCTGGATCCTCGACCCTGTTGAGATAGGCGTGAATGGCCTTTGCGGCCTTCTTTCCCGCGCCCATGGCCTCGATGACCGTTGCCGCGCCCGTCACGATATCGCCGCCTGCATAGACGCCCGGCAGGCTCGTGGCGCACGTCTCCGGATCGACGACGATGTTGCCCCATTTGTTAAGCGTGAGGCCCTCCGTGTTTCCCGTCAGCAACGGGTTGGCCACGGTGCCGAGCGCGGGGATGACCATGTCGCAGTCAATGGTGAACTCGCTGCCGGGAATGGGCACGGGACGCCGCCGTCCGGAGGCGTCGGGTTCGCCGAGTTCCATGCGGATGCATTCCATACCGGTCACGCGGTTTTTGTCGTTGCCGAGGATGCGCACGGGCGCCGTGAGCAGCTTCAAGATGACTCCTTCCTCTTTGGCGTTCTCGACTTCCTCGGCGCGGGCCGGGATCTCGGCCTCGGAACGCCGATAGACAATCGTCACCACTTTAGCGCCAAGCCGCAGCGAGGTCCGGGCCGCGTCCATCGCCACGTTGCCGGCGCCGATGACCGCGACGTTCTC
>Ga0315274_10000209_pt1 | contig 89642 bp, 43 predicted proteins | sample YL17G02_20_MG_FD_203700 | JGI IMG/M metagenome (GOLD analysis project Ga0315274, IMG submission 203700) | Sediment microbial communities from Yellowstone Lake, YNP, Wyoming, USA - YL17G02_20 | ecosystem: Environmental > Aquatic > Freshwater > Lake > Sediment | place: USA: Wyoming | collected...
CGGCCAGCCCGCCGTCGAGCGCGGCCGACACCGCTTCAGATTCTTCGACCGTGCGCGTGCCGATGAGGACGGGGCGGGCGGTGCCAGCCGCCCCGGCGAGGAGCAGGGCGAGCATCGCGCGCTTGCCAGAGCCGTCAAAGTAGACTCTAGGAGACCGATCCACCCGCCGGCTCGGCCTGTGCGGCGGCACGGGGGCGACGTCCACGCCGTACACGTCGTGCAACTCTTCCGCCTCCCGGGCGGCGGTCCCGGTCATCCCCGACAGTTTCTTGTATCCGCGGAACAGCGTTTGAAACGTGACCGTCCCCTGGTTGACGCTCGCGCCCCGGATCGGCAACCGCTCTTTCGCCTCGACCGCCTGATGCATGTTGTCCGTCCAGCGGGAGAGCGGGAGGACGCGCCCCGTCGACGCGTCGACGATCTTGGCGTGGTCGCCGCGCACGATGTAGTGCACGTCCCGCCTGTACAACGAGTTGGCCTTTAGCGCATTCACAAGGTACGGGCCCCACGGGTCGGACAAGGTCGCGTCGGCGGCCCACAGCGCGGCCGCGTCGGCGTTTTCGGGCACGCTCGCGCCGAGCTCCCTGAGCGCGTGCAGCGCGCGGGCCGATCCCGCGGCCGTGAGCGACACCCGGTGCCGCCGCACGTCGAGCGTAAAGTCGCCCGTCGCGCCGGGCAACGCTTTGCCGGTCTCCGGGTCGGACGGCGCCTCGCGCATCCACCCGCCGCCCTCGCCGCCCACCTCGACGACTTGCTGCGCCAGCCGGAACCGGGATTCATCCGTGGGCAGCGGGGATCCCGAGAGGATCATGGGGGTGCGGCAGTCGTCGATCAGGATGGAGTCGGCCTCGTCGACGATCGCATAGTGGAAACGCCGCGTGAGCGCGACATCCCCCTTGGCCCGCGCCGCCGAGTTGTCGCGCAGGTAGGTGAACGCCAACTGCGACGCCGTGACGTACGTGACGTCGGCGGCAAAGGCGGCGCGGCGGGAGGCGTGGGGCGTCGCTTCGGTCACCACGTCGACGGTCAGCCCCAAAAACTCCAACACCCGCCCCACCCACGCCCGGTCCCGCGTCGCGAGGTAGTCGTTGACCGTGATGACGTGCACGCCGCGGCCGTCCAGGGCGTTGAGGTAGGCGGCGAACGCGGCGACGAGCGTTTTTCCTTCGCCGGTCTTCATCTCGGCCACCCGCCCGGCGTGCAAGACGGCCGCCCCAACCAGTTGCACGTCATACGCGCGCAAGCCCAGCACGCGGCGGGCGGCCTCGCGGACGGCGGCAAAGGCGCGCGGGAGGAGGGCGTCGAGGGGGGCGCCGGACCGGCGCGCGGCTTTCAACCGCTCCGTCTCGGCCGCCAGCCCCGCATCGTCCAGAGCCTTCATGATCGGCTCGAGCTCGTTGACCGCGGCGGCGGCCGCGGCCGCGGCCTTCAAGTCGCGCGCGCGGCCGTCTGCGAGGCCAGCGGCGAAGGAGGCCCAGTGGCGGGGCGGGGCGCCGCCGGGGGCGATGCCGTCGGCGTCAGCCACCATTTGGGGTGCCGGCGGCGGCGCGAGGGGGTGGGGGGCGGCGGCGGCGCGGCGCGCCGGCGGGCTGCATCGGCGGCCGGGCAAGGGCGGCCGTCGCCGGCAGGCGAGGCGCGCGCCGCCGGGCGCGACGGCGCGCATGGCGGCGGCGGGAGAGAGGGAGAAGAGGGGAGACGGTGTGTGACGTCGGCCGCGTGGGCGTTGGCTTTCCCTCCACTCGACGCCCCGGCGACCCAACGCGGCAACGAAACTCAATTGCAGGCGGCGCTAGATCAAGGATCGCTCCCCCAGAGCAACAACGGTGTCCCTCACAACTCCCTGCCTCTTTTTACCCGGCGGCCCAAACGGCGGCCGGCAGCGCGCTCAGCGCCTCCCCGTCGCTCGTGCGCCGCTTGCGCCCGCGCGGAGGCGGCAGGCGGACGAGGAGCAGGTCTTCGTCCGTGCCGAAAGCGGTGCGCGCGGCGTCGAGCGCGGGCGCCGGCACGCGGCCGAGCGTCGGCCCGCCCGCGGGGTCGCGCACCGCAAACGTGTCGTCAGACGGGTCGTGGCCGACAAGGAGAACATAGTGGCCCATGTAGCCGCCGTCGGAGAACGAAGCGGGGACCGGCGCGCCGCCGACCGGCGACGGCGTCCGCGACGGCGACGCCGGCTGGGCCAGCGCGCGCCGGTCGACGAGGACGACGACGACGCCGTCGCCGGACGCGAGAAAGGAGGCGACGCAGGCCGAGGTGAGCGACCGCCGCTCGACCGCGACACCCGCGGCGGCCGCGCCCCGAAACAGCGCCGCGACGCGCGGCGCGTCCGCGGCCAGCGTCGCGCCATAAAAGGCTTCCCGCGCGTAGGCGGGGTTGGGGCGGCCGACGGTGGTCGTGGTCAGGGTGACCGGGACGCCGCGCCGCGCGAGCGAGTGGGCGAGGTCGATCGTCCAGACGCTCTCCGTCCCCACATCGTGCTTCAAAGCGTTGAGGCTCAGGGTGGGGGGGGCGCCGGCGGCGCGAAGGACCATGAGGACGCACGCGAGGCCGCAGTCTTGTGAGGGGGGAGAGGGGGCGCGTCGGCGCCGGCTCGCTCGCTCGCCCACCACCACCACGATCCCTGCCTCCTCACCCCAGGTCGACGCTTGGCGGACGTGGGGCACGGGCACGACGGCGGGTCGCCGCCGCGGGGCGCCCGCCGCCGCGACCAGGCCCGCGCCCGCGAGCGTCGACCAGACGCCGTCGTCGTCTCCTTCTTCGTCCAGGTCGCACGACGGCAGGCGCGGGCGGGCGTGAGGGCGCGGCGGGGTGGGAGGCGGGGGGGACGCGCTGCGCGACGACGGGGGAGGGCGCGAGCGTGAGCGGCGGGCGGTTGTGGCGAGGGGTGGGGGGCGGGCGCCCGTTTTCCGCGCGCCGCCGACTCCCACCCGCCGCAACGCCGCAACAGCGCCTCACCTTTTGAGGGCAGGTGGCTGAAGGGCCGCGGTCGAGGGCGCGCGAGCGTCCTCGACCGGCATTCTGTCGTGCGGCGCCTGGCGAGAGGAGTGGGGTGTGGGCCCCCTTTCCCCGTGGAGCGGTGGCAGCGACTGAGAGTACGCATACGACGACGAGGCGCCGGCGCCGGGCGCGCGGCGCGGCCCGCGCGGCCCGCGCTGGCGGCATGCGGCGCCGGCGCCGTGCGACGGCGGCCCGAGTCACCACCCGCGCACACCTACAACCGCGCCGACAAAAACTAGGGCGGTCGACTAGGGCGGTCGCCGGGGTCGCGGGGGGGGCGCCGGAGACTGAGGCTGGCCGCGACGTCCCGCGCCCGGCGCACTCTCGCCATGGCCCCACGAGTCAAGCGACGGCGGTCGCCCGCGCGCTCGCCCACGCGCACGCCGTCCCCACCGGCATCGTACCGCGCCGGCCCGTCGCGCACGCCCGACACCGCGCCTCGCCGCGCCGCCCGCCGCGCCTCTGGCGGCGGCGGCGGCGGCCGCGGCGATGTGCGCGAACGCCTGCTGGCCCACCAGCGCGCGGCGTTGGTGGAGGCCGAAGCCGAGGCGAGCAGCGGCAGCGACCCGCCCGCCGCGCGTGCGCGCCGCGCGCTCGACTCGTCGTCCGGCGGCGGCGGCTCGACCCCGTCGTCCGACTTCATCGTGGACGACGATGAGGTCGACGAATCGGCGAGCGGCAGCGAGGGCGAGGGCGCGGCACCGTGGGTTGCGGCCGCCACTGCGCGCCACACACCCTCCCACCGGTCCGACCCCGCCGCTGACCACGCCCGCTTCGTCGAGGCCGCCATTCTCGTCGCCGTCGACCCCGGCGCCCGTCCCGTGGGACCGCTCGCGGCCGGCGCCGCGCGCGTCGAGCGCGACACGCACGACGCGCGAGAGTTGGCAGTGGCCTCCCAAGCCTGGCGCGCCGCCGCCCCGGGCCTCATCGCCGCACTGGAGACCTGCCCCCACGCCACCATCCTGGGTGCGACCAAGGGCGGCCGCCCCGGCCCGCCCGCGGCATGCCACGCGTGCGGGCGCGACCACGGCGGCAGCGTGCGGCTGCGACTGGGAGGGGGGCCGGCCGAGCATGGGTGGTCGGTGAGGCCGCGCCGCGTCGCGGACATCGACCCAGGCGCGACGCGGGGCGGCGAAGCGCCGCCCGACGGCAGCGCGGCGACCTTCACCCTCGGCCCCCACTGCGCCGCCCGCCTCTCCCTCTACCACGCCCTCTTCTGGTACCGCCACCGCGCTGGCGCTGCCGCGCGCGTGGCGTTGAGGCGGCACGCGGCGCGAGAGGGCGAGGCGAACGCGGCGTCGTCCGCCGCGGCCGACGCCGGCCTGGCCGCCGCCCTGTATGCAGATTGGAATGCCCTCCTGGAAGCCGCGGCCGCTTGCCTGGAGATGCACGCCGAGGGCGCGGCGCGAGGCAGGGCGACCGCGTTCGAGTCGCGCGCCGCGCGTGCGCTCGCGCGGTTCGCCGAAGGGCGCTACGGTGTGCCCGGTGCGCCGCCCATCGAGTGGTGGTCGTCGGGAGGGCGGCGCGTCGTCGCAAGTGAAGAGAAAGCGACCCAGTGGGACGCGGCGGACGCGGGGCTGTGAGCGAGCGAGAAAGGGGCGAGCCGTCGTGGCGCGCGCCGCTCTCCCGCCCCACTCTCCGCGCCCCCGGCGCACCTAGTCCGCCCTGGCCTGCACTCCTTGCGGTCTCAGCCTCCCTCTCGACCCCCCCCCCGCCGCACCGCGGCCCCAACCCCCGCTGCGCCGCGCGCGCTGCCCCCAATGCGGGCCGCCCGCGCCCCGTGCGGCTCGCGCGTCGCGTGTGCACATGCTCATCAGCGCCTTCTGACCGCGCGGCCGGCGCCCAAGCGCGCCGGGCGCGCGCCGGCACCGCGCCACGCGGCGGCGGTGAGTGAAATCGGGGGCGGGGGGAAGGTGGAGGACGCGCCGGCCGCCAAGCGCGGCACAGGGACGGCAATGCGCCACCTTGGCGGTGCGGGAAGCGCCACGCGCCCACCCCACCCCACCCCCCAGCCCCCCGCCGCGCTCCCCGTCGCGCTCGCCGCCGCGGCCGAGTCGGCCAAGGCCGTCCTGGCCCCCCTCCTGGCCGCGCCGGCGGCCCTCCAGGCCGCAGCGGCGGCGGTGGTGGTGCTGGCGCTCGCCGCGATCGTCAAGAGAATCCTCGACACCCCCTCCCGCACCTACGACCCTTCCAACCCCAACGTGGGCACCGAGTATGACGCCTGGACCAAGTAAGGGGGGAGAGAGAGAGGGAGCGGGAGGCTGCGGGCGAACGCGGCGCGCGCGGCCGTTCACGCCCACCCACCCCTCTCCACTCTCTTCAGTGAGGGCATCCTGGAGCACTATTGGGGCGAGCACATCCACCTGGGCTACTACACGCAAACTGAGCGCGGGGCGGGCTACTTGAAGAAAGACTTTAAAGCCGCGAAAGTCGACTTCGTCGACGCGATGCTGTCCTTCGCGGCTCCCGCCTCCCCCCCGCGCCGCATCCTGGACGTCGGGTGCGGCATCGGGGGCACGTCCCGCATCCTGGCCGCCAAATTCCCGGGCGCCCAGGTGCAGGGCATCACCCTCTCGCCCGTGCAGGTCGTCCGCGCGACGCAGCTCGCGGCCGACGCGGGGTTGGACAACGTCGCGTTCCGCGTCATGGACGCCCTGGCGCTCGAGTTTGAGGAGGGGTCGTTCGATCTCGTGTGGGTGAGTGGCGGGAGGGGGTGGGTGTGGGGGGGGGAGGAGGCAGGCGGGGTGATAGTCAGTGCACGCTAGTCTTTCACTCCGCAACAGTCGCGTCCCAAAACCCGCCCCCCACTACCCCGCCCCCCCCCACCCCCTCAGGCGTGCGAGTCCGGGGAGCACATGCCGGACAAAGCGCGCTACGTTGCCCAAATGACGCGGGCGCTGGCGCCGGGCGGCACTCTGGTCGTCGCCACGTGGTGCCAACGCGAAACGACTCCCTCGTCGCCCCTGACCCCCGAAGACACCGCCCGCCTGCAATTCCTGTACGACGAGTGGGCGCACCCATTCTTTGTGTCGGTCGAGGAGTACGGCCGCATGATGGAGGTGAGAGAAAGAGAGGGAGCGAAAGAGGGGTGGTGGCGCGCGCGCGACAAAATCCGCGCCCAGCTCGACACCTCTTCCCTCGTCCGTCTTCTCAGTCCACCGGCGCATACGCCGCGGTCGAGCTGGCCGACTGGACCGCGCCCACGTTGCCCACGTGGCGCCACAGCAACTGGGTCGGCGTCTTCGACCCGTGGCCCGTCGTGCGCGCCGGCCCCCGCGTCTGGTACAAGGTGGTGCGCGAGATCGTCACGCTGGAGCGGATGCACCGCGCGTTTGCGTCCGGGCTCATGGTCTACGGCATGGCGCGCGGCGTCAAGGCGGGGGTCGGGGGCGGTGCCGCCGCGGGCGCGGGCGCCAAGGAAGTGGCCAAGGTCGCGTGACGGGTGGTGGGTGGGGCCTCGGGCGGTGTCTGGGGCGGCTCGTGCGATATTCGAGGGAGCGCACGCGGGAGAAACGCGAGAGGGGCGCCGCCGCTGAGGCCCCCCACACCTCCCTCTTGGGTCGCCCGCCGCCCGCCCTAGCGCCAGGTACAGCAGTCGCGGGCCATGCACGCCGGCGGCGACGGACACGGCGCCCGCCCTTCGGGCGCCGGCCTGCGAATGTGGGCCGGCGGCGCCCCCGCGCCGCCTCCCCGCGCCCTCGGCGCCCGCCGCGCCCCCCGCAACTCGAGCATCGTGGCGCCGTGGGGGAGCAGGGGCGGCCTGGCGTCGGCGGGGCGCCCTGCCGTGGCGGCCGCCGCTCGCTGCTGGCGCCGTGGGCGCCCTCCACGCCCGCCCGTCCCCACGCTCGCTCCCTCCCTCTCTCCCAGACACCGTCCTCGACACCGCGCCATCGGCCGAATGGCGTAGCCCGGGTCCGCCCCCCTGGGTCCACCCCTCCGCGCGTCCCCCTCCGCCGCCCTCCCCCTCGATGGGCGGCCCCGGCGGCGCCAAGGGCAAAAAGGCGGGCAAGCCCAAGAAGGCGGCGCCCAAGGCGCCGCGCCCGGGCCGGGACCGGGCGTCGGACGAGGGCGCGCGCGCCGCGCCCGACGCGGCGGCGCGCGCCGCCGCGGCGCGCGCGCTCTGGGAAACGCTCGCGCCCGGCGAACGCGCGGCCAAGCTCACGCTCGCCGTGGCCGATTTGGAGGCGGCGGCGGCGGCGGCGGCGGCGCGCGCGGGGCCCGCGCCGCCGCCGCGCGACGGGTCGGACGGCGGCGAGGCGAGCGAGGCCGCGCCCTCGGACGGCGCCCCCCCCTCCCCTCCTCCCGACCTCTCTGCCGCCGCTGACGTGGCGGCCGCGGTCGACGCCGACCCCGCCTCCCTCCCCGCCGCGCTCGTGGCCGCCGTCCGCCGCCTGCGCGCGGGCCGCCCCACCTGGAAACTCTGGTCCTGGCCCGCCGCCGGCGTCGAGTTTACGGACGGCGCCGCGTTCCGCGGGTGGGTGGCGGAAGAGCTGATCCCCGAGCCTCTGCGCCCCCACCTCCCGCCGCGCGCGCCCTCCCCGCCGCGCGCGGTCGAGACGCGCGAGGAGGCTGCCCTGCGCGACCGCATGGCCAAGCTGCTGGCGACCGCGCAGGCGACGCTGGGACACGGGGCGGCGGCGGAGGACGGCGACCGCGGCGGCCGCCGCGCCGCCGCGCTCGCGCCGTCCATCATCGACGCCCTCAACGCCGCCGCCGCGGTCGACATGGTGCGCGGTCTGGAACGGGAGCACGAATTCGTGTACGACGCGGTGGCTGGGCCGGTGGCCGAATTTATTTGCGGCCTCCTCCCCGCGTCGCGCCGCGCGTCGACGCCCGCCGAGCTCGTCGCGGACGACGTCCACGCCCTCCCCCCCGACGACGCCGGCCGCCTCGTGGAATGGCTCACCGAGAAGCTCGACTCGCTGGCGGCCAAGACCAAGCTGGATGCGCAAGAGGCGGCGGAGAGGGCGGCCAAGGAGGCCGCGCGCGCCGCGCGCGGCGGCGCCGCGGCCTCGGACGACGACGACGACGACGACGAGTCGATCGGCGACGTCGACCTCTTCACCCTGATCCCCGGCGGCGCGCCCGGCGGCGGCGACGCGCTGGCGGTCGACGGGCGGTGGCTCTCGCACCTCTCGTCGCGCGTGCTCGGCGCCGACGGCGCGCCGCGCAGGGCCACGCCCGGCGAGGACCCGACCTCCTGCGGCCTGGTGCTCGAGTGGGTGTACGGCACGATCGTCTCGACCGCGGAAAAGGCGCGCGACGGCGCGCGGCGCCCCCTGGGCGCGCACGCGCCGACTGCCGAGGGCGCGCTCGCGTCGCTCGAGCGCGCGCTGCGCGACCAGGCCGCGCGCGCCGCGCGCGTGGACGACGCGCGCGCCCTGTTGCGCAAGCTGCTGGACGCGCGGCGCGCGGCGGCGGCCGACCGGGAGGCGGGGTGGGACGCGTCGCCGCCGGCCGCGGCGGCGGCGGCCGCGCCGGGCGCCGTCGCCGCCGCCCTTGCCAACGGCCCGACGGCGGTTGCCCCCCCTCCTCCCCCTCCTCCACCCCCTCCTGACCTCCCGGATGCCGTCATGGCGCGCGCCGCCGCGCGCGAGGCGCTCGTCACGCGCGCCAAGCTGCGCGCGCTCGACGCGCGCCGCGCCGACGCGCACGCGCGCGCGCGCCGGGCGCGCCTGGCGCTGCGCGCGGCCGAGCCGGACGCGGAGCGGTGCAAGCTGGCGTTCGAGGAGTTAAAAGCTTCGCGCCCCGCGCCCGGCCGCCGCGCGGGCGCCGGCGGCGACTCCGCGCTCGGCTCCCACGTCGACGCCCAGGCCGCCCTGCAGCGCGCCGCGACGCGCGCCCAGGGCGAGCGCGTCGCGCTGCACCAGGCGTCGCAGGCCGCCGCGCGCGCCGAGGCCGAGGCCAACCAGCTGACCGGCTGGCTCGCCTCGGTCGCGGGGCTGGCCGCCGCGCTGGGTCGCCTTGCTGGCCTGCCCGCGCCCGACGACGCGCCGCCGGCCGCCGCGGCCGACGCGCGGTCGCCGGCCGAGCTGCGTGCGGGCTTCCTGCGCGACACGCTGCGCCAACTCTACTCCGAGGCCGACGACGTCGCCATCGCGCGCGAGCTCATGGCCGGCATCCAGGCCGAGACCGCGACGCTGGCCGCGGGCGCGGCCGCGATCGCCCACCTCGAGGCCGCGCTCGCCGCGCTCGCGTGCGACGACCCCGGGGCGCGCGTCGGCGCATCCCTGGCGCTTCCGGCGCTGGCCGAGAGGCTGGACGCCGCCGCGGCGGCGCGCGCGGCCCGGCGGGCGGCGGGGTTTGAAGAGGAGGTCCTCGCGATGGACGCGGCCGCCGCCGCTCGCCGGGAAGCCGACAAGGAGAAGCGGGCCAAGGCGCGCGCGCGCGACGCCGAGAAGCGGCGCCGCGAGCGGGAAAAGGCGGACGCGGACAAGGGTGCCGCTGAAGCGGCGGCCGCGGCCGAGCACGAGGCGGCCGCGGCCGCCTCGCGCGCCGCCGCCGCGGCCGCCGCCGCCGCCGCCGCCGCCGCGCGCGCGGCGGCGGCCGGCGCGGAAGAGGCCGCCATGGAGGCGCGCCGCCGGCAGCTGGCGGCCGATCCGGAGTGGCGCGCGCGCGCCGAGGCCGACGCGCGCGTCGCGGCGAGGCTGCGCGGCCAATATGGCGTTGTCGACGGCGCGGGGTATGGCGGCGTCGTTGTGGACGAAGGGGTGCGGCCGCCAGCCGCCGAAGACGCCTCGCGGCCGCGGTCGGCGGGCGCGACGCCCAAGCGCGCGGCGCGCGAGGCCGCCGCGCGCGACCCCGCCGCGCCGGGCACGCCCCAGCCCGCGGCCGCCCCGCCCGCGGTCGCTCAACCGCCGCCGGACGCGGCGCCCCAGTTTGGGTCGATGCCGCCCGCCGAGCCGCCGGTCCTCGGCGCGGTCCCCGCGCGGCCGCTCCCGGCCGCGGCCCCGCTCGTGCCGCCGCCGCCGTCCCGCACCCCGTCGCTGAGAGCATCCGCCCCCGCGTTTGTGCCGCCGGGGAGCCCGGCCTCGAGCCCAGGGGGAGGGGGAGGAGGGGGGGTGTTGCCGCCGCGCGCGCCGGCGCCCGCGCCGGCGGCGTCGCCCCCTCCGCCTCCTCCTCTCCCGCGCCCGCGTGGCCTGGCCAACGAGGCCGGCGACAACTCGTGCTTCCTCAACGCGGCGGTGCAGGCGCTGTGGCACCTGCCGGCCGCGCGTGCCGCGCTGCTCGCGCCCCTGGCCGCCGACGCACCCTCTGCTCCCGCCCCCGCGGCCGACCGCGCAGTCGCGCGCGAGCTGCGGGCCCTGATGGGCGCACTGTCGGCGCCCGGCGGCGGGCCGCCGCCGTCCGCAGCGGGCCTGCGCGCCGCGCTCGGCGCCGCCGGCGGTGCGGCCGCCGCCTTTGCGTCGGCCGACATGCACGACGCGGCGGAGGTGTTGGGCGAGATCCTAGCCTCCCTGCACCGCGCCGAGGCCGGCTGCGGTGCGGGCGTGGCCGACCCGCTGCTGCCGACGCGTGCGCCGCCGCGCGCGCCCGGCGCGCCGCCGCCGCCGCCGCGCCCCGCGTCGTCCACCGTGCTGCGCCTGTTTGGGCAGGAGGTGCTGCAAGCGGCGGCCGCGGTGGAGGGAGGCGACGCACGCGACGGGTGGTCGCCGCCGCGCGGCGGCGGCGGCGACCCGGCCGCCGCCACCCCTTCCTCCTCGCGGGACGGCATGCAGTTTGCCCAGTTTTTCAGGCTGGTGCCCGCCGCCGGCCTGCGCGCGGCGGCCGACGCGGCGGCGGCCGCGGCGCGCGGTGGCTCGCCACGCGCGCGTTTCGAGACTCTGCTCCGCGCCGCCGACGCCGGCGCCGCGCCCGGCGCCCTGCTCCGCCGCCCGTCCGTTCTCGCCCTCGCCCTCGTGTGGGACTCGTCCCGCGCGTCGCCCACGGCCGCCGCCGCCGTCGCACGCGCCGTCGCGCCAACGCTCGACGCCGGCGCCCTCTTCGACGCCGCCCCCCCCGGCCCCCCGCACGCCCTGCGCGCCGTCGTCTGCTATCACGGCAACCACTACCGCACGTACGCGGATGGGGGGGGGGTGGACGGGTGGGCGGTCCTGGACGACGCGGCCGTCGCGCCGCTGCCCGGCGGCTGGCCTGCGGCCGCGGCCGCCATCGCGGCGTCGGGCGCGCAGCCGGCGCTGCTGTTTTACGAGGAGGAGGGGGGTGGGGCGGCCGCCTGAAGCGGGTGTCTGCCCGCACCCGCGCCTCTGCGCCCTCTGCTCCACTTCCTTTCCCCGCGCTCGCCGATTTTCACCGTTCCCTCCGATGCGCCCCTGCCGCGCCCAACAGCGCGCGCCCGCGGCCGCCCCCTCGCCGCGCACTCTCGCCCCGCCCACCCCGCCGTGCAAAGATGGCAAGTGCTGCACCCGCAAGAGTTACAAAAGAGGAAAGCAGATGTGGGGGTGGTGGTGGTATTGGCGGGTGGGCGGCGGTGGAGGGTTGGGCGGCGGCGGCGCGGCGCGCGCGCCCTCTCCTGTCTCTCACCGCCGGAGCGCGCGCCACGGCGACGCCATGCCGCACGTCGTCTTGACACCGCCGACCGGGGTGTCGGGCGAGCCGTCGACGGCCATGGCATCGGCGGCGTCGGCGGCGCCGCCGCACGCGCCGGGCGACGGCGACTCGCCGAAAGCGGTGGGCGCCGCCTTGACCCCCCCTCCCAGTGCCCCGGCCAGCTCGGCCTGGCGGACCGCCCAATCGACGGCGCGTGGCGCGGTGGGTGCCTTGGGCGGGCGCGCGGGCGGCGACGCGGCGCGCGCGCCGCCCGCCGCGACCGCGACGGCCGACACCGACACCGAGGCGCCGCACGCCTTGCCTTTGGTCGGCATGGCGTACACGCGGGGCGGGGGCGCCATGCCGTCGACCGGGTCGCGCGGGTCGGTGGTCGGCCCGAGCGGGCGCGCGCGCGCGGCGGCCGACGCCGCGCGCTCGGCGTGCCACGCGCCGCCGAACGACGCGCTCACACCCTCGAAATAGGGCATGCCCAGCACGGCGCCCGCGGTCGCGCGGCACGCGGGGTCGGGGTGCAGGCAGGCCGAGACGACGGCCAGGAGCGCGGGGTCGAGCTGGGGAAAGCGGTCGGCCAGCGACGCGCCGGGCGACGCGGCCCCCGCCCCGCGCGCCCGCGCCGCCGCCGCGCCGCCCGCGGTCGACGCCAGGTGCGCGTTGGTGGCGGCCGCCGCGCGGTGCGCGCGCGTCAGGCCGCCGACGCAGCGCACGACGCGCGCGAGCTGGTCGGCGTCGGACTCGCCCGGGAAGAGCGGGCGGCCCGTGGCGACCTCCACCGCCATGCACCCCAGCGCCCACACGTCCACGCCGGGGCCGTACCCACGGTCGCCGACGAGGAGTTCGGGCGCGCGGTACCAGCGGGTGGCGACGTAGTCGGAGAGCGGCGGCCGCGGCGCCGCGCGGTCGCCCGCGCGGCCGCCCCGCCCGCCCCCCGCCTCGGCCGCGCACCCCGGCACGCACCGCGCAAACCCGAAATCGCACAGCTTGACGAGGCCGGCCGCGGAGACGAGCACGTTCTCGGGCTTGACGTCGCGGTGCACGACGCCGCGCGCGTGCAGGTGCGCGAGCGCGGCGGCGAGCTGGGCGAGCAGGCGGCGGGTGGTACCGGGGGTGAGGCCGCCGGGGGAGGCGTCGAGGTCGTCGAGCAGGCAGCGGTCGACGTGCTGGGGGCGGGGCGGGTGGGGGGGGGAGGGTGAGTCGGCGTCGATGGCCGCGCGCGCCGCCGCGCCCTCCCGCTCGCCGCCGCGGGCCGCGCCGGCGGTCCCGGGACCGGCACGAGGCACGGCAATGGGCGAGAAACGCCGCCGCGCCCCCCCAAACCCTCCCCCCTCCTGCCGCGTTCCCACCTCGAGCACGAGGTGGAGGCGCCCGTTGGCCGAAAACCGGTCGCGCAGCGCGACGATGTGGTCGTGGTCCATGGCGGCTAGGACGCGGGCCTCGCGCAGGGCGGTCTTGCGGACCTGCTGGGAGCAGAGGGAGAGGGGGCGGCGTCGGAAAAAGGGAGAAAAATGCGCCGCGCCGATGAGGCCGCTTTTTCGGCGGCTGCGACCGCTGGCCGCGTCCCAAGACCCCACACCGCCCCCCAGGGCGTCGACCCTAAAGTCAGCTCCCGCGAGGTGGGGGCAGCGGGCGCGCCGCGGGGCGCGGCGGCGGCCGGGCCGCGCGACGGCATTCCGCGGCGCGCCGCGCCGCGGAATGGGCGCCGCTCCGCCCCTCCCGCCGCCCGCCGCTACCCCCCTTGTGGTCGCCACGCCAGTCGCCACGCGACGAGGCGGCCGGAACCCCCTCCCCTTCTCCCTTCTTACCTGGTTGTCCACCTCCGACTCTTTGAAGCGCTTGATCGCCACCAGTTCCCCCGTGGCCCGGTGCCGGGAGCGCAGCACAACACCGTACGTGCCTTCCCCGATGCGGGCGAGCTCGTCGTAGGCCTGGGGAGGGGGAGGGAAAGCGCGTCGGTGCGCGGTCGCATTCCGCGTCGGCTGCCCCCGGTTCGCCCCCAGCTTCCGGCATGGGCCGAGCCGAGTTTCGGTGCCCGCGTTTGGGGCGGGGTGGGAGCGAGGACGAGCGGAAATGGCGCGCGTTTTCGGACAATGGCGCGCCGCAACCGCCGTGGCCCCGGGGGGGCGGCGAGGGCGCCGCCACCTCCTCCCACCCCGCCACACCCGCCCAAACAGGCTCTGCCACGACCCAAGGGCGGTGGCGGGGCGTGGGGAGGGCGGGACGCCGCGAGAGAACCACCATGGCGCACCTCCATGCCGGTGGGGGCCTGGGCGGGCGTGTCGCGACCGCGAGGGGAAGCGACGGCGCCTAGGTCGACATTGAGTGGCGGGGCGGGGGAAACAGGGGTCGGCGGGACGGCGGGAGTGTGCGGTCCGACGGCGGGGTCAAGCCGGGGCGCTGCGCGCGGGCGGGCGCGCCCGGCGACCCTCCAAGCAGCGCGCACGCGTCACACACACGGGCAGGGCCACCGCAATCGACCGCCCTCACTTGGCCGGCGCGCGGCGCGCCGACCGCCGCCCCGCGCGCTTGGCCGGCGCGCCGCCGCCGTCCGCCGGCGCCGCCGCTGCCCGCTTTTTGCGGGCCGGCTTTGCGGGCTCGGGCACCTCCTCGACGTCCGACTCGGACGCGGCGGCCGCGGCGGCGGGCGCGGCGACCCCCGCCCCTTCCACCACCCCCGCCAGCTCAAACCCGGCCGGCGCCTTCTCCTCGTCCCACGGCGCGACATGGCGCAGGACGAGGGTGAGGGTGGTGTCGGACGCGTTGTCGGTGGCGGTGAGGGTCGCGCCGTCGGCGAGGCCGCCGCCGGGGAGGCCGGCGAGCGCTCTCGGCCGCAGCGCCGCGTAAGCCGCCACCTCGTCGTCCTCCAGCCCCGCACCTTCTTCGTACAGAAAGGTGCCGGAAGCGAGCGTGGGCTCCACCATGGCGAGGCGGCCCTTGAGGACCTGGGGAGGGGAGGAGAAGGGGGGAGGTGGCGGGGTGGGCGCGGTGCTTGAGCGCCCGCCCCCACCCGCCCCCACCCCCACACTCGTGCACCTTGTCCACCAGATCGGCCAGCGTCGTGCCCCCGCAGTCGAGCGCGAGCTCGAGCCGCGCGCCGCCACAGACCGCGCACGCCGCGGCGGGCCCGTCTGGCGCGCCCGCGGACAGCAGCTTGCCGCCGGCCGCGCCCGCAAATAGGAACGTGGTGCGAAGGGATGGGCCGGCGCGGGCGACGAGCTTGAGCGCCTCCGCGGTGGCCAGCCCCGCGACGACCGCGTTGGTCGACGCGACCGCGTGCACGATGTTGCCCGCCGCGCCGCGCGCATCGAAGAGGGACATGGGGGGGATGGCGTGGGAGAAGCCGCGAAGGGCGGACGCGGCGGCGACGAGCTCGGCAGCGAGGCGGTCGTCTTTGTCGAAAGAGGAAGACCCTACCTCGCCCTGACGACCCACGTGATAAGCCGCTAGGGAAGCGACAAAGACCGACGCCGCGGACGCCGCGTCCCAGGGCGCGTGGTCGCTGGCGAGGCCGAGGGCGCGCGCGACGCCGCGGGAGCCGGCGTCGGGCGCCGCCGCCGCCGCCGCGGCGGCCGCGGTGCCGGCGGGGAGCAGGGTGGCGAGGCGCAGGGGGGTGGGCGGGGCGCGGTCGGTCCACAGGTCCTGAGGAGAGGCAGGGAGGGTGGTGGGCGGCCGCGCGCACGCGCCGAGGGCGCCGAGCGCCCCGCCCCAGACCCCGTCCCCCCTCGCGCCCCCTACCTCGATGCCCGCCACGCGCGCCACGTCGTCCCCAAACACGCGGTCAAACACGCGGGCCGCGTAGGCGGCCGGGGCCTCGCCGTCGGCCCGCTGAAAGGCCAGCGCAGCGGCCGCGGCGCGGTCGCCACCGCCGTCGCCGCCCTCGCCCTCGCCACCCTCGCCACCGTCCAGGTCGGTCACCGCGTCGGCCGGCCCCAGCAGCCGCGCAAACAGCAAGTCTTTGGCCCACACGATGCAGTGAACCGCCTTGTCGGGCGTCGACCGGATGGTGCACACGGGGAACGCCTTGGGCGCCGCCTTGGGCGCGCACTCATAGCACGCGGTGTCGGCCCCGGCCGGGCCCACGGCGTCGCCGCGGGCGTGGACCGTGACTTGGCCCAGCACGCCGGCCGTCCCGGTTTCGACGAGCGGCACGCGCGCGGCGAGGCACGCGCGGTTGACGTGGCGCCGGGCGGCCAGGTTGTCCAGGCCGTTGACAACGAGGTCAAAGGCGCGAAAAAAGGCGGGGGAGTGGGCGCGGACGTCGCCGCGGGCGGGGTCGACGCGCGCGCCGCGCGCAAGCGCCGCGGCGGCCGCCGCCGCGACCGACGCTTTGGCCTGGCCCACGTGCCGCTTGCGGAAGAGGAACTGGCGGTTGAGGTTGGAGACGTCGATCGTGTCGAGGTCGATCTCGAGGAGGGAGGAGGCAGGCAAGGGGTTGGGGCGTGCGCGTCAGCCCGCGCCGTGCGCCGCTTTCGCGCTCCGACCCGGCCCACCGGCCCACGACCATCCTCCCCTCATCCCTCACCACGTCGATGCGGCGGAAGCCGGCGAGCACCATCGTCTTGAGCAGCTCGCACCCGATGCCGCCCGCGCCCACGCACAGGACGCGGGCCTCGGCGACCTGAGTGGGTGAATGGATTGGTGGGTGGGTGGGTGGGGGGAGAGAGGCGGCGGTGGCGGCGCGGCGCGGGCGGTGATCGGTCGGCCACCGCCCCTTTCTCCGACCCGCCCTTGCCTTGGCCTGGAACGCGGGGTCGTTCAGGACGGCGGGCCAGGGAGGGAGGGTCGCCATGGTGGGGGAGGAGCGCGGCGCCGCAGTCTGAGCGCCGTGCGCTGCTCCCTTCACTCCCCATCGGCGCCGCCCGCCGCGCCGCCGGGCCGCCCCGCGCGCGGCCTCGCCACACCCGACCCCCGCCCGCGCGACCGGCGCGCGCCGGGGCAAAAAGGAGAAGAAAAAAGTTGGAACTCGGCCCGGCCCGGGCCCCGCCCTCCCCCACTCGTCTCTGCCGCCGCCGAGGTCGCGGCTGAGCGCCAAGTGGATGGCTAAAAAGAAGGTCGTCGTCAACGAGAAGGCGGCCAAGGCCACCGCCGCCAAGGAGTCGCGCGAGGCCGAGCGCGGCGCCAAGGCCGCGGCGGCCGAGGAGGACGCCTACTGGTCGGCGGCGGGGGAGGGGGCCAAAGGAAAGGCTGCCGCGAAGCGGGAGGAGCAGGTGCGGCGGGTTGGGGCGGGGGATGGCGGCCCGGCGACGGGGCGACCCCGCCCCCGACGGCTCCCCTTCGCCCCTCCCGTCCCCAGGCCCGCGAGCGCGCCGCCGCCGCCGCCAAGAAGGTCGAGGCCAAGCGTCTGGCCGAGGAGGAGGACGCGGCCGCGACCCGCGCGGCGGCCAAGTCCGCGGCGGCCGCCAAGGCGCGGCCGACCGCGCACCAACTGCGCGAGCGCGCCGACCGCGACGCCGCCGCGCGCGACGCCGCCGCCGCGGCCGCCGCGCGCGCCGCTCGGCGCGAGGTGGGGGCGGACGACCACGCGGACGCCATGGACGCCCTGGCGCCCGACAACCGCGCGGCCGACGGCGCGGTGGACGCGCGCTCCCTCGACGCCGCCGTCGCCGCGCTGTCCATCACCGCCCCGGGCGGCGAGGAGCCCGACCGGCGGCCGGAGAAGCGGGCGCGGGCCGCGTTTGCGGCCTACTCGGAGCGCGAGCTCGCGCGGCTCAAGGCGGAGAAGCCGGGCCTCAAGCTGTCGCAGTACAAGGACCTGGTGTGGCGGGCGTGGGGGAAGGCGCCGGAGAACCCGATGGTGGCGGCGGGGCGCGCGGGGGGGTGAGCAGAGGGGAGAGAGGGTGGGGCGAGGGGCGCCCGGTTTCTCTGCTGCTGCGCCCGAGGCTTCCGGGGGAGAAAGAGTGCGCCCCATCAATTGCTACACGCCCCCGGAACCCAACGAGTCTCCATCTCCCAGCGTTCACGCCGCCTTGGCGTTGGCGCCGTCCCTTTTGCCCCCCCCTTTCACCTCGTCGCGCAACCGCCGCACCAGGTCGGCCGCCGCCGGCGTTAGCGCCCGCGGCACGCGCACCGCGACGCGCACGTACTGGTCGCCCCGGCCGGCGCCAGGGGGCGGGGGGGAGGGGGAGCGCGCGCGCGCGGTCGGCCGCGGCAACCCGTACCCGCGCATCCGCAGCCGGTCCCCCGGCTGCGTACCTGGCTTGAGCGCCAGCTTGACCTCGCCGTCCAGGGGCGTCGGCACGGTCACGGTGGCGCCCAGGGCGGCGTCCCAGAAATCGACGGCGGCCGACACGGTCACGTCGGCGCCCGCCCGCCCAAACGTGGGGCTCGCCTCCACCTCCAGCTGGACGAGCAGGTCGCCCGCCGGCGTCCCGGCCGGCGCGCCGGGCGGCGGGCGGGGGCCGCGGCCGGCGAGGCGGAGCGTGGCGCCGGTGTCGACGCCGGCCGGGATGTCGACCTCCACCGCGCCGCCGTCGCCGCCCCCAACGTTCAGCGTGCGGCGGCCGCCGCGGGCGGCCAGGTCAAACGGGATGCGCAGGCCGACGCGGGCGTCGGGCGCGGCGAATCCAAAGCCGCCGCCAGGGAAGCCGCCGCCAAAGCCGGCCGCGCGGAAGCCGCCGCGGCCGCCGAGGCCCCCGAAAAAGGCGGCAAAGACGTCCTCGACGTCGGGCGGCACACCGCTCGAGCCGGGGGCGCCGCCAAAGGGGCCGCCCGCGCGCGGGCCAGCGCCACCCCCTCCCCCCTTCTCCGCGGCCTCAAACTCGTCCGCCGACCCGAGCGCGTCGTACAGCGCCCGCTTCTGCGGGTCGCGCAGCGCGTCGTACGCGCGGGTGGCCTCCTGAAACTTGGCCGCGGCGGCCGCGTCGCCGGGGTTGGTGTCGGGGTGGTGCGCTTTGGCCAGGCGGTAGTAGGCGCGCTTGACGTCGGCGTCGGGGGCGCCTTTGGGGACGCCCAGGACGTCGTAGTAGTCGCGGGCGGGGGCGTGAGGGGCTGAAGGACGGAGGCAAGAGGGGGCGGGGTCGGTCGAGGCGTCGTCGGCGGTCGGGCTCGCCGCCGCCGCCCGCCCTCCTCTCCTCTCACCTGCGCTCGCGTGCACGGCGCGGCTCGCCAGCGCGGCGGCCGCGGGCTCCGCGCGGCTCCGCGCGCCTGCGCGCGCCGCCGCCGGAAGAATCGGCGCCCCGCCCGCCGCCGCTCCCGCTAGCCGGGCCGCGAGCGCGACCGCGGTCCGCATCGCGGGGCACTCGCGGCGCGGCAGAGTGGCCAGCGCCGGCGCCGCCGCTGCTCCTCCCTCACTCTCGCATGCCGCCGGCCTCCCTCGGCGATTTTGTGCAGGCCGCCCAGGCGCGCGCCCTGTACCGCGCCTTTCTGCGGGCGGCGCGCGCCGCGCCGGGCGGCGCCGCCGCCGACCTGCGCGACGCCGTGCGGCGCGAGTTTGGCGCGCGGCGCTCGGCGTCGCGCGACGCCGCCAAATTTGCGCTGGCCGACGGCGCGGTGCAGCTCAAGCGGTTGCGGGAGAGTTTGGGAATGGTGGTTTAGTTTTGCGAGCGCGAGGGAAGGAGAGCATTGAGCGAGCGCGCCGGGAGAGGCTCCCGGCCTGCGCCAGCCATCGGCAGCGTTTGCAAGAACGAGAGCGATAGAGAGCGCGAGAGAGGGGGCGCGCCGGGCGGCCTGTGGGCGGCCGCGCGGCCGCCGCCCTGGCCACACTCTCCGCGCCTCGGCCCGCCCTCCGCCGGGCCGAGGCGCTCCCTCACCCCCCGCCATGCCCCACGCGGCCGGCGCCGACGTCGCCCGCGCGCACCACGCCGCGTTCTGCTTTGAGACGCTCGTGGCGGCGCTCGCGCCCGGCGGTGGCGCGTCCGCTCCCGAGGCATCGTTTGACGAGGCGCACTGGTGGGTGTGATGGCTGCCGGGTGGCGCGCGGCGGGCGGCGCACGCTGACGCGGCACGCGCCCATCCCCACCCCCTTTCTCTCTCCTCCGTCCCAGCCCCCTCTTCGTCACCTGGAACAAACAGCACGCCCTGCGCGGCTGCATCGGGTCCCTGGAGCCGACCGGTCTACGGTCGGGGCTGGCCACGTACGCCGTCACCTCCGCGCTGCGCGACACGCGCTTCCCGCCCGTGGGCGCGGCCGAGCTCCCGGCCCTGGCCTGCACCGTTTCCCTGCTGCGCGATTTCGAGGCTGCGGCCTCGTGGGACGACTGGACGCCCGGGGCGCACGGGGTCGTGCTTTCCTTTGACTGCGCGCGCTCCGGCGTGCGCCGGTCGGCCACCTACCTGCCCCACGTCGCGCCGGAGCAAGGGTGGGACCGGCGCGAGGCCATCGACTCCCTGTTCCGCAAGGCGGGGCACGTGGGGGCGGTGAGCGACGCGGCGCGGCGCGACGCGCGCGTGACGCGGTACGCGGCCACGACGGCCTCGATCACGCACGCTGAGTGGGCGGCGAAGGCGCGCGCTGCGCGGGACGCGCCCGTGGACGCGGCGGGCGGGCGCGCGTGAGAGGGCGAGGAGGGAATGGGTCATTTCGGTTTCGGCGTTCGTCTCTGTGTCTCTTCTTTTCAGTCGCCTCCCCGCGCCCCCCGCGGCGCCGCCTTCATGTACAGCTCGAGTCCGCGTCCACCCCAACCGCCCAGCGACCGCCCCGCCGGCGCGACGACGCGATACCCCGCGCGCGCGTAGAGCGCGGCGGCTGCCGCGTTGGCGGGCGCGGCGTGCAGGCACGCGAAGCGGCACCCCCACTCCCGGAACAGGCGCGCCTCGGCCGCGGCCAGCAGGGCGGCGGCGACGCCGCGCCCGCGCGCGCCGTCGGCGACGCACAGGTTCGAGACGTAGCCGACGCCCGGGCGGTCGACGGCCCGCGTGCCGCCAACGACGCGCACCGCGCGCGGCGGCAGGCGCCCGCCCTGCGCGTCCGCGACGACGGCGCCGATGACGGGGGACGCAGGGTCGTCCATCAGGGAGGCCAACGCGTCGTCGGGGAGCCAGCGGAGCAGGCGCGGGAGGAGGTCGCGTTGGGGTCCGCCGCCGTCTCCTCCCCGCCTCAACCTCCCCAACCTCGCCTCCTCCCCAACCGCGTCCTCCCGCACCGCCACCAGGCACGCGGTCGGGCCGCGCCCGCCCCGCACATTGACTTGCCCCTGCGCGAGGCCGAGCACGCGGTCCAGCTTGAGCAGCGGGCGGAGCGGCGTGCGCGCGGTGGCGGGGTAGAATGAATCCGCGTGCACCGCGGCCGCGGCCCACCAGTCGGCACCTTCGGCCGCGTCCCGCACGTGGTAGGTCCAAGAGGGAGGGGTGGGAGGCGCGGCGACGGGGGCGCGGGTCGGGTCGGGCGGCGCCGCGGCGGCGGTTGGCGGCCGGCGGGCTGGGCGCGCCCGCCTGGCGGCGGGCGCGCGTCGCAGCCGCATCCCGACGGACTGCAGCCGGCGCCCGCGGCCGTCGGCGCCGGCGGAGTGCCGGCGCCGCGCCTGCCGCGCCGCACTCTGCGCATTCCGGGCAGCCGCCCCCCGGCACAGTCACATCATGCCCTCCCGGCGCCCCCTGGCGCCGGCGTCGGTGTGGGACGAGGCCGCGCTCGGGGCCGCGCTCGCCGCTGCGGGCGTCAAGGCGGTCCACCTCCAGAAGATCTACAGGTAGGAGGAAAGAGGAGAAATGGCATGGAGACGGCTGACTAGGGCGGCGGCGCGGCGATTGGGGCAGCCGGCCGCCGCCGCCGCGCCGGCCGCCTGACCCCTCCTCCTCCCCTCTCTAGCCACCTGCTCGCCGACCCGCACGCCGCGCCCGAGGACGCGCCCGGCATCCCTCTGGCGGCGGCCGCCGTGCTGCGGGATTCGTTCGTGCGGCGCACGACCACCCTCGTCGCCGCGCGCGCGTCGCCCGGCGGCGGCGCCACCAAGCTCCTGCTCCGCCTCCAGGACGGCCTCGAAGTCGAGTCCGTCATCATGGAGTACGACACCACGGCCGACGGCGGGGCGCGCGGCGGGTTGAGGCGGACGCTTTGTGTGTCGAGCCAGGCGGGGTGCGCGATGGGGTGCACGTTTTGCGCGACCGGCACCATGGGCGAGCTGGGGTCGCTGTTTGCGTGCGAGATTCTGGAGCAGGCCGACTGGGCCGCGGCGGCCGTGGCCGACGCGGCGCGCGCGGCGACCGCGCTCACCCCGGCCACCCCCCCTCCACCCTCCCGCCGCCCCTCGGCCTTTGCCATTCGCAATGTCGTCTTCATGGGCATGGGCGAACCCCTGAACAACTACGACGCGGTCGTCGCCGCCGTGAGGGGGCTCACCGATTCGCGCCGGTTCGGCCTCCGCCGCTCGGCCGTCACCGTCTCCACCGTCGGCGTCGTCCCCCGCCTGCGCACGCTGGCGGCCGACATGCCCGGCGTGTCGCTCGCGCTGTCCCTGCACGCGCCCGACCAGGAGACGCGGCTGAGGATTGTGCCGAGCGCCAAGGCGTACCCCCTCCCGCGCCTCATGGACGCCGTCGCGCGCTACCAGGCCTCCTCCGGGCGCCGCGTGTTTGTCGAGTACGTGCTGCTGGCGGGTGTCAACGACGCGGTGGCGCAGGCGGACGCGTTGGCGGAGTTGCTCAGAGGGCGGGACGTCGTCGTCAACCTCATCCCCTGGAACCCCGTCCCGCCCGCCCCCGTCAAGGGAGGAGGAGAAAGAGGGCAGGATGCCGCGTCCGCCGTGGAGCCGCCGGAGCTGTTTGCGGCCCCGGCGGCCGCCGCGGTCGACGCGTTTGCGGCCGCGCTGCGCGCGGCGGGCCTCCCCGCCACCGTGCGGAAAGAGCTCGGCCAGGACGTGGCCGCCGCGTGCGGCCAGCTGGCGCTGACGGCTAAGGTGGAGGGGCCGGGGCGAGGGGGGGGGGCGGCGAGGGACATAGAGGACGCGGTCGCCGCGCCGCCGCGGAGCGGCCTGCGCGCGCTCCTGCCCGCCGCGCTCTTTGGCCGCGGGTGATGCACCGGGTTGTGACGACCCCTCTCCACGCGCCCGGGCCAGCGCGACACGCGCGCGGCCTCCCCGCCCCTCCCGACGTTCCCACCCCCCCACCTCTCTCCCTCGTCACGCCGCGGCCTCGGCGTCCAGGCGAATGACCCCCGCCGCTTCGTCCAGCGAAAACCCGGCCGCCGCAAACTCGGGCGACGCGAGCAGGGGCGCGACCGACTGGACGCCGTACTCGCGCGCGCGCTCTTCGAGCGCGCGCAGCGGGACAGACACGCGGTCGTCGTCGGCGCCCACCAGCGCCGCGAACCGGGCCGCCTCGCGCGCCAGCGCCTGCAGCGCGGCCAGCATCAGCTCGCCGTCGCCCGACGCGGCGGCGAGGTAGCGCCCAAACTTGGCGCGCATCGCCTTTTGGGCGGCCAGCTTTTGGGTCGCGACAAACGACCCCAGCATGACGCGGATGGCCGCGTCCACGTCGGCGTCCGCCACGTAGTCGCGCAGGTGCATGGACGCGTGCGCTTCCGCCATGCGAATGATGGACTCCAGGTGGCGGACCGCGATCGGCATCCCCGACGCGACGGCCGACTCGGCGCGCAGGCGGCCGTAGACCGCGGCCACCTTGTCCACGTCGGCGTCGGCCAGCTTGGGCTTCACCGCTTGCTTGGCGTACGCCACGTACTTGCGCAGGGTGTCCTGGGGCAGCGGGACGACGCCCGGCGCCGCGGTGGGCGGCAGCGGCGGCGGCGCGTCGGCGCCGGGCGCGCCCGCGTCGGGGTGCGCGCCCATGTGGGACGCGACCACGAACTTGGCGAGGCGTCCGTCGGCCACGGGGTCGACCGTGTCCTTGACGACAAAGAGGATGTCGAACCGGGAGAGGATGGGCTCCGTGAGCTCGACATTCTCCGCAAACGTGCGCGACGAGTCGTAGCGCCCGCCGACCGGGTTGGCCGCCGCGATGACCGAGCACCGCGCCTGGAGCTGGGTCACGATGCCGGCCTTGGAGATGGAGATCGACTGCTGCTCCATGGCCTCGTGGATCGACACGCGGTCGGCGTCGTTCATTTTGTCAAACTCGTCGATGAGGCAGACGCCCCGGTCCGCGAGGACCAGGGCGCCGCCCTCCAGCGTCCATTCGCGCGTCAGCGGATCTTTCTGGACGGCCGCCGTCAAACCGACGGCGGACGCGCCCTTGCCGGTCGCGAACACGGCGCGCTGCGCCACTTTCTCGATCGTCTTCAAAAACTGGGACTTGGCCGTCCCCGGGTCGCCCAGCAGCAGCACGTTGATGTCGCCGCGCAGGCGGTGCGCGCCGCGGTGCTTCTCCTGGCCGCCAAACAGGGCGAGGGCGAGGCCAAACTTGACGTTGGTGTGGCCATAGATCGAGGGCGCGATGGAAGCGGCCACCCGGTCGGCGATGCGCGGGTCGGCCGCCAGCGCGCGCATCTCGGCGCGGTCGTCGTCGGTGAGCCGGAAAGCGGCCTCCGCGTCGGAGCGGCGCGCGACGTGGTTCGCTTCCAGCGCCGTCGCGAACACCGGGAAGCCGTGCCGCGCGTTGAGCCCCGCGTCGGGCGCGTGCGTGTAGATGGCAGTGACGTCGACCAGCTCGCCGGGGCGCGCGGCGTCGATGAGGTCGTGCGTGAGGATGACTTCTTTCGACCGCGGGAGCCGCCCCGGGGGCACCGACCCCGGCGCCTCCTGCACCGTGATCTTTTGGTAGTTTTTGTAGAGCGTCTCGGCCGAGTTGACCGTGAACGGGCCCTTGGACTGGCAGTTGGGGCACGCGCCGAGTTTGGTCGCGCCGCCGTCGTCGGCCTGGGCAAACGGGCCGAGGACGTAGCGGCACTTGACGCAGTCGTACTTGACGAGCTGTGGCGGGGAGGGGGGGGGGGGTGGCGGCGGGCGGTGGTGGGGTGGTGGCGGGCCGCGCGCGCGCGCGCGCCCTTCCTCCCGCCTCCCCTCCCCCCTCACCTGCAGCATCGGGAACACGCCCGTGCGCCGCGTGGCCACGCCCGACACGCGCACCAGCTTGTTGAGGTGGTACTGGCGCAGGTCGCGCACAGAGTCTTGGATCGGGAGGTCGGCGATCCGCACAAACACCTCGCGCCGGATGCTCCCAAACTCGGGAAACTCCTCCAGCGCCACCTCGTACGCCGCCCCGTGCAGCACGTCCAGCAACGCGCGCGGCGCGTCGGCCACCCAGACCGCGATGGTGGGCAACGTGGAGCAGAGGTGGGTGTAGGACACGGCGAGCGACGTCTCGTTGGCCGCGCACATGGCGCGGATGCGGGTGCGGTACACGCGCTCGCCGCCGCCGCCTGGGGGGGGGGGTGGGGGGGCGGGGTGGGCGCGCGGGCGCGGGGTGGCCGGCGCGGGGCGCGCGCGCCTCCCTCCCCTCTCCCTCTTCCCTCTTCTCCCTCACCGGGCTCGACAAAGGTGCGCAGGAAGCGCTTGAACTCGGCCGCCACCGCGCGCCGCACGGGCTCCTGCTTGAGGTACTCGCGCGGCGGGCCGCGCGCGTTGGCGAGGTCGACGCCCAAGTCGGGCCCCGCGCCGCCGCCGTCGGCCTGGGCGGCGTCCACGCGGCGGCGGCGGGTGGGGCGCCGGTCGTCGTCGGAGAGGTCGTCTTAGGAAAGGGGCGCGGAGGGGTGGGCGGCGGGCTCGGCGCGCGCGACGGCCGGCCGCGGCGCGGCGGCGGGAAACGCGCCCGCCGCCCCTCCCGCCGTCCCCAGCCCCTCCCACCCTCCCACCCCTTCCCCCACACACCTTCCAGCACGCCCGGCAGGCGGGCGCGGCGCCCGCCGCCCCGCCCCTCGCGCGCGTCGCGGCGCTCCATCGCGCGCTCGGCCGCGAGCCGGTCCTGCACGCCCATCGCGGGGTCGGACACGTTGTCGTCCAGGTCGGCCGCGTCGTACGCGTCCAGGGCGGGCATGGGGCGGTAGTCGCTGGGGGAGGGGAGGAGGGTGGTCGGCGCATCGCGGCGCCGGATTCGGCGGGGGGCGGCGCACGCCTCCGGCGGCGCGCGCGCGATGCGCGTGCCGCAGGCACGGCCATGCGAGACCATCAGCACCCCATCGCGGGCTGCGCTGGGCCGGCAGGCGCGCTCGCGGCCGCCCACCACCCCCGCCGCCCCCATCCGCCGCCAATCCCCCCCCTCCTCTCACCCCTCCAGGTTCTCCATCAGGTCCTCGCCCTCGTCCTCCTCCGACCCGGCCGGCCCGCCGACGTCGTCGTCATCGTCGCCGCCCGACAGGTCGCGCGAGTCGCGGTCGTCGCCGTCGCCGTCGCCGGGGGGCGGCAGGGCGAGCTCGTCGTCCTCGGGCCGGCTCTGGGGAGAAGGTGGAGGGGGTGGGATGGTGTGCGGGTGGTGGCGGGACCGGGATTGGGGTTGGAGGGGGGACGGACCATGGTGGCGGGCGGGCGCGAAGAGTGGAGCGGGGCGGCGGCGCGCGTGCTCCTTGCTTCCCTCTCCGCAGTGCGCCCTGGTGCTACAAGACGCCCCCAAACCACCGCCGCAGTGCACCACCCTCACGCCGCCCCGGCGACCGCGCCGCCCGCGGGGCGGGCCATGAGGACGGCGTCCCCTCTCCCCAGCCCGTAGTAGCCCTTGCGCCCCCCCACCCTCTCAAACCCGAAGCTAGTGTACAGAGCGATCGCCGCGTCATTCGTGGCCTCCACCTCGAGCACGACGCGCCCGCCCGCGGGCGCGGTGGCGAGCACCGCGGCGACGAGCGCGGCGCCGACGCCGCGGCGGCGCCAGGACGGGGTCACGGCGAGCTCCAGGAGTTGGGCTTCGTCAGCGACCGTCCACACGATGGCCAGGCCGCGGCAGGAGGTGGAGGAGGAGCAGGCGGGGTCGGCGTTTTCGTCCGCGGCGCTGTCGCCCTCGCCGTCGCTCGCCGGCGCTTCCGCCAGGAGCACGGTGGCCAGAGCCGAGTTGAGCTCGTGCTGGGGAGGGGAGAGAGACGGGCGGGCGTGAGAAAACGGACGAAACCGCTCGGCGGTTTCGCGACCCCTGCCTCCCCTCTTTCTCACTTTAATCGCCAGCTCCCCCCACGCCGGGTTGCGGCACGCCACCTCCACCGCCAACAGGGCGGCCGCGTCGGCGGGCGTCGCCTCGCGCACAGCGTGGTCGCCCGCCGCGGCCGCGCTCGCGACGCACGACGCGGCGCGCAGGGACGCGGGCGGCGGCGAGGGGGCGCGCAGCGTCACCGAGCGGCGGAGCGCGGGGCCGGCCGCGGCGGCGACGAGGCACGGGGCGCGTCGGCGGGGCGGAAGGGAGGCGGCGGCCATCGCGTGAGCCTTTCGCGCGCGCGCCCGGAAGGGCGGCGTCGTGCGCGGGTGGCGCGGGAGGGGGCGAGACGCCTGCGCGGGCTTTGGCGCGCGCCGCGTTTGGATCGGATGTGGCGACAGCCCGAGCGCCCTCTGCCCGCTCTCTCCCCGCTGTTTGTTACACGCGCGGCAGGCGGCCCGTGCCCTGCCACATGCACCCTTCCTCACGCGACCGCCTCGCGCGCCGCCGGCGCCGCCCCCAGCCCGAGCGCGGCCGCGACGCGCGCGAGCGGCGCGCCGAGGCCCAGGCGCACCGGGGAGACGGCGGCGGCGGCCGGGGCCGGCACCGCTCTCGGCGGCGACGCGGCGGCGACAGCGGGAATGGTGCCGGACGGCGCGGGCGCCAGCGGCGCGAGCGCCGCCCCCGGCCCCGCGTCGGCCGCGCGCTTGCCCGCGGCCGCCGCCGCCCCCCGCCCCGCCGCCGCGCGCGCCGCCTGGGCGGCCTTGTACTTGAGGACGCGCAGGGGGGGGAGGGCGAGCGCGCCAAAGTCGTACGCGGCAGAGACGCGGGGCGCGCGCGCGCGCGAGCCGCCCCCGCCCCCCCCGCGGCCGCCGCGGCCGGCGGCAAGCCTGACGGCGAGGTAGGCGGCGGCGGCGACGTGGAGCAGGACGGCGCCCCAGATGAGGGAGGAGCGGGAGAGGAAAGAGTGGTCGGCGGGGGGGTGGGCAGCGGCGGCCGCGGCCGCGGCCGCGGCCGCCGCCACCGCCTCCGGCCGCACCGCGCGCTGCAGCAGCATGCGGGCTGCCGTCATCCCGCGATCAGCAGGCGGGCCAGGACCTCGTCCGGGACGGTTTCGACGCTGTCGCCCCCGACTGCGCGCGCGACGCGCGCCGCCAGCACGTGCTTGCACGCGCCCGCCTCGCCCCGGGCGATGACGTCGTAGTAGAACGACTCGCAGTCGCAGTGGGAGCCAAGGACGGCGTGGCGGGCGGCGCCCGCGGACGACGCCGACGCGACGGCGGCGGCGGCGCGGCGCGAGGGCGCGCCCACGAAGCGGGTGACGGCGCGCGCGTCGACGAGGGCCAGGGCGCGGGCCAGGTTGGTGTCGTGGAGGGTGGAGAGGGCGAGGAGGGCGCCGTCGGCGACTGGGGAGAGGAGAGCGGGAAACGGGCGGGGTGGGCGCGCGGGGGCGCAGGGGCACGTCGTCCCCCTCCCTCACCGCGCTCGGCACGCACGCGCAGGCGGGTCGGAGTCGGACGCGGTCGCGAGGACGGCGTCGGCGATGCTGGGGTGGGGGTGGGGGCGCGTCGATGGGTGGGGTGCGCGGCGGCAGGCGCGTGCGCGCCCGGCGGGCGCGCCTCCCGCCGCGCGCGAGACCCCATGATCGCGCGCCGCATCGAGCGCGGCCGCGGGCGCACCTGGAGACCGAGGGGAGCGGCGCAAGCATGCACGGGCGGGCGAGGCGGTGGCGGGGGCGCGGGGGGCGTGCCGCGCGAGGGGAGGGCGGGGCGGCGAGAGCCGGGAGGTGAGCGGCGGCGGCAGGGCGCAGTGTGGGCGGGCCTAAACGCTCGCCGCGCGCTCTCGACGCTGGCGCCGCCCGCCCCCCCTCAAAACCGACCGTTTCCGGCTCGCGCGTTTCTTCACTCCCACACCACACGCGCTTCGCCACCATGTCGCCGTCACCTGGCGCCCAGGCAAGGCCGCCGGACGAGGGAGCGAGCGGGCGGCGCCGTTTTGGCGCGCGCCCGACCCCCCCCTCCACCCCAGCCCCTCACGCTCGCCGGCCTCGACGACGACGACCTGGACGCCCTGTACGCGCTGCCCGACATCCCGGCGGCGCCGTTTGCGGCGGCGCCGCCCCCACCGCCCGCTTCGCTCGTCGCGCTCGCGTCCTCCCTCCCGCGCCCCCGCCCCGACGCCGTGTCCGCCGTCCCCCCCTCCCGCTGGGACGTGGACGCGCTCCCCACCCCCGGCGGCGCCCGCTTCGTGGCGGCGCTGCCGGGCGCGGCGGCGTTCGACGGCGCTGCGTTTTCGGTCGGCGCCGCCGAGGCGGCCGCGCTCGACCCCCAGCAGCGGCTCGTGCTCGAGGCGGCAGCCGCCGCGCTGGCGGCGGCGACGATGCGCGAGGGTGAGGGGGGTGGTGGGGTGGTGGGCCGGGCGCCGCGCGGCGCGACCGCGCGACCCCCACCCCCCTCAGGCCCCCTTGCCGACCCCTCCTCCGTCTCGGTCGCGGTCGGCATCTCCTACGTCGAGTACGCGCTCGACGTCGGGGCCGCGGGCGCGGCCACGCCGCACACGGCGGGCGGCGGCACGCTGGCGGCCGCGCCCGGCCGCGTCTCTTTTTCCCTCAACCTGAAAGGCCCTTGCATCGCGGTCGACACCGCGTGCTCCTCGTCCCTGGTCGCCGCACACATGAGCGGGGCGCTATTTTTGAGGGGCGCGGCGGCGGTGTCGCGCGCCGTCGCGGCGGGCGTCAACCTGACGCTCCGCCCCGCCACCCCCGCCATCCTCGTCCGCGCCGCCATGCTCGCCCCCGACGGCCGCTGCAAAACGCTCGACGGCGGCGCGGACGGGTACGGGCGGGGGGAGGCGGTCGTCGCGCTCGTGCTGCAGGGGGCGGGGGCGGGCGTCGCGCGCGGCGCGTCACCCCCCCAACCCCCGCTCGCCCTGCTCGCCGGATCCGCCGTCGCCCAGGACGGTCGGTCCGCGTCCCTGTCGGCGCCCAGCGGGCCCGCGCAGCAGACAGTGCTGCGCGCGGCGGCGGCGGCGGCGCGCGGCGGCGCGGCCGCCCCCGTGCTCCTTTCCCGCCTCGAGCTCCACGGCACCGGCACCCCCCTCGGCGACCCCATCGAGATCAGCGCGGCCATGGCAGCCCTGGACCCGGCCCCCGGCGGCCTCGCCCTCGGCGCGGCCAAGGCAGCGACCGCGCACGGCGAGCCCGCGGCGGGCGCTGTCGGCGCGCGCGCGGCAGCCGCGGTTGCCGCGGGGGGGCCCGCGGTCGCCCTGGCCCACCTGCGCACCCTCAACCCGCACGTGCGGGCGGCGTTGAGGGCGGGCGGGCGTGCCTTGCTGCCGCGGGCGGCGTGCGCGGGCGCGGGCGCGCCGGCCCACGCTGGCGTCTCCGCGTTTGCGTACCAAGGCACCAACGCGCACGCCATCTGGCTGCCCGGTACGCCCGCTGCCGACTCTTTGGAGTCGCTGCCGTGGCGTCGGGCGCGGGCCTGGTTCCGGCCGCGGCCACACGCGCTCGCCTCGCGCGCGGCCGGCGCGTCGTTCGCCACCCCGCTCGCCGCCCCGGCCCTCGCCTGGCTCGCCGACGCGGGCGCGGCCCTGCCCGCGGTCGCGCTGTGCGAGGCGGCGGTGGCGGCGGGAGCCGCGCTGGCGGCTGAGTCTCCGGCGCGGCCTGCCCTGCTAGCCGCGCTCGTCGGCCCCCCCCTGCGCCGGGCGGCGTCCGCCGCGCTCACCATCGTCGTCGCCGCCGACGGCGGCGTGAATGTCGGGGTGGGCGCGTTGGTCGGGCGGCTGGCGCCGGTGGGGGCGGCCGCCCGCGCGCGCCGCGCGCCGCGCCGCTGCCGTGCGCTCGCCGCGCCGGCCCCGCCCCCCGCCGCCCCCTCCATCGCCCGCCTGGACGCCCGCACCACCACTCGCACCGCGTTTGCGACGCACCCCGCCCTGGCCGCCGCGGCGGCCAGTCTGGCGCTGGCGGGGGGGGCGCGCGCGCGCGCGGCCGCGCGCGCGCCCGCCGCGTTTGCCGCGTACCTCCCCACCCCCTCCCCCACCCACGCCGCCGCCCGCGCGTCGGCCGGCGACCGCGTGGAGGTTGCGTGCGGGGACGGGAGGGGCGGCCTGCGCGCGCTGGCGGCGGGCGTCGCGGTCCGGGAGCGCCGCGCGGTGGCCGCCGCGGCGGCCGTGCCCGCCGCCGAGCCCGCCGCCACCCCCGCCCCTCGCCCGCGCCCTCCCGCTCTCCCTCAATCCACCATCCTGGCCGCCGTCCTGGCCGCCGCCGCGGACGTGGCCGGTGCCCCCCCCCCCGCGCCCGACGCACCGCTGACCGACGCCGGGGTCGACTCGCTCGCGGCCGTCGCGCTGCGCGACGCGTTGCAAGCCCGCTTCGGCGTGCGCCTGGCGGCGACCGCGGTGTATGACCACCCCACGCCGGCCGCGCTGGCGGCTCGCATCGGGGAGTTGCTTGGGGGCGGGGAGGCGGTGGCGGCGCCGGTCGTCGCGGCCGCGCCCGCCGCCGGCTCGGCTCTCGCGCTCGTCGCCATCGCTTGCCGCGCGCCCGCGCCACCCACCGCCCCGGTGCACGCCCAACTCGATGTCGCCCCGCCCACGGCTCTCCTGGCGGCCGGCGCGGACGCGTCCTCCCCCGCGCCGCCGTCGCGCTGGCTCGCCGACGCGTCGCGCGCCGCCCCCCGCTTCGCCTCCTTCCTCGCGGCCCACGCCGGCGCCTTTGACGCCGCCGCGTTCCGCATATCGCCCGCCGACGCGGCCGCGACCGACCCCCAGGCCCGCCTGGCGCTCGAGTGCGCGGCGGCCGCGCTCGCGGCGTCCGCGCCGCTCGTGCCCGCCTCCTCCCTCCCCGGCGCCGGCGTCTTCATCGGGTGCGTCTTCCACGAATACTATGCCGTGCTGGACGCCGCGGGCGCGCCCCAAACCGCGGCCGCGCTGACGGGGACGGGCCTCCACTTTCTCGCCGGCCGCATTTGCTACACCCTCTCCCTCACCGGTCCCTGCGTTGCCCTGGACACCGCGTGCTCCTCCTCCCTCGTCGCCGCACACGCGGGAGGCGCCGCGCTGGAGCGCGGGGACGCGGGGGTGGCGTTGGCGGGGGGGGTGTCGCTCATGCTCCTTCCCGAGACCGCGGCCCGCCTCGCCGCCCTGGCCGCGCTGTCGGTGGAGGGGCGGTGCCGGTCGCTGGACGCGGCGGCCAACGGGTATGGGCGGGGGGAGGGGTGCGTGCTCCTGGGCCTGGCGGCGACGGCGGACCCCGCCCCCTCCTCCCCCCTCCTCCCGCCCCTGGCCCTCGTCGCCGCCACCGTGGTCAACCAGGCCGGCCGCTCTTCGGGCCTCACCGCGCCCTCCGGCCCCGCGCAGGCGGCGTTGCTGGGCGCAGCGCTCGCGCGCGCGCACGCGGCGCCGGCCGACGTCGGCTCCCTCGCCCTGCACGGCACCGGCACCCCCCTCGGCGACCCCATCGAGATCGGGGGCGTCGGCGCCGCGTACGCGGGCGCGGGCGCGGGACCGCTGGCGCTGCTGGCGCCCAAGGCGGGGTGGGGGCACACGGAGGGCGCGGCCGGCGCGCACGGCGCGGCGGCGGCGGCCGCCGGCGCGGCGGCGCGCACCGCCACCCTGACCCTGCACCTGACCACCGTCAACCCGCACGTGGCGGACGCGTGGGCCGACTGGTGGGCGGCGGGCGCGCCGCGGCCCAGCGTCGCGCGGTCGCGCGCGCCGGCGCCGACGGCCGCCCCGCTCGCTGCCGCCTCGTCCTTCGGCATGTCGGGCGTCAACGCGCACGCGCTGCTGAGGGTGGCGCCGAATGTCGGCACCGTTTTTGGCGCGTCGCGGCCTATGCCGTGGGCGCGGGCGACGCTCGCGGCGGCCGCGTGCGCCGCCCACCTCGCCTCTTCTTTCGCCTCGACCCGCTTCGCCACCCCCCTGGCCTCCCCCCCCCTCGCCCACCTGTGGGACCACATCGTGGGCGGGCGCCCCATCCTGCCCGGCGCGGGCATGATGGAGGCGGCGGCGGCGGCAGCGGCGGCGCTCGCGCACGCGCCGGCGCGCGCGGGGGCAAACGCGCCGACGCTCGCGGGCGTCGCCATCGCCGCGCCTGTGCCGCTGCCGCTCGACCGCGGGACCTCTCTTGTGCTCGAATGCTCTGTGGGGGCCGACGGCGGGGTCATCGTGGGCGCGGCGGGGCGCGGGGCTTGTTTGAGGGCGCGCGTGTCGCGTGTCGGCGCCGCGGTCGCCGCCGCGCCGCCGCCCAAGCGCCGGCGGTCGACCCTGGCCGCAGCGGCCGCGGTCAAGCCTTCGTCCCGCTGGATCGGTGCGTGGCGTGGGCGTGGTGGCGGGGCCGCACGGCTGCGCGCCCCCTGCCCGAACCCCCCTCCCTCCCTTCAGCCTCCCTCCCCTCGTCCGCCTGGACGCCCGACGCCGGCTTCCAAGCCCCCCCCGCCGCCGTCGACGCCGCCATGCAGCTGGGCCCGGCGTCGGGGTCGGACGCGCTGCGGGTCGCGCGCGACGCGGGCGCGGCCTCCGACGCGGGCGGCCCTTTCGTTGTCGCCGGCGCCGCGGCCTACGTCTCGGCGCGCGCACGGGCCACTTTCGGCGGCCTGTGGGCCACCTGCGTGCGCCACCAGCCCTCGGGCGACCGGCTGGAGTCCGACCACGGCCTCGGTGGCGCCGCGCGCGGCGCGTCGGTCGCCCGCCTGCTCGGCAAGCGTGCGCCGGCGCCGCCGGCGCCCCAGGAGCCCACCGCCTCCTCCAGCCTGTACGTGACGCAGTGGCGCGTGGACGAGCCGGCCGGGCGGGGCGGCGGGCGGGGGCGGGCGTGGCCGGCAGTCGCGGCCGAGCGCGCGCGGCCGGCGCGCCTGCGCCCTCCTCCCCGCCTCGCGGGTGCCTCCCCCCTCCTCGCCGCCCTGGCCGCTGTCGCGCACGTGCGCGCCTTTGGCGTGCCCGCCGGCGGCGCCACGCTGTCGACGGCGGGCGCGGTGGCCGGCGCGCGCGCCGCGCCGTGCGCGCAGCCGTCGCCCGCCGCGGCGGCCGCGGGCGCTGCGGCGGCCGGCCTGCTCCGCGTCGTGGCGGCTGAGAATCCTGGGGCGCGGTGGGAAGCTCTGGACGACGCGCCCGAGGCGGCGGCCGCGGCGGCGACCCCCCGCGCGGCGCCCGCCGCCGACGCGCGCGCCGTGGCCGGCGGTGCCCTCGCCCGCCCCCGCCTCCTGCGTGCGCCACCGCCCAAAGCCGCGGCCACTGAGGAAGGCGCCACGCGGGCCGCGGCGGCCAACGCGCTCGTGACCGGGGGCGCCGGCGCGGTCGGGTCCCTGCTCGCCGCGTTCCTCGCCGCGTCCTCCCCCGCCGCCTCCCGCCTCACCCTGATCGGCCGCACCGGGCGCGCGGGCGAGGACACCGTGCTGGACGCCGCGGCCGCGCCGGCAGGCTGCGTCGCGGTGCTCGCCGCGGCCGACGCGGCGACGCGCGCGGGGGCCGCGGCCGCGTCCGCCGCCGCCTCCCGCGGCGCGGCCTCTCCTCCGCGCGCCCTCCTGCACGCGGGCGCCGTGCTGGCGCCTGCGGTGGCGTCCAAGGTGACGCCCGCGAGCGCGCGGGCCGAGTTTGGGGCCAAGGTCGCTGGGGCGTCCCTACTCCTCGCCCCCGCCCCCCGCTCCCCGCTCACCTGCCTCCACCTCATGTCGTCCCTGGCCGCGTTTGCGGGGTCGGGCGGGCAAGGGGCGTACGCGGCGGCCAACTCTGCGCTCGCCGCCGCGGCCGCCGCGGCCTCCGCCGCCGGCGTCCCCGCGTCGGCCGCCAACTGGGGCGCCTGGGGCGGGCGCGGCATGGCGGTGCGCACGCCCGGCTTTGCCGCGCGCGCGGCGCGCGCGGGGCTGGGCGTGCTGCCGCCGGCGGCGGGCGCCACCGCGCTCGCCGCGCTCGTGCGCGCGTCCGCGGCGCCCGCCGCCGGCGGCCGCCTCGCGGGCGAGCCCGTCGCGGTGGCCAACGTGTTTCTGTGGGGACGGCTGCCGCCCGCGGACGGGGGGGGCTTGTACGGAGAGCTGCTTGGGGGGGCGGCAAAGGCGGCGCCCGCCGCGCCCGAGCGCGCGGTCGCCGCGCCGCGCCCACCTCCCCTCCCCTCCCCAGCCGCCGCCGCCTCCTCCTCCGCCGCCGCCATGGTCAATGCCGCCCTGACCGCCGCCCTGGGCGCCGTGCCCGCGCCCGGCGCGCCGCTGGCCGACGCGGGCCTCGACTCGCTCGCGGCGGTCGACGTGCGAAACGCGCTGTCCGCCGCCCTCGGCGGCGCGTCCCTCCCCGCCTCGCTCGCGTTCGACCACCCCACGCCCGCCGCACTGACGGCGTATGTGGTGTCGCTGCTGGACGCGAGCGGCGGCGGCGGCGGCGGTGAGACGGCCGCGGCCGCGGCACCCCTCCCGCCCCCTCCTTCCCCAGCCCTCCTCACGCACCCCGACCTCGACATCGTCTCCGCGTCCTGCCAATTTGGCGGCACCGGCCCCCCCATCGGCCTGGCCGGCCTGTGGCCCTCAGCGGCGGCCGGCGGCGACAGCGTCGCGCCCGTGCCGCCCGCGCGCTGGCCCGCCGACCGCCACTGGGCCCCTATCGCGTCCCCCGGCCGCGCCAACGTGCGCCTGGCCACCTGGCTCCCCGGCGCCGACCGCGTGGACGCGGCCGCGTTCCGCCTCGCGCCCGGCGACGCGGCGGGGCTCGACCCCCAGGCGCGGCGCCTGCTCGAGTGCGCGGCGGCGGCGCTCGCGCCCGTGCCGCTGGCCCCTGCGGACGCCGCGGCGGGGGGCGGCGTGGGGCTCTACGTAGGCGTCATGCACCAGGAGTTTGTGGCGGCGGTCGCCGGTGCGTGGAGAGAGGGGGGGAGAGAGACCGAGAGGCGCCGGCTCGCGCGGCGCCCGTCCCACCCCTCCCCTCCCCTCCAGCCACCGGCGCAGCCGTCTCCCCCGCCGTCGTCGCCGGCTCCGGCATGGACTTCCTGGCCGGCCGTGTGGCGCACGCGCTCAACCTGTCGGGGCCCGCGGCGGCGGTGCACACGGCGTGCTCGTCGTCGCTCGTCGCGGCGCACCTCGCCGCGGCGGCCGCCCTCTCCGCCGCCGCCGCCGCCGCCCTCGCGGGCGGCGTGCACATGATGCTGCTGCCGGGCACCATGGCCGGCATCGCGTCCCTGGGCGCGCTCGCGGGCGACGGGCGCTGCAAGGCTTTCGACGCCGGCGCCGACGGCTACGGCCGCGGCGAGGGCGTCGCTCTCGCCCTCGTCGCGCCAGCAGGGACCTGGCCATCCGACGCGCCTCCTTTGGGCCGCTTCCGGGGCAGCGCCGTGCTCCAAGCCGGTACCGCGTCGAGCCTGACCGCGCCGTCGGGCCCCGCGCAGGCGGCCGTGGTGCGCGCCGCGCTCGCCGACGCGCGCGTCGACTCCCGCGACGTCGCGTCCATGGCCACGCACGGCACCGGCACACCGCTGGGCGACCCGCTGGAGCTGGGCGCGCTGGCGGCCGCGCTCGGGCGCGGGAGCCGCGCGGCGCCGCTCGCGCTCGCCGCGCCCAAGGCGCGCCTGGGGCACACAGAGGGCGCGGCTGGCGCGTTGGGTATGCTGTGGGCGCTCATGTGTGCGTCGCAGGGTGGCGCGCCGCCCGTCGCCCGCCTGGCGGCCCTCAACCCGCACGCGGCCGCCGCCCTGGCCGACTGGCGCGGCGCGGCCGCACCCCCCCGCGGCGCCGGCCCCGCCGCCGTCGGTGGTGTCGCGGGCGCGTCCTCGTTTGGCATGAGCGGCGTCAATGCGCACGCGCTAGTGGCGGCGCCACGGGAGCCCCCGCTCGCGCGCAGCGACCCCCTCTACCGCCGCGCCGTCGCCTGGCCCGTCCCCCGCCCCACGCTGGAAGCTGGCCGCCACGTGGGCAACGCGGTCTTTGAACTCGACCTGCGCTCACCCGCTCTGGCCTTTCTGGGCGACCACGCGGTCGCGGGGACCGCCATCCTGCCCGCGACCGCCGCGCTCGAGGCCGCGGCCGCCGCCGCGGGGGCGATGCTGGCTCCCGACACACCGCTCGTCATTTTGGGCACGGCGCTCATGGTGCCATGCCCGGTGGCGGGCGTGCTGGTGGTGGCGGTCGACGCGACTGCCGGCGCAGTCGTGCTGCGCGCGCGCGGCGGTGCGCCCACCGCGCGCGGTTCATTTGCCGCCCTGCCGCGCGCGGCGGCGGGAGAGTCCATTAAACACTCTCGCAACACCCCTCGGTCCTCTTCGGCCTTGAGGCGACCCGGGCGCGCCGCCGTGCGGCGGCGCGTTCGGAGACGCGCCGCCGCGACGGCTGCCGTGCGCGGCCCGCCCGCCGGCGTGGCCGGCTTTTTGGCCCATCCGGCCGCTGCCGATGCCACGCTGCACTTGGCAGCCGCGTTGGGCAGCGGCAATGGCCTGCTCATCCCCGCGGTGGTCGGCGCGGCGTGGCTCCGCCGCGCACGCGGCGCGCGCGACGCGCCCGCCGGCGCGCTGCGCGCGACCGCGGTCACGGATGAGACAGACGACGGTGGCGCCCTGTTGGGCGCCGCGGGGCAGGCGGCGTCGGGGCGCCTTGCGGTTGCGCTCGCGCGCGTCGCCGCGCGCGCGCCGCCGCCGCGCGCCGAGCCGCCCGCGCCGGTCGCGCCGCCGCTCGACATGCTGTACGAGACCGAGTGGCAAGTGGTCGAGCCGGCGGCCGACCGGAGGAGGGCGGGACGCGCGGCGCCCGCGGCCCCCGCCGCGCGCCTCCTTTCCCTGCCGCGCCGTCTCCCGCCCGTCGCCGCCACCGCCGCCCTGCTGGCCGCTCTGCAGGGCGCGCCCACCGGCGTGACCGCGGTGACCACGCTGGGCCGGGACGCGCGGTCCGCGGGCGCGGCGGCCGCCCTGGCGCGCGTCGCGGCGGGCGAGGCGCCGGCGGCAGGCCTCGCCGCGCTCGCCGTCGACGCCGCCTGCGACCGGCGCGCGCGGGCCGACGCCCACGCGCTGGCAACTTCGCCTTCCCGCCCCGTCGGCGGCGCCTTCGGCACGCGCGTGGCCGCCGGCGCGGCGGCCGCCGCGCGCCTGCTCCCCGCGCGCGAGCGCGCGCCCCGCCTCGACATCCGGCTCGACCCCCGCCCCCGCGGCTCGTTCGGGTCGTTGGTACCGGTCGCGTTGCCGGCTTCTGGCCCGCCTCGGGGCCTGGCGCGGATCGCGGTGCGCGCGGTCGGCGTCAACTTCCGCGACGCATTAAACGCGCTGGGCGCCTACCCCGGCCGCGACCCCGGCGCCCTGGGCGGCGACGTGGCAGGCATCGTGTCCGCCGTCGGCCCCGGCGTCACCGGGTTCGCGGTCGGGGACGCCGTCTTCGGCCTCGCCCCCGGCGCGCTCGGCCGCGCGGTCGACGCGGCCCCGTCCCTCCTCGCCCGCCTCCCCCCCGGCGCCTCGTTCGCGGGCGCCGCCACCCTGCCCACCGCGTACGCCACCGTGCACGCGGCTTTGGACGCGGTGGGCGGGGCGCCGGGCGCGGGGGAGGGCGCGCTCGTGCACAGCGGCGCGGGCGGCGTCGGCCTCGCCGCGCTGCGCGTCCTCGCCGGCGCGCGCGTGGCGGCTGTGGCGACCGCGGGAGCGCCCAGCCGGCGTGCCGCGGCGCGGGCGGCGGGCGCGGCGGGGGCGCTGGGGTCGAGGGACACGGTGTTCGCCGACGCGCTCTTTTGCGCGTCGACAGCGACCGCCGCGTCGCCTCCTCCCTCCCTCCCCCTCCCGCGCTTCATCCTCAACTCGCTCACCAGCCCCGGCTTTGTGGCGGCATCCCTGGCGGCGGCCGCGCCCGGGGCGACGTTTGCCGAAATCGGCAAGCGCGACATTTGGTCGCCCGCACGCGCCGCCCAGGAGCGGCCCGACGTGCGGTACGCCATTGTGGCCATCGACTTGTTGCCCGCGGCTCGGTTGGCGTCCTTCGTCTCCCGCGTAGCGGCCGACGCGGTGGCGGGCGGCGCGCCAGACCTGCCGCGCGTCGAGTACCCTCTCGCCGCCGCGCCATCCGCCCTGCGCGACGTGGCGGCCGCCCGCCACGTGGGAAAAGTGGTGGTCATCGTGGCCGCGCCCGCGGAGCCGAGGGAGGACGCGCCGGGGGCGGTGTGGCTCATAACTGGAGGCGGCGGCGCGCTCGGCGGCGCGGCCGCGCGCTGGCTCGCGGGCCAGGGCGTGCGCGCGCTGGCGTTGGTCGGGCGGTCCCGCATCGACCCTACGCCTGGCACGCTGCTGGGCGACGCGGCTCGGGGGCGGCTGGCGCCCGCGGTCGTCGCCGCGCGCGGCGACGTCGCGTGCCGCGCCGACGCGGCCGCCGCCGCCGCCGCCGTCGTGCGCTCCGCCGGCTCCCACCGCGGCATCGCGGGCGTCATCCACTGCGGCGGCGTCCTCGCAGACGCGTCCCTGGCGCGCGCGACGCCCGCGGGCGTGCGCGCGAGCGCCGCGCCCAAAGCAGCGGCCGCGGCCGCGCTCGGCGCCGCCCTCGCCGCCCACCCGGTCCGCCACACCATCGCATTCACCTCGTCCGCCACTGTGTTTGGCGCGCCGGGCCAGGGCGCGTACGCGGCGGCCAACGGCGCGCTCGACGCGACAGTCACGGGGGCGGCCGCCGCGGGCGCGCCCTGGCGCGCGATTCAATTCGGCGCCTGGGCCACCGGCATGGCTGCCGCGCCTGCAGTCATTGCCCGGTTGCGGCGCACGGGCATGGAGCCGCTGGAGCCGGGCGCAGGGTGTGCCGCGCTCGCGGCGGTCGTCGGCAGTGCGGCGGCGACCACGCCCGCCGTCGTCGCGGCCGCCCTAATCGATTGGCGCGCCCTGCTCGGGGCCGCCGTCGGCAGCGCGCCCTTTTACTTTGGCGCGGTTGATCCTGGAAGGAGGGTGGTGGAGGAGGAGAGGAGGGTGGCGGTGGCGGCGGTGGCGCTGCCGCCGACCGCCGCCGTAGCGCCGCGGCCGCGCCGCCGGCGCCGCCCTCCCGCCCCGCCTCTACCTCCGCCCCCTCCCGACTCTGCCCTTCCCGCTATCCTGGATATCGCGACCAGCATCATGGGACGCGCCCCCCCCGAGGACGCCGCCCTGGTCGCGGCGGGGCTCGACTCGCTCGGCGCAGTTGAACTGCGCAACGCGGTCGCCGCCCGCTTCGAGCTACCCTCCCTGTCCGCCACCGCGGTGTACGACCACCCAACGCCCTCAGGGTTGGCCGCCGCGGTGGAGGCGGCGCTGGGGAGGGAGGGACGGTGGCCGCCGCCGCGCGCGGTCGCGCCGCCGCCGGCGGCCGAGAGCGACAGCGAGAGCGACGCCGACCCCCAGCCGCCGGCTGCTGTGGCGCCGGCGGCGACGGCATCCATTCCTCTGGCTCTGGCGCCGCCGCCTCTGCCGCCCGCCCCTGTGCTTGCAGTTGTCGCGCGGCACGCCTTGCGCCCCGGCGCCGCGCGCTCGGCCGACGCGGTCGCCCCCGTCCCCCTCTCCCGCTGGGACGCCGACGCCCCCACCGTGCACGAGCGTGGCCGCTTTGGATCCGTCATCCCCGGCGTCGCCCGGTGCGACGCGGCCGCGCTGGGCCTTGCGCACGCAGAGGCCGCCGCGACCGACCCCGCGCAGCGGCTCTTGCTGGAGCTGGCAGCGTCGGCTCTCGCGTCCCTCGCTGGCGGCCCCGGAGGCTTGCATCCGGGCACCAGGGGCTCCCCTGCCCGCGCGGCGACGGCGGGCGCGTACGTCGGGGTTGGCACGACGGATTGGCCCGAAGTGGCCGCCCCCCTCGGCGCGACCGCCCACACCGCCGTCGGCGCCGCCGCGTCCGCCGCCGCCGGCCGCCTGGCATACGTGTTTGGCCTGGGCGGCCCCGCGGTGGCGGTCGACACCGCGTGCTCGTCCGCGCTCGTGGCCACGCACCTGGCCGCGACCGCGCTCGCGTCGCGCTCGCTCGCGCGTGCGCTCGCCGCGGGCGCCAACCTCACCCTGGCCCCCGGCAAAGCCGCCGCCTTTGGCGTGACGGGCATGCTGGCCCCGGACGGGCGGTGCAAGACGCTGGGGGGAGGGGCGGACGGGTATGGGCGGGGGGAGGGGGTGACGCTGCTCATCGTCGATGCCCTGGAGAATGCCGCTCTGCCTCCATCCGCAGCCGCTCTCCTCTGGATCGGCTCGTCCGTCAACCAGGACGGGCGGTCGGCGTCCTTGACCGCGCCGTCGGGCCCCGCGCAGGCGGCGGCCGTGAGCGCGGTGCTCGCGGCTGCTTCTTTGACCCCGTCCGACGTGCGCGCCGTCGCGCTGCACGGCACCGGCACCCCTCTGGGCGACCCCATTGAAGTCGGCGCCCTGGCCGACCCGCTGCCGGGCGCGGTCGACCTGGGCGCGCCCAAGGCGGCGACCGCACACGCCGAGGCGGCGGCTGGCGGCCTGGCGACGCTGACCGCGCTGGACCGCGTCGCTGGCCGGTTCCGTGCCCCCATTCTGCACCTGACCACGCTCAACCCGCACGTGGCGGCTGCCCTGGCGGCGCGGTCTGCGGGCGGCGGCCGCGCGGGCGTGCCGCGCGCGGCGGGCCCCGACCCCGCGGTCGGGCGCGCGGTCGGCGTCAGCGCGTTTGCGTTTCAGGGTACAAACGCGCACGCGTTGCTGGCATCCAGCCGGGACATGGGGGCAGGGGGTGCGGCCGTTGCGCCCCTGCCGTGGCGCCGCGCGCGCGCCTGGCCGACCCCCCCGCGCTGCGCCCTGCTCGCCGCCGCGGCCTCCTCAGCCTCCTCCCCCCGCATCACCTTTGCCATACCGCTCGCCTCGCCCCGTCTGGCCTGCCTGCGCGACTGCGCGCTGGGCGGGGTGCGGGGGGCGCTGCCTGAGGGGGCGCTGATTGAAATCGCGCTGGTCGCCGCGCGCGCCGCCGGCTCGGCGTGGGCGGGCAACGGTGGAGCACTGCTGCTGGTGGGAGTGGCTCTGAGCGCGCCGTGCGCGCTGTCGACGGCTTCCGCGACCGCCACGGTCGACGCGGCGACCGGCTCCGTCGCCGTCGGCCGCGCGCTCGCCGCCACCGCGGCCGCCTCCAAGCCGCCCGCGCGCTCTCCCGCATGCAGCCATCGGTACCAGTGCGTGCTGGTGCGCGGGCGGCGCCTGCGGTCGACGCGCGCGTGGGCGTGCGTGGGCGCGCCGCCGCGCGTGGCCGCCGCGGCGGCCGACGCTGCGCTCGCGCGTGCGGCCGCCGCCGACGCCGCCCTGGCCCTAGCCGCCGTGCAGCGCGCGCCGTGCGCCACGCTGCCGCCCGCGCTCGCGTGGACAGGCGGGCTAAGGGCGGCGTCGCGGCCGCCCGCGGTTGGAAGGCGCGGTGGTGGCGGAGCAGCTTGGCCGACCGCCGCCGCCGACGCTGTGTCGGCCGCCGGTGATGGGTACTTGCTCGGCATCGCGGCTGCCCCCTTGCCCGCCCCTCGGGGCGGGCCCGCGTCGCTGCGGGTGGCGTGGGTGGCGCAGCCCCTCGCGCCCGCGCGCGCGCTGCCGCGCGGCCGCCGCCCCGCCTGGCTTGCCCTCGCCTCGTCCCTGGTTGTGCTTGCCGACCTCGTAACGGTCGATGGCGTCGATGAGGACTGCGCTCCTCACTTTGTGTGCGCGGTGCGCGGCGCGACCATCGACGCGGTCGCTGCCGCAGCAGCGCCGGGCCTTTTCCTCGGCACCGACGCGCACGCCGCCCTCGCCTTGGAGTCTGCGCGCGGCTGCATCGACCGCATGTTTGCCGTGCAGGCGGCGAAGCAAGGCGGCGACCCGGCTGGGTTGATCTGGGCCTTCCGCGCGGCCGCGCGCGCGGCGGCGGCTGCGCGCACGCCGACGCCCGCCCTCCCCCCGCTCGCCACGCTCACCTACGGCGCGCACACGCCCCCGCCCGCGCTCGCGCCGCCTCCGTACGACCCGGCGGCCGCGGCCGCGGTCGCTCTGGCGCGCACGCTGCGCATGGAGGCGGCGGGCGCGGCGGGCGCGGCGGTCGACCTTCCGCGCGTCGACGCGGCCACCACGCCCCTCGCCCTCCTGGACACCGCCACGGCGCCCCGCCCAGGCGCCGGCGCCATCGCTCTGCGGGATGGGCGCGCGTTTGGGGAGCGGCTGGTGGCGGCGCCGGCGCGGACGCGGCGGCGCACGGCGCACGTCGCCGGCCGGTCGGTCGTCGTTTTCGGCGGCTCCTCCGGCCTCGGCGCCGCCGCCGGCCTTTCCGCGACCGCCGAGGGCGCGGCCGTCGTTGTGTTCGTGTCCCGATCGGGGGCCGCGCCGCCCGGCGCGCTCGAGGCGGCGACGGCCGCCGGCGCCGCTGCGCTCTGCGCCGCGGCCGACGCGGCCGACCCCGCCGCGGTCGCCGCCGTCCTCGCCTGGGCCCGGGAACACCTCCCCTCTGTCGCTCGCATCGTGCACGCGGCGGGCACCGTGGCGCACGACGAGCTGGCGGTGCTGGGCGAGGGCGCCGCGCGCGCGCTCGCCGCGCCAAAACTCGCCGCTGCCGCGGCCGCCTCCACCCCCCGCTCCCCCTTCCCGGCGGCCGACGTCTGGCTCCTATCATCCACGGCGGCCGCCTGGTCCCACCCGGGCGGCGGGCACTACGCAGCGGCCAACGCGGCGCTGACCGCGGCGGCCGCGTCGGCAGCCGCCGCGGGCCGCCCCGTCGGCGCCCCCATGCTCGGCCCCTTTGCCGGCGCCGGCATGGCGGCCAGTCTGGCGGCGTCCATGCAGGCGCTGGGACTGACCCCGCTGCGGCCGGGGGCGGTGGCGGCCATCCTCGCGCGCTCGGTCGGTTCCCCGCCCGGCGCGGTCGCCGCCGCCCTCGACGGCGCCCGCTTCGCCGCCGTCAACACGGCGCGCAGGCCGTGGGAGTTTGTGCAGGATTTGAATCTGGCGGTGGGGGGCGGCGAGGCGGCCGGGGTGGAGGAGGGGGAGGCGGTGAGGGCGCCGGCTGCGGCGCCCGCCTCGACCTCTTCCACCCCGCCCCCCACCCTCGACGCCCTGCGCGCCCTCGTCGCCACCGTCGTGGCCGACGTGCTGGGCGCCCCCCCAACCCCCGGCGGCCGCTTCGCGGACGCGGGCCTCGACTCGCTCGCCGCTGTCGAGCTCGCGGCGGCCGTCTCGCGCGCGGCGCGTGTCGCCCTCCCGCCCACGCTCGCGTTCGACCACCCCACCGTGGACGCGGTGGCGGCGCACCTGGAAAAGGTGCTGGCCGGGCGGCGCGGGGCTGTGGCGACCCCGGCGGCCGCGCCCGCGGCCGCGCCGCCGGCGGCCGCCCCGCTCGCGCTTGCGCTCGTCACGCGCCTCCCGCCCGGCGCCTCCCTGGACGCCATGCGCCCCGTCTCCCACGCGCGATGGGATCTGGACGCGCCCGTCCCTCCGGGAGGCGGCCCGGCCCGGCGCGCCCGCTTCGCCGCGATGCTCCCTGGCGTCGCCGCCTTCGACGCGCGCGCGTTTGGCGTCGCCCCCCCGGAAGCGCCCGCGCTCGACCCGCAGCAGCGCCTGCTGCTGGAGGTGGCGGCCGAAACGATCCGCCGCGCGTCGGACGGCGCGCTGGTGGCGGGCGCGTCGACTTTTGTCGGCATCCAACAAATGGAGTACGGCGCGCTCGCCGCGGCGTCCTCCCTCCCGCTCTCTGCCCACGCCGCCACCTCGTCCCCATTCTCCGTCGCCGCCGGCCGCCTGTCCTTCACGTACGACATGGGCGGCGAGGCGGTGGCGGTCGACACCGCGTGCTCTTCCGCGCTCGTCGCGCTCCACCTGGGCGCCGCGCGCGCGCGCGGCGGCGCCGCCGCGCTCGCCGCCTCTATCAACCTCGCCCTCTCCCCCACCACCACCGCCGCCGCCCAACTCGCCGGCATGCTGTGCGACGACGGCCGCTGCAAAGCGCTGGACGCGGGCGCGGACGGGTACGGCCGCGCCGAGGCGTGTGTGGCGGCGTGGCTCGAGCGCGCGCCGCGCGGCGCAGCCGCCCTGCTCGCGGGCTCGGCCGTCGGCCAGGACGGCCGGTCGGCGTCGCTGACCGCGCCGTCGGGTCCCGCGCAGGCGGCCGTGCTGGCGGCCGCGCTCGCGGCGGCGGGCGTGGCGGCGGGCGGCGTCGCGCGGCTCGAGACGCACGGCACGGGTACGCCCCTGGGCGACCCCATCGAGCTCGGCGCCGCCGCGGGCGTACTGGTCGATGGCGTGATCAGGGACGTGCCGCTGGTGGTCGGCGGCGCCAAGGCGCGGGTGGGGCACGCCGAGCCTGCGGCGGGCGGCGTCGGCGTAGCGGCGGCGTCGGCGGCCGCGTCCGCGCGCCGCGGCGCCCCCCTGCCCCACCTGCGCAACCTCAACCCGCACGCTGCCGCGGCCCTGGCCGCCGCCGCGCCCGGCGGCGCCGCGGCCGCGCCCCGCGCGGCCGCGCCGGGCGCCGCGCGCGGCGCGGTCGGCGCGAGCGCGTTTGCGTTTGCCGGCACCAACGCGCACGCCCTCGTCCTGCCGGCGGCGGAGCGCGCGGCGGCGCGCCTGCCTGCTCTGCCGTGGCGCCGGCAGCGGGCCTGGTTCCGGCCGCCGCCGCACGGCCTGCTGGCCGCGGCGGTCGCCGCGGCGGGCGGCGGCGCGCTCTTCGCCTTGGCTCTCAACTCCCCCTCCTCTTCCTACCTGCACCAGCACGTGGTCGCGGGCCACCCCCTGCTCCCCGCGGCCGCCATGCTGGAAGCGACGGCGGCCGCGGCCCGGTGCGCGGCCGTGGGCGGCGACGCGCGGCCGGCGCGTCTCGCCCTCGCGGCCGTCGCCCTGGCCGCGCCCTGCTGGCTCGACCCCGCGCCCGTGCTGCAGGTGCGCGTGTCGAACGACGGCAGCGTGCGACTGGGGGCGCACATGAGCGGGCAGGTGGTGTCGCTTGGGGAGGGCGTGCGGGCGCGCGGCCGCCGCCGCCGCGGCCTCGCCGCCCCCCTCCCTCCTCCCGCGCCGCGCCGCGCCGCCATCGGCACCGTCACCCCCATCGCCACCGCCCAGCCCGGCGCCCACTGGCTGCACCCGGCCGCCCTGGACGCCGCGACGCACGCCGCCGCGGCGACCGCGGGGGACGGCGACGCAGGCGTCGCCCGCGTGCCGGTCGCCGTCGCGGCCGCCTGGCCCGCCAAGCCCGCGCGGGGTGTGACGTGGGTCACGGCCGCGGTCGCGCCCTCGGGCAGGGACGTCGTGGCCGACGTCGCGCTCGGCGCCGCCGGCTCCCTCACCGGGTTCGCAGTGCGCGGCGTGGGCGGCCGCCTGCGCCCGCCCGCGCCGCCGCGGGCGCGCCTGCTACACGACACGGTGTGGCAGGTAGAGGAAGTTGAGGACGGAAGGGGGGCGGTGGGCGGCTCGGCGTCCGCGGCGGGCTCGCTCGGCGCGCGCGCGCTCCGCGCGGACGTGCCGCCGGCGGCCGTCGCCCTGGCAACCATGGCCGGCGTGCGCGCCGTCCTGGTGGGCTCGCTCAAGGCCGTACCACTCGTCACGCGCACCGGCGGGGCGCCCTTGCCCGACCTGGCGGCCGGCCCCGCGGGCGCGCGCCGTGCTCTCGCGTCCGCCGCCGCCTGGGGCGTGCTCCGGGCCGCCACTCAGGAAGCACCAGCCACGCCCTGGCCCGCTTTGGTGGTGCATGGGGCGTCGGCATCGTCTCGGGCGCCGCCCAGGGGCGGCGACGCTTATGGCGCCGGCGCCGCCGCGCGCGCGTGCTGGTCCCCCCGCCTGCTCCCCGCGACCGCGGGCGCGGCGGGAGTCGCCCACTTTCTCGCATCTTCCCGGCGCCCTGTCGCCATCACGGGCGGCGCCGGCGGCCTCGGATGCCTGTTTGGCGGCGCGGCGGCCGTGGCGGCCGCGCCCGTGCTCGCTTTCGACACTGCCGCCCACTCCGTCCCGCCCGCCCTGGCGCGGTCGGTGTCCGGTGTCGTCGTGCACTGGGCTGACGTGGGCACGCGGGCCGGCGCGGCGTCGCTCGCCGCCGCGCTCGCGGCCACCCCTTCGCGCTCCGGCGCCCTGCTCCACGCCGCCGGCGAGCTGCACGACGCCACCCTGCCCCGGCAAACGCCCACCGGCGTGCGCGCGTGCCTGGCGGGCAAGGCGGTCGGGGCGGCGGCGCTCGCTCGCGCGACGGCCACAACCCCTCTCTCCTCCACCACCCTCTTCTCTTCCACCTCCTCCCTCTTTGCCCCCGCCGGCCAGTCCAACTACGCCGCCGGCAACGCGGTCCTGGTGGCGGCGGCGACGGCGGCGGCGGGCGCGGGCTTGGCCGCCGTCGCGCTGCAGTGGGGCGCGTGGGCGGGCGCCGGGATGGCTGCCGACCACGGCCTGCTGCCCCGCGTGCGCGCGGCGGGCCTGGGGATCGTGGAGCCGGCGGTGGGTGTGTCGACGCTCGAGGCTGTGCTCAGTGCGGCCCCCGGCGCGCTCTCGCCGTCGCCGCTCGCGTCTCCGATCGACTGGCCCGTCCTCATGGCCCGCTCCCCCGCACTGGCCCCTATGTTTGCCGAATACGGGCGGTGGTGGCGCGGGAAAGGCGGACGGGAGGAAGCAGGCGGTCGGGAGGCGGCCGCTGCCGCCCCTCGCCCCCCCCCTCGTTCGCACTCCCGCCCTTCCGACGCCGCCGTCCGGGCCACCGCCCGCGCCGCGGTCGCGGCCGCGGTCGGCCCTGTGGATGAAGACGCCCCCCTGATGGAGGCTGGCCTCGACTCGCTGGCCGCGGTTGGCCTGCGGTCGGCGCTCGCCGCGCTCGCGCCGGGGCGGGAGTTGCCGGCGACGGTGGCTTTTGACCACTCGACTGCGAAGGCGCTGGCCGAATTCATGGTGGGGTGGGTGAGGGAGGAGGAGGGAGATGAAGAGGAGAGCGGCAGCGAGGGCGAAGAGGCGGGCGACCCGCCGTCGCCTTCGCCGCCGCCCGCCGACCGCGACGCCGCCTCTTCTCTGGTCGAGGCCGCCGTCGCGGCCGCCCTGGGCAAACTCCCACCGCCCGATGCCCCCCTGGCCGACGCGGGGCTCGACTCGGTGGGCGCGGTCGACCTGCGCGCCGCGCTCGCGGCGGCCGCGCGGATCGACCTCCCCGCCACCTTTGTCTTAGACCACCCCACTGTGGCGTCTTTGACAGCCGCTGTGGCGGCCGCCGTGGCGGCGGCGCGGCCTGGAGCGGTTGAGAGGAGGGGGCCGCCGCGCCTGCCGCGCCGCGCGCCGCGCGCCGACCCCCTCGCCGACGCCCCGGCCGCCCACATCTCCACCCTCGCCACCCGCCTCCCCGGCGCGTCCCGCCCTGCGTGGGCCACCCTGGCCGCCGGCGTCGACGGCGTCGCCCGCACGCCGGCGCCGCGGTGGGACGCCGACGCGTTTTACGCGCCGCCCGGCGCGACGCCCCCTCCTCCTCCCGCCGTCGCGTCCTACGCTCCTTTGGCCCAATGGCTGGATGGCGTGGACGAATTCGACGCGCCGGCTTTTGGCATGGCGCCCGCCGACGCGGCGGCGACCGACCCGCAGGCGCGTTTGGTGCTCGAGGGCGTCGCGCTCGCGCTCGCGCGCGCCGGCGGCCTGGACGCCGCCACCAAGGTTCGCACCGGCGTCTACACCGGGTCGATGTACCAAGAGTTTGCCCAGCTCCACCACGCGCTCGGCCTGCGCGTCGGCCCCGCCGCCGCGACGGGCTCGGGCATCTCCTACCTCTGCGGCCGCGCCTCGTTCACCTTTGCCCTGCAAGGCCCCTGCGTCGCGGTCGACACCGCGTGCTCATCCTCTTTGGTCGCCGCCCACCTGGGCGCGCGCGCGCTGCGCGCGCGCGACGCGCGCGCGGCGGCCGTCGCGGGGGTAAACGCGATGCTCCTCCCCATCACCCCCGCCACCATCGCCGGCCTGGGCGCGCTGGCGCCCGACGGCCGCTGCAAAACGTGGGACGCGGCGGCGGACGGGTATGGGCGCGGGGAGGGGTGCGTGGTCGCGCTGCTGGTGGGCGGAGGGGGTGACGGCGACGCCGCCTCCTCTTCCGCCCACCCGCGCCTGGCCCGCATCCTCGCCTCCGCGGTGGGCCAAGACGGCCGCTCCTCCTCCTTGACCGCGCCCAGCGGCCCCGCCCAGGCGGCGCTGGTGGGCGAGGCCGCCGCAGCGGCGGGCGTCGGCGCGCGGACCGGCCTCGCCCTCGCGCTGCACGGCACCGCCACGCCCCTGGGCGACCCGCTGGAGCTCGGCGCACTGGCGGCCGTGTTTGGGGGGGGCACAGGCGCCCCCCCGATCGCCCTCGCCGCCCCCAAAGCCGCCGCCGGCCACACCGAGGGCGCGGCCGGCGCGGCCGGCCTCGCGGCCGCCGTGCTCGGTCTGCACGCGCGCGGCGCGCTCCCCAACCCGCACGCGCGGTCGCTCAACCCGCATGTGGAGGCCGCGCTGGCCGACTGGGCGCGGCGGCGGGGCGGCGCGGCGGCGGCCGCGTCGCGCGCGCGCGCGCCGTCTCCGCTCGCGGCCGCCGCCGGCGCCTCCTCCTTTGGCATGAGCGGCACCAACGCGCACGCGCTCGTGGGCGACACGGGCGCGGGCATGAGCGCGACGGCGCGGCCGCGGCTGTCCTGGCGCCGGGAGAGGCTGTGGCCGGGGCCGCGGCCGCCGCCCGGCGCCGTCCGCGCGCTCGCCGCGTCGGCCGCCGGCGCCGACTTTGCCGTCGACCTCCGCCTCCCCTCTCTAACCTGGTTACGCGACCACCGTGTCACCGGCGCCCCCCTGCTGCCCGCGGCGGCCGTGCTCGAGCTCGCGGCGGGCGCCGCGCGCGCGCTCGCCGGAGACGGCGTCCGCGCGACGGGGCTCGCTCTGGGCTCGGTCTCGTTCACCGCGCCCTTAATGCTGGACAAACAGGGCCTAGCCATGCTGCGGGTGGATGCAGGCGGCGGCGTGGCGCTCGTGGGGCACGCGACGGCGCGCGCGGTCGCGACGCATGCGGTCCGTGCCGCGTTGGGCGCCCGCCTCGCCCCTCGCGCCCTCGCCCGCCTTTCTACTGCAGGGTCACCACCAGTTGCCGCCGCCATCGCGTGCGTGGCGTCCCGCGCCGCCGCGCGCGGCTTCGCGGCCGACCCCGCCGCGGCGGACGCTGCGCTCCACCTCGCCCCCGCTGCGTCGCCGCCCCCTGAAGGCCAGCTCATTCCTGCGGCCGCGGGAGCGGTGGTTCATCCCGCAATCGTGGACGCTACACCGACCGCTGGATGGGCGACGGCGGCCGCCGCACCGCGCGGCGCGAGCGACCACCGTCTCGCGGCCCGGGGGACGCTCGCCATCGCCCGCCTCGAGTCGCGCCCCACGCGCCGCGTGGAGGGCCCTCGCCCTCGGCGCGTTTTGTACGAGGTGCAGTGGCAGGCGAGCGGGGTGGGCGGCGGCGGCGACCGCTGCGGCGCCGTTGCCGCCGCCGCCGCGTCGCCCGCCGCCGCGCTCGCCGCGCTCCAAGTCGCCGCCCGCGCGCGCAGTGTGGCGAAGTTTGACGTTGTGCGCGACGGGAGCGACGGACATGCGGGCGCGGTCGCCCCTGGTCGCGCTGCGCGCGGCGCGGCGGTCGCGGCCGCCGCGAGCGTCGCGGCAGGCGAGGGCGTTGCCGTCGCCGTCGCGTCGCGCGACCCGCACGCGCGGTCATCAGCCCGCTCGACCGCAGAGGCGCGGCTGGTGCCGGCCGCCGCGCGCGGACGCCCACCCCCTTTGCGCCCCTACCCCGGCGCCGCCCTCGTTGTCGGCGGCTCCGGCGGCCTGGGCGGCCTCGCCCTGGCCTGGCTTCAATCTGATCGTCCGGGGCTGCGCACGGTGACCGCCGGCCGGTCGGCGCGCGGCGCGCCGCGGGGCGGCGCGCCTGCGGCCGCGGCGTCGGCCGACGCCGGCTGCCGCGCCGACGTCGCCGACCTGGTCCGCGAATCGTCGCGCTACGGGCGCACCATGCTGGTGCTGCTTGCGTCGGGCGAGCTGGCGGATGGAACGGTGGCGACCGCGACCGTGGCGACGCTGCGCGCAGCGGCCGCGCCCAAAGCGGCGGCCGCTGCCACCCTCCTGCCCCACCTGGTTGTCTCTGGATCCACCGACGGAGTGCACGCGTACGGCTCCCTGGCCGCCGTCGTCGGGTCGCCAGGCCAGGCGGCCTACGCGGCGGCCAACGCGGCGCTCGCGTCGCGTGCGGCCGCCGCGGCGGCCGCCGGCCTGCCCGCCACCGCAATCCAGTGGGGCGCGTGGGCCGGGGCGGGCATGGCCGCGTCTCGCGGCGGCGCAGCGGCCGCACGCGCGCAGCGCGCCGGCCTGGGCGTAGTGAACCCGGCCGCCGGCCTCGCTGCGCTCGCCGCCGCGCTCGGCGGCCGCCTGCCCGCCCCCGCCCCGGTCGCGTCCCCGCTCGACTGGGACACGCTGGAAGCCGCGGCGGGTGGGGCGGGGCGGCTACCGCCGGAGCTGGCGTCGGGCGACGACCGCGAGCCGAAAGCGGTGGCGGCGTCGGCTGCACCCGCTCCCGCGCCGGCCGCCGTCCCCTCCAACACGTGGACGCGCGAGTCCATAACCTCCACCGTGGACTCAGCCATCGCCGCCGCCCTTGGCGCCCCCCTCCCCCCCGGCGCGCGCCTGGTCGACGCCGGCCTCGACTCGCTCGCCGCGGTCGAGCTGCGCGCGGCGCTCGCGGCGCGCACCCGCCTCCCGCTGCCCGCCACCCTCATGTACGACCATCCCACGGCGGCTGCCTTGGTGGAGGCGCTGGCCGCCATGTTGGCAGCGCAGGGCGGAGGGGTGGAGGAGTCGGCGACTGAGGTCGCCGCGCCGCCGCTGCTGTCCCTCTCCCTGCCGCCGCCTTCGGCCGCCCCCGCCGCCGTCCTGGCCGTCAGCGCCACCATCCCCGGTGCCCCCACCACCAGTTTTTGGTCCCTGCCCGCCCTGGCAGCGGGGTCGGTCGACGCCGTGGGCCCCGTGCCCGCCGACCGCTGGGACGCCGACGCGCTCGCCGCCCCCCCTCCCGGCCGCCCGCCCTTGACCGTGCGCCTGGCCTCGTTCGACCCCGACATCGCCCGCTTCGACCGGGCCCCCTTTGGCCTGTCGCCCGCCGAGGCGGCGTCGGTCGACCCCCAGGCGCGGCGCGCGCTCGCCGGCACGGCCGCCGCGCTCGCCGCGGCCCCCCCCTCCGACCCCGCGACCACCGCCACGTTCGTCGGCTGCATGCACCCCGCTGCCTACGCCGATCTGCTGGCCCGCTGCGGCGCGGGGCTCACGCCCGGCGCCGCGACGGGCAACTCGCTCGCCTTTCTTGTCGGCCGCGTCGCGCACGCGCTGCGCCTCGGCGGCCCCGCGGCCGCCGTCGACACCGCGTGCTCCTCCTCCCTCGTCACCCTGCACCTGGCGTCGGCCGCGCTGCGGGCGGGCGAAGCCGGGACCGCGCTGGCGGGCGGGGTGGGCGCCCAGCTCTCGCCCGCGGCGGCCGCCGCGACCGAGGCGCTCGCCGCGCTCTCGCCCGCGGGGCGCTGCCGGGCGCTGGATGCCGCGGCCGACGGCTACGGGCGCGCGGACGCGTGCGTGGTGGTGGTGTTGGGGCGAGTGAGCGCGGGCGGCGCGCCCTTGGCCCTCGTCGCGGGGTCGGCCGTCGGCCAGGCCGGCCGCGCGGCGGGCCTCACCGCGCCGTCCGGCCCCGCCCAGGCCGCCGTCCTGCGGTCGGCCCTGGCCGCAGCCGCGCTCGCACCGGCCTCGATGACCATCCTCTCGCTGCACGGCACTGGCACCCCCCTGGGCGACCCGATCGAGGTCGCCGCCGCGAGCGCCGCGCTCGCGGCGCGCGGCGCGCCCACCCTCGCCCTGCTCGCCTCCAAAGCCACGCTCAATCACTCTGAAGGCGGGGCGGGGCTGGTGGCGCTGCTCTTTGGCGCCAGCGAGGCTGCGGGCGGCGCGCGGCCGGGCGTGGGGCGCCTGCGCGCGCTCAGCCCGCACGTCGTGGCTGCGCTCGAGGCAGGCGGCGGCCGCCCCGCGGCCGCGCCCCGCGCGGCCGGACCGGGCGTTGTGCGCGGACACACGTCCCCGGCGGCGGGCGCGTCGTCATTTGGCATGAGCGGCGTCAACGCGCACGCGGTCGTCGTCGCGCCGCCGACAGCGCCTCTGTCCGCCGCGCTCCCTTCCGCTACCCACTGGCGCCCGGTGCCCGCGTGGCCCGCGCCGCTGTGCGGGTCGCTGCTGGCGCGCGCGGTGGGCGCGGCCGGCGGCGGTGTGCTGTTCGCTGCCCCCTCACGCGCCGACGACGCGGCCGCCATCACTGCCTCCCCTGCGGCCGCCGCCCTGGAGCTGGCGGCCGCGGCGGCGCGGGCCATGCTGCCGCTGGAGAGCGCGGACCCGGTGCTCGTCGGCGCGGTCGTCACCGCGGGCGCGCTCGCACGCGCGCTCGCGCGCGGCGGCCGCCTGGCGGCGAGGGTTGACGCCACGGGCGCGGTTGTCGCCCTGTGTGGCGAGGTGGTCGTGCTCACCGCTTGTGCCGCTGCCCTGGCGACGGTGCGAGGGTCGTCCCGCGACCGCCGCCGCGCACCTCGCGCACTCGCCGCCGCCGCCCTCCCTCCCCCTCCCCCTCCCCTCCCCCCCGCCACCGCGACCCTGGCCCTCCCCCGCGGCTCCCGCACCGACGGCTACCTGCGCGCCTTGGTCACCGACGCGGGCGCGGTCCTGGCCGTGGCAGGCGGTGGCGACGCGGGGGCGCTCGTGGCGGCGGCCGCGTTTCAACCGCTGCCCGCCGGGCGCGCCCTGGACCCCGAGTCGTGCGTGTCGGCTCACACGAGCACCTACACGGCCTTCAACGCGTCCCTGGGCGCGTCTTTGCGTGGCGGTCGTCTCTCATCCTCCCCGCCCCGCGACCCGCTCGCCGCCACCACCCACGCCCTGGCCTGGCGCGGCCTGGCCCTGGCGCCCGCGCACGAGCCGGAAGGACACTGGATCGTGGTGGAATGCGGCGACCCCGAGGCGGCGGCTGCCGTCGTGCGCGCCGCGTCGGCCGCGCGCGCCGACGCGGCCGTCGTCGGCCCCGCCGCCAGCGCGACCGACCTGGCGACCGCCACCCGCATTATCATCGTGCAGCACGGCACGAGCGTTGACGGAGAGACGGCATTGGCCGCCTCTGCCGCTCTCGGCCCGCTGCGCGCAGCGCTCGCCGCCGCCGCCGCGCGGCCGGCTTCACCGCCCGCCATCTCCCTGCTCACGCGCGCCGCACTGCCCGTCCTGGTGGACGACCTGGACGCCAACCCGGGCGCGGGCGCGGCAGTGGGCCTGGCGCGCACGCTCGTGTGGGAGGCGCGCGCAGCGGCGGGCGCCGCGGTCGACCTGCCGCCCGCGGCCGCGCCCCAGCCCACGCCCGCCGCCCTGGCCGCCGCGCTAGCGAGCGATGAGTACGTGGTTGCTTTGCGCGGCGCCACCGCGCGCGGCCTGCGCCTGGCGCCTGGCGCGGCGCCGGTGCGCTCGGCGCGCGCACGTCCCGCTCGCGGTCCGACCACCGCCCTCGTCCTGGGCGGCACCGCCGGCCTGGGCCTGCAGACCGCGCACGACCGTGCGCGCAGTGGTGCGGCGTGCGTGCTGCTGGCATCGCGGTCGGGCGCGCTGGCGGAGGCCGACGCGGCCGCGCTCGCCGAGTCCGGCGCGGCCGTCGTCGTCGCCGTGCTCGACGCCGCCGACGCGCCCGCCCTCGCCCGCCTGCTGGCCTGGGCGCGGGAGACTCTGCCCCCCATCGCCACGATCGACTGCGCGGCGGGCGTGTCGGGCCGCGCGCCCGTCGCCGGCCTGGCCGCGGCGGACCTCGCGCGCGTCGCCCGCCCGAAAGCCGCGCCCGCCGCCCTCCTCGCCCGCCTCGCGCCTCCGACCGCGGCCGTCACCTTTTTCTCGTCCACATCGGCCGCCTGGTCGCAGGCGGGCGCGGGTCACTACGCAGCCGCCAACGCGGCGGTCGACGCGGTGGCGGCCGCGGCGCGCGCCGCGGGCCGCGCTTTCGCGTCCCCCAACCTGGGCCCTTTCTCGGGCGTCGGCATGGCGGCTGCGCATGCGGGCACGCTGACCGCGCTCGGCATCCGCCCGCTGCCGCCCGGCGCGCTCGCCGGCGCGCTCGCGCGCGGACCGGCCGTCGTCGCCGCGCTCGACCCGCGCCGCTTTGCCGACGTGTCGACGGCGCGCGGCGGGTGGAGGCTGCTGGACGAGTGGCTGCTGACGGAGGACGATGGGAGTGACGGCGCGGTTGAAGCGGCGGCGGCCTCGCCGCCGCCGCCCGACGCGGCCGCCTCTTCCCTCGTCCCCTCGCTCGCCGCCGTGCGCGCCGCTGTCTCGGCCGCCCTCGCGGCCGCCCTGGGCACCGGCGCGCCGTCCACCACCGGCGACGGCGCATTCCCACCGGGAGCGCTCGACTCGCTGTCCGCGGTCGACGTCGCGTCGTCGCTCTCCACCTCGCTCGCGCTGCGCCCACCGCTGCCGCCCACGGTGGCGTACGACTATCCGTCAACGGGAGCGCTGGCGGCGCATGTGCGCGGGCTGCTGGTGGAGCGGGCGGGTGGTGGCGAAGGCGCGGCCGCGCCGGTGGCCGCGCCGACCCCCGCGCTCGCGTCGCCCGCCGCCGCGTCCCTCTCGATCGAGGTCCGCTTCGCCGCGCGCCTGGCCGCCCCCATGGCCGCCCTAGACGCCGCCTGCATCGTGCCCGCCTGCCGGTGGGACGCCGACGCCCCCCCCGGCGTCGGCCGCGCGCGCGCGCGCGCGCCCCCCCGCCGCTTTGCCGCCTGGCTGCCCGGCGCCGACGCGTTTGACGCAGCCGCGTTTGCGGTGCCGCCCCCGGAGGCCTCCCTGATGGACCCCCAGCAGCGGCTGTTGCTGGAAGGCGCGGCGACCACGGTCGCGGCCGCCGGCGCGTCGGCCGCCGCGGCCGCCGACGCCGGCGTCTGGGTCGGCATTCAACAAATGGAATATGGTGGTTTGGCCGCGCCTCACCTGGCGACGGTGGGGCCGTATTCGGCAACCGGAGGCGCCTTTTCCGTTGCGGCGGGGCGCGTCGCGTTCCTCTTCGGCCTCACCGGCCCCGCCGTCGCGGTTGATACCGCGTGCTCGTCGGCCCTGGTCGCGTCCCACCTGGCGGCCCGCCATTTGAGGGAGCGGGCGCGGCCAGGAGGCGGCGCGCTCGCAGCGGGCGTCTCCCTCTGCCTCGCCGCCACCACCACCGCCGCCGCGGCCGCGGCCGGCATGCTCTGCGCCGACGGGCGCTGCAAAGCGCTCGACGCGGGCGCCGACGGGTATGGACGGGCCGAGGCGTGCGTCGTGTCGTGGCTGGGCGTCGGCGCGAGCGGCGCGCGCGCGCCGCCGTCGGCCCTCCTCGCCGGGTCGGCCGTCAACCAGGACGGCCGCTCCTCCTCCCTCACCGCCCCCAACGGGCCCGCCCAGCAAGCCGTGCTGGCCGCGGCAGGGGCGGACGCCGGAAGGGGCCAGGGCGGCGCCCCTCCTCTCCTCTCTCACGTCGACCTGCACGGCACCGGCACGCCCCTGGGCGACCCCATCGAGCTCGGCGCGGTGACCGCTGTGCTCTGCAAAACGACTTATGGCCGCCCACTGGCGCTCGCGGCGGCCAAGGCGCGGCTGGGCCACTCCGAGCCAGTCGCGGGCGCGGTCGGGTCGGCGGCGGCCGCCGCCGCCCTCGCCTCCGCCTCCCTGCTGCCCACGCCCTCCCTGCGATCGCTCAACCCACACGTGGTTGCCGTCTTGGATGGGGGTCTTGGTCGTTTGGCGGCCGCGCCGCGGTCGGCTGCGCCGCGCGGCGCCGGCGCGGCGGGCGTGTCCGCGTTTGCGTTCCAGGGGACCAACGCGCACGCCGTGTACGAGATGGCGGAAAATATGGTGCCCAGCACCACCACGACCCTGCCTTGGCGCCGGGAGCGGCACTGGTTTGCCCCCGCGCCAGCGGGCGCGCTCCTGCGCGCCTTCGCGGCGTCGCCCGCCCTCGTCGAGCTCACCGGCCGCCTCTCCGCCCCGGCTCTGGCGTTTCTGGCCGATCATGTCGTCGGGCGCACGCCCATCGCGCCCGCCACCGCGCTGCTCGAGGCGGCGGCGGCCGCGGCGCGTGCTGTCGCCGACGACGCCGACGCCGGCCCGCCCGGCGCCCTGGCGGCCGGACCGGCCCTGCTCGGCGCCACGCTGCCCGCCCCGCTCAAGCTGGAAGGAGGGGGTGGGGGTGTGGCGCAGTTGGTCGTGCGCGTGTCTGGCGCTGGGGAGGTGAGCGTGCTGTCGGTCGTCGGCAAGCGGGTGGCGCTCCACCTCGCCGCGCGCGCCGCGATTGGGCCCAAGGTGGCGGCCATGGCTCCACACGTGCATCGTAGCTGCTACTTGGGCGCCAACGTTTCGATCCCGACCGGCGCCGTCGCTTTCGGCCGCGTCGCGGCGCCCGCGCCCGCCCCTGGCTCGGCTTTCGCCGCCCACCCCGCCGCCCTGGACGCCACCACCCACACCGCCGCCGCCCTCGTCGCCCCCGGTGGCGACCACCGCCTGCGGGTGCCGGCCAGCGTGGCCGCGTTTGCGGTGGCGGCGCCCGCGAGCGGCGCGCGCGCGGCGGCGGGCGCCGCGCGCGGTGCGCTCGCGCCCGCGCCGGGTGGAGCTGCGACCGGCGGCTTCCGCCTGGAATGCGTCGATGGCAGCGGCGCGGTTGTTTGTGGCGTGCGCTTTGTGCAAGCTGGGGGGCTGGGGGCGGCGGACAAGCCGGCGTCGGCGGCAGTGCGCGCGCCCGACGGCGCGCGCCCGCCCTGGTCGGCTCTGGTCGTGGACTGGGTGATGGAAGCGCCCTCTTCCGACGCTTCGCGCTCAGCTGGCGGCACGGCGGCGGGGCCGCCGGCCGCCGTGCTGGCCGGGCTGCGGTCAGGCGCGGCGCGCGTTCGCGCCGCGCCGTGGCCCGCCCCCGCTCCCTGCCGAGCGCCCGCCGGCGCGTCCAACGCAGCCGCAGCCGCTGCCCTGGTCCGCGTGGCGTCTCGAGAGAGGCGCACGGAGGTCGTGGTGGTGGCAGCCGGCCCGTCGCGCTCGCGCGCGCTGGCGCGCGCGGCGGCCGCGCCCCCTCCCACCCCACCCCCCTGGCCGCCCGCCTGCCTCACCATCGGTGGTGGCGGCGGCCTAGGCGGCCTGGCCGCCACTTGGCAGGCGGCCGAGACGGGCGGGGCGTCCGTGGCGGCGTCGCGTCGCGGCGGCGCGCCACCCGCGGCGGCTGCGCGCGGGCTCGCGCTCGCCGCGCGCGCCGACGCGTCCACGCGGGCTGATGCGCGCTTGCTGGCCTCAATCGCGACTTCCCTGCCCACGCGCACGACTCTTATGCTGCATGCGGGCGGCCAGCTGGCGGATGCGCCGCTGTCGCGCGCAGCGCCGGCCGGCGTGCGCGAGGCCGCTGCGTCCAAGGGCGCCGCCCTGGACGCCGTGTGGGGCGCCCTAGCCCCCCAAGCCCTCTCTCTAATGGCTCTGTTTTCTTCTCTCTCGGGCTTGCTGGGCACGCCCGGCCAGGCGGCCTACGCGGCGGCCAACGCGGCGCTCGACGCGCGCGCCGATTCGGCCGCGCGCGCGGGCGTCCCCGCCCTCGCCCTCGCCTGGGGGCCGTGGGCCGCCGGCATGGGCGCCGATGCTGCGATCTCCACCAATTCCCGCTTTGCGGCGGCGGGCCTGGCGCCGCTGGCGCCGGCGGCGGGGTTGGCCGCGCTCGCGGGCGCGCTGCGCGCCGCGCCGGCCGGCACCCTGCTCCTGCTGGCGGCGCTGGCGCCCCGGGCGCGCGGCGTGGCGGTGCCGCTGGACGAGTTGGGGTTGCTGGAGATGGAGGAGGGGGTGGTTGAAGGGGCGGTGGTTGAGCCGCCAGCGCCGAAGCCGGCGTCCGCCCCCGCCCCCTCCTCCGCCTTCCCCGCCGCCCCCATCGTCGCCGCCGCCGTGCGCCGCATCCTGGGACTCCTCCCACCCCCCAACGACCCCCTGACCGGCGCCGGCCTCGACTCGCTCGGCGCGGTGGAACTGCGCGACGCTCTGGTGACCGCCGCGCGCGTCGACCTGCCCGCCTCGCTCGCGTTCGACGCGCCCACCCTGGCCGCGCTGACGGTCGCGGTCGAGGCTGCAATGCGGGAGCAGGGCGTGTTGGGGGTGGAGGAGAAAGAGGAGGTGGCGGTGGTGGTCGCGGCCGAGCCGGCCCCGGCCGTGCTCCCGCTCGCCGTTCCGCCCACCGCCCCTCTCCTCTCTTCCGCCATCCTCATCCTGGGCGCCCACTGCCGCTACCCCGGCGCGGCGCCCGGCGTCGCCGGCGTCGCCGCCTTTCTGGCGTCGCCCGGCGACGCGGCGGGCCCCGTGCCGCGCTCGCGCTGGGACGCCGACGCGTCCTACGCGCCGGCGCGCGCGCCGCCCTCCTCGACCGCCAACGCGTACGCCCGCCTGGCCGCCTTCCTGCCCGGCATCGCCTGCTTCGACGCGGCCGCGTTCCGCACGCCGCCCGCCGACGCGGGCGCGACCGACCCCGCGCAGCGCGCGCTGCTCGAAGACGCCGCGGCCGCCGCGGCCGACTCCTCAGCCCCCCTCCCCCCCTCCACCGCCGTCTTCACGGGCGCCATGTACCATGAGTATGTGGACGCCCAGGCGGACGCGGTCGGGGGGGCGGCAGGCGGGCCGCGGCTGCCGGCCGCGGCGTACGTCGGGTGCGGCGGCGCGTACATGGCTGGCCGCCTCTCCTTCACGTTCTCCCTCACCGGTCCCTGTGCCTCGGTGGACACCGCGTGCTCGTCGTCCCTGGTCGCCGCCCACCTGGCCGCGGGCGCGCTGCGCGCGCGGTCGGCGCTGTCGGCTCTCGCCACCGGCGCCAACGTCGCGCTGCGCGCCGCCACTCAGGCCGGCATCTGTGCCCTGGCCGCGCTCGCGCCCGACGGGCGCTGCAAAACGTTCGACGGCGGGGCGGACGGGTATGGGCGGGGCGAGGCGGTCGTCGCGCTCGTGCTCGCGGCGTCCCCCGCGCCCGGCGCCCGGCCGCGCGCCGTGCTCGCCGGGTCGGCCGTCGGCCAAGACGGTGGGTCCGCATCGTTGACCGCGCCCAGCGGCCCCGCGCAGGCGGCGGTCGTGCGCGCGGCGGCGGCCGACGCGGGGGGGGTGGCCGCCGCGGCGGTCGCCCTGCACGGCACCGGGACGCCCCTGGGCGACCCGCTGGAGCTGGGCGCGCTGGCGGCCGCGTTGAGCTCTCCGTGCCTGGCCCTGGCGTCGTCCAAGGCGGCGGCGGGCCACACCGAGGGCGCGGCGGGGCTGACGGGGGTGTTGGCGGCGATTGCGGCCGCCACCTCATCCCTGGCCCCGCCCACGCGCCACCTGCGCTCTCTCAACCCGCACGTGCGGGCCGCGGTGGACGACGACGCGCGCAAGCGCAAGGGGAGCGGTGGCGGCGGCCCGCGGTTTTTGCTGCAGCGCGCCGCAGGCGCCGCGGCGGCTGGCCCCGCGGGCACCTCCTCCTTTGGCATGAGCGGCGTCAACGCGCACGCGATCGTCGTGGCAGCCGACAAGGGGCGTGGCGTCGCGAGCGGGCGGCCGCTTGCCTTCCGCCGCGCGCGGCACTGGTTTGGCGCAGCGCCGCACGCCCTCCTGCGCCCCGCGGCGGGCGGCGCCACGTTTGCGCTCGACATCACCTGCCCCACGGTCGCATTTCTGGGTGACCACCGCGTCGGCGGCCGGCCGCTGCTGCCCGCGGCGGCCAGTCTCGACGCGGCGGCCGCCGCGGGCCGCACGCTCGGCGCGGAAGCGCTGCTGCTGATCGGCGTCGCCTTTGCCGCGCCCCTGCCGCTGGCGCCCGGTAGCGCCCTCCTCACCGTGGATAAGGGCGGGCGCGTGACGCTGGCGGCGCGCGCGGGCGGCGCGCCGTCGCTGGTCGCGCGGCTCACACGCCTGGCTTCGGCCGCGCGCCCTTGGGCGCGCTGCCGCGGCCACGCTTTGCGCCGCCCTGCCCCTCTTCTTCTTCAAGCCGGCGGCGCCCTGGCCGCTCTCGCGCCGCCGCCCACCGCGGCCGCTCGCCGCGGCGGCTGGCTCGCCCACCCCGCGTCCGCCGACGCCTGCCTCCACCTGGCGGCCGGCACCGCGGGCGGGGGCGATTTGGCCGTACCCGCGTCGCTGGATTGCGCGGCGCTGGCGCCGGGGCGCGGGGTGGCGCTCTGGGCGGGCGCGGCAGCGGGCGGTCGCGCGCGCGCGACCGACCACCACCTCGACGCAGGCCGCGCGACGCTGGTCGGCCTCGCGTCCAAGCCGCTGGCTACGCCGCGCGCCTTGCCGCCGGCCGAGCTGGTGGTCGAGTGGCGGGTGTGCGAGCCGGCGGGCGCGGCCGCCGCGCCCTCTGCCGCGGTCGTCGTCGCTCCGCGACTTTCTGGCGTGCGCGGCGCGGCCGCCGCGCTGGCGGCGGTCCGCGAATCGAGCGCGGTGCTCGTGGTCGCGGCCGGCCCCGGGCGTGGCCCCGCGCCGGCGCGCGCCCGCGCGGTCGCCGCGGGCGCGGCGGCCGCCGCCCTGCTGCGCGTCGCCGCGGCCGAGCGCCCCGACGGCGCCTGGCGCGTGTTGCTGTCCGATCCGCTGGCGCCAGGCGCTGGCGCCGCCGTCGACGCGCCCGACGCTGCGGGCGTCGCGGTCGCCGCGCGCGCGTCGACCCGCCCCCAACTCGTGCCCGCGCCCCGCGCCCACGCGTCCCCCTCCCTCTTCATCACCCCTTTCACCGTCGCCGTCACCGGCGGCCTGGGCGCGCTGGGCGCGCTCGCGGGCGCCTGGCTGGCCGCGGACGGCGCCGCGCGGCCGCTGCTGCTCGGCCGGTCGGCGCGCGGTCGCGGGCCGCTGCTCGCCTCGCTGCCCGCCGCGTCAGCGCGATCGTGCGACGCAGCGTCATCCACTGACGTCGCCGACGCCCTGGCCGCCGCGCGCGCGTCGCCCGCCTGCCTGGCGGGCGCCCTGCTGGCCGCGGGCGCGCTCGCCGACGCGACCCTCCCCCGCGCGCGCTTCGGCTCCCTGGCCGCCGCGGCCGCGCCCAAGGACGCGGCCGCAATCCACCTTTCAATTGCGGTCGCTGCCATACCGCTCGCCTTTGCGGCCGCGTTCTCGTCGACCGCCGCGCTGCTCGGCCCGCCTGGCCAAGCCGCGTACGCGTCCGCCGGCGGCGCCCTGGCCGCCTGGGCCGATGCGGGCGCCGCGGCCGGACTCAACACGCACGCCACCATGTGGGGCGCGTGGGAGACGGGCATGGCGGCTGGCGCGGTCGCCGCGCGGCTCGCCGCGCGCGGCGTCGCGCCGCTCGCGCCGACCGTGGGCCTCGCCGCCCTCGCTCGCGCGCTCGCGGGCGCGCCAGGTGGGGCGGCTGTGGTGGCCTCGTTCGACTGGGCGCGGCTGGGGCGCGGTCGGGAGGCGCCGTTTCTGTTTGCTGGGGTGGCGGCGAGGGACGGCGCGGCGGCGAGCGCGCCACACGCCGGCAGCGCGCCTCCCACCGCCGCCGCCCCCCCCCCTCCTCCCGCCGTCGACGCTGTCGACATCCTGAACACTGTCCTGGACGCCGTGCGCGCCGCGGTCGGCCCCGAAGCGTCCCCCGACACGCCCCTGATGGATGCCGGCCTCGACTCGCTCGCCGCGGTCGAGCTGCGCGCGTCCCTGTCGGCCGCGTTCCGGGTGACGCTGCCGCCCACGGTCGTGTTCGACCACCCCACGGCGCGCGCGCTGGCGGGCGCGGTCGTTTTGGCGGTGGGGGCGGCCGGGGCGGTGGCGGGCGAGCGCGCGCCGCCGGTGCTCGGGCCGCAGCGCGCGCTCGCGCCGCCGCCGCCGCGCCCCGGCGCGGACGCGGTCCACGTCCTGGCCGCGGCCCACCGGCTACCGCGTGTGCGACCGAGCCTGTGGGCCTTGTCCTCTTTCCTCGCCGCTGGCGCCGACGCCGCCGCGCGCACGCCCGGCGACCGCTGGCGCTCGGACGACTGGTTTGTCCCCTCGCCCGCGTCCCCCGGCGTCGTCACCCATTTCGCCGCCTGGCTGGACGCCATGACCGCCGCCGACGCGGGCGCGCTGGGGCTGGTGCCCGCGGACGCGGCCGCGATCGACCCCCAGGCGCGGCTCACGGTCGAGGCCGCCGCCGACGCGCTGGCGGCCGCGTCGCCCGACGCGCCCCGGTCCACCACCGCCCTCTACGTCGGCGCCATGTACCACGAGTACCTGGACCTGCAGTCGGGCGTCGGCCGGGGGTCGCTCCCGCCGCGCGCGGTCGTCGGGTGCGGCGCTGCCTTTCTAGTCGGCCGCGCCGCCCGCGCCCTGGCGCTGGGCGGCCCCGCCGCCTCCGTCGACACCGCGTGCTCGTCATCCGCGGTCGCGCTCGACGCGGCGCGGGCGGCGGTGCGCAACGGGGCCGCGCGCGGCGCCGTCGCCGTCGGCGTCAATGCCTGCCTGCGCCCGCACACGGCGGCCGCGGTGTGCGCGCTGGCCGCGCTGTCGTCTGCCGGCCGGTGCTCCGCGCTGGACGCGGGAGCGGACGGGTACGGGCGGGGGGAGGGGGCGGTGGCGCTCGTCGTCGCGCACGCGGGCGCGCGCGCGCCGCTCGCGTCGCTCACGTCCACCGCCGTCAACGTCGCCTCCCTGTCCGCCGCCCTGACCGCGCCATCGGGACCCGCGCAAGCGGCCTTGCTGGACGCGGTGATGGCCGGGAGCGGCGGCGTCGCCGCTTCGTCGCTCGCGCTCCACGGCACGGGCACGCCGCTTGGCGACCCGATCGAAGTCGCTGCCGCCAAGGCGCTGTCCATTGCCTCCTCCAACCTGCGCCTCTCCGCACCCAAAGCGGGCCTGGGGCACACCGAGGGCGCGGCAGGCGGCGCAGGGGCGCTGGCCGCGGCGGCCGCCTCGCGCCTCGCCCCCGCGCCGCCCGTCGCCCGCCTGCGGTCGCTCAACCCGCACGTCGCCGACGCCTTGTCCCGATGGATCGATGGCGCGGCCATTGGACGCGCCGCCGGCTGCCCGGCAACGGGCGGGCTGGCGGTGGCGAGCGCTTTTGGGATGAGCGGGGTCAACGCGGCGACCGCGCTCGCGCCGCCGCCCGACGCCCTCGCCGTCCCCACGCCTCCTTTTTTACCCTGGGTCCATCGTCGCGCCTATGCGCTGCCGCGAGACTTTGCGCCGGCGGCCGTGGGGCGGGCGGCGGGGCGGGCGGCGTGGTTTGCGCCGCGGCGCGCCGACGCGGCGCTTGCCGCGCTCGCGGCGGCCGCGGGCGCCGGAGGTGCGCCCGCGCTGGCGCTCGAGGCCGCGTACGGCGCGGCAGCGACCCTGACCGACTCGACCAACGTGTTCCTCGCCCGCGTGGCGGCCGCGGCCGGCGCGCGCGGTGCGCCGGCCGCCGTCGCGGTCGACGCCGCGACCGGCGCGGTGCGGGCTTGGCTGGATGGCGGGTCGGAGCCAGCTCTGACGGCAATCGTCGTCGCTGTGCGGGAGGCGGGCGCTGGGCGGCCGCGCCGGCGCTGCGCCTTGGCGCCGCGCTCGCGCACGCGGCCGACGGCCTCCACGCTCGCCGTGCTCGCGCCCGCCGACGACGGCAACTCGTTTGTCGTGCACCCCGGCGCCTGGACCGCGTCTATTGCGCTCGCGGGCCTGGCTACGGGCCGCGGCCTGCTGGCCGCGGCCGGCGCAGCGCGCGCCAACTCGGGCCGCGCGCGCTGGGCGGCCGCCGCGCCGGCCGCCGCGCGCGCCGGCGCAGCGTGCCTGCTGGCGCCGAACCTTGTCGCTTCCGCGCCTTTTCGAGACCCCGTCGCTGCCGCCGCGGGCGCGTGCCGGTTTGTGGTCGAGTGGCGGGTGGGGACGCCGGCGGCCGAAGCGCGCCGCTCGGCGCGCCCGTCCCGCCCACACCGCCTCGTCCCCTCGATCGTCGCCACCGCCGCCCGCCTGGCGGCGGCCGCGCCGGCATCGGGTCGCTCGACGATCGCCCTGCGCACGAGAGGCGCCGCCCCCGCCCCTGCGCCGGGCGGCGCGCGCGGCCGCGCGGGCGCCGCTGCGGCGGCCGCCCTCGTGCGCTGCCTTCCGTACGAGCTGGCCTCGCTCGACGGTTTTGTCGTGGATGGCGATTTGTGGGGCGGTGGTGGAGAGGAGGGACGCTACGGCGGCGGCGACGACGCCGCGGTCGCAGGCCGCGCCGCGCGCGTGCCGCGGCTCGCGTACGCCCCGCCGGCCGCCGCTCGCGCCTTCTGCGCGCCCTCGTCCATCACCATCACCGGCGGCGGCGGCGGCCTGGGCGCACTGGCCGGCGCGGCGGCGGCGGCGGGCGGCGCGGCGCGCGTCGAGATGCTCGCGCGGTCGGCGCGGAGCGCGGCGCCCGCCCTGCTGGCTTGGAGCCCCGTTCCTGTCTCAGCCGCCGCTGCCGACGTCGCGCGCCAAGCCGACGTGGCGGACGCTGCGTCGCGCTCCCTAGCGTACCCCGCGCGCCCCGGTGGCCTCGTTCACTCGGCCGGGTCGCCCGGCGCGGGCGCGCTCGCCGCGCTCGCGCCGGCCGCCACCCGGTCCGCCGTCGCGCCCAAAGCGGTCGCCCTGGCCGCCCTCCTCGCCGCGTCCGCCGCGGCCCCGCTGGCGTCCGTGGCCTGCTTCTCGTCCGTCTCCGCAGTCGCCGGCTTTGGCGGCCACGCGCCCTACGCCGCCGCCAACGCCGCTGCCGACTCGCTCGCCGCGACCACGGCCGACGCCGGCGTGCCCGTGTGCTCGCTACAGTGGGGCGCGTGGGCGGGCGTCGGCATGGCCGCGTCGCGCGTGCGCGAACGCGACGCCGCGGCGCTCGTGCCCGCCGTCGGCGCGCGCGCGCTCGAGGGCGCGCTCGCGGCGGCGGCCGCCGGCGTGTCGCCCGCTGTCGTCGGCTTTGCGCCGCGCGCCTACTGGCAGCGCCTGGCGGACGGCGCGGGGAGGGCGTGGCCGCTGGTGGAGGAGGAAGTGGTGGCGGCGGCGCAGGCGGTCGACGCCCAGGCAGCGCCCGCCGCAGCGCCCACGCCCACCATCACCACCCTTGACCGCGTGCTCGCGTTCATCGCTGACGCGGTGGCCGACCTGACGGGCGCGCCGCCGTCGCCCGACGCGCCGCTGGCCGACTCTGGCGTTGACTCGCTCGCCGCGATCGAGCTGCGCCGCCGGCTGGCGGCCGCCTTTGGCGTGGACGCGCCATCCGCGGCGTCGCCGGGCGTGAGCGCGGCCCGGCTGGCGGCCGACGTGGTTGCAGCGAGCGCGGGCGCGAGCGCGCGCGCTGCGCCGCCCGCGTCGTCGGCCTGGATCGCGCCCGCCACCACGACCCCTCTCATGCGCCTCTTCTGCCTTCCCTACGCAGGCGGCGTGTCCGAGGCCGTGTTTGGCGGGTGGGGCCGGCTGCTGCCGCCCGCGGTCGCGGTCTGCCCCGTGGAGCTGCCCGGCCGCGGCCGCCGCGCGCGCGACGCGCCGCCGGCCGACCTCCGCTCCCTCGCCGCCCAACTCGTCGCCGGCCTGGACCTGGACGCGGGACCGTATGCGTTGTTCGGCGCGTGCCTGGGCGCGGTGCTGGCATACGAGGTGGCGGCCGAGGCGGCGCGCGTGGGCGCGCGGCCGCCGCTCGCCCTGTTCGTCGCCGCCGCCGCGCCGCCCCACCTGTACGCGCCCGCGGTGGCGCGGCTGTACCTGCCGCCTGGTATGGCGGCGCCGGCGGATGCGAAGGCTTTGGCGGCCGACGCCGCGGCGCGCCTGCGCGCGTGGAAGTCCCTCCCAAAGGCCCTCGTCCTTTCCGTCTTCAAGGCCGGCAACTTCGCGGGCGTCGCCGACATGGAGACCGACCCCCGCCTGTACGACAGGGTGGCCCCGGTCGGCGTCGCGGACATTCTCTTGGCGGTGACCTACGACGCCCCCCCCCCCTCCCGCCCCGCTCTCACCTGCCCCATTCTCGCCCTGGACGGCGTGCGGGACGGCACCATCGCCCGCGGGGCCATGCTGGAGTGGGGGCGGTACGCGGGAGGGGGGGGCGGCGGGTCGTTTGAACGGGTCGGGATTGAAGGGGACCACTACTTCACCGCGACCCTGGCCCGCGCCGTCACGGCCCTGGTCGGCGCCCGCCTGCTGGACGCGGCCGACGCGCTGCCGGGCGGGCTGCGCGGCGCGGGGCACTCGTGGCTGGGCGGCGCGTGAAGAGAGAGGTGGGGAATGGAGCGCGTGCAACGGGGTGCACGCGCAAGGGAGAGACAGAGACACACACGCGCGCCACATGGAGCAGGCGGGGTATACAACGGATCCGGAGAGTCACCGCGCGGGCGGGCACGACGCGTCGATGAAAAACGGCGCCAGCCCCGCCCCTTTCTCAAACCGCTTGTCCCCGCTGTACTGCGCCACGAGCGTGTACTCGCCGGGCAGGGCAAAGCCGGCCAGTTTGGCGCCGGCCACGGCCGCGTGGCCGGGGGTCCCCGGCAAGAGCTCCAGCGGGAGGACGGCGCCGACGCCGAGCACGCGGTGGAGCAGGGGGTCGGCCGCGACCGCGCCGGCGGCGCCCGCGAGCGCGGCTTTGGCGTCAGAGCCCAGGCCTGCGAGCGCTCGGCGGCGGCCGCCAAAGGGGGTGCGCCACGGAAGTGGAAAGTGGGGCCCGGCGGCGGGCGCGTGGGCGGTCAGGGCGTCGCCCGCGGCGGCAGCGGCGTGGCCGGGCGAGGCGAGAGGAGGGGTGGTGGCGGCCGGAGTGGCGGCCGGCGTCGCGGCCGGCGTCGCGGCCGCCGCCGCGGCACCCTGTTCCATCGCCTGCAAATCCGCGGCTTCCGCCAGCACGGCCGCCGCCAGCGCCGCCGACTCCGGGTCGGCCGCGCCCGCGCCGCCGCCCGGCGCGGCGCCACCCGCCGCGGCAGCAAGCGCCTGCGCAGCCAGCGGCGCGGCCGTGCCCGCTCCTGCAGTCAGCGCCTCCAGGTCGATGTCCGCGCCGCCGCCAGGAGCGGCGGAGACGCCGAAAGAGGAGGGAAGGGGGGTCGAGCCACCACTGGCGGCCGTCTGCAGAAACGATTTGCCACCCGTCACGGCCAGCGCCTTGCCCGCCGCCCCCGCCACCGCGCTGTTCAGCGCGGACGTCGCCCCGTTGACGAGCGCGGCCTTGACCGCGGCGGAGCGCGCGGCCGCGCCCGGCGCGCGCGGCAAACCTTTCCACGCGTCGACGCTGGCCAGCCGCCCGCGCACCAAGTAGACGCCCACCACGCCGCCCGGCGTCGCGCAATCGCGGACGCCGCCGGGGGCGGCGACGGTCACGTCAAACAGGGCGTCCTTGAAGGAGCACGCGGGAGCGGTCAGGTTCGGGGGCCGCGCGACAACGGTCACGGCCGGCACCGCTTTGGCCACCGGGTAGAGCAAGGGCACGGACGCGCCCTCGTTGCAGGCGCCGCCGTCGCCGCGCACGTACCAAGCGGTGAGTTTTCGCAGCCCCGGCACGAGCGAGGTGACCGTGAGATTCGCCCCTCCCCCCGCCAGCGCTAGCGGCGGCCCCAGGGCGGCGCCGTCGGCGCCAAAGGTGACGTAGCCGGTGGCGGGGGCGCCGCCGGGGAGGGCGACGGCGGCGGAGAGCGTCGTGGGCACGCACGCCGACGCGGAGCCGCCGGGCGTGACAGACAGCGTGATGGCGCACGGCGCGTAGTCGAGCGCGACCGCGCGCGACTCGGCCGCGCCCGCGGCGGCCGCGGCGGCCGAGGGGCGCGGGAGCGCCAGCGCGGTCGACCCCGGCCGCGCGCCGACCGGCTCCAGCAGGCTCTCGGCCGACGCCGCGGTCGCGTCCAGCGTCTCCGCTTCCGCGTCCGTCACCGGCAGGTTGAGGAAGACGCGGGCGGCGGCGGGGGTGAGGCCTGCGGCCGCGCCGAGCAGCGCAGCGGGGAGGGCGGGCGGGGACGCGGTCGCGGGCGGTGGCGCAGCGTCAGCCGCAGCAAGAGCTGCCGACTCGGGCTGCGGCACGTCCCCTGAGGCGGCCGCGGAGGCCGCCGCGGCGAGGGCGATGCAGGCCGCACGCGCGAGCCATGCGGGCGGCGCCAGTGTACGCCGCCGCCCGTGGGCAGAAGGGCGTGCAAAAGTCGACATGAACAAGATTAGTTTCAGCGGGCGCGGGGAGAGCACGGCGGCAAGGCAGCACAGGGCACGGCGCCGGGCGCGCGGCGCGCGCGCGGCGCGCGATGTGGAAGCGGGGAGCAGTGGCCGCGCGGGCGGCCCTGGTGTCGCCGCCGGCGGCGCCGGGCTTGGCTGGGGCGACCGGCAGCGGCGCGGTCTGGCTGCGAGCTTGGCGCCTGCAGCCTTCACACCCCTCCCTCTCTCCTCTCCCCTCTCCCTTCCTACCCGCCGCGCTCCCCCGCGATGCGCGGCCGCTTGCTGTGCGGTGCCGGCGCGCGCGCGTCGGCGGCCAGCGGGTCGACGAGCGACACGGAGAGCGCTTCGCCGAGCACGCGCGTGCCGTCGAGCGCGGCGACCGCGGCCGCGGCCGACCGCGCGTCGGCGAAAACCGCCACCCCGGACCGAGGCGCGCCGGGATGGAGCGTGACGGTCGCGACGGGGCCGTGCGCGGAGAGGACGTGTTCGAGGGCGTACGCGGGGAGCGGCCGCGCGAGCGTCGTGTACACGGTGCGGCCAGCGGGGCGCGCCTCGACCGCCGGAGGCGCGCCGGACGATGCCACGTCGCCGGCGGCAATGATTGGGGGCGGGAACGCCTCATCGGCGAGCCCCAGGGACGCGAGGAGGGGGGCGTCGCGGTCGCCGCCGTCCCCGTCCGCGTCGTCCGTTCTCAGGTGGGCGATGCCCGCGCCCACCGACGCGACGTCGGCCGCGGCCGCCGCGCGCGTGCCCGACTCGCCCGAGGCGGCCGGCCGGGGCGGCGGCGGGCGCGCGGGCGACGGCCCGCGCTCGCTCTCGCGCTCCCCGCCCCACGCCCCGGCCAGCGGCCCCAGCCCCAGCCCGCCCCGCAGCGTGGCCAGCGCCTGCAGGGTGGACAAGTTGATGGGCTGCGGCGCGGCGGCGCCCCGGTCGCGGTCGCCGCCGCCCGCGCCGCGGCGGCGGCGCCCGCGGCGGCCGCCGCCGACGCCCCCGGTCGCCTCGCTCGACGCCGACGCGCGGTCGCCCCGGGACCGGGAGTCCCGGTCGTCGTCCGCGGACGGGCCGGGCGATGGGAGCGAGCCGCCGCCCGAAGGGGCGCGCGCGCCGCGCGCCGCGCGCGGCTCGGCGAGCATCGCCTTGACCCTTATCCCCCCCACCACCCCGCCCGCGTCCCGCACCGCCTCCAGGGCGGCCAGAGCGGCCGACGCGCGCTCGAATTTGGCGTACGCGACGCCCTTGGAGGGGACGAAGTCCGCTTTGAGGTGGGTCAAGCCCCCTGTCTCCGCCAGGCTGGCCCGCAGTGCCGCCACGTCGGCGCTCTTGGGGACAACGAGGAAGAGGCGGGACCTCGGCGGGTCGTCGTCAGGGTCGAGGAGTGAGGAGGAAACGGGAGGGAGGGCGCGCGGCGCGGACGCCGCCGCCGCCGCTCCCGCCGACCCTGACCCGGCCCTCCGCCCCGCGGGCGGGTCGGCGTACAGTACGCGCAGCGTGGGGCCGGAGGCGCCGTCGAGCGGGGTGTCGTGCAGTTGCTCGACCGCCGCCGCAGCCGCGCTTGCGCGCTCGTACCGCACGTACGCGACGCCCGACTCGCGCACCAGTTTGAGCGAGGCGAGGGCGCCGCGCGCGGCGAACAGGGAGCGCAGGCGGTCGGCCTGGGAAGGAGGAGAGAGGTGAGCAGGGTCGGCTCGGGCGGCGCCCAGCCGGGCGCCGCCGCCGCCGCCGCTCCGCGCCAACCCACACACGCACATCCACGCCTTTGCCGCACACGACAAAGAGGCGGGTGTCGTCCGCGGGCGCGCCGGCATGCGGGGCAGGGGCGCTGGGGGCGGCGCCGTCCATGGCGCGCGGCGAGGCGTGTGCGACGAGGCGGGCGCGCTGGCCGCCGGCCGGCGGCGGCGGCGCGGCGGGGAGTGAGGGAGAGAGAGAACGCGGCGCCGACCCGGCGCTGGGCTGGCCCGGCACACACGCTCTTCTCACACACTCCCCCTCTCTTCAATCGTCGCGCCACTCGATGACGGGCTCGTCCGTGCGGTAGCGCTGCGTGACGGTGGTCTCCGACAGAGGCGGCGCCGCGCGCTCCCCGCCCGCCTTCAGCGCCAGGAGCGCGGGCCACGCGATCATGGCCCCATTGTCCACGCAGTACCGGTCGTCTATGGGGGGGAGGAGGAGGGGTGGGATGCGGGCGGGAGTCTCGGCGCCCACCCCCCTCGACCCCCTCGTTGTCTCGCACCCGTCGCGTAGAGCCTCCCCCCCCGCTCCGCCGCCATGGTCCCCATCATCTCCTGCAGCCGCACGTTGCAGCCAACGCCGCCCACGATGAGGACGTCGGGCGCGCCGACGTGCGCCATGGCGCGCTCGGTGATTTCGACAAGCGCGGCGAAAACGGTTTCCTGCATGGAGAAGCACAGGTCCGCGACCGTCGCCTCGCCCGACTTGAGCAACCTCGGCGCGGCTTCCTCGACGGCGGAGAGGAGGCCGGACATCGCGACATCCATCCCTTTCACGACGTAGGGAAGAGGAATTAGTTTCACCCCTTTCTTGGCCTCCTGCTCGATGTTGTACCCCGGCGCCGGGTCGTTGGGCAGGCCGACGAGGCGGGCGAAGCGGTCCAGGGCGTTGCCGACGGCGACGTCGATGGTTTCCCCGAAAATGCGATACCGCTGTTTCGAGTACGCGATCACCTGCGTGTTGCCTCCCGACGCGTACAAAACGACGGGGTCGACGGCTCCCGTGACCAGCCTTCCCATTTCAATGTGGCCGACGCAGTGGTTGACCGGGAGGAGGGGCACGCGCCAGAGGAGAGAGAGCGCGCGCGCGGCGACCGCGCAGGACACGAGGGGGCCGCCCATGCCGGGGCCCTTGGTGTAGGCGACGGCGGCGATGTCGGACGGGGTCACGCCGGCTTCGGCCAGGGCTTGCTGGACCAGGGGGATGATGTGTTGCTGTCGACAGGCGGGGGGAGGGGTTGGCAGCGGTCCCCGTGTGCCGACCCCTGCCTGCCCTCCTCGACCTCCTCGCCACCCACACACCTGGTGGTGCAGCGCGGTCTCCCGCGGCAGGAAGCCCTGGCCCGGCGGCGTGATGAAGCTGGGGGCGGGTTGGTGGGAGGGGGACGGTCGAGCGCGGCGGCCGCCGCGCGCCCGCCGCCGCATTCCCGCCCCCACTCCAACCCGCGGCGTCGCGCGTCAGAGCGACCGCCCATCGGCGCCGCTGCAGCCGCCGCCCGCCGCCCCCGCCGCCCGCAATCCCACCCCCCGCCCCCTCCCCTCCTCTCCCCTCTCACGTCTTGCGCGGGTTGGCGAGCACGGCCCCGTCGTCGGCCACGATGCCGACGCCCACTTTGTTGGCCGAGCCCTCGATGCCGAGGCAAAGGAGCCGCGGCGCCATTTCGGCCGCAGTGAGAGAACGGCGCGGGCGCAGGCCTCTCCCCACACCCTCCCCTTCCACCTCACCATGGAGGGCCGCTCCAAACGCGCGCGCGCCCCCAAGCGGGGCGCGGCGTCCCTGGCCGAGCTGCGCGACCTGCGCGCGGGCGGCGCGGGCGCGAAGAAGCGGCTCGACACGTACGAGCTCAAGGAGGAGGCCGCCGTCTACGACGTGGTGGACGAGGACGCGTACGCGGACCTGGTGGCTAAGCGCCGGCGCGAGGGTGGTGCGTGGAGAGGGAGGGAGGCGCGCGCGATTGGATGGGCGCGCGCGTGCGGGCGGCGGTTGGGGAGGGGGGGGCGGCGCCGATTGCGCGCGCCGATGCCCACACACGATCCTCTATCCCCCACCATAGGCGGCTTCGTGGTGGACGACGACGGCGCGGGCTACGTCGACGTGGGTGAAGAAGACGACTGGTCGGCCGCCGCCGGGGCGGGCGACGACCCCGACGCCGGCCCGTCGGGCGCGGCGGCCGGGCCTGGGCCCGGCGACAAGGGCAAGGGCGGCAAAGGTGGGCTAGAGGGGGGAGGATGGGCGGTGAGCGTTCGGACGCGGCGCGCCCCGCCGCGGCCGCCCGCGGCCTCCGCCGCCCTCCGTGCACCCCGAGATCGCGCATCGACGCCCTCCCTTTTCCTCCCTCAGGCAAGAAAAAGGCGGCAGCCCCCCCGCTGCCCGCCGCACAGCGCGCCCGCATCGACAAGATGTTTTCCGCCGCCGCGCCGCGCGCCGCCACCGCGCCCGCGCGGGCGCCGGTCGACCCCGGCGCGACGGACGCCGTGCTGGACGACATCCTGGGGGGGCTGGGCGGGGAGGAGGAGCCGGCGCCGCGCGCTCGGCGCGCGGCGCCGCCGCGCGCGGCGGTCCGCGCGGCTCCGTCGCGCGCTGCGGCCCGCCTGGCGGCGGCCGAGGCCGCGATGGCGGCCGTCGACGAGACGGACGCCGCCGCGGCCGCGGTCGAGCCGGCGGCGGAGCCCGAGCCGGTGGCGGACGCCGCGCCGGCGCCCGCCGCCAAGGCCGAGGCGCGCACCCCGCGCCCCGCGCCGCGCGCCGCCCCCGCGGTCGCCACCGCCATGGACGAGGACGCGGTGGCCGACGGCGCGCTGGCCGCCGGGTGGGAGGACCTGGTGGGCGGCGGGGCGGGCGGGGCGGGCGGGGCGGGCGACGCCGCCCCCGCGCTCCTCGCCTCGCAACCGGCCGCCGTCGGCGAGTCCGACCCCCTCCCCACGTCCCCCGACGGCACGCTCCCCTTTTTCCTCATCGACGCGCACGAGGAGCCGGGGGACCGCGGCTCCCTCTACCTCTTCGGCAAGGTCCCCCTCGACCCGTGTGCGCCGCCGACCCCCTCCTCCCGCTACGCCTCCGCGTGCGCCGTGCTGACTGGGCTGCCGCGCGCCGTCTTTTTCGTGCCGCGGCCGTCCGTGTTTGGCCCCGCGGCCGCCGACCTGGCCCGCCTCGAGGCCGACGCTGCGGCCAACCCCGCCGCGCGCGGCGCGCTCATGGCCGCTCTGCACGAGGCGGCCGCCGACCTCAAGGCCGAGGTCAAGGCCGTGCTCGCGGGCGCGGGCGTGGCGGGGTTTTCGCTCAAACCCGTGAAACGCGCCTACCCCGGCGTCGGCGCGCCGCCCGGCGTGCCGCTCGCCAAGGGCGACCAGTGGGTGCTCAAGGCGCGCCTGCCCGCGGGCGCGCCGTTCCTGCCGGCGGGCGTCGCGGGCGAGCACTTTGCCGCGGCGTTTGGCGGCAACCAGTCCACCCTCGAAGCGTTCCTCTTGAAACGCCGCGTCAAGGGCTCGACCTGGCTCTCCCTCGCCGGCGCGACGCGCATCCCCGACGGGCGCCGCGTCTCGTGGTGCGCCCTAGAAGTGACCCTGGCCGGCTGGAAAGGGGTGACCCCCGCCGACGGCGACGGCCGCGACCCGCCGCCGCTCGTCGTCGCGGCCGTCAAGGTCACGACCGCGCTCCACCCCCAGGCCAAGACGAACGAGGTCGTCGCGCTGTCTGTCGTCACCCTGCCCGCGCTGCCGGTGCACAGGCCGGCGGCGCGCGCAGAGTGGGCGACGCCCGCGGCCGGCCTCTCGGCCTTCACCATCGTGCGCAAACTCGACGGCCGCCCCTTCCCCCCGGGGTTTGACGCTGCCGTGTCGCGCGCGTCCACGGGCGCGCTGGCCGGCGCGGGCGGCGGGCCGGCGCTTGCGGGGCTCCCGACGGAAAAGGCGCTCCTCGGCGCGGCGCTCGCGCGCCTCAAACAAGTCGACGCCGACGTCCTCGTCGGCCACAACGCGGCCGCATTCGACCTGGACGTCTTGCTGCACCGGTCGCTGGCGCTCAAAGTGCCGCACTGGTCGCGGCTGGGGCGGCTCAAGCGGACCAAGCCGCCGCGCGGCGGCGGCGGCGCGGGCGGCGCGCCCGGCGGCGGCGGCGCCTCGTTCGCCCTCATGTCCGCCATGGCCGGCCGCCTGCTGTGCGACACCTACCTGCAGGCGCGGGACACGGTCAAGGAGGTGGACTACACCCTCGGCACGATGGCGCGCGTCCTCCTCGGCCAGGCCCGCTCCGACCTCCCCCAGTCGGCCGTCCGCACCGCGTTCGACTCCGCCGACGGCCTCCTCGCCCTGGCGCGCCACGCGCAGGGCGACGCCTGGCTCTCGCTCGGCGTCGCGGCGCACCTCAACGCCCTGCCGCTCACGCGCGCCCTCGCCTGCCTCTCCGGCTCGCTCTGGTCGCGCGCCCTGCTCGGCCAGCGCGCGGGCCGCATCGAGATGCTGCTCCTGCACGAGCTGCACGCGCGCAAGATGCTGCTGCCGGACCGGTGGAGCCAAAAGGACCGCGAGCGGCTCGAGGCGGCGGCGGCGGCCAAGGCGGGGGGTGGGGAAGGCGGCGCCGGCCCCGCCACCTCTTCTTCCTCGAAGAAAAAGGGCCCCCAGTACGCGGGCGGCCTCGTGCTGGAACCCAAAAAGGGCCTCTACGACTGCTTCGTCCTCCTCCTCGACTTCAATTCTCTCTACCCCTCGATCATCCAAGAGTACGACATCTGCTTCACCACGGTCACGGTGCCGGCCGACGGCGGCCCCGCGCCGCTGCCGCCTCCCTCGGACGCGCCCGCGGTGCTGCCGACCGTCATCCGCGGCCTCGTCGAGCGCCGCCGCGCGGTCAAGGGCATGCTCAAAGCCGAGCGCGACCCGACGCGGCGCGCCCAGCTCGACATCCGCCAGCACGCGCTCAAGCTGACCGCGAATTCCATGTACGGGTGCCTGGGCTTCTCCTCGTCGCGCTTCCACGCGCGGCCGCTCGCTGAGCTCGTCACCTCGACCGGCCGCGAAGTCCTGCAGGCGACCGTGGACGCCGTCACCAACGGCCTGGGCGCCGACGTCATCTACGGCGACACGGATTCCATTATGGTGGCCACCGGCGCGGCCGACCTCGAGGGCGCGCTCGCGCTCGCTGCCGCGGTCAAGCGCGACGTCAACAAAAAGTACCGCGCCCTCGAGATCGAGCTCGACGGCGTCTACTCCCGCATGCTGCTGCTCAAGAAGAAAAAGTATGCCGCCCTCAAACTGGAGCCGGGCGCCCCCCCGGGCCCCGACGGCGCGCCCGCGACGAGCCGCGAGGCCAAGGGCCTCGACATCGTGCGCCGCGACTGGTGTCCGCTCGCCAAAGACGTGGGAAACAAGGCGCTGGACGCCATTTTGGGGGGTGGGGCGAAAGACGACGTGGTCGCCGCCATCCACGACGCGCTGCGCGACGTCGCGGCGCGCGTCGCGGCGGGGGCCGTCCCCCTCCACAAATTCGTCGTCACCAAAGCCCTCACCAAGCGCCCGCAAGACTACCCCGACGCGTCCAACCAGCCGCACGTGCAGGTGGCGCTGCGGCGGGGCGCGGCGGGCGCGGCCGACGCGGCGCGCGCGGGGGAGACGGTGCCGTACGTCATCTGCGTCGACGGCCCTTCGGCTGTCGCGGGTGACGCATCCTCCCTGGTCGGCAAACCGCTCGCCGCGCGCGCGTTCCACCCGGACGAGGTGCGGGCGTCGAACGGGGTCATCGCGCCAGACGCAGAGTACTACCTCGGCCACCAAGTCCACCCCGTCGTCTCCCGCCTGGCCGCCCCGATCGAGGGCACCAACCCGGGCGCGATGGCGGAATGCCTGGGGCTCGACCCGGCCCGCTACGGGAAAGGCGGAGGCGGAGGCGGCAGCGGCGCGGCCGACCTGGCCGCCGCCGCGCGCGACGCCGCGCTGCTCGGAGGCGGCGCGTGGCTGGACGACGACGCCCGGTTTGCCGACTGCCCCGCGTTCAAGCTACCGGGGGCGGGGCGCGCATTTGCGGGGGCGGAAGCGATCGCGGCGGGCGAGGTCGAGCCGGAGGCCGCCCTCGGGGCCGTCACCGCCGCCCAGCTGGCCAACGCCGCCCGCCTCGCCTGCCGCGCCGTCCTGCGCGACTACTACGACGCGGGCGCGGCGGCGGACGACGAGCTCGCGCGCGCCCCAACGCGCGACGTGGCGCTGCGGTCGGCGCCCGGCCTCCCGCCCGGCGCTGCGCCGGCCGACCCGGCCTCCACCGCACGCATGGTGCGCGACGTGTCCGAGGCGGACGCGTACGCGCGCCTGGTGGCGGTGTGGCGCGCGCTCGACCCCGAGCGCGGCGTCGCGGCGGCCGAGCGCAAGGCCGCGGCCGCCGCCGCGCGCGGCGGCGCGCCGCCCGCGGTCGCCGGCGCAGCCGACGCCCGCATCGACCCTGTGCGCGACACGCTGGCTGCCGGGGCGGCGGCGGCGGCCGAGCTGCGCGACGCGGCGGCCTTCCGCTGGGTCGACGTCGGCGCGCTCTTTGCCTTTTGAGGAGAGAGACGGGGTGTGTGGTGGAGAGGCGAGTGCGGGGTGTGTGTTACCAAACAAACGGCCAAAGAACGCGAGTGAAAGGTTGGGTTGGGGGGAGGGAGGGGCTAACCGCGGCCGCCGCGGCCGCGACCGCCGCGGCCGCGACCGCCCCGGCCGCCTCGACCGCGGCCGCCGCCACGGCCACGGCCGCCGCCGCGGCCACGGCCGCCATCGCGGCCGCCGCGGCCGTCGCCACCGCGGCCGCCACCCCCGTCGGCGTGCGCCTGAAACGGGTTGCCGCCGCCCGCCGCGAGCGCGGGCCCCGCTTTGGGCCCCTTGACCTTCTTGCGCTTGCCCTCGTCGTACTCGGCGTCGTACTCGTCGTACCGCGCCCGCTTGGTGGCGGGGGCGGCGGCGTGCACGACGACGGGGGCGGTGTCAGGGGGCGCGGCGTCGGCGCCTCCCCACGACAAGGGCCGCTCCGCCTCGGCCGCGCGCTCGGCCGCGGCCGCGCCCTTTAGCTTTTTGGACGCAGGGCGAGGTGCGGGCGCGGGCGCGGGCGCCGGCGCGGCGGGCTCGGGCTTGGGCTTGGGCGGCGGCGGCGACGCGCGCCGGGCGGGGCCGCCGCCGCCGTCGGCCGCGGCGGCCGCTGCGCGCGAAGTGGTGATCGCTCTCGCTAGCGCCTGGAACCGGTCCCGACCGCTCATGGCGGCCAACTTGGACGCCGACGGCGACCGGGTGAGGGTGGGCGGGGTCGGCGGGATGCTGGAGGGTGGTGGGGAAGGGCGCGCGCGTCGGCGCGCGCACTCTCTCGGCGAGCCGCCTCCCCCCGCCCGCCGATGGGGTCGGTGCGGCGCGGGTTTCTGAGGCCCGGCCGGCAAAGGTGCGGTGTGCCTCACGCCACCCTCGCGAACGAGGGAGGCTCGGTGCCCAGTGCAAAAATCGTCAGCCCCCCTCCGACGCCTCCACACCCCTCGACCATCCACACCGCACGCACCTCGCCCGCTGCTTGCCCTTGCCCGCGCCGCCCGCCTTGGCGGCCTTGGCCGCCGTGGCCGGCGGCGCCGCGGGCGCCGGCGCTGGCCGCTTGGTGGCGGCCTTCTTGCCCGCCCCCTTTGTCGCCGGCGCCTTCACCCCCACCCCGCGCGCCGTCGGCGCGCCCTCCCCGCGCGCCGCCTCCCCCGCCACCGCGCGGCAGTAGAACAGGATGTAGGCGCGCTGGGCGAGGGCCACGCGGTCGGCGACTTGCGCGAGGTGCGCGTCGTCGGCGCAGTGCCACAGGCCGGTGCCCGCGCGCACAAAGGCGGTGTAGTGGCCGCAGTGCAGGGAGTGGCCGGAATGGACGAGGACGCCGGTGAGCGTGTAGAGCATGGGAGGGGGAGGAGGGGTGGCGAGGGCTTTGGCGCCGCCGCCCTGCTTCTTCTTCGAGGCGCCGCCGCCGCCGCCGCCGCCCTGCGTCAGCGTGTAGGGCGCCAAGTCCAGCGTCTCCGGGTAGGCCACCCGCTGGGACAGCTTGCGGCCGCCGTGCGCGTAGGAGAAGCGTTTCAGGTGCAGGACGAGCACGCGCGGCGCGGCGTCGACGGCGAGCGATTTCACCGCCCGCACCCGCTTCCCGCCCTGCCGCGGGCACCGGTACCGGTTGTCGCCGTCCAGGATGTCGCCCGCGGTGAAGCGGGCGAGGGCGGACGCGACCGTGTCGGCGCCGCCGATGTCGAGCGAGAGGCAGAGGGACGGCTCCGCCGTCGCGGACGCGTACCCGCAGTCGGAGCAGGTGACGGTGGAGCGCAGGGCGCCACCGAAGAGGGCGTAGATGAGGGAGGTGGCGGCGAGGGCGGGGGGGGGGGGCGCCGCGCCGGGGGCGCGCGCGAGGCAGGCCTCGTGCACCGCGTCCAGCAGGGCGATGAGGTACTCGTGCGCATCCTCCTGGCGGCCCAGGCGGAAGCTGGGGAGTGGGGGGCGGGGTGGGCGGGGGAGGGGGCGGCACGCGTGCCGCCCTCGTCCACGGGGGCGGAGCGCGCGGCGCGCGGAGCCACCACGCCCTCCCCCCCCTCCGTCCATGCACGCGCGCCTCCCCCAACGCGTCGGTGTAACTATGACTATACGGTAATGCGTGTTCCGCAGCGCGGGGCGGCGCGGCGCGCGCGCCCGGAAAACGGGCGGGCGCCGCCGCGCGGGTCTAGGCCCCGCGGTCGGAGAGTAGAGCGATCGTCATCCGCGAAGGGGGCAAGGTGCATGGAAGGAGGAGGGACGCCACCAACCACCCCTCTCCTCCTCATCGCACCTGCGGCACACTGCCTTGAGGGCGCGCGCGTGCGCGAGCGGCGCGACGGTGGCCCGCCGCCCGCCCCCTGCAGCGGCCAGGGCTTTGACGATGTGCGCCTGGGTCGCGCGCAAAGCGTCGAAAGGGGGGCCGGCCGGCGGGCGCGCGCCGGGTGGCGCCGCGCGCGCGCGCGGCTCGCGCGCGGCGAGCGCGGCGCCCGCGGGCGAGAGCAGGGCCTCGGCCAGGGGCGGCGTGTGCGTCAGGCACTGCAGCACGGCGTTCATGAAGCACGTGTTGCCCAGGTTGGAGAGGCCGGCGCCCTGGAGAGAAGAGAGAGGAAAGAGGAGGGGGGGGGGTGGGCGCGCGTCTCGCCCCCTACCCCTGACCGCGTGCCGCCACGTGTGTGCGCGCCCTTCGCGACCCTCGCCACGCCCACGCCCCTCTCTCTCTCCCTTACCGGTCGCCGGGGCTCGGCCCAGCCGGCGGCGAGCGCGGCCGACGGAAACAGCTCCCCGTCAGCCCCAATGACGCGGCGCAACTGCTTGGGCGGCGCCATGGCGGCGGCGGGGACGTGGGACGGTGGCGGCGGCTCCTGGGGGGGGCATGCGGGCGTCGGCGCGCCGGCGGCGCGGCACGAGCAGCGGGCAGCCTCCCGCGCCCTCCCACGCCCTCCATCCCTCCCGCATTGGCGCACCAGTCGCACGACGTCCACCCCCACCGGCGGCGGCACGGCGTCTGGCGCGGCCGCGGGTACAAACTCGAGGCGGTCGCCGCGCTTGGCGGCGGCCGCGGCGCCGCCGAGGGCCGCCGACAGGTGGCTCGCGCGCGGCGTGGCGGCGGCTGCGCGACCGCACGAGCGGCGGCGAGGGCTAGTGTGGGGAGGGCGCCAGTGACGCGCCGGCGGCGCCGCCGCCGGTTTGTGCGCACACCACGCCGGCGCCCCTCTTCGCGCCGGCATGGCGTTCACCTTTGGCGGCGGCGCGCCCGCGCAGGCGCCCGCCGCATCCCTGGTGCGTGGGAGGAGGGGGAAAGGAGGGTCGCGGCGCGATGGCGCGCGCGCGATGGGGGCGGCGAGCGCGACGGGGCGATTGGGGCGCCGCCCGCGGCGTGGCGCGGTGACGCGCGTCCCACGGCGGCCGCCGGACAGAGCGCGCGGCGCGCGTCGGCCGCGCACGCGCGCCGACGCCCCCCTCCCCGCCCTCTCCCCTCGTCAGGCCGCTGCGCCGGCCTTTTCCTTTGGCGGCGCCGGCGCCGGCATCAACAAGGCGGCGTCCACCCCGCTCCTGTCGGGAGGGCTGTTTGGAGGAGGGGCCGCGGCGCCGCCGACGCCCGGCTTTGGGTTCGGCGCGCCCGCCGCGCCCGCTGGCGGCCTGTTTGGCGGGCCGGCCGCGCCCGCGGCCGGCGGCGGCCTTTTTGGCGTGTCGGCCGCGCCCGCGGCTGGTGGGGGGCTCTTCGGCGCGCCCGCCGCGCCCGCCGCGGGCGGCGGCCTGTTTGGCGCGTCGGCGGCGCCCGCCGCAGGCGGCCTCTTCGGCGCGGCGTCAGCCGCGCCCGCCGCCGGCGGCCTGTTTGGCGCCCCTGCGGCTGGCGGCAGTCTCTTTGGCGCGCCTGCGGCCGGTGGCGGCCTTTTTGGCGCCCCAGCCCCCAGCGGCAGCCTCTTTGGCGCTCCTGCCACTTCCCAGCCCGGCGCCCTCGCCCTCTTTGGCGGCGCCGCGGGCGGCGGCGCCCCTCCCGACGGCGCCGCCGTGCGCGAGCTGGAGTCGTTGCGCGAAGCGTTCGCCGCGGCCGCAGGCGGCGGCGCCGGCGTGCCGCCGCCCGGCGCCGCGGCGTCCGCCGCGCCGTTCACGGCTTTGCTGCTGAACGTGCTCCCCCCCGGCGCCGACGCCGACGCCGCCGCGCGCGCCCGCCCCCCGGGCGTGGACGAGCTGCGGTGGCGCGAGGCGCTCGCGCGCGCGCGCGCCGCGCGCGACGCGGCCCCCGCGCGCGCCGCGCTCGCGCCCGCGCCCGCGGTCGGCTTCAGGGCGCTGCGCGACCGGAGGGGTGCGCAGGTGGCGGCCCTCAACGAAGTCGCCGCGCGCGCGGCGGCGGCGGCCGACGCGGCAGCCGCGCTCGCGCGCCGCCGCGCGAGTGTCACCGCCTTCACCCTGGCCACCTTGCGCCGGCGCCACGCCGAGCTCTCCGGCCGCCTCCTGGCCCTGTGCCGGCACGTGGACGCGGCGGAAGCGCGGCGGGCGGGGGCGGCGGGCGCGCCGCGCGCGCGCGCGCGCGGCGCGGCCGCTGCGCTGGCGGCCGACCTGGGGCGCCTGGAGGCCGCAGTCGCGCCTGGGGCTGCGGGAGGGCTGGAAGGGCGCGCCGCCGCCGCGGCCGCCGCGGCCCGCCTGCGCGCGGGCGGGCGCGGCGGCGCGCCGACGGCGCCGCGCCTGCCGTCGGCCGACGACGACGCCCTGCGCGACGCGTTCGCCCTGCTCTCCGAGCAGGCGCGCGCCCTGGGGCGCCTGCAAGCACTGCTGGCGGACGACGCGCGCGACGTGGGGTTGCTCGAGGGCGAGAGAGAAGGAGGAAAGGGGTGACTGTTTTTTTCAAGAGGGCGTGTCACGCGGCCGCGTCACGCCCCCGCCCTCGATCACTGCTTCATCAGGTCGCCCACAAAGTCGAATGCGCCTGCTTTGGGGGCGGCGGCGGCGGCGGCGGGGCGCATCGCGCCCGGGCGAGCGACAGCGGCAGGGGGGGGCGTAGGGTGAGCCGCGGCCGGCGCAGCCGCCGCGAACGGGTCGCCCGCCGGCGTGGCGGGTGCGGATACCACGGGCGCTGCCGCAAACGGGTCGGCGGCGGGCGCGGCCGGCGCTGCGGCGGCAAACGGGTCGCGCGCCGGCACGACCGGCGCCGTCGACAGCCCAGCCATCAGGTCGGCCAACCCCGCCGCCGGCACCGCCACCGGCGCCGGCGCGGCGGGCGCCAGCAGGTCCCCCAGGAGGTCGCCGGCAGCCGCGGGTGCAGTCGTGCCGCCCCCACCACCTTCCACCCCCAGCGCCGCCAAAACCCGCCGCGCCGCCGCCTGCACCGCGGGCTGCGGAAACGAGGCCGCCGCCAGGACGGGCTCGGGGTCGGCCTGAAACGCGACCGCGACGGCGCCCGCAGCAGCGCTCGACCCCGACGCGGCGACCGCTTCCACCGCGGCCAGCGCGCGCGCGGCCGCCTGCCACGCGGGCGACCGCATGCGCTCGGCGAGTAGAGATGCGACCAGGGCCCCGTTCGCGGTCGCCAGGCCGTCGACAAAGCGCGACAGCTCGTCCGGCCGCGGGGCCGCTCGCAGGCCGCCCGGCGCGCACAGCGCGTCGACGAGGGCCTCCTCTCGAGCGCCGGGAGGGGCGGGAGTGGACAGTGGCGGCCGGATTGGTGGCGGCGGCGTGGCGCCGGGGTGGCGCGCGGCGGCGAGCGAGCCAGCGCGCGGCGGCGTGCGGCCGGGCTGCGGCGGGGGGGCGCCGGCCCAGCGGCCCGCCGCGCCGGGCAGGCTGATGCCGTTGTCGGCCGCGAGCTGGGTCGCCTGTGCGGCCAGGGACTGGGCCGCGGCGGCGGCGGCGCCGAGGAGGCGGCCGGCGGAGGTGGTTGGGGGGGGCGGCCGCGCGGTCGACTCGAAGCGCGGGTTGCCGAAACCAATCATGCCGCTGCCCCGCGGCGCGGCGAACGCGTCGCCGGCAAAGCCTCCAGTGTCCGTGGCGCCTCTGTCGAGCGAGGACGAGCCAAAGCCCTGGATGCGGGCCGAGCGCGGGCCCGCCGCCGCGCGCGGCGCGCACGCCGCGGCAAACACCGCCGCCAGCGCGTCCGTCGCCGCCGCCCGTACCTTGGCGTTGAGCGAGTCGCCGTGCAGGGGGTCCGGGGTGCCGCGGTACGAGGTCAGGGCGCTGGAGGAGAAGAGACGAGGGGTGGGACGAGGCGCGCGCGCGCGGCTGGACCCCTCCCCCCTCTCTCCCCTCCTCTCCCCTCACCGAATCAGCTGCGCCTGCTTGGCCAGGCCGCGCTTGAAGTCGGACGGCCCCGCGGCGCACGCGGCGGCGGCCAGGCGCAGCGTTTTGCGGAGCGAGACCGGGGAGGCGCGCGCCGGCGCCAGCTTTTTCGCCACAAAATCGAGCACGGTGGCGCCGGCGTCGGGCGAGGAGAGGGCGAGGGCGACGATCTCGTCGAGGAGGTAGACTGGAGAGAGAGGAGAGGGAACGGGGTCAAAGGACCGTTTCCCGCGGCCACCGCCGCCGCCCAAAACCACCACCATCGTACCCGGCGTCACGTCGTGCTTGCTGGACGTCGCCTCTTCCAGCTTGAGCCGCGTTTGGATGGCCGAGACGACGCCGGCCATCGCGCGGTCGCGGTCCGAGGGGCGCGCGCGCAGCCGGGGTGGCGGTTGACGGGAGGCGGCCCGCGACGCGGCCGGCGGCGACGCGGTGCGGCGGGGCACGCAGCAGGGAGTGTGCGCCCGCTCGAATGCCGCGCACACAGACCGCGCGGCACTCCCGCGCGCCCACCGCGGCCCGCGGCCGATGTCGGAACGCAGGCGGGCAACGCGCTCCCGCCGGGCGCCCGCCACCGCCCCCTCTCCCGCGGGCCCGACGCCGACCCTCTTCGGCCTGCCGGCCGAGCTCGTCGATGTGATCCTGTCGCAATTGCCGGTCGACGCGCTGGCGGCGACGGCGGCCACCTGCGCCGCGGGCGCGGCGGCGTCGTCTTCCGACGGTGCGCTCTGGCGCGCGCTCTACTCGGCGCGCTTTGGCGCCTCGCACGCCGCCGCCGCCGCCGCCGCGGATGACGACGGCGCGCCCCACACCGCGGCTACGTGGCGCCGCCGCTACCGGGACGCGCACGAGGCCGACGTGTCGCGCGCGGGCCCGTTCTTCGCGCCCATGGTCGCCGCCCGCCTCTCCGTGCCCCCGCCGCGGCCGACGGTTGGGCGGGCGGGGCCGGGAGGACGAGCGGCGGTCGCCGCGGCGGCGGCGTCGCCCGCCGCGCGGTTGGCCGCGTGGCGCCGCGCCCGCGGGCTCGCCGCGTCGCCCACCGCCGCCTGCCACCCTCACGCCTGGATTCGGGTGCCGGGATGCGGGGTGCATGCGTGCGAAGACTGCGGGACCGCACACCAGTGCGGCGCGGGCGTATGCGCGGAAGCGGTCGCCGCGTCGGGCGGCGACTCGGTCTGCCGCGTCACGGGCGCGGTCCTGGCGGATCGGCCCACCATGGACGCCGGCGGCGACCGCGGTGGGCGCGGCGGCGACGACGACGATGAAGGAGAAGAGTTTTCCGGGCGGCTGGGGCGCGCTTTTGCTGAAGGGTACCTGGGGGCCGATTGAACGAGGGAGAGATAGGGAGAGAGCGCGGCGTTGGTGCAGGCGGCGCGCTGTGACCGGGGGCGGCGGTTCAGCCGGCGGTGTGGGCTGGCAGCGGTGAGGGCGGCCGGGGCGCGCGCGCGCCGGCCGATCCGCCACTCCTCCCGCACCCAACCACCCCCGCCAACCCCACGCCAGAGTCAGCGATGCGCGGCCAGGTGCGATGATTGGAGGCCGGCTCGCCTGGCGGTGCGCGGAGGCGGACATAAGGGGGCCCGCGCTGACAGCCATCGCGCCCGCCCATCGCCTCCCCCCCGCCCTTTTTGACCCCCAACTTGCACGCGGCGATCGTACACATGGCGTGCCATCAGCGTGGCGGGCGGGCGCGGTCGGAAGAGGGGCGGGGCGGCCGCCGCCGGCGGTTGGGGGCCTGCGCGGCGGTCGCTGCCTAGCCGCCAGGCCCGCCCACCAACGCCGGCCCGCGCCCGCGCGCCAAACGCCGGCGCTGGGTCGTCCAGTGCCCTGCAGACCATCCCACACCCTTCACCAGTTCATCGTCCTGCTCCTGGCCGTGCTCCTGGCGTTTGCCGCGGCCGCGCCGAAGCAGCGTCGCCGCCTGGCCGCAGCCGACGAGGCGGGTGAAGCGTCCGAGAGCGGCGAGGCGTTTGCTGTCGCGGGCGAGGCCGTGGCCGCGTCCTCGGAGGCCGGGGAGGCCGGGGAAGGTAGGCAACAAAATCGGGGGGGCCGACGGCCGCGTCTTTTTTTATTCCCGATTCCGTTTCTGACGCCCTCCAACCCCTCCAACAGCTGGCGAGGCCTCCGAAGCGGGTGAGTCGGCCCGCCGCCTGCACGGCTACGTGTCCCCCATGGCGCGCCGCCGCCAGCGTTGATAGCGTTGCGCCACTCGCGGGCGCCGCCGAATAAGCGAGCACCGCCCCCCACCACCGCGCTGCCACCCCCGTTTGCGTGACTCCACCACCCTTTTTGATCTTCGCGCGCGCGGGGGGAGTGGGGGGGCGCCCCGCGCTGCGCGGGCCTCCCGCCCGCGCCGGCGCGGGGGCCCCGCCCGTGATCGAGGCCGCTGCGAGCGGAGAGTGTGCTCCGCTCGCCCTGCCGCGCTCGTGGGCGGGGGTTTGGGAAGAGTGAGAGGGCGTGTCGACCCCCTTTGCGGCCGCCCACGAAAGAAACAGGAAAGGAAAGGTCACACGGCCGCGGTCCCGCCTCTCAATCGCTAAACTCGGCGTCGTACGCGGCCTCCGCGGCAGCGGCCGCGGCGGCGGGGCCGTCGGCAGCCGCCACGCCGTCCGCCGCGCCGTCGGCCCCCGCCACAACCGGCACCGCCACCTTCTCCTCCACCCGCACCCCCCACATCAAGTACCCCCCGCACCCGCTCATGGCCATGGCCGGGTGCGTGCGCCGGGGCAGCACCTGAATTTCGCGCCACCAGGGTTCCGCGACGCTCACGTCGCAGCAGTCGCCCCTGCGGCGGGCGTCGGCCGCCGCGGTCGCCAGCGGCGGCAGGTGGGGGGAGTGGATGCAAAAGGCGGCGCCGGGGAGGAGGAGGGGGAGGATGGCGTCGAGGAGGGAGGAGGGGTCGGCGGTGGGGGCCGCGACGACCGCGGCGTCGAAGCCGGCGACAGCCGCCGCCCGCGCGGTGGCGCGGCGGTCGGCGCGGGCGGTGGTGGGGTGAGAGGGAGCAGCGTCAGCCTTGGCGCGCTTGGCGGCGGGCTCGCCGGCGGCGTCCGCCGGACCCGCCGCTGCGTCAGCGCGCGCGCCGGCCAACTCGGCCAGGCTCGCCAGGAACACGGCGTCCCTCGCCTCCACACTCAACCGCACCGCCTTGAGCGCGTCCAGCGGCGGCGCCCCGCGGCCGACGCCGGCAACCACGACCACGCCGACGCCGCCGACGCGCTCCGCGGCCGCCGCGGCGAGCACGCCCCGCACACCGTCGACGGCCAGGACGCGGCCGCCAGCGGCAACCCCGCCCAAGTGCATCGCCAGGGCGACGCCGTCGGGGCGCAGGCAGCCGAGCGAGGCCGGGCGGGCGCGCCAAAAGTAAGAGGCAATCGCGGCCGCCGACGGCCTGACCAGCCGCACCGCCAGCGCGTGCTTTTTGGTTTTCCGCGCCCGCCACTTGGCCTGCGACAGCTCCGACTTGGCCGCATAGGTGGCGGACCCGGCGGCGAGGGCGTCGACGACCGCGTCGCCGCGCGCGCCGGCCGCGCGCAGCGCCTCGACGTCGGCCGCGGTGAGGGCCTGGTTCGCGTTGCTCGCGTCCGTCAAGTCCTGATTCGTGCGCGTCACGTCCGCGCCGCCGCCCTCGGTCCAGGCGTCCCACTCGGCGGCGGTCGCGGCGAGGCGCGGGGCGGCGCGGACGAGGGTCGCGGGTTGGCCGCCGCCGCCGACCTCCTCGCCCGCCTCAAAGCAGGCGCCAAAGGGGACGCCGATCAGGGGCGCCATCGGCAGCGTGTCCCGGCCGACGCGGAACGTGCTGCAAGAGAGGAGAGAGACGGCGGCGCGTCAGCCTAGCCGCCCCCCTCCTCCGCCCCCATTGCCCCCCTCCCGACCTCCCCTCCACCCTCTCACCCATTTTTTTTGACCCAGACGAGCGCCTGGCGGTCCCCGTTGATGTCCAGGATGGCAGCGTCGCCGTCGGCGACAGTCGGCGGCGGCCGCGGCGGGCGGGGGGCTGGGGACGGGTCGGCCGGCGCCGCCGTGTTGGCGGCGGCGACCGCGTGCGTCGTCATGAGAAGGAGGGAGACGCAGCAGTCGCGCCGCGTCGGCGGACTGCGCCCGCTGCCGCACGCCACGGCCACTCCCGGCCCAGCCGCCCAGCGGCGGCGGGCTCCGCCGAACGTGTCCGCTAGCGCCGCCGCTCCCGAACGCCGCCCTGGATCGCCGGCGGGCGGCCGACCCCACGATGGCCTTGCACGCGCCGCTCCTCCGGGAGCTGGTGCACGCCCTGCTGGGCGATTGGGGCGACGTCTTCATGACCGGCGACGAGCGGGAGGGCGACGGAGCGGAGGCAGCCTTGCCCACCGTCCGCCTCAACCCAGCAGTCGCGGCCTGGCTCCCGCGCCCCGACGCGGGCGAGCTGCTGTCGCTCGCAGCGGTCGGGGCGGTCTATGCCCAGCTGGACGATGGGAACGCGGGCGCGGGCGCGGGCGCAACCGCCACCACAACGGCGGCCGCTCTCTTTGCCGGCGTCGACGCCGCGCTCGACCCCTATCGCGCCACCGTGCTCGCGCTCGAGCAACGCGTCCTGGACGAGTCCCGCCCCCCGCCTGGCTTGGCCGAGGTCCGCCTGGCGCTCGGCGAGTGGCCGACGCTGCTCCCCGCGCTTGCGGCCCTCGCCGCCGACGCCGCTTCCGCCCCCACCGCTGGCGCCGCCGCCGCTCTCCTGGACGCTGCGTCGCGCGGCGGCTGGCCGGCGCTCGAGGACGCGGCCGCGGCTCTGGCCGCGCGCGCCGCCGCCGCCGAGCTCGCGCGGCTTGAAGCCTGGTGCGTCGACGGCGCGCTCGACGCCGGCGCCGACTTCTTTGTGGTCGTGGCCGGGTCGTCAGGAGGTGGCGACGGCGGCCGCGCTCTTCCGGAGCCCCCCTCGACGCCGCCGCGCGCCGCGCGCGGCGACGGCTTCCTCTCCGCCTCGTCCGGCTCCTTTGCGTCAGCCTCGGACGACAGCGACGACGCCGCCTGGTCGAGCGACAGCGACGACGGCGACGACGGCGGCGAAGGTTGGGGGGTGCCAGGGCGGCGCGGCGGCCCCGCTTGCGCCTCCTCCACCTCTTCCTCCACCTTCATCGTGGCCCTCGCCGCCCTCCCTCCCTACATCCCGCTGGCCGCCGCCGAGGACGCGGTGGCTGCGGGGACCGCTGCGCGCGCGCTGGCGCGCGCGCGGCCGACGGCCGACACGGCCACGCGCGCGGTGGCCGACGCCGACGCCGACAGGGCCGACATTCGGTCGCTGATAGCGGAGGACGCGCCACCGCAACCGGTCTTTGTCGAGGCCGTCCTGGCCCGCGTGCGGGAGCGGGCCGAGGCGCGCGTGTGGGCCGCGGTCGGCGGCGTGGCTGGCGTGCGCGCCGCGGTCGGCGCCGTGGCCTCGTTCGCCCTCTTCCGCGACGCCGCCTTGTGGGACGCTTTCGTGCGCGACACGCAGGCCATGATGGCCACCCCTCCAGGCCCCGGCGCGAGCGCCGCGCTTGCGGCCGCGCTCGGCGGCGCCGCGCTCGCGGCGCGGTCCGCCCTGCCCGGCCCGCCTCTGCGCCTGCGCCTGGCGTTTGACGACGCGCCCGGCCCCGACGCGCACGTGCACGGCTGGGATGGGCGCGTCAGGCTGGCGGCCGAGACACGGTGGCCGCTCGCCGCGGCGCTGCCGCCAGGCCTGCTCCAGGCGGCCGACGCCCTGTTTCGCCTGATGCTGCGCGTCAAGCGGGCCACGGCCGCTTTGGACCGCGCGTGCGGCGCGCTCAAGACCACGCCACGCTCTCCGCTCTGGCGCGTGCACGCTGTCGCGCGCGCCGCCATCACCGCGGCCGGCTGCCACCTGTCCGACGACGTGGTGGATCCCGCACTGCGCGAGCTGGAAGGAGAGCTGGCAGCGGCCGACGGCCTCGCCGGCGCGCGGCGCGCGCTCGCGCGCGCCGCGCGCGCGCTTGCGGGCGGCTCCCTCGCCTGGGACGCGCCGACCCAGTCCCTGTTGGCGGCGCTGTCTGGGGCGTGCCACCGTCTGGCGGCGCTGGCAGAGGCGGGAGATGGCGAGGGCGACGACGGCGACGGCGGAACCGCCGCGGCAGTCTCCCTCGCCGACGATATCGACCGCCGCGTCGCCCTGCTGCGCGCCGCGGCCGCCGCGGCTGCCGCGGGCGGCGGCGAGGTCGCGCCCCACGCGCGCACGCTCGTGCTGAGACTGCGGGGCGGAGGGGAGGAGGACCGGTGAGGGTGGAGGGCGGCGTGTGCGACCCATCTGTCTTTCCTCTTTCTCGCTTTCTCCCGACTTTTGGGCGGCGAGACCTCGTCCGCCTTCCGTTACAGCCCGCCGGCGGCGGGGGCGGGCGGGGCGGCGACAGCCCCGCCCCCGCGCGCCGGCCGCCGTCGACCGCCGTGGCCCCCACCCCCCCACCCCCCCCTTGCGCCCGCCCCGCGCGCCGCGCAGGGCGCGGGCGGCGGAGCGGCGCCCGCCGCACTCCCCCCCAATCGCGCCACCGGGTGGCGTGATGTTGTTGTTTTTTTCCTTCTTTTTTTTGGTGTATCGCGCCCGGGCCCGGGCGCGCGACCGCAGTTCGACGCATTGTTGGATGGTGCTCAGTCGTGTGTAGGGGTGGTGGATAACGAAATGCCGAGAGCGGAGGGCGGGGAGGCGGCGCGCGCACGCGCGCGCGCCGCGCACCCCGCCC